>Ga0308172_1000175_pt1 | contig 118562 bp, 145 predicted proteins | sample PhyGR2_FD_202134 | JGI IMG/M metagenome (GOLD analysis project Ga0308172, IMG submission 202134) | Phyllosphere microbial communities from UC Gill Tract Community Farm, Albany, California, United States - DLSLSG.R2 | ecosystem: Host-associated > Plants > Phyllosphere > Unclassified | place... | reverse complement strand
GCAGGCACTCCCACCTCCTTCATACATCGAATCAGCATAAATCCACCAAGCTAGTTTTGAAACCGGCAGGCAAGCCTTTGCTTATTATAGTGTTAAAATCAATATCATGGCACTACTATTGTCACTGCGCCGGTCTCTGCATACGGACCGGCGCAAACCAGATTACTTTTCTGCGATTTGTCCTTGTGCCATTTCTTCTTGCGCTGCTTTTTGAGCTAGATTCCAGATCGAATCCTGTGGCATTTCTACACGAACGGAAAGGAATTGGTCAGACGGTATATCAATTGGATCGCTTTCTTCATATCCGTCTTTGGTGTTTCTGGCAAATGCTGGAGCTTCTGGGTAAGTTCGGTGATAAGTTTTTACCAAGATAGAACCATCAGCATCGACTTCATAATCAAGCCAAAGCAAACGCTGACCATTGCGATCTTTGGGGATTTCAAAGCCGCCGTCAATCCCTCCCCACGCTCCATCTGAATTCATACCTAAAACGTTCGTTATTCGATAAACACCAATACTGATGCGCTCAACTTGTGCACCTTCTGATTCATCATTGGTGGTAAATGAGCCATTCTGATAGATATTTATTACTGGCGATGCGGCTTTTAACGTCCCGTCTGATGTTTTTGTTGTATTATCTTTTGTGTAAAAAAACACATTTTCATAATAAAAATTATCTGTAGAACCATAGCGTTTGGGTATTCTAACCCCCACTCCGGCAGAGCCAAGACCTGCATACCATTGCGCGCTTGCCTGCGGTGCTGAAGTTCCAGTCCAACCTCTAACGTTAATTGCACTCACGTAATTAGATGATGCACCTACAACACTACCGGTTTGAATTCCAGCTGTAATCCCCATTGGATAAGAATCCATAATTGCATGCGAAACAATTGTTCTAAAATCAAATTCAGATTGAGGAACTAAATTCCAAGTTTCTGTAGCCCAGCCTGCAACCTTTGAAAGGCCTATGTTTTTTCTGGCATCACTTGCATTACTCGCCCCCGTTCCGCCCTGCTCAATGCTGAGTGCAGTTTTTAGCCCGGAGATGCTTGTAATATCGCTGTTAGCACCTGCATTGGCTTTTTTATCTAAATCATTTGATAGCTTAGTAAAACTTTTGATCGTTACTTTAGTGCCATCCGGCGCAGTAAGTGCAATATCGCCCGTTCCGGTCATAATTTGCTGCCAGCCGTCCATTTGCGCTTGATAGTATCCAAGCGTAGCCGCCAGTTGATTAGACCATGCTGCCGTACTCGCTGATTCGGCTACCATGATCGAATATTTGGAGGCATTAAAAGCCTTGAATATTGGCTGGGCTAGCTCTATCGACGTATCGCTAATTACACGCTTAACTTGATAGATGCCATCAACCCCAGCATTAGACGATACAAACAGCACGGAGCCATTCGTAATGCCGATCTTCGCATCGCTCCACTTTGTGCCGGCGCCGGTAATAGTGGTTGCATTCAATGCGCCCGTGATCGTGCCTGTCGCGTATAAAGACATAATATTTTCTCCAATAAAAAACCCGCCGGAGCGGGTTAGTAAGAATTAGTCCATGTAATCAGTTTCGATGTAAACCTGATAATCCAATCTTGGTGATACCATTGTGCTCCAATACCAAATACCTGAACCGCTGAAATTACCAAATGCCTGTGAACGCAACCCGTTGGCAAACCCAGTGACAACGCTAAATGCAATGCCCCCACCATTACGCTGTATGGTTCCTGTAATCGCAGGACAAACGGCAATAGGTCGTCCACTTATCATGCTGGCATTCGGCGTAGCGTGAGCATCAGCAATCGCCATCGTTCGAATAAACAGGGGATTATCTAACGAAGACCATTCAACGGCACCAGAAGCGCTTCGAATAACAGCGCCGTATTCAGGAACGATACCGGTTGTCCCCACCCCCATAAAATAAATAATGGCGATTTTGCTTGTTACCGCTGCCGAACCAGACGCAGGAGGTGCTAGCGTTAAGCCTAACTTATTGCCTTCCACCCCACCGATCAAGCAAACGTTAGATTCGTAATTTCCTTCAATGCGTACAAAAGGGATCGTGGTTTCCGGATTCGGTATCGTTATCTCAACGCCGCCATTTTGAGGAGGGGGAACGGTAACCCTCTGTCGAGAAATTAGTGAGAAATTACGCAAACTTGTGTCATAAATCGTATGGCCTTTTGCGTTTTTTAATTCAACAACGAAAGCCATTTTATATCTCCACTAAACAAACAAAAATGTATCCCGTTATATATTTTGCATCCTGAACGACACTATTCCACGTAATCTTATTACCGTTGATTTTGGCGTGAATATAAGCGCCGGCACTTCCTCCCGATCCTGATATTGCGTACGTTAATTTATAGATATTGAGATTCACGCTAGGGTAACTTTTACTGCCATTGGCGTTTGCTCCAGAAATGCCAATACTATCAAGAAAAAAAGAGCGCCCATCGATGGCGCTCGTTTCAACGCCTTTAGCGTTATAAGCAAAAACACCGTAACTTCCCATTATGGTTTGTACCCCGCAGCAAAGCGTTTTATACCGTTTTGGTCATACACAGCCATACCATTCGAATCAAACACGGAGCGACCACCGCCCGGTAACGCCGAGTTCATTTCTAACACGCCATTCTTATCGATACGCCAGCCAGCCTTGCCCGCAACGTAATTGTTAGACTGAATATAGCTACCGATTTTCGCGTTAGTAATAGATGCATCTTGGATAAGCGCGGAAACAATGAAGGTTTGCGAACCTTGCACGAAGAACGGCAATGTATACCCGTTAGTAGCCGGATTTAACACAGCGAACTGATCAGCGCTGGCTAAAATACGTGTGCTCACCGTCCCTGCCGCGTTTACTTCGGCCCCAATTGACAAACCGGCTGCATAATATTTCCCTTTATACGTGATACCGGCACCCATGCTGTAAACGGAACTACCCGTTCCATCTTTGTTAAAGATAGTTTGGCCGCGAACTTGAATAGCCGCCGTGTTTTCTCCGACCGTCGATGTTAAGCCGGTTATTTTTTCCGATAAGGCTTTATCACTATCTGCAACGGTTTTTTCTAAGGCAGTGATATTGCTATTAGTAGTATCAGTTTTAGAATTGAGCTGGGTAATCTTTTGCGCTGTAGCTTCATTATCTTTTGCTACGGTTTCGCGGAACTCTGTTAAATCTGAGCTTGTTTTATCCGTCTGCGTTTTTAACTGAGTAACTGCCGTTGCTCTTGCCTCTGTTTCATCAGCGACAAGTTGCTGGGTTTCGATTATTTCCGCCTTACGGTCGCCGTTCTGCACCATCCAGCGGCGCACATCTGCATCATTTGCCAGCGCATTCTGTATTGCAGCATCGGCTGCGGATTGAAGCTGAGCATTCGAATCGACTAGGTTTTTGTCGATCTCCTTGAATGCATCGGACTCCTCAATGCCTTTTTTAACTTCATCTGCGATCCATTCAACATCGGTGCTCGACTCACCAAGAACCCAATCAATCCAGTCCCCCTGATTACCCGATTTATCCACCAATCGAGCACGATAGAAAAATGACTGGCCCGCACTTAGCCCCATCTGCTGATAGCTGCGCTGGGGATAGGGAATATCAGATAACAGCATCACGCCTTCTTCCGTTGGCGCGGTGTTATATTGTATTTCCGTTTTTAGGGTATCTTCTGCGCCTTGAGGGAATAGCCATGATAAGGCAATGCCAAAGACTAAGGGATCCGCTTTGAAGTTTAACGGCTTAGGCGGTGCGCCTTCCTTGCCTTTTAAATGCACTTCTAACGATGTGGCCCATGCGGATGATATATCACTGGCATTGATCGCCCGAACACGCACCAGGTACCGCCCAGCGTAAATGCCCGCAACATCAAAACTAGTAACTGAAGAACGCGGCATGCTGATCCAGTTGCCATTGTCCTTGCGCCATTCCGCTTCATAAGCAACGGCGTTAGCCGTGGCATCCCAGCTAGCATGCAGCGTGGTTATTGCAATACCTTGATTAATAACTGAATGGCTAGTGATTTGAATGTTAGCCGGCGGTGCCTGAACACCAGGCGGGATAACCGTGATCGGCCGCTCGTCTATTTTTGCGCCAGTATCGATGCGCGCATATTTGTCTGGATCATGCTCAATGCATGAGATATTGAAAGTATTGTCGTTGTTATCTTCAATGCTGATAACTCGATAAAGCTGAATAGCTAGATCATCAGCTTCTATACCCCATATAGCTTCTGGCTCTGGCGTTTCAGTGTAAGCGATTGAGACTGTTACAACGGCGTCATTTATTGCGGTTATCGTGCGCGCCTGCAATGAGCCTGAAGGCAAGTTGATTTGCAGGCGATCACCGGCTTTGGCATCCGGTTTGCGGTCTAGCTTGATATTTCGACCATTTACCGAAGAAATACGGCCGCTATAGACGCGCCCCGAGCGGCGCTGATCCGGCAGTCCAATAATATAGCCAGGCATAGGCAATTGGCCTTCTAAGCCCGTCGTGAAGCTGGCGGCACCGTCCTTGCTATTGGTTAGAATGGCCCATAATCCACTGCGCCTTGCTTCGCTTTGACGCGTACAACCAATGGCCGATAGTTCAATCTGATTAACGCTATAGCGCCGCATTAATGCCATATCTGAAACGGCTTCGATTTCATCTTGATAATTCGTTACCGGATTTGACCAACTAATCAGCGCCTGGGTAATGCGATTGCGTTGGCTACCGCCTACATAATTAATTTTTCCCACAATATTTGCATGGGTAAAGTTGCGGAATACATCGCGCGGCATATCGGCAATAACTGAAAGCTGATTATTCATCCATGAAGTCATGCCACGGAAGATGCCGGCCACGTCGCGCAATACGGTAAAGGCGTCAGCTTGCGATTGAATATAAACATCGCACATATGGCGCGGCTCCACACCATCGCCGCCTCGGCCATCCGGTACCATCTGATCGCAATATTGCGCGATGCGGTAGAGTTCCCACTTATCAACTTGCTCGATAGTCAAACGACGGCCAAGGCCGAAACGCTTTTCAATGATCAAATCAAAGAGAACCCACGCAGGGTTATTGCTTACGGCAAATTTAAAGGTTCCGTCCCAACTGCCGGAATAAATGCGCATCTTTGGATCGTAGTTAGTCGGAACACGGATCAGGCGCCCATCTGGCCGGCAACTAATTTTAGGGATATTGGAAAAAAGCTTGGAATCAAACTCCACGAATAACAAAGCTGTATTCGGATAACGTAATTTAGCGTCGATCACTTCTGCGATAGCTTCAATCGTCGATTTGCTGGCGATTTTTGCACTCGTAGAATCAGCTGTAAGGCGACGAATGCGCACTTGCCATCCGGTATTAGCCGCAGGTAGATTAATACGATGGCTGCGCTCGTAAAGCGTCGTCGTTTTGCCATCTACCGCAGTTTTCAAAACGGTTTCATAGGCTCCGCCATCTATCGCCAAATCGATTTCATATTCCACGCGATAACCTATCAAATCACCGTTATCTTTTTGCTGTTGTAGCGCGGGAAAACCAAGGCGAATGCGCACGGCTGATAGCTGCGTATTATTGATAGTGCGGATCCATGGTTGAGACTGCTTTAATTCGGTGTTAATCGTGATTTCATTTTCGACACTTGGGATCCCTTTGATATAGGTCTGCGCCTGCGTACCTGGCCGATATTCCCATGTAACGCCCGGAAAATTATTGCTTCCGTCTGCGTTTATAATTGGCGTTCCATCCAGATAGATATGCTTACCGTCCAACGTACCGCCCAGCTCGCCCTCCGCAAGCGCTAAAAGAATCTTTGCGCGGGCAACTGACTGTAGGCTGTCTGGTGATTCTGAAGGCTGGCGCCCACTACCGCCTCCGCCTTTGTTACCTTGGATTAATTGCATAATTCCTCGCATAAAAAAAGGCCGCCCGTAGGCAGCCTATTTGATTCTTTTAACGCTATTGCTGATCTTCAGCGTAAATGCCTGCCGAAGCGATGGCACCGCCTATTTCGCGGTTATTGTCTTGCGTATAAAGGACGCCAACGGGATTGCCTTGCGTCGTGGTATTCACTGGCCCACCGAAGGCGTAAGACGGTTTATTATCTGGGCTCTCACGCATTGAAAGGCCCGTTGGTTGTGGTGCTATCATCTGCATAACGCCGCCGATTGCCATTGACGCACCGACTAGCGCCGCGGTACCCCATGCGCCAGAAATGGCAAAGCCGGCAGAACCTAACAAGCCAACTGCGGCGCCGCTCGTCATAAATCCAGCTACGGCAATTAAAGCAACGCCTAAGACCGTTTGAAAAATTCCGCCGCGTTTGCTGCCGGTAATAATTGGGGCGATGCGAATTTCTAGACTTCCTGAATTATCAGTTAATTCGCTTTCACCGATATTTTTCTTACCTTTAAAAACGGCATATTCAATGCCACGCTGGGTAGAAGAATTCATGAAAGCTTCAAAGCCTGGAATAACGACGGATAGCGCCTTCACGGCTTCTTTTGGCGTTCTGACTGCAAGCCGATGTACTCGGCCAAACGTGGTACCCAACACGCCGTATAGTCGGATAGTTTTTAGCCCTTCGTTTAATCCGCTCATCGCATCAGATCCTTATATCTAACCACTTTCATTGTGCGATCAATCCAATAACCGCCATACGGTACGCGCTGGCTTAATTGGCCGTATAAGTGATGTAACAACATTCCATTTTCAACCAGAATGCCGGCATGGTTCCATTTATCGGCCTGTACCTGCATCATGACCATATCGCCTTCGCGCGTCGGCCCTTCAAATTCACGAAAGCCGCATTCAAACCAACAATCGTGATAAAAGTTTTCATCGTGTCCGTCTTCCCACCAATGATGCTCTACGCTGTAATTAGGCAATTCAATCTCATGATTCATGCGGAAGTAATCGCGAATTAAAGACCAACAATCAGCATGGCCCAAATCGAATTGCCGGCCAACGAGCGGCCGATCTCCGCGCGGGTAAATCGTTCTTATATCGCCTTCCGGCCATGACGCTATAACCCATGGCAACTTGGTTTCATCACATCGATTTTTGTCGCGTTCCGATGCTTGCGTGGTGGCGTCAGGATGGCTATGCACAATAGCGGTAACCATTCCCCAATCCTCGGCCGTGGCGTAGTCCTCCGGCGCCAGAATGAATCCGTATTCGGGGCCTTCTTTTTTTTTCTCATTCGATGGAAGGATATTGCGGCAAGGAAAATAACGCTCTACGCGGGATTTTTGGGCGACTACGCCGCAGCACTCCAGCGGGTAAGCCTGTTTGGCGTGAGCCATGATGGCCGCTAACGTTTTATCTTGCATGGGTCTATCTCCGAATCAAAGAGCTACCAGGAAAACCACCGAAATCTAATTCGGCCATTTCTCCAAAACGTAATTTACAAGACGATAAAAGACCTGGGCATGCATCTTGGCTGGGATCGTCCGTTGGCTTATCGTCCATGGTAAACATGCCGTTTTGTCCCGCATATGAGCAGCCAATACCGGTGCGGTATTCGTTATTCATGGCCCATTGGCAAAGCGAGTGAATTTGTCGGGTAGGAATGCGCAGGCCTTGTAAGTCGATCGGGCTACTTAACGTAAATTCGACTTGTTCGTCGTTTTCACCGCTTCGGCTATCGATGAAGAAAACCTGCGTAAATTCTTGTTCTGGATCGGCTTCGGGATTACCTTCTGGAAAATTGCGCGCATCTAAATAATGTTTGAATGTTTCGTGAACGGTCACTTTCGCTTGAACCATATCTTGATAAGCAATGCACATAGCGCCGATCGTGCCGTCTAAGTTTGCTACTGTTAATTTAGGCTCTGCCGCTGTTCCATCTGTTGAATATGAAAGGCCGGAAAGCTCACACGGCCACGCGCCATATTCTTTACCCTGCCACCATATCGACTTCACTTTTAATTTCGACTCGTCCCCGCCGGCTGCCGCGATTTCCTCCGGTGAATGGGAAATAGTGTCATTATGAAAGCGCAGGATCCCTGCGTTGAATGCTTCACCATCAACTTCAATAAGTCGAATGCGGTTACCTGGTTCAAGCTTTTGAACGTCGCTAGTAATTGCCATGATTACCCCATAAAAAAAGGCTATCCGAAGATAGCCCTTTATTTTGTGATCGATTAAAGCACCTTATGGCGCGAATGATTGTTGGAATGTAGCCGATACCGTCATTACTTGGCCGCCCACTGGCGTTGCCCTGATAGAATCGCTAACAATTCGGTAAAGGCCTTGTTTTCCGTAAGGCGGTGACCAAACAAAAGATTTGATAACGTGGCGCCGCATAAAAGAGAGGATCGGCACCATTTCTTTTTCTAAGCCACTGAAGCTTAGAGGCCAGCTTTGTTGCTCTGGGTTAATACCATCGGCGGCCACTTGCTCGTAACCATCGCCAAACTTGGCCGTTCTAACGCGCTGACTAAAAGAGCCTTCCGGCTGGCCCTGCGTTCGCCATGTGAATATTTCTAAGGCCATTTCTATTCTCCGAGCATAAAAAAACCCGCACTAGGCGGGCTTGGGTGGGAGTCTATAATTTTTTGTCGGTCAGATACCTATCGTAGCCAGCAACTTACCAAATTGTGACTTATAAAAATGCGGCTGAGTTTCGCGAGGGTTGCGATCACTCGTTACATTCTTTCCAAACCGCAATCCGGATTCAGTAATATTCCAGAATTCCTTTTCACCACCTTTGCTACTAGCACGCTTCATCTTCTGAATAATTCCATTTTTCTGAAGTAACTTATTAACTGATGCGGCAGATAAGCTAACACCTGATGCCTTAAGCAAATGCGTTAATGAGAAGGTTACCTCACTAGAGCCTCCTTCATTAGGTGCATCAATCCCATAGCTAGGTAGAGTATCTGGAACTCCATAGTGTTCATAAGTCTTACGTAGCATTTGTAACTTGCCGGTCTGCGGCAAATTTAGCATTCGAGCAGCAAACTCGTTAAGCATCATGTGCATTTGAACTTTTGCCGAAGCATCACCATGACTAAGCATATGCTGCACAGGATGAAAATATGCCGTCTCCATCTGCTCAAAAAAATCCCAAGCCTCATCGGTATCAATGATCTTGGACATACGAGCAGCGCCCTTTTCTGTCCATAGTGTTAGGCTGGGTGCGCGTTTATTAACTACATCAATATCGTTGATGTAGTTCTTGAATGATTTTAGCTCCTCACCATCCAACTTGAAAATATGCACCCCTTCAACAAAACGCCCTTTATTGTTAAGAAGGTTATTTCTGATATTGTTTACTTCAGTGTTATACCCACGAGCCAGTGTTTCTGTGGTAACCACCCGAACTCCCTTCCATTCAATTACTGGAAAAGTATCAGGATCGACAGTGTGTAAATAGTTTGCTACATTTACAGCAGTTGATGTTGATTGTTGCATATAAGACTCCAATCATTAGTTGATGTAGGCCGCCAGCTCCACACTGGCGGTTTTTCTTTATGCGTCTCCGCACAAATCAGTGAATTCGTTTGCTTTTCTCCGCTCTCTCCAGCCCAAGATGTATTCCATAAGTTAATGAACCCAGAGATTTGAGGTGATCAACCAATTCAGCCGCTACAGGCGAGTTTATAGCCCTCAGTGCTGGATCTAGCTGATGACACCATGCTTCATAGATAAACTTAAAATGCTTGCGAGCAACTGTCATATTCTTTGCGTGCATCTCAAAATCGAAAGCTGGGTTAACGTTCCCCTGCTCCACTTCACGCTCCAGAATATCCAGTACCCAGCGGCGGAACTCTTTGGCAACCGTAGTGCGTGAAAACATGCCTAATAGATGCGCACCACGAAGTGAGAAAACTCGAGAATCTTGCACACCACCAGGGGTGGTCGCTTTAACCACCCCTGTCATATTCACCGTAAATTCATCTGCATGCTTGCGATAAAGACGGTGGATAGCTTTATCATCAGAGTACCCAAGCGCCTCACCAACTTCTGCGGCTGTCAGCCAGATTTGCCCTGCCATCTCCATGTAGGAGAAGTTGGTATTGTGGAAAGTTAATTCTTTGTTCTGTACACTGTTCATGTCGATATGTCCTGTCGTGGATTTATTCGATAAGAGGCCCAGAGTGTTAGCGCACATCTGGGCTTCGTCGTTTTTAAGCTTGAGCATTTCTTTCACCAATTAGCCCATATGCCTTTCTCAATTGATAAATCAGCTCGGTATTAAACTGACGGCACTCCTCTTCACCGTTTTTTTCAATGGCTTTCCGAACATCTTCTGGAATGCGAACTTTGCGCTGATACATCTCTTTTGCTTTTTCCACTTCACCCTCCATTTATAGCCCCACCGTGAGGCATTTATTTAGTGTCACACCGTGCGTCATTGAAGTCACCCCACCGTGGGGCATAATTTCAAATAGTCTAATTACTATAATCCATGGATACAGCAATGAGCAGAGAAGACCCACAGTTGCGAATCAGACTTCCTATTGAATTAAAAGAAAAAATTGAAGATTCTGCAAAAGAAAACAACCGGTCGATGAATGCTGAAATAGTTCAGCGCTTGGACTCTAGCTTTTACAATGAGATACAAGAAGATGAAGTGATTTCGGCTTCAGATGCCATTCATATAGTTAACAAGGCCAAAGAGGAATTATCTAGCATCATTTTCAAAAGAACATTTGCTGAGATAAATAAAAAAATTCGGATTGGTCATACAAGCTTCTGTATCTCTTTGGATGATCTAGAGCTAGATGGGCTTAATGAAGAGGATTTTAGGTCAGTATTCCAACTAACTTTCGATCGCCTGAAAATGCTTGGATACGTTGTTGGTGAAAAATCATGGGATAACAGCGGTTTTCTTGTAGAGATTCCAGAGAAGATATAGATAACAAAAAGCCCACCTAGTGGGCTCGTGCTACTTGGCATTGATAGAATTTATCAGTGAATATTTCCTGTTGATATTGTCATGAATTTTTTATTTTTATCATTCCATGCTTCAAGCTCAACATTAGAACCCGAGTTACTTGACCTTGTTGTTATTCTTGCACTATTCCCATTTAACCCCTTAAAGGTCAAAGTAGAATATTCAGTCCCTTGAGTGAATCCATTGTCGGCATGAACCATAAAAAAGCTTTCATTATCTATAACCAAACTCATTTCATTATGATCATTAGAAACTGAAGTTTTAGCATAATGCCACTTCCCCGTACCTAAAAGATCACCTGAAAGATATTCACAATCCAAAGAAACGCTTCCATTTTTACAACTAACCGTTCGCTCTTCTGTTCCGCTGGCTATCATGCTAGCAATACTCGGCTTAGTTGGCGTTTCTGCTCTATCACTTGAATTATCACAACCCATTAAAATAAATGCGGAACAGGTTACGCCTAACATCCATGAGAGTGCCTTTTTCATTTTTATATATCCCTCTGTAAAAGTGGCGATATCCTATCACCACCATTTATCGAAGTAACTATTCTACCTTTTGTTTTGAGCCATCCAAATCAACCCACCTGGCCGCAAAGCTTTTGATATGCCATCCCTTACCGAAGTGTCTATTACCTGCTGATAAGCTTTGCCTATTGCATCGCTGTTGCCGCCTTGCTGTTGCTGGCCTCCTTCGTTACTAACGACTACGGATGTTTGAATGATAGGCCCACTGGCGCTTCCTCTACCTTGTAGCCCAAGCATCGGAGCGCGGCCTGTTGATGCTCCGCCTACTAACCCGCCATTAGCATAGCCACGCATCAGCGCGTAAAGATTATCCGTCCCGATCCGGCTCGTTGATTCCTTGGTGAAAACAAACTCGCCACCGTGAACAATCCCTTTAGGCTCATACTTGCCGCCATCCCCCGTATAGCCACCAGCATCGAACTTCGGCGGCATAGGGATCCCTTTTGTCCCATCATTTAAGCCAGTTGATGAAAAAGAGGCGCCTCCGCTCATCCACCCTAGCGCTGATTGAATCGCATAAGCGACAAGCAACTGATTAATCACCTGCAAAATCATTTTAAGGATTGAAGTTCCAAATTCCTTAATGTTTGCTTTGCCGGTACTCGCTAAATCCGTGGCCATATCTGATAGGCTTTGCATTGTGGTTTGGCCGATTTGAGCCGTTGCCTGAAAGACATTTAGCGAGTTTTCGGCAAACTGATTGATGCCAAGATTTAAGCCAGAAATCCAATCCGATTCGCGTGCGTCTTCATCCCTAAAACCTTCATGCAACTTATCACGCGCCCTTACATACTCCGCGGCGATTTTCTCTAGCTGAGCCGGATCGGTAATGCCTTCTAGAGATTTGTTGTAGGTCTTCTTTAGCTGCGATTCTTGCGCTTCACGTTGCGTTCCCTTCGTTGTTTGCCCAAAACTATCCTTCGCTTGCTGATTACGCTCCTCAATCTCTTTAGCGTAATCGCTCATCGTCTTCATAGCCTTTACGGCTTTTTCACGCTGCGCATTCTCCTTGGCGATATTCGCTTCAAGCTGAAGGCTTGCTCGGATTTCGCTTTCACGCGAAAGCAAAGACTTTTGATCGGCGGTGAGAATGGATTTGTTTTTCAGGTCTGCAATCTGCTGATTAAATTCAAGCAAGCGGCTTTCTTGCTGCGTCATTTTGTCAGTAGCTTCAGACTGCCCACGTAAAACCGCTAGACGCTGTTGGCTGGCCGCTAATTCCCTTGCCGCGGTGTCATCTTTATAAGCCGTCCCTTTTTTCTCTGTAGGTGGTTTATTGTCATTGTTTATCTGCTTAACAGCGAGAGCACGTTGTTCTTTGCTCCAATCCTTAGGGGCTAATGAAATGTTTCGCCATAACTCGGTCAGTGCCGCTGAACGCTTTTGTTGCCACGACACGTTTTTAGAAAGAATATCGTTCTGATATTTTAGTGATTTAGTACGTTTTTCGTCAGCCTCTTTCGCTTTGATTTGTGACTGAGCATATCCCTCTTGGGAATTGATGACGAAAGCCAACTCCTTCTCTTTGTCCTTAAGCTCTTTCAGCTCCTTTGCTGAAGCCCCTCCATCCCCAATGCCTCCCAAACCAAAAGCACCCGGTTTACTATTATCGGAAAGCTGTTTTATTCTATCCCTGACAGCCTGAAGTTGAGTGCTATTTGTATCCTCCCTTCCAATACCTCTTGCCGCATCATAGTATTTATTCCACCAGTTAATAGCGGTTTTTATTGATCTCTCAATATATCCCAGATTGTCAATCACTTGCTGGCTACGTTGCTGTTCAGCCTTGCTGTACACATCAGCCGCGGCCTGCCCTGCCGCCTCTTTGAATCCGCGCCGTTCTAGTGATGCGATGTATTCATATTGTGATGAAGTAAGGTAATGAAGTTGCTTGTTTAGCTCAATGGAGCCTTGAGTTGGATTTTCATATAGCCGTTGGAAATTCTTTATTGTTTCATCGACCGCTTGCCCAGTTGCCTGTTGCATGGCGAGAGCGGCTTTTGTGACACTTTCAATCTGGTTAGATTTAAATGCACCAGATCCAATAACACTTGCCAGTGCACTCGCTGCATCATGCTGCGTAATACCCTTGCCGGAAAATGATTTCGCGAGGTTTTGTAGCTGCCCTGCCGTTTTCCCTGCGTAGTTTCCGGTGAGTATCAGCTGCTTGTTAAACTCTTCGCTTTCTTGTGCGCCCTCATAGGCAGCTTTAGCAACGCCAATTAGCCCACCAGCAACCAGCCCCAATGAACCGGCAACCATCGCACCGCGGAACGTCATTAACTGGTCTATCAGGCCTGAACGGTTCGCAAGCGTGATACTTGAGCCACGTAACGCACCAATATTTCCGCGCGCCAGTTCGCCAAGCATGACGCCAATTTCACGCCGTGCGGAGGCGCTTTTTAAGCTAAAGCCATGCAGAGCCTTTGAGGACTCATCAATTTTCTTGATGTAAATATCAGCTGAAGATGAAACACCCAACTGCGCGGCACGGTATTGAAGCTGCTCTTGGCGAGACATGCCTTGTGTAGCGACTTGCTCTTTCAGCTTCTTGAGGAAGTTTTCTTTCGCCACGGTGGCAACTTTATCAGCCTGCGCAGCTTCTTTAGCGGCCTTACCTGCGGCGCTATTCTCATAAACTGACCGCTCTAAAGCTGATGTTAGATTATCGATACCTTTAACACTGGCGGCGTAATCTGACGGGTCGATAAGCTTTTGGCGGAGGCCTTCGCGTAGTTTGTCTGACATTGCCGCCAAGTTGTCGAATGCCACGCCAACCGGATCAACCCGCCCACGAATAGCGACTAACTCGCGCTGTAAACCTTGAAGCTCTTTCGTTGTTCCTTCGTAAGATCGGCGGGTTTGCTCTCTCACTGCGGCACCGGCTGCAAACGCGGCGTTCACATCTTTTACTTTTGCCGATGTTTGCGCGTTTGAATCATTCAAGCTATCGGCTGCCGTTGCAGCTTTATTGCCGGAAACTGCGAATTTATCTAATTCGTTGGTAGCACGTTCTAGGCTACTGGTATCTGCTACTAGTGAAATCTTGCCAATTTCATCGGACATATTGCCCCCAAAAACAAAAGGCGCCGTGGTTATTCGGCGCCCTGATTTTTATGAAGCATCCGAAGTGCGGCGGCTTCCATAACTCTAAGATCACTCAACGCGCTTGCCTCGTCCTCTACGCCGTTCACCTTCATAAGCCACGGCAGGCAGTTATAATCCAAGCCGCTAACGCCATTCATACCGGTTCTCCATTGCGTAGCCATGCATATGAACACGTCAAAGGCGGGGGCAATATCCGGCCAGATTTCCACGATCACATCGTCGTAATCATCGGGGCTAAAGCCAAAGGCGTTATTTATTGGGATTTCAGGCGTATAGAATGCCTCGGCAAGCGCTATTAGTTTTTTTCGCGGATCGCCATCATTTCGCGGGTATATTCCTGCGCGATAGCATCAAATGCGCGCGGGTAATTTTCCAAAAGCGTGATCAGATTATCGCGGTTGAATTCTTCCGGCAGTTCCCAGCCTTGGCAAATTTCCATTAAATAATCTGCGGTTGGTTCATTGGTGAATTTTTTATCTTTACGCATTGCGACCAATTTTTCGTTTAGCGCTTTTTCTAATGATTCCAAATCTGAGCGGCGTTTATTCTTAAATGTAATGATTAACTCGCCGTCATCAGCGCCAGCGCGGGGAATGGTTACCGGCTTAGAAAAGGTAGGGTTTGGAATTAAAGTAAATTTGGTAGCCATAAAACTATTTCCTATTGAATTAATTCATTTCTAATGATGGGAGTAATAGCCCGTCATTACGGGCTATTAGCGCTAAGGTAACGGTGTTATTTTTTTGGTGCGGCGGCGCTCGCTGGCGCAGTAGCGCTAGCCTGTTTATAGGCAGTCAAACCAGATTGAAGGTTTAGCGTTGCCGTGACCGTTTCAACCGTGTTCACCGCAGTGTTAGGAATATCGTTAAAGGATGCCTTAGCAGACCAGTAGCGATTCTCTTTTGCCTTCGGCACAAACATGTAAGCGGCTAAGGTGTCTTGCGAGCTATCCGCTTGTCGCAATAGGTCATAAAACGGAAGGCTTGAATCATGGGCAATTGTGTATGTTTGGACGCGGGCAGTTTTGAACGTGTTTACGTTGCGCTGCGTTGTATCGGATAAGAACTGAAGCTGTATGCTCTGCTGTTCACCACCTGAGCTAGCCACTTCAGTAATTTGAGACATTTCTTCCCATGACTTAATGACTCGGAAGCTACCTGCGCCGCCACCAGCGGCAAAATCGCCGGTGTTCAACGTATTAATGTCTTCGAGCGTTACAGAGGATTCAGAGGCTTCTTTAACTCGCGCGATAACCTCATCAAGACCAGGCCACGCCGAGCGGATGTGAATAATATCGCCGGCTTTTGCCTTGGTTGCTTCGGCCGTAGTGAAAACAGTTTCGGCCGCGTTGGTTGCTGCGGTGACGGTTTCGGCTTCCGCATATGTTTTAGCAAGATAAACATGCGAGCCGTTAGGCAATGCAAAGCCCATAGGGAATACTCCAATTTTAGGTATAAAAAAACCGCCCTAATGGCGGCGTGTTTGGTTTTGCTTGGTGCGGAATGTTATCTACCGTTTAATGCTTGCCAGATAGAACCGCCGGGGCGCAGGGCTGTTGAAATACCAGTGCGAATTAATGCATTAATATATCCGTTGGATAATTGATTTTGCTCTAACGGTAAGTCCTCAGCATAAGGCGCCTGTTCAATAGTGAAAGCGGGAGCATAGTAGACGGGCTCGCCATCCTTCAGCTTTTCAAATTCTTTACTATTATCGATCGCGTTTTTAATGATTGAATCAACAATGCCGCCAGAGTTGCATTTAACATCCGTCTTATTAATAAACGCTTCATTAATGAAAACTTTCACCGGTTCAGCCGGTGCCGCTTCCGTTTCGGTACCCAGCAAGCCAGCTGGCAGGCGTTCAACCAGTTCGAGAAGATGCGAAATCTTAGCGATCGCCGCATCAATATCGCTGCTATCAATTTTGATTTTAATTTCTGCCATGCTTATTCATCCTGTACGGTATCAGCCCGATAATCGATATTAACGGGGATTAAATAACGGGTATCACTAGGAAGCGGCCGCATGCGATACGGTACCGATTCAATGTATACGGTAAATTCGTTGCTCGTTAGCTCCGTGCCGGCCGGAAAGGCTTTCAAGATGCTATCTGCCACCTCTCCCGCTTTCGTCTTGCCTGAGCCCGCAGGCGCTACCACATCCACTTGAAAAACGCCGCGGAAGACTTGCAGCGCGCCGGCAATATCAATGCCAAGCGTTTTAGCCGGCAAGATATGCGAGCGCAGATAAATTGCTTTGCTCTCTTTAGGCTTGAAAGTGATATTTTCCATCGCGATCTCTAAGCCTAGCGACGCGGCCACGCCGGCCAGCTTTGATTCTAAAAGCTGCGTGATTAGTGTCGTTGACATTTAGCCGTTAACCTCCTGCATGACTTCGCGAAAAATGCTTGGAAAATCCTTCACGGTTACGCGGATCATTCCTTCCGGTGCCTGCTGTGAATGGCCTTCGACTTCTAACCGGTAGGCATAGGGAACGTTGTTCACAAAATAAATGGTACGCATGCCTACTTTGAATTGCTCTAAAACCATGTTCCCCGTTGCCATAGTTGTAGATCCGCCCGCGTCTACGCGGTTTGTTTCTCCGCTAGGTTCGTGATCTATTCCTATTTGCCAATTACCCTTGAAGCGGCCGCCGGTATATCCTGCCGGCGCTTTAATATCCATACTGTCCGAAACGCGGGCTTTCTTCTTCAGTCGCCCCGTTTTGGTCAGATTAGCCGGATCCTGCTTAGCGGCCTCGTTGGCCTCGTATACCGCGCGGTTATATTGGGCCGCAGTCTGATTAATGGCCCATATTTCAGGATTACCAACGGGTGACATATCTACAAGGCGCGCAAGAATTTTTATCCCCGTTCGCCTTACTACTTCGTCCATCTTATTTTTCGAGCCATCAACGAATAGATTGATAGATGCCATAAACTGATCGCTATTTGCCATGACTAGGCCCTTAGCTGTGGTTTATATAAAATGAGAACGCCAGCCGGCTTGATGGGGTTAGGTGCTATAACTCGATAGCGGCGGCCGTCTACATCGATCCAATCGTCTATCTTAATTTCAGTTTCGGCCGTGGCTATAATTTGAAAATCGCCAGATTCAATTAGCGTTCCGTCGATTTCGTTTAATTTGTACTGCACCACAATTCCGGTGATCGCCAGGCTTACTTCCGGCGTTTCAACCTCGATGCCGCCTATGTTTTCGACCCCGCCACCACGCCAAAGGGCAAACTTCTTCCCATTCTTCGCGATTGACTTGGCCGCTCTTAACTGCGCTTTCAGGTAGTTCATGGCCGCAACTCCTTAGCAAGCTAGTTAATTTTTCCAGACTCAGCCGCCGCGCTGCGAGCCCATGAATCCAAATCCAAAGATGTAGCCACGCTATAGTGATGCTGTTTATCCATTTCATAGCAATTCACATCCCCGCCGGAATAAATATCTAATTGAATGGCGATTCTTACCGCTTCTACCGCATCCTTGCCGGCCAGCATGGCAGCTAACGCAAAGCTTTTACCGGTACCAGCTACCCAAGGGAATTTAGGAATAGCCATTGGGATTAGCTTTTCACCGAATTCCTGCGGTGCGCTGCCGTCATTAGGAATGAATAGACCGACAAAACTTGTTAAAACCGGCCGGGTTTCTTTGCGCCCTGCATTGAACCATTGCACGACCAATAATCCATCTTCTTGATTCCCTGCGGTGGCAAGTACCCCGCCAACAACATTGGCAATCTTATTTATGGTGCCGGCTCGCATATCGTCGTATGTGACGAGCGAATCAGTCGCAAGCGTCTTACCGTCAAAAGCGATAGTAGTCATTACGCGCGCCTCGCGATGGCGTTAGCCTCAAAAGTGCTAGTGGTGAATTCGCGCAGCATCGAATCAACGGCCGGATAAGACGGCTTGAAAGATTCGCCATCCGCGATCGCGTAAGTGGTATCGATAGCGCCTTCAATGCGTTCGCGCTTGATAGCGGCTTCACGGTTAGAAGCCAGTAAATCACCTTCTTTGGCTTCGATTGCGAGCATGCATTGTGCGGTGACCAATTCGCGCGGGATCTTGTCTTTAGGATATAAACGACCATCAAAGACAACGTTAGAACGCGGCCACGCCAACGGCTGATCGTCTTTGGTGCGCTGCCCCTGCCAGTTTAATCCGGTTAGATAATCCATCGCCTTAATGAGTAGCGGCTCTGTTTTTTCCGGCAGCTCTAGATCGCGCCCTTCGGCGTACTTGGACAAATCATCCGCTGATGCATAGCTATTAAAATCCGGTGATGTTGGATCGGTGACTAGCATTAATCCCCCTGCAAAGAAAAAGGGGCCGAAGCCCCTTGTTTATAAACGCATCAGTTATGCTGTCGGTACCGTTACTTTACTGACGGCGGTTTTATTGCCATCCATAGTTGTAACAGTAATATCGGCCGCGCCAGCTGCAACGCCGGTAACCTCGCCGGTTGCTTCATCTACGGTAGCGATAACCGCATCAGACGTGGTGAATTTAACGGCCTTATTGGTTGCGTTTGTAGGCGCCACCGTTGCTGCTAATTTCACTTTCGCACCGATCGCCACATCAGCAGTAGCCGGATCAATCGTTACACCAGTTACTGCAACGTTAGCCGCATTAAAGGTGATGCTTTCCGTCGTGGCTTCAACGCCGTTAACGGTTGCCGTTACCACTGCGGCGCCGGCGGCATTAGACGACAATTTAGTCGTTGCGCCACCTGCTGCGCCCGTCTTGCCTGATTCAGTGCTCAAAGTTCCCGCGCTAGCGTTCCAAGTGACAGCCGCCCCGCTTACTGGCTGGCCGTCTTTGGTGAACGTTAGGGAAATTGTAGCGCTATCAGTTCCATCGGCGGTGACGGATGTTTTATCCGCCGATAGTGTTACTCCCCCGCGCTGGCCGCCTTTAGCTTGATCATCACGCCTGCTGTTACTTTGTTGTCTTTGGCGTATTTCTTCCAGTTCGCCGCGGTGCCGATCTTGGTTAAATCAGGGTTAGCGCCGCCGGTAGTTTCATTCCAGCTATAACCAAGCATATCAATGTTCACGGTGCCTTCCGCGCGGTAACCAACGCCCAAGTTTTCTTCGTCGTTGATTTCGTAGGAGCGGAAACCCGGTGCTTGCGACTCGGTAATCGCGATAGCGTTAGGTAACAAGCCCAAGATGACATCGACCGGCGCGGTATCAGTCACTAGAACCGGTTTACCCAGCGTACCAGGCAGGCCGCCATAAACCACCACGCCGGCTTCTTCATAAAGCTTGTTAGTGATCGCCTCATCAACAATGTCAAAGTAGGAAGCGGAATGCATAACAAAAAGACTAATACGGCCGAATTTATCGCCGTACTTACGCATGCCTTTGGTCAGCGTTTTTTTACCATCGGTTGCGATGTCGGCAGTAACAACCATATCGGTATTCGCGCCAATGGCTGCAACGGCGGCGCTAATGGCATATTTCACAAAGCCTTCCAGCGTCGCATCGGCAACATCGGTGCCAACTACGGAAGAGAATTCATCTAGCGCACGTCCGCGGCGCTTGAATGCTTCTTCAGTCGTCGCGTAAGGGCCATATTTCCACGGTGCCTTCACGCCTACGGCTTCGCCAGCACCGATTTTCGTGTTGGTTACTTTGCCAACGGAATCAACATCACGATGTTCGATAGAGCCGCCGAGAACGTAGAAAGCACGCTTTTTGAAATCGCCCTCAATCATTTCGTTATCTAAAACGATGGCGCCATTAGAAGACGCATTGAAAACATCCAAGTTATCTTGGCGACGCTCTAAATAGGAAGTCTGCGCCAAATCGTTATAAATAATCAGATCACTGTTTACTGTAGTGGTCATATCTTTAAATCCTTATTTCGGAAGTCGTAAATAGGCCTGCTGGCCGTTAGTTCGAATAAATTCGTTTTTCTGCGATTGGCTCATTTCAGAGCGTTTCAGATTGCCACCGCCATTTTTGTGTGCGCCAGCTCCGCTACCTTCAGCGCGCGGCCACAAATGCGGCGCCGTGTCTTTCATTGATTCGGCCCATTCAAAAGGCGAAAGCGGCGTTTTGCCGTCCTTGCCTAATAACTGGTTACCATCCTTATCAACGGCTACGGCCTCGCCTTCCTCGTTAACTTGGAAAAGCCCTTTAGCGCGTAGGATTAAATCGTCTACGGCATCAGGGATTGCGCCAGCCTTCAGCGCAGCTGCGCGGATTGAATCGCCTAAAACGCGATCACGGAATTTGTTTGAAAACGCTTCCGCTTTATCTGCGCGGTCATTTGCGGCTTTGATTTGCTTATCGGAATCAGTGCGCATGCGCTCTGTACGTTTATTTAATACTTCGTCGATCTGTCCGTTGGCGATTAGCTTGGCTTCTTCGTCGTCGGAAAATCGCTGCAAGATAGTGCGCACCGCATCGGGATCAATGCCGTCGAAACGCTTCAAGTTATCGCCTTGCTCTTTAAGCTTGCCGAGTAATTCACTATTTTTCGATTTCAAGCCGGTTACGTGAGTAGCCACCTGTTGATCGATTAGCGCTTGGATTTCTGGCGTAATTTCAACGCCACCACCTTCGCCGCCCGCGGCGCCTTCGCCTTCTCCTGCTGCTGCGTAGTATTTAATAAACAAATTGCGATAAAGCATGATCATTCCCCTCGGGAGTTGTTGCGGGCCTCGCCCATAAAAAAAGCCCCGTTTTTAGGCGGGGCCGTGCTTCAGATATAAAAAAAGCCGCCCTAGGCAGCCATTTAAAAGATTCGATGTAATGCCGCTAACTAGTGCGGCTGGTATTCTTCGCGCTCACATGGGATCGGCGTATAAATCGGCGCGGCCATTGCGGCTACATATTCATTTATGCGGGTTGCACTTTCCTTAACTTCGTTTGCGGATAGCGTTACATAATCTGCATTGCTTCCGTAAAAAAGCTTCAGGCTATCGATGGGAACGCCTTCAATGATGTAAATCGCGTGATACTCATCGGCTTTACCGAATACCACATTTTCATGAATAACCATTTCGCCGCTCATGATCCGGTAATGAAGTTCGGCACCTCGCACCATGCCGCCGGAATTGCGCGTTAGGTTTTTAACGAAAATATCAATTTTAGCCATTTTTAACCTACTCTATTATTCGCTGTGCGCTTTATGGCAAAGCGTAATTTTAAGCTATGCAGTTGCATTACTTTAGCGGCGATCGCCTAATGCAGCCCGCGTAGCGCTATTTTTTGTTATTAGGTTAGCGTAATTCTTACATAGGGGCCTTTCCATTCAGCGTCATTGCGCATCGGGCGCGGTAAAACTTCCATTGAAACCACGTTCAAACCGGTTTGCTCTTTCAATTCACGGCATTTCAGACCGATAAACTCGCCTATTTCAGCCTCAATACGTTCTTTGATTTCGCATGCTGTCATAATGTAACCTCGATTAATTAACTGTCTTTATTGACATCATCCATCACAGCCGCGCTAATCAACCCCCCGATCATGTGCGCTTCTGGCGTATTTCCGCCTGCCTTATCGCTCAATGCTTCTAAGGCATCTAGTAGGTTATCTGGCCTTGGGTTGGCGTGGTATAGCTCTGTTGCCTGTTTTAAGTACGGGAATTTTTCTTCAGCCATTCTAAAAGTTCCGGGTTTATTCGTTTATGCTCACTCTCATCGCCCAACATATAAAGCGCGACGGCCTCAGCAAATAGCTCTCGCTCATTACTTGCAGCATAGTAGCTTACGGGGCGCCACCAGCCCGCCTGATAAGCTTTTGTGGAAAGATATTCCAGCTCATCAAGATTAGAATAATAAAGGTGATGTCCCATTTCATGGGTAACAGTACCCGCTACAGATTGCTTTGCTGCATATTCAAAAGCAAATCCCTTAGCGGCTTTCTCTGCTGCGACATTAACCGTATCTAACTGTTTGATAGGTAGCATAGAAAGAAAATCAACATCAGATCCATTCTTACGAATTTCGTCCCATCGTTGTTGCTCTAACGCCCAAGCTGAAATATGAATAGACTGATTTTCCTTGAAGTAAGCCCCTGCGGCAGATGCCTTCATCCCTTCTCGCTCGCTGAATGAAGAAAGCGGCGCAAGGTTGAACTTAGTTAACACATCGCTCATCGCTTGCGCTGCTTCTTTAGCAGATTCAATTGGCGTTCCATCGGGGAAATGCAATTGGTTAGCGATAACACCTTGCATGCCATTTTCAATGTCACGCAGCGTTTTAGCATCAGCCAAAGAAAAACCGGACTTACGTCCGGCTGTTTCTATCTCTTTTAACTGCGCTAGCGTTAGCCATTCGCCGTTATCTGTATACATATCACTAAGCTTAATTTCGCCTGCACGATACATCCGCCCACGCTCAGCGCCTAGAACCTGATCTTGCCGGTATGCTGATTGCTTAGATAACCATTCTAAATATGATGTTTCGGCGGGGATCTGCCCGTCCATCGTTGCGCGCGTGGCGCCGCTTAGCTCGCCCTTTTTGAAACCAAGTTCCCGCCATGATTTAGTAACAAACTTTTCGCTGCTGCGGCAGCAAAAATGAATTTTGCCAGGGCCTTGTAGATACGGAATTTTATGGCCGAGCGGCTTGTTTTTGAGTGAATACATTAGACGATCGCGGATCCGGCACTGCGCCGAAGTCTTCGTGTCTAACGTGCTGCTCCACTGCTTCGCCTTAATAATATCGCTATTGTTTTTAGCGAATTTCTCGCGCGCTTCCGCGGCCGTATGGTTAACCGCTGTTTTGATAATGCTTGCCGCGTTGGCGCGGCTAACCTGCAAGGCACCGTCTTTATAATCGGCCCCTTTGGTACCACGCACCCGTCGAATAATCGTTTCAACCGTTTCGCCTTGAAGAAAGCCATTACTTACGGCAGTGGTGATGCGCTTCAAGCGGTCTGATTCAAGGTTACTGGCCCAATCCTTCAGCAAGCGGCCTTGGAACGGCTTAGACATTGCCGCCGCGTATACCTGTTCAAACGATATGCCAGCCAACGGGAAACGCTCTAACACTTCCGCAGGCAGAAGAGATGAAAACAAATCTAACTGATAGCCGGCTTCATGCTTGGCAAAATCTTTGATTTCGGTTTGCAAGCCAGCAAGCATGCTTTGTGTCGCTATTTCGTTCACCTTTCGAACGTCGCCTAAGAGGCTTTCAAGGCGTTTCACCGTGAAACTGTCCGGCTCTAATTCATCCAGCGCGGCGAAAAGCTTGGCGGATAACTCCGCATCGCTTTGATTAAGGATCTTAATCATCTTTTTCGCTACGCCGGTTGAATAACGGCTTACAAACAACGTATGGGCGATTGCTTCATCGCTAAGTCTTTCGTTTACCGTTGCCATGTTTCACCCTTGCTGGCTATTGTGTGCCGTTGCTACCGCCGGCCATGAAGTTCGGGCCTTCGCTGTTCAACTCATCCATAATTGCATTGAAATCCTTACCAGGATCGATAACGTCCATCTTTTGCAGTTGGCGAATAAGATCAGCGATAGGAAGCGCTTTATTCATCCAGGCAGAAACCAGTGCTGTGATGGTCTGCGGATCTACTAACTTGGCGATGAAGTCTTGATTCAGCTCATACTTGATATTCTCTTCAGACTGGCCCATGTAACGCGCGCACCATTTAAGCGCCTGCGTGTAAGCCGCTGATACGTTAGCGCAGCAAAGGCCAAGAACTGACGTAGACGCGGCTTGCTCACCGCTAGATTGCGTCGCAGTCTTCGCTGTGGCGTTCTGCTCAAGCAAGCGGGCGCCAAGCTTAATCATGTAATCAACTTTATCGTTCATGGCTTCGCGAACAATCATATTCGGCTGGCCCTGCATGATGCCGCAAGAGCCTTGCTTGGGTAGCATGATGGGATTACGCGAACCAAAGGCGATGCCGTTTTTCTTAATGTATTCCCGCCAATCCGAATCCGCACCGCTTACCCACGGCTGGGCCTGCCCACAAAAGAAAACGCTATCTTCATAATCGGCAGAGTTGCGGTAATGACCCAAGTTGATTTCGACCAACGCCGATAAAGGCGCGTCGTCGATCACGGCGTCGTTATTCTGAGCGCCAATAAAAGTAAACGGGATCTCGTCCCAATGCGTTTTTCCTTTCGGCTTAGGTTCAATTGTTGAACTAATAGAATACGCGCCGGCAGCTTCACTGCTTTTTGTCCAAATATCGACAAAAAAACGGGAGTCTTTAAGGTACAAAACGCGATATTGAATTTCGTCTTTGAAGCCGAATCCATCCGGTTTTTCGATACATTCGCGCAGAACAATTAACGTATATTTATTCATGCCGCCAATATTTTCAACGCGCCAGTTCGGCACATCCTCGGCCCGATAAGCTACGATAATGCTCTGCTCTCCCGAGGCTGCATAATCGACGTAGAGACCATGGCGGCCGACTTCCAAAACGGATTCGAGCGCGAATTGGGATTGCTGAATAATGCTAGTGTTAGAACCATCAGCGTTAGTTTTCAGCTTATCCATTTTGTCGGGAATTTCTAACGCCGGCGGCTTGCGGAATGCCAACCCCTGAAGCCCGATCCGAGTGTGCCCCACGATGCCGTAAAACACGGCGCGCTTTAAATAATCCGCGTTTCGCTGCTGATTTAACGCTGCTTTATCGTTCGGGCTCAACATCGGCAGATAAACATGGCCGGCAGCTTTAACAGCGATCGGCCCGCTGCATACATCGCGGTTTTTCTTCCATTGCTCTGATGCGGCTTGATATTCGGGCCGCGTAAAGGTTACATCGTTGTTGTTGCTCATCAGTACGCAGACCCCATGAAATCATTTTCGTAAATATTCTTAGGCCCAAGTGGGAAGAGTTTAATGATCGTATAGCCACCAGCATCGACCGCATGATCGAAGCCGCCTTTTTTATCCGGCTCGCCTGCGTCGTTATAGATTTGGCGCTCTAAACACTTGGTATAGATTGGGCATTTTTTGGTATTAACTTTCATGCGCCGTTCATCGTAGGTATTACATAACATCGAGTTAACCGCGTTGATGCGGTCTTTTACGGCAGGGTTTGAATCGTTAACGCGCACAATAAAGCCGGCGTCTTCAAGCAAAGACAAGTCTGACTGGCTGGCGTTGTTTGATTTTCGGTTTTGACCTGAAGCATCGGGATATACATAAATCTTATGATTCGGATAACGCTTCTTCAGCTCTATGATCATCGCCGGCGTGTCGAATATCTCCATATGCTCGGCCAAGGCGCTGATCGCGTTCTTGCCTTTCCGAACGTACACAACGGCGGCCATATGTTCGACGTTGAAGTCCATCCCGATATGCAGCTCATCATCAGGCTTTATCGTGTCGTCTGTATGATTCAGCGCGCGATTGAAGCAATAATAAACAACGCCTTTGTAGTTCTCGAAACTGGCTTCGTATTCTTGCCGGAATGTTCGCGGATCCATCTTGCGACGGGCCGCTTCGATTTCTTCCGGCGGTACGTTTCCGCCATCCAATGACGTATAAAGCCAGCTTTTATGATCGGGCTCACCACCGTCTTTGCCGTCTTGCCAAGTATCGTAACAATGGTTAAACCCTTTCGGCGTTCCGATGCGTAGCGCATGGCCGCCGCGACGTTCTTCACCGTTCACGTAATAGCGACAGGATGAAAGCATGGGGCGCAATACTTCTTCCCACGCTTCATACGGACAATCGGCCCACTCATCGACCAGCGCAAAGAAAAGACCGGATCCGCGCAAGTCGTCGTAGTTGTTCAGGCCAACACATCGCATTATATGTCCGCTTTTCAGCGTAATAACGCATTCGGTTTCGTTCGGCTTGCCAGCGCGCCAGTGCGGTGGGATTGATTGCTTTAAACGGCGCCAGAAAACGCGCTTAGCCTGTTTAAACGTGGGCGCGCAGTACCAGATTTCATCCTCAACACTAACGCCCCATTTCACGGCCAGCCGCGCCGCTCTGCGCATTTCAGCTTTGCCTAAGAATGTTTTCCCGAAGCGGCGGCCGCAAACAGCATCGCGGAAACGGGCTTTAGGCTGCCATCCCCAGGCATAAATATTGGCCTGCTTTGGCGTTAAAACAGGCGCTAAGTTAGAGGATCGGCTCGTCGGGGATTGGTTCATCAGGGCTCACCGTTTGCAGTTGGTAATCTTCCTCGAAGCCTGATCGATCATCCGGCCGGCTAAGCTCGTTGCGTATCTTCTGAGTTTCCAGATTTTCACGCTCAAGGCGGGCGCGTTTAATGGCCTTATCTTCCGGTGATTCAAGCGCCCCTAATGCGCGGGCGATATTCTCCAGCATCTTTTCTTTGCTGATTGTTAAGACTTCGATCCCGTTCTTGGTTTGCTTCACGCCGGCATAAGCCAAACGGGCTAGCGGGGATAATTCGCGCGTGTCGTGTATGTGTACGCGGCTAATACCTTCGCCACCGCATTCGGGGCAATCGGGATTAGGTTCACGCGTCTTTAAGTAATCAAGGCCGCCAGCGCAGTCGGGCGCGTCTTTCTCGGCACGCTCCGCCTTCTCGCATGCCAACCGGTATTCGTCGGCCGTCCATTCGTAAGCGTGACCAATGCCCCAGCAATGGCGGCAACACCCGCGGCGCAACTCTGAAATTTCATTGGCATCGAGCGTTGCTAATTGCCACATCTGCGCGATAACGTCGGCCGCGGAAACCAGCGATAACTCGGCCGCGGCGCGCAGCTGCTTATCAATTGCGGCTCTAACATGCGGTTTTTGTAGCAACTGATAACCGAGTGTAGAGGCGCTTTTAGGACTATAGCCCGCGCGTAAAGCGGCTTGCGTGGCGTGTTTATCCTTTAGATATTCAATGACAAATTGTTTTTGCTGATCGTTTAGGTCTTCATCATTGATTAATATGGCTGCGCTTTTCGATGCCTGCGCTTTGCGCATTCGTGTTTGCGCAGATTGCGCATTTTTATTCTGCGCAGTTTGCGCAGTTTTTGCGGAAGTCTTTGTGGGCTTCTTGATATACCGGCGGGCTGATGTGTAATTAATTTCTTTTGCTTCACACCATTCTTTCGGTGATACGCCAGTGCTTATGAATGCGGCTAAATATTCCTTTTGCCTGGCTGCCCAATCTTGTTTAGCCATGGCGACTTCTCCAAAGGTAAATGCGCTTTTGCGCAAATCGTAAAAACTGCGCTCTCGCAGCTGTCACGCCGTTTTGCCTGCTCGGGCTGACGTTTCCCGAAAACGTGGGTAAAAAGGTATAAAACCCCCTGCATTGATTGTTTTTGAATAGCCTTGCACGAATGGCGAAGAGATAGCGCCACTGACTAATGCAAGCTAGCGGCGACAATCCCGCACTTGAAGCTTCTACTTCTTATCTACTTTACTCGCCCTTTGCTCTACAGGAATGGCGTTATAAATGTCTTTAACGGTGTCTTTTATATCGATAATTTTTTTATCGAAATTGTTCATTTGTCGCTGGGTTATCAGTGCGCCGGCGCAGAATCCCGCCAATACGGCTATGATGATAGATAAAGAAACCAACATGGTTAAAATCCCTCGGGGTTTGATAAAAAACGGTTCGTTGGCGGCTTTATTAGTTTTTTAATGAGTTATATATTCGCTCACAGGTTTGTCCGGCGCTATAAGCACGGTCAGCCTCTTTTGCATACTCTCTTGCTGCTTCGTTTGATTCGCTGAGCAACTGGGTAAGCAATATGATGGCTTGGGACTTTGACGCGCTTGCGCTGGCAGCGCTGGAAAGCTTGCCGGTTTCACTGTCTGCAAATTGGCGCCTGAGCTGTGCGAGCTGTTCCCGCAACCTGTCAGCAGAACGCTGAGCATCAATAGCATCAGCTTTAAGCTGTTCGTTATCTTCATCTGCATCTTTAGCCGCCTGATTTACTGCCTGTTGTCTGCGTTGCTCTTCTGCTCGTTCACTTGCCTGTCGCTGGGCTAGGGCATCAGAATCATCTTTATCACGCTGCGCCCATTTCAACTGCCAAGATTTATCTACCTGATAGTATTTATCGCGGTAATGGTCAGCTATTCTCCCAGCGACGACCAACGCCACCAGCAACAATCCTATTGCCATCATTCGCCAACTGAAATTGATATTCATTGGTCTATATCCCAACAGGTAAGCTCCGATTCTTGATCTCTTCGCACAGGCTGTCCCGCGCAGTTATTTGCTTTAACCCGGCAATCTCTACCGCCGTCGAATATCCAGCGCTTTATCTCAGCGCATGCACCAATGCGATCACCAGCATTCAACTTCTTATAGAACGTTGAAGGGAAACATTTACCGGGGCCAATGTTGTAAGGGCAGAAAGATGCAATGCCAGCTTTTTGTGGTTCGGTAAGTGGGACATGAACATTCCGCTCTACCCAAGCTAATGCGTTGTCGCGTTCTATGGCGTTTACTTGATTGCATTTGGCCTGCGTTAACTTCATTCCATGAACGACTGGCTTACCATCAACCATCGTTGCACCACGGCATATCGTCCAGATTCCACCGCCATCTTGGTATGCCGTTAGGCTGCTTCCTTCTTTCTCATTCAGAAACTGGTCAAGCAATACTGGAGCCGATGCACCTGATACGATGAGGGTAATCATTGCCGCGCTTAATTTATTTCTCAGGGATGGATTCATTACTCCCCCCTTGAGGCTTTGCGCCGGTCTTCTTTTACCTTGAAGTAGAGATTCGTTAGAAACGTCAGGAGGCCAAATAGCAGGCTGCCAAGAACGCCAAACGCTGCCCACTGTTCAGGTGAGAAGCCATCAAGGAGTTGTTTAAGCCAGAATAAGGCGCTACCGCCTGACGCTCCGTAGGAAATACCTGTTGTGATTTTGTCCATACGTAGCATCGTCTCACCTCCCCGTAGGGTTAGGCGCTGAGTAATTAATTAGGGAATAGCGTCACCCGTATCCATGCCAGACAAGGAATGTGTGAGTGCGGTTGGTTGGTTTTGGATGACGCTAAATGCAAAAAGCCCCAGCGGTTAGGCTAGGGCTTTGAAATTGGGATTGTGGTGGCCGATGCTGGACTGCATCCGGTATTAGTGATTTCTCGCTAGGTTTTCCTGCCGCTCACCATGTTGCGAACCGTACTCAGGCAGCTTGAGTAACATCACCTTGACGTCTCAGCGCATCAGCCTGCGCATTCACCACAACTGTCATGAGCACTGACAGGCGTTGTCACAATCGGCCGCGAGTTTTCAGCTTCTAGCATACTCATGGCGGCTGATTGCCGTTCCGACTAATACTCATGCAGTTGTGCAGCACACCAAACGCTCCGGCTTACCCTTCTTCGCTGAGTGATGTGCTGAAAGCAAAAAGGCCAGCGATTAAGCCAGCCTTTTCTTTGTTACTGCGCTCTTTCGCTTTTGCTCCCGAGCATGCACTAAAATATACACTTTCATTTCCCAAAATCAAGAGAAATAGAAAATATTTTTATTTAAGCTGCATTCTGAAGCATTTCCTTCTCCATTGCATGCTTCATTGCATAGTACATTTCCTCCTCCAGTATCTCTTCACACCAGATAACCCGCTTTCGGCAAAATTGAACATCTGCACCAGTGATGTATGAAATCATCCGCGCAATGTCTTGCGGGCATTTGCGGTCGCAATATCGTTTAATGGCTACATCGCGGATCGGGCTTCCACGCTTGATTGCTTTCTTCATGACTGACTCAACAAAAGCGGCATCATCTGATTCTTTGGCGAGAGCGATGATGTTGCTTGCTGAGGCTGCTGGTATCACAATTTCGCGGGACTTCTTAAACAACTCTTCACCTCGATAACCTTGCTTGTGAAGACTGTTCACCACTTCAACTATCCGCTCAGACTGTGTTTCGCTCCACTCGGAACGAACCATCAAGCGCCCAATTACGTTAACGCAGCCGGAAGGGGCATCATCGCCACCGAGGTAATGACCCCAGAGAGACAACATATAGCGCGTCCATACTCGCTGTGATGGTGTGATGGTCTTCTTCCCTCGGCACCAGAGTCTCCGTAAATCTGCCTGTCTGAATACCATGGGCAGTGTGTATATCGCGTCTACTGGTTTCATGCCGCCCTCTCATTTGGATGAACTACGCCACCAAACTTATCGCGATGAGTGTCAAATACGACCTTGTGTACACTGAGTAACTTATCGTTTCTGAATACCTGAAGACCGGTATTGAACTGAACCACCGAGTAGTGATCTCCTTTCCCAGTCATTTCTCGTTTGCGGCGCCGTTCTCGCGCAGTAGCAATTGCTTCGTTAAGATTCATGCAGCCTCCAAATATCTCTTTCGCAGTTTTTCGTAATAACGAGCCCGCCGCGTGAAGATGGCCTTCACTCGTTTCATGTACTCGATATCGAAGCGTCTTGTTGAATTGTCGTGCTCTAGCCGCTCTACGCGCTCTATGCCTATTTTCTCGATGAGGTTAATGCGGTAGGGAATGATGTTTCCTGATAGCTCCCTGTTGCATCTCACGCATCCTGCGTGGATGTTGAAAACATTAAATCTTAAATGCCTTGCCGAACCTCTTGACCGATAGTGACTCGCGTCTACTGCCCCACCTCTAACCCCATAGTTAAGTGGCTTTCCACAGGCTATGCATGGCTTCCCATAATCTCGCCAGAAGATGAACCGATTAACCGCTGATTGGGCTTCTTTACTCCAGTCTGATGCCGTTTTTAGCTTCTCTTTACGCTTACGTATTTCGGCGCGCGATAACTTGGCTTGCTTGCGCTGTTCGCGTTCGTCTTTGAGCTTATTTTGGCGCCGGACAAATTCGAGAGAGCAAGATGATGAGAAGCAGGTTTTTTGGATGGTATTGCGAGGGATGAATTCTTTATCACATATCGGGCATTTCTTTGGCTTCGGCTTTTTAGCCTTGAGCAATTGGCACCTCCGGCGTTACCGCGGCGATAAAGCAGATGAAAAGCACGATGGCGAAAATGATGGTCTTTACCGTTGCGGGATTAAACATCGGTGTTGATACGTATGCTACCTGTTCTTTCTTGGGGTACTTATGCTTGTGTTTGTATTTGCTTCTGCTCCTAGCCATTGTCATCTCCTATCTGAATAAAGGTCAGGTCGTGACCAAACACCGCACCTGTGTCGATATAGCGTTGATTGAAGAAGTTCATCGGGCTGCGAGCTGGCGTGTGGCCGAAAATAAACTCGTCCGCACCGGTAATGTTGCAGCCGACCCCGTCCATCGCGTTACTCACCCGCTCTCGATTCCAAACCACATCATTCTCATCGATACGCTTACCAAATACGTATTCGTTTGATGGGTAGTCTGCATGGGCGATCACGTAACGTTTGCTAGGGAAGTTGACTTCGATAATTAGCGGTAAACTTTCTGCATGAGTGATTAATGCCTTAGCGAGAACCTCTTGGTCATAATCGAGGTAGAAGAACCAGCCGCCGCCATTAGCCAGCCAGTGGTTTACATTGCCGGTGCCGTTTAATGCCTGAATAGCCATCTGCTCATGGTTACCGCGAACAGCCCTAAACCACGGATGAGAAATCAGGTCGAGACATTCGACGTTCTGGCCGCCACGGTCGATGAGGTCACCTACTGAAATCAGCAGATCTGCGTCAAAGTCGAACTCCATAGTTTCTAGTAGTGTCATCAGCATGCCGTGGCAGCCGTGTAAATCTCCTACTACGTAAACCTTTCGATAGTCAGCTCCGTTAATGCGGAGGTATATCCCTTCTCGGGTTTCAGTCATGTCTATTCCTCGCGCGCACTCTCAGCCAACGTACATCGTGTAGATGGGCGCTGTAGTTGAAAGTTACTGTTGATATGGGTTGGGGTTTACTGCGTGGAGTGGATTTGTTGAAGATTAAATTGTCTATCGCTATTTGGGTCGGACTTCGCTGTCGCTTCATGCGGCCTCCGGTGGCTCGGGGTCAGAGGTGGCATAAACTCCGGGATTGCCCAACAACTTTGCCAGCCTTAGAGCTAATGTCTGTTTCTCCCAGCGATTAGTGGAGAGCAGCATATTTTCTGCGGCCTTGGCTATCTCGATTAACTCAAGAACCGTTTGAGGGTCAGCAGACGCGATAAACTCTGCATCTCGCTTTTCTACTGCCGTCGCGATGACATTTTCTTTTGTGAATGAAAACTTACCGGTAACAATACCGTTGAACCTAGTTGCCGCCCTTCGCCATGTTCCAGCCGTTGCAGCTTTGGCCTTCACCTCTAAATGGTCGTATTTGCTCACGCCGCCCTCCCGTAGAAATCTCCGCTGTAACGGACATCACGAAGCTTTACCCCGTTGTTTACAGAGTAAGCCGTTGCATATTCGATAAGTGAACCCATGCGCTTCTTACCCATCTGAGCCGTGCTTTCTCGGATGTTCAGCCATTCCCCTTCAATACCCTGAATTAGTGGAGATTCATTGGCGTTGTTTTCAACCATCCAGTGCCCGGACACAAAAACGTTTTTCCATTGCCAGTCACGTAGCCACATATCGCCCAGACTTATCTGTTTGGATACGTCGCCGCATATGGCATGGAATTTATCGTTTTGAGGTAGGTTACGTGGCGCGTCGCCGATGGTTACTACTAGGGGGAATTTTTCGTCAGTGGGTAGTGAGTCTATGAAGTTTTTTAGGTTCTGCTTTATCGTTCCGTCCCGTAGGTAGAACGTTGTTCGTTTCAATGGTTACTCCTTTGGTATGCTGCATACCCATTGGTCTAATGCTTTTTCACATACAGCTCTGTGCTCATATACAGCGATAGCACCTTTAGCCATTATTTTTTGGTCTCTACTATCGGTAGGAAACGCAGCAGCGGCACCAGCGGCGAAGCCGATAATCATCATAATGATGGTTGCTATTGAAGACTTATCCATCACTCCCCCTTAACCTTGATGTCATTCTGTCGGTTAGAGCGGCAGAACGATGCAATAAAATTCATCTCGCAAATCATTGCCACACGCATTTCCGCAGTTAAGCGAAAGCCAAACTTATTTGACTTGCCGACTGACCGACGACGCTTGCGCAGCACTTTGCGTGTGTGAGCCTCCTGAACTTCAAACTGACGCTGTTTTGAGGCATAAACACCCTTTGCAGGTATTTTTCGAGCCTGTTTTTGATACGCGGTTAACAGGTCGTGTACGTCTGTAGATTTAGCCATTCTTTTTTTCCCCTTTGATAACCTTGATGCCAGCGGCGCGAATGCGCTTTTCCGATTCTTCCAGACAAGCATTCCATGAGTAACCAGCGAATGGTACGTTGCAGCAATCAACTCGAGTCGGCAGCTCCACCTCGACCGCCTCGCGGCTTGCTTGCCATCCACGCCACACAGCATCTGTTAATTCTGAGGCATACTTTCCATTTTCATGCTTAGCTAGCCCGCCGTTAATCAATCCGTTTCGGCATTTGGCTTCAAACTGTTCACGACTTGTCATGACTATCTCCGATTAGGCAACGTTATCGCTCATCCATACTTGGTCGTATTCCGACGCTGGCATGTTGGCGACAAAGTTATAAGGTGATTGAGTTTCCATTGTGAGGAATTGATGAGACTGCGGATCGAGAAACAATGGTATACGGCCTTCCCAGCCTTCTCCGTTCCTTTGTTTCTCTAGTGACAACACCGAGGCTGGAGCGCCAAGCAATTCTCTTTCGCTATCGCTAAGTTCTTGCCCTGATTCCTGCTTCTGTAACGCCCTCTCACGCGGTTTGTTTCGCCAGATGATAAACAGGTTGTCTGTGAGGTCTGTAATCGAACCTGAGCCTTTCACGTCCATTTTACCCGTTGGTTTTTCTTCGCTGTCTCCCTTGCGGCTGTGGGTGACAAGGATCACATGGCAGTTGGTCTTATTCTTGAAATCACACAGCGCGTCGATGAATGCTTTTTGACCGTTGTAGTCGTCATCCCCGATCCCACATTTCATCAGGCTATCGATAACAAAAAGCTCGATGCCGTATCGTCTGCGAGCGTACTGGAATATTTCGATTAGCCGATCGGCTTTCGCTGTACCCGTTAGCCCGAATAACCATAGCCGGTCATCGTAAAACTTGAAGGCAGATTCAATTTCAATCTCTGGCGGTAGCTTTGCGCAGGTAGCCTGTCGAGTGAGGCGTTTTAGCAAGATGGCGGGCTTAAGCTCTAGGGATGCTACACAGGTTCGTACACCTTGGCGCATTGCCTGTAAAACCATATGGCCAACAACCTCAGTCTTGCCGTGACCATTTACGCCGTTGACCAGCGTCAGCTCAGACTCGCGGAAAGCAAAGTTGTGGTTTAGTGGCTCCCACGGGCTGTAGAACATGCTTTGCTCTTTGCCGTAGAACGCTTTAACCGTCTCCTGATAAAACTCTCTGGCACTGTATAGCTCCTCGGGGTCGAAGTATTCAGCCTTCTCCAAAAGACCAATTATTTCGTCGGAACTGATACCAGCCTGTAGGCATTCGTTGATGTCTTTGTGTGGCAGTTTGACTAATCGGCATCGGTGCTCACCTAAGCGACTGGCAATTTCTTTCGCTGCGGCTTTCCCTACTTCGTCCCCGTCCATCGAGATCCAAATTTCGTCGAAGCGGTCTAGATTGTGATACTCGAATTCAATCCATTGCTGCTTAGCTCCCTTGCCACCGCCGAACGGGACTGAAAGAGCTGGTAGTCCGTACTGGTGATATGACATGCAGTCAATTTCACCTTCACATAACACGACGATACGGATGTTTTTAGGCATCGCTTGCCAGCCAAATAAACACGGCTCACAGTCGCCTTCTGCCATGATGACCTTTTTCCCGTTTGGCCTCTCGGTGCTGATGCGCTTTACCTGCAAGAGCTGGTCATCGCGCTTGTATGGGAATGCTATCGCGGGTAACTCACGCTGCTCGTCGTGGCTCCAAACTACGGCGCTGGATACCTTGTAGGCTTCTGCAGTTTCTCGGCTGATCCCTCGAGTCTCAAGGTATGCAAAGCAGTCGTCAGTCTTGCGGATAAATTTCCTGATGTTCTCAGGCTTTGGCTTAGAGAACTTCTTCTGCTGCTTGGCTGCGAAGTGGTGATCGTCGTCCTTGATGCCTAGAAACTCTTTGGCCTCTGACATTGCCTGATGCAAGCTGCAATCTTTCACGGCAATCCACAGATCAAGCAAATCTCCGCCTTCCCCAGCCGCAAAGTCAGCCCAAACGCGCTTACCTGCAAGATTCACTTTCAGGCTCTTTCCCTTCTCGCCGTCCGTAGAGCCAGCCACCCATTCGTGACCGTCTTTTTTCCCGTTTGGAAGCAGGTAGTGAGCGACTCTTTCGACCTGATCCCACAGTAGGCCGGATAGTTCAGATGGTGTCATTAGGCCTCCCGAAGTTTAAATTTCATGAAGCAGTATTCGACCAACTTTGCGCTGAACACGCCGTGGTTATAACCGCTGATGAGTATGGATTTGATGATTGGTTTCATGGTGGCCTCAGTAGAAAACTAGGCCATTGCTGCCGATGCTAAATTTTGAGTTGGTTGACTGCGTTGGTTCTGGTACTGGCTTCTCGTCATTCCATCGCTGCCCATTCAGGTACGTGGATGGGTGAAGCTTGTCAAAGCCAAACTGCTTGCCCTTCCGACTGGCTATATCGTCTGCGAGGAACTGTGCGAATTGCTCTGGCGTACCGCCTGATTCTTTCCGCCACGCTTTGAACTGCGTCCTGAATGCCGATTTTGCCTTGGCCTTCCCGCCTTTGACCATCCCAGCAAGCCAGAATATCTCCTCGAATGCACGATCAGTTTCTTCGTGAAGGGATGGGGATTTTTTACACTCCGTTCGAACTTGTTCGGACATAGTGTTTTTATTATTTATTATTTCTTGTTCTAATAACTTCTTACTCTGCTTTACCTCCTTTGTTACTTCTTTTGTTACCTCAACTCCCCTGAAAGCCGCGCCAGTACTGGGTTTGTTTGTTACCTCCTTTGTTACTTCGTTTGTTACCTCAAAATCTGCCTGATAATCCGCATAATTTGTGACCGTTATCACGGTTCCATGACGATTTCCTTCGAAGGTGATCATGTTCTCTTTTGCAAAAAATTCGAGCATGTCACGTACCTGTTTAGGTGACTTTTCGTTACCTTGCGAGTCCTTGAGTTTTTTTGCCAAATAGGGAACTTTAGTTACCAGTTGACCGGCATGTAAATTCCACTTCACACCGTCAAACTCAACTGTTCTTGGCTTGTACTGAGCCTGACCAATGATCCTGACCCAAAGTGAAAATTTAGCCGTATCAGTCGCCCATTCCTTGGACAGAAGACTCCTGAACAAGGCAAAGTGACCTTGCTTTTGGTTTTCCATCCTTGAACTCCTGCGCTCTTGTGCAGCGCTGAAATCGTAGACTTTTGCAGTGTTGCTCATAACTAACTTCCTTGGCGGAAAACGGAAAGAACTTCTTTGAATTGGGAGGCTGATATATTTTCACTTGCCAACTGTTCAATGAACTCGTTAGGGATGAAGGTAAATCCATCTTCTTTCGGAAGATTTGGTAGATAGGATCTGGCCTTAGCCTTAAGTAATTCAGTTCGTGCAATAGAAACAAAACTAACAGCCGTTTTCTTGTCAATTGCCTGAAGGAAGCATGAGCGCTTAACTTCTTTATGTACTTCTGTTGGAACTACGTGTTTATTTCGCATATAATTACTCCTGTGAATTGATCCAGTACTAGAAAGTCATAGTGATCTGAGAGTCGTCGGCTGCCACCGGCGACTTTTTCTTTTGTGGCAATACCGATTCCACAGCCTGACGCGCTACCTCACGAATCAAACTTGTTTCCCATACCTTCTCTAGCAGTACGAACATCGTTGCCATGTCGCGGATATTGAGACGGCTTACTTTCGATTCGTGCCACCCTGCTTGCTTTGCTAACTCTCGGTTAGTCTTCTGCATCATCCGGCAGCGGAGTTCTGTCTCCACTTCGTTGATGCGCTTGCTATAACTTGCATGTTCCATTTGTGATACTTCCTTTGTTGAATAAATAGTTACACCACCGGTTAGGTGGTTGGGGTTTCACTCAGTGCCTTTCCGGCCAAAAGAGTGAGAGATCAGATTGTTTAAAGAGCGGTGCTGCTTAAGCTGCTAAGCTTGTTTTATCTGGGTTTGCTGCGTTCAACAGCCACTCAGAAGTGAATTTTCCATTTGAGGCATTAGCTAACAGCTTTGAATAATTGGTTTTACCTGTGTACTCGGTACGGGGAAGCGTCCCCTTTACAGCCCATTTATGAACTGCCACAACTGATAAACCGCATAACTTAGCTGCTGCTGTCTGCCCGCCAACCGCATTTACTGCAATTTGTACAGGGTTCATAAGCATCCTTATTAACTAAATTAACTTCGGGTTAAGAATATATCTTAACTGACAGTTATGTCAATTCTTTGGATAATTAACGCATGGTTAAAAAAGACGATGTGAAAGAGGCGTTCTCTCGGAGACTTGATGCGGCTTGTTTAGATGCAGGCGTGGCAGGTAGGGGATTGCCCGGAAGAATTAAAGCAGCCCTAAAAAAACAGGGTATTGAAATTAGCGAACCCGCTATCTGGAAGTGGAGAAATGGAGCGGCAATTCCAGACTCAACAAACATCCTTGCGCTTAGCCGGTGGCTGAATGTTAGGGCTGAATGGCTTGAGTATGGAGTAGAACCCATGAGCCAAGATGCAGCTATAGCTCAAAAAGAACCAGATATGCCTCCACAGAACCAGTGGAGTGGCGTTGACGTGTGGGATAGCGACACACCTCTCGGTGATGATGAGGTAGAGATCCCTTATTTCAAAAGTATTGAGCTAGCAGCAGGGCATGGATGCGTGAATAACGAAGACCATAATGGATTTAAGCTTAGATTCTCTAAAGCAACACTTCGTCGCGCTGGCGCAGATCCAGCCTGTACCATCGCTTTTCCAGTGCATGGGCACAGCATGGAACCAGTAATCCCAGAGGGAACTACGGTAACTGTTGATCTAGCCAATAAAAGAATTATAGATGGCGCTATTTACGCAATAGACCATGGTGATCTATTGAGAGTTAAGCAATTGTTTCGCTTGCCAAACAAGAAGATAAGTATCAGAAGCTACAACAAAATAGACTTCCCAGATGAAGAAGCCGATCAAGATAGCGTTGAAATCATTGGTCGAGTAATTCATTACTCCGTGATGCTGGTTTAGCCTGATTGGCTGAAGGTACGCTCTAAAATAGTTTGTTAACTTGCGGGGCCCTGATGAGCAAAAAAGCAATCATTACCCTATGCATTATTTTCATTGTTACGTGGACAGCAGCTTTAGTGCTGTATAGCTGGGCGCTTGATAGTCTTGATGGGGTGTAGTTGTAGGGCTGGTTTAGCCCAGTGGACTGAGGATATCTTCGGGTGGTTGGGGTGAAAATTCTATTGAATGTCTGTAGTCGCGGATTGATTTTTGCGCGTCGGAAAATAATAAAACGGAATGAAATATGAAAACTGGTTTTTATGCAGCTTATCAAAGTAAAGATAAAGGCAAGAATAAATTATCTTTAGGGTTGCGTGATTTTATTCAACCTCTCTTAGAAGATAGTAACAATCTTAAGATAGGAGAAAATTACCTTTATATTCATAAAATTGATGATAAAACAGTTTTGTTTACAAAAACCAACGACAAAAGCTTGGTTCAAAAAATAAACAAAACAAAAGCATCTGTTGAAGATGTAAAAAACAGCCTCGCAGATGATGAGTCTCTTGGGTTTCCATCTTTCATTTTTATGGATGGGGATATCATCGGTTTTGCAAGGACAATTTACGGCCCAACCCCCAATGATCTTACCGAATTTTTGATTGGAAAAGGCATGCATATTGATGCGGGGGCAAAAATTAAGATAGAGCCTTTGATGAGGGGTACATCACGGGGAGACGTAATGAAAATGAATTTTATTGGTAGAACCACTGTCAAGGTTGAAGCAAAGTCAATGGCCTTTGGTGACATATTAAAAACACTGGGCGCAAAGGACATTGAAGGTGAATTGTTTGATTCTATTGAAATTGTTATTAAGCCAAAATTTAAAAGAAACATAAAAAAATTAACGCAAGATATAGTTTCAAACCCTAACCCTCAATTTTCAGATATCAGTATGCGAGCGAAGGATGAGGCGGGTGATATTTTAGCCGATCATTACCTATCAGAAAAAGGCCATCTTTCAGCATCAATTGAAAAGGTGAAAAACGCTGAAATTGCAGAGGAAATGGGTTACAGTTTCTTGAGAATGAAGGCATCCATACTCAGCAGCCTTGAGCGCCAAGTGGGTAAAATCAACAGCTAACTTTCAGGAGGGGGTATGCGGAGCAAGGTGATGCCCGGCATCTACATTATCGCGATTCCATACGCTTTAGTGATTGCCTGCTATTTCGCTTTTCGACATTTTATTCCTGGGGTTTCGTTCTCGGCTCATCGAGATGGATTGGGTGCGGCGCTAACATCATACTCAGGAACAATGATAGCTATATTAATAGCAGCAATGACCTTTCTCATTGGAAGCAGGACTAGGAGACTAGATAAGATCAGAGAATACGGATACATGACATCCGTTGTCATTGTTTACGCTCTTAGCTTTGTTGAATTGGGTATTTTATTTTTTTCTGGTGTACTGCTTATCTCGAGCATGGATGGATATATGCTACCAACACTGGCAATAGGGATTGCAGCTACATCGTTCATTCATATTTGTGTGCTTGTGCTGCAATTATATAATTTTAGCCATGATGAAAACTAACCCCGCCACCGAGCGGGGTTTTTCTTGCCATCACTCCTTCATTGCCTCCGCTGCCATTATGTACGTCGCCCTTCTCTTCTCGTCATACTCAATCTGAGCGAAAGATTCCAACATCGAAATGATGTACTCCTTCGTCACCTCTTGCTTGTAAGACACCAAATTTAACGTTGCCTTTCCCACCGCTTCGCATAGGTCGTTGTAGCCGATCGCGTTTTTATCCATATGCCCTCCTGTTTTGCTCACTTTAACACCAAAAACAGCCCAGACATCCAATCATAAAAAATAAAACATCACTAGGTTCATATAGTTAACTTACAAACTTAACTTTATTAACCATTGGTTATTGACTGAAAATAACTACTGGTTAATAATCTACTTCATCAACACGGCAGCACACCAGATCACCGGAAGCCGCCAGCTCTTTAAAAAAATGGAAAGTCGGAAGTTCACAGGATATCTGTCAGCCCCCTACGCATAAATGCGATGTACCACCAAGCGCGATCCGGTTGGTGGGAAGGTTAGCCCCGCACGAGAGTGATAACGGGCGTGAATGGGCAGCACTGGCAGAGCTGAATGGGATAAGCGCGAAATGTCAGTTACAGGTCGTTTAGCAAAGCGGCCTGTGCCGGACAAAATGGAGGCTTTTATGAATTCCAGACAAAGACGACGAGCATGGAGACATGAGCGCCGACAGAATGAACGGATGATTGCAGCAGCTACTGGCAGCAACTACCGAACTTCATTGCCTGCCTCGCTATACGCAGCAGGCCACCGTAAGAGTGAGAGTGTGACAGCGAGATAGTTATCTACCCCGCAGATTCAATTAAGGAAGGGATTCCATAACGCGACTTAGCTCTCTACCGCCGAACTCCGCAAGCCAGCCACAGGAGGCACAATGGTAAGGCATGTCCCCGAAGTCACTCCCGACTTGTTTAAAACAGTTGGGACAATAAACCGCCCTCACATACCCACCAGAGGGTTCTTTTCGAAAGGCCGCAGTGCGGTGAAAGACAAACTCATCCTTTGCCCTGTTAGCCGCTACTTCCTTAGAAAGCTCTGCAATCTTTATATTTGCCTCGGCCAATTCTTTCTCGGTCGCAGCATGGGCTTTTTGAAGTACGTCCATTTGCTCGTAAATGAAGGCGAGACGCTCCCGAAGGACAGCGTTACTTTGCACAGCCGAAACGGAATCGATAGCGCTTTGAATCGACGTGATAACCAATCCAAAATCCATGAATAATTCATCCTAAAACGTTGGGGTGGATAAATTATATTCGAATTCCTTACGTTGGGGAACGAAGGAACCACTGCCGCCTGAGGTGGTTAAGACAGTACAGGCACTCATTATTGGCGCAGATAAACGGGCGCCAGAAGATTCGCGGGAAGAGCATTCCCTTAATTTAGAGAGGTAGGTATGAGCGGTACAAAAACCATGAATGACTGGCTAAATGAGGCCAGAGCGCCGAGATTTGAAGATCGCTGGTACTTCAATCGCCGAGTGATTTGCGCAGATGGTTATAGCGTGTCAATTCAGGCTAGTGATTCTGCATACTGCCAGCCTCGAAGCGACTTTAAAGATATTGCTATGTATCACTCTTTTGAGCTTGGATTTCCGAGTGAAAAAGACGAAATCATTATGGATTGGTGTGAAGACGTTCAAGATCCGACAGGTACTGTTTACGCTTATGTCCCTCGGAATGTCGTTGAGAAGTTTATTGAGAAACACGGTGGAATTACAGCTCTACATGAGAGTGTGGACGCAGAATAACAGGTCGCTAAGGCGGCCTTTTTTATACCCATAATGGAGATAGATATGCAGGAGTACGAATGGTTCGTCATGGACGGTAGAGCGCGATTTGATACCGAAAGCGCAGCAGTATTTGAGGCTTGTGGGAATAAAGAGCCCAGCAATAAATCACTGCGTAAAGGCTGGGGTGATATGGGTGCCGTATTGGTGAGAGCACCTGTGACCGCGAAGGACTCAACTACCGGAGATGTTATTTCTTGCGGTGACTTTGAATACGTCCGTGATATTTGAACGAGTAATGCACATCGCAGGTATTCACTGAGTATCTGCTGTAAGCAATTCTCTGAGCGTCACCTGCCCGCTCAATACGATGATAGGCAGATAGATAACGGGGTGAGCTATGTAGCCTGTAACGCTGGCGAGCGAATACGTATCCGCACGGAGTTTGTTTTGCCCCTCTCGTTAGGGGCTTTTTTATGGCTGGAGGAAAGTATGTCTCGTTTCTTACAAATTGAGATGCCCGACGCAAGCAAGTGGGCTGTTCCGGTGCAGAAGATTGCAGAACATCGCGCCACTCACTATGCGCATGAGTTTGATGGGGATTTACAACGCAGCTTGGATGAAGACACGCTGCCGCTTTTTGCTGGGTCTGAATATGACATTGAAGACTGGGCAATTAACAACATGAACTTTAGCGATTTTGCTGGAATCGCCGTATGCACACAGCTTCCTAATGTTGATTACGAAGAAGGTTGGTGCAACGGAGAAAAGGAAATCGTCGAAATCCCAGCCGCTTAAATGCGGCTTTTTTATACCCGCAATTCATCGCAAAGCGTAGGCGTTTTGCAATGAAACCAACAATCAAACAGGAGTACTCACGATGGAATTAGCTATCGCGGGTGGCACCGTCATGGGTGCTACCACAACAAATCATCTTCTTCGCATGCAGCATCACAAAGAAAACATTCTTACCTCTGCCAGCTTCACCCCACCACCGCGAAAAAGCTGGTTAGACAAACTGGTCGATATGTTGAGACAGGAAGGTAGACCATGAAACTTCAATTTTTATGCAGCAATGTCACCACCAGATGCGGTGACCGAGCAGGAGAAATGCGAGTGATTGCTGAAAATGCCGCTCTCTTCGGTGAAACAGATACGAAAGAGATCATGACTCAACTCGATATGGCGGCCGTTTTCGAATACTTGAACGAGCTCGGCTTTAGCGTTAGCGAAAAACAGGTGGCAGCATGAATCAAACAATAGACCCACTGGAACAACAGCTACTGCAGTGGATGCGTTCCCCCGAGATGATTCCGGTGATGAACGACCAGATTGCTCAACTAGAAGCGGTGGCAGATCACCGCACTGGCCAGCAGGAACAACGAATAATACGAGGTGACCATGAGCGCTGTTTATAAGGCAATCTCAGCCGTAGCAAAGGATATGTCAGAGGTCGGGATTTCAAAAGATAAGCGTAACCAGCAACAAGGTTTTCAGTTCCGAGGAATTGATGATGTTTACAACGCACTATCCCCTGCCCTTGTTAAACATGGTCTGGTAATCCTTCCAAGAATCATCGAGCGCACAGTAACCGAGCGCACTACAGCTAAAGGCGGTGTTCTCTTTTATGTAGTAGTTAAAGCTGAATTCGACTTTGTAGCTATTGAGGATGACTCAAAGCACACGGTAACCACGTATGGCGAAGCTATGGATAGCGGAGACAAAGCGACGAACAAGGCCATGTCTATCGCATACAAATACGCTGCATTCCAAGCGTTCTGCATACCGACCGAGGAAACAGCTCAAGATCCTGATAGTCAGGTTCACAACCCTTCTCCGCAGACGCTAGACCAGATTCTAGCTGATTTCACGACTCAGGCTACCGACTGCCAAAGCGCGGCTGAGCTACAAGGGATATACAAAACCACATGGAATGCCCTTGCATCATCAGCAGTGCATCAAACCAAATGTGTGGATGTTTTTAAACATCGTTTTACAGAGCTAAAAAAGGCGGCATAAATGGCGAGCAGAGGCGTAAATAAAGTAATTCTTGTCGGGAATTTGGGGAATGATCCAGAAGTCCGTTATTTACCGAATGGCGGCGCAGTGGCAAACATCACGCTGGCCACATCCGAAAGCTGGCGAGACAAGCAGACTGGTGAGCAGAAGGAAAAAACTGAGTGGCATCGCGTAGTACTATTCGGAAAGCTGGCAGAGGTTGCAGGTGAATATCTGCGTAAAGGCTCTCAGGTCTATATCGAAGGCGCATTGCAGACGCGTAAATGGACCGATCAAGCTGGCGTTGAAAAATACACCACTGAAATCGTCGTAAACGTGGGCGGAACCATGCAAATGCTCGGCGGTAAGCATGATTCATCATCTAAGCCAGCGCAAAACAGAGCCCCACAGCAAAGCGGGCAGCAAGCACCGCAGCGCAACGACGAACCTCCAATGAACTTCGATGACTCAGACATTCCCTTCTAACAGGTAACCATCATGACGCCGCAGAGCATCCTGCGCGTCCTCAGCCAGCACCCCGACAATAACATCACCGAATTCCACAGAGCGCTTAACTCAGTGGGCGGCAAGCTATTGGGCGGCGGTGCCACTGGCGGGGTGACGCTGAACTCTAAAGAGCCATATTACAAATGGCGCAATCCTGAAAAGAACGAGTACATAAGTTTCAACCACATTCTAGCAATCAGGGAATATCTAACAGCGGAACCGTGGGGAGATATGAAGATAGGCGGTACGGTTTACCGGCTAAGAGATGATATCGATGTAGATGCTGTTATCGAGAAAATCACGCCAAAGCGCCCACCGCCTAAACCTATTGTTGTTCACAAGCCAAAAGCTGGACAGCGCTACATCGGCAAGCGCGGCATTGAGTACACCATCATTTCAGCCTCCGACCGCAGCATCGTTTATAGCTTCAACGGTAAAACTCATCAGTCACTAGAACCTACCAAATTCATGTACGGCATGGAGCTTATAGCCGATGCCGCATAGGAGATATTCATGAACAACCTACCAATAGAGACATACGAATCAGTAGTTCAGCAGCGTGATGAGCTGGAGAAGAAGCTGGCTGATATGGCGGCTGAGAATGCTGCGTTAAATAAATTTATAAAATCTGATTGCTGGGTATGGGATGACAAAAACGAGACATATTTTGATGCAATTGACGGCATTCCTGAAACCCCAGCCACCGACGCATTCACAAGAGAGCTGATGGCAAAGGGTGTTGATTCTTTAGCGGCGAAATACGCAAACATGATTAAAACCATGCATCCAGACACAATCGCATACGGTGCATTAAAGCAAGAGTTTGAGTCGGTAATCAAAGAGGCTAATAAATTCGCAGCCCAGCTTCGCAAGGGGATTAATGATGCACAGTAACAGCAAAGAGCGCGAGTACTTCATTTTGAGCGTTCATCACTGCTCTCGCGATGATGCATTCATTTTGATGTTTAGAAGTAATGACTCTGGATACGCATTCCGACTTCATGCCGCTGGGCGTTATACAGAGAAACAAGTGATGGAGCGTCTTGAGTATTACAACGATGGTGACTGCAATATGGCCGTGCCATGCGATGTGATTGAGTCTTTATCCTCCCCTGCTCCAGATGGTTACTTTGACGATAACGGCGGTGTTGTTGTTCTGAATAATGCCAAAAACTGGCGTAAGGCCATAAAGAATGCTGTAGCCAAACCAAAGTATGAACCAAAGCCAGAATATCCAGGCGCACGCAGAAGAAAGGAGCAGAGCAATGACTAAGTTAACAAATGGGCGTTTAGAGAAGCTGCAAGACAATTTATTGCAGTTTCAAGATTCATACAGCGATCCGGCAGACAAAGAGAACTACGACATATTTGTTGATGCTCTTCATGTTCTTGATGAGTTTAAAGCTGCGAAAGAAAAGCTTCTGGCATACGAGCAAGCAGCAGATCGCCCTGTAGGTGAAATATTTAGATGTAGCGGAAATAAAACCCTGCGTTGGTGGAATGACGTTCCAGAGGGAACGGTTCTTTATGCAGCACCGGTATTACCTAAACAGCCTGTAAAGCCAGTGATGTTCATTGACGGCGATATCTCATCAGATGATGCAGAAAAACTAGCAGCGCTAATTCGTGAGTTTGCTCTAGATGAAGAAACTGAGGAGCAACAAAACGAACCGCAAAATATTCCAGAAAATATTCCGGCACAACCCGTAATACCAGAACAGCGCCAAATGGTGCCGGATGAGATTATTCCAGACCAAGATAACACCTATGAGTACGTGGATGGCTGGAACGCCTGCCGCTCCGAAATGCTTAAAGCCCAACCTGTAAGCGAGCCTTACAAGTTGATTAGCGTCAAAGATGATACTCCAACGGAATCTGGCGATTATTGGTGCTATCTAGGAAAAGACTTTGAAAGCCCCACTAAGTACCGCGTCGTGCATTTTGATGTCCGTCATCATGAATTTCAAGACCATAGAGTTACCCACTGGATGAGGCTCCCCGCCGAACCTGAGCGGGAGGCATGAGTAATGGCTAAGCAGCGATTATTAATTCTCAACTCCGGTGGCTTAACATCTGCACATATGACGCGCCGACTGTTAACAGAATATGCAGACGAATACGAAATGGTTGTTGTGTTTGCAAACACAGGGCAAGAGAACAACGAGACGTTAGATTTTGTTCGTGATTGTGACGTCAATTTTGGCTTTAACACCGTATGGATTGAAGCGGTTGTTCATGCTGGGCGCGTGGCAACGAGTCACAAAGTTGTCAACTACGAAACCGCAAAGCGCAGCGGCGAGCCATTCGAACAAGTGGTGGAGAAGTACGGCATTCCTAATCACAGCTACCCACACTGCACGCGTGAGCTAAAAGAAAACCCAATCCATAGCTATGTGCGCTCAATCGGCTGGGCAAAAGGCGAGTATTTAACAGCTATCGGTATTCGCGCTGACGAACCGCGCCGCGTAAAGCGCTCGGTATCAAAGCAGACGGGGCAGATTCGCATTTATCCGTTAGTCGATATGTTCCCGACTGACAAACTCGACGTGCTGGATTTTTGGGAGCAGCAATCATTCAGGCTGCAACTCAAAGACTATCAAGGTAACTGCAAAGTTTGCTTTAAAAAGTCAGACAAGAAGCTACAGCAGATATACCGAGACAACTGGCACCACTTCGACATTTTTGCATATCTGGAAAACCAATACGGGCAAGTTGGCGGCAACTCAATCAAAGGGCAACTAAGCGACGAACCGCGCAAATTCTATCGTGGCTATCGCAGCGTGCGCGATTTGATAGCCTCCTTCGATTTATCGCAGCCATTACCACCGGTTGATGATGAAGAAACTAACGAAGGGTGCGCAAGTTCGTGCGAGCCTTTCATGTCAGATGAAGAGTCGCCAGCATGGGGCGCGGAAGCAATGGCACAGGAGAGCGAATAATGAAAGTTATCGACCTGTGGGAGTGCTCTGCTTGCGGTGCATTCTACGCAGACAAAATAACGGCATGTGATTGTTACATGGACGGTTGTACAACCCTCAATCATTACCACGCCACGCTAACATCAACTGGCAACTCTCCGGTAATTCCGGATGGTTGGAAGCTGGTTCCGATTGAGCCAACTGCCGCAATGTTCCATGCATTTAATGATTGCGACTATGGCAGAAAGTCTATGCGTGAGCGCTACATCCAGATGATTGAAGCAGCCCCAGCACACACTTTAAGCGAGCATAGCGCAGCTATCAAAGACGTCATTGCGGAGCGAGAACGTCAAGTAAGCGAAGAGGGTTGGACGCCTGCACACGATGACCAGTACGCGGACTGTGAGCTGACGCAGGCTGCTATCTGCTACATCGATACATCGTTTGCTGAAACTAATTGGCCGTGGGCTGCTGAGTGGTGGAAACCTACAAACCCGCGCAGAGATTTAGTTAAAGCTGGTGCTCTCATTCTCGCTGAAATTGAACGTATGGATCGCACAGCCCCAGCACAGGAGAGCGAATAATGGACACAGAACAATTAAAACAGCGCATAGCGGAAGATGATGTATCAGCCTACGAACTGTTATGTGACGTGATGCCAACCGCCGCCAGTCGCTTTTATAGAACAACGAATACGTTAGCGAAATTATTAAAAGAGGTTAGAGAGCATTACCCCGATGCGATTTTCTACACGGCGGGTGGCGACGGTTTTTCGCTAATCCTTGGTGACACGCACAGCGGTAGAGAAGGATTACCTAATCAAGAGCTATCTGCGGTAACGGCTACAAAGTTAACGTGCAGAGGGGGTGACTGGTAATGAAAACCGCAAAGGTTGGAATCTCTGCGATTGTGGGAAGTGAGCCAAACACGACCACATATTACTCCGTGATTATTGGTGAAACCAAGTATCAACAGAGCACTTACGGTGGTCACTGGGAGCGCCTTTTCATTCACGATAATGGAGTTTGGAATCAAAGATATCCGTGTGGTAACTGGCACTGGCGCAGAGTCACTAGCGAAAAGATTATTTCACAACTCAATACAGCTTTAGCAGAGCACATTGCAGCACAGGAGCAGAAATAGATGCTGATAGCCGGTTATATCCTTCTAGTCAGCGCCTGCGGATTAGATGCTTGCGACGCCCTCCCCGTTACACCTGAAGTTATGCCAAAAGAAACCTGTGAACAATGGATAAAGCTGATTCATGAGAAGCGGCCTAACCACGTTCTAATGTGCTTACCAGTTAACCAAGATTAATAGCCGCCTAACCAGCGGCTTTTTTATTGCCGGAGGATGTATGCGACACATCATCAAGGGTAATCCAGAGCGTACAGAAAGAGCGGCAATGAAAGCTGCTCTCGATATCCATCAAGCCAAATACGGAGACTATGGGCCAACCAAGAAAGGCGTCACATACACTATCAAAGTTAGCGAAGAGAAATTCTTCATCGAGATTATCAACCGAGAGAAATCTGATGTGGCTACTTCGATGATGCGGCCTAGGGAATTATCCAAAGTGTGGGGGAATGCAGCGTGAGTGAGTTTGCGAGCAATACACCACTCGAACATAAAGACCGGTGGCAGACGCCGATCGAAGTATTCGCCGCGCTTGATGCTGAGTTTGGTTTCTATCTCGATGCGGCAGCCGACCACAGAAACGCCCTGTGCGCCAGATATCTGACAGAGCGCGATGATGCATTGAATAGCGAGTGGGTAAGCTACGGCGCTATCTGGTGCAATCCACCCTACTCCGCCATCACTCCGTGGGTAGAAAAAGCCGCTGAGCAGTGCAAAACACAAAGCCAGCCGATTGTGATGTTACTCCCTGCTGATACATCAACCGGTTGGTTTTCCCTGGCACTCGAATCTGTCGATGAAGTCCGTCTAATCACCGGTGGTCGATTGTCATTCATCAATGCCGGCACCGGAAAGCCAGGTAAAAACGGAAACAGCAAAGGCAGCCTGTTATTTATCTGGCGCCCATTCATCAAACCACGTTGCCAATTCACAACCGTATCACGCGACGAACTGATCGCAATCGGCAGCAGCATTATGGCGGGAGTGAAAGCGGCATGACATGACAGCAGAACAAGACAACGCGATAAGAAATGTGGCGCAGCGATGCAACGAAGCAATGAAATCTGCAATAAAGTCCGCGCCAAAAAAAACCAACATAGACACAATCACCCGCCCCATTCTTCTCAGCTACTACGAAACCATTAAACCTCTCGGAATTCCATTCGTTAGGTTCCTTTGGACTATTGGCGTTTTGAATGGGCAGTTTGAGGATAAATGATGGATAACAACGTAATTCAGTTAGTACCAGCTAAGTGGGTATCAGAAGGCGTTCTAATGGGGATTACTGGACTCAAAAAGAACACCATAAAGAAAGCCCGTGAAGATTGCTGGATGGAGGGACGAGAATACAAGCACATCTCTCCAGATGGACAACCACGAGATAACAGCACCTGTTTTTATGATTGGAAAATGGTTGAGCGTTGGATGGATGGGCAGCCGGCAGCGATCCCTCGTCGGAAATCTGCTTAAATAGCTTCCCCACTAACTTATGAGGATGTGTGAATGGCTAAATACCCAACGGGTGTAGAGAACCATGGCGGCAATTTGCGGCTATGGTTCATCTATAAGGGTGAAAGAGTCAGGGAGTCATTAGGTGTCCCTGACACACCTAAGAACAGGAAGATAGCTGGAGAGCTTAGAACTTCGATTTGTTTTGCAATAAAAATGGGGGCTTTTGATTATGCAGAACAGTTCCCAAGCTCGCCTAACCTAACAAGGTTCGTGACAACAAAGCGAGAGATTACGATCGGAGATTTGGCTGATAAATGGCTTTCAATCAAGGAGACAGAGATTGCTGGAAGCACTCTGGATAGATACCGGTCTAAAATAAAAAACTCACTTCCATTCATCGGTTCTAACCGCTTGGTTTCATCAATAACTCAAGAAGATATTCTTAACCTTAGAAAGGAGTTACTTACCGGATTTCAAACCCCCGGTTACATGCACAAAGTGATCAGGAAAGGCCGATCTGTTCCAACGGTAAATTCCTATATATCCGGACTGACATCATTGTTCCGTTTTGCTCTGGCCAATAATTATATTACTTCAGATCCAACTGCAAACATTACTCCTCTGAGGAAAGGAAAACCCGAACCAGACCCTCTAACCAGAGAGGAATTTGTGAGAATGATAGATGCCTTTAGAGAACGCCAGATTAGAAATATATGGTCACTAGCAGTCTATACAGGAATGAGACATGGGGAGATATGCGCGCTGGCGTGGGAGGATATTGACCTAAAAGCAGGGACACTATTCGTCCGTCGAAATCTTGCAAAGGTTGGAGAGTTTACCCTTCCAAAAACTGCCGCAGGAGAAAGAACCATTAATCTGATAAGGCCAGCGATAGAAGTTCTTCGCGACCAGTCAGAGCTAACTAGACTGAGCAAGCAGCACGATATCCCAGTAACTCAGAGAGAGTATGGCAGGAAGACTACTCACAAATGCACATTTGTATTCATACCGTCAGTTTCCGCCACAAATGGCAGATCAGGAGACCATTATTCTGTTGGTTCGATCAGCCAAAGTTGGGATACTGCGTTAAAGCGTGCCGGACTAAAACATAGGAAAGCGTATCAGTCCCGCCATACGTATGCATGTTGGTCTTTGTCTGCTGGAGCTAACCCAAACTTCATCGCATCACAAATGGGCCACACTAACGCCCAAATGGTTTATCAGGTTTATGGAGCTTGGATGGAGGAAACAAATAGCGAGCAAGTAGCCATGCTGAACCAGAAATTATCTGACTTTGCCCCACCCATGCCCCATAGCAAAGTTAGCAATAGTTAAACTCTTTATAAAACAATAGCATTACCACGCTAGACCTGCATATTCATAATATCTTGATAGGCCGCAACTAAACGGTTACGCACCTGAATCCCCATCTGCAGCGAGATCCCTGACTTTTGCAAATCAACCATCACGTCGTTTAACGCTACGCCCGGCACGCCCATTTCAAAGTTTTGCGCCTGAATCTTGGCATTATTCTGCGTATCACTGATACGGTTCACTGCGGCTTTAAGTTCAGCGGCAAATGCCCCCTGTGGGGCCTCACTGTTTTGGCTACGGTTTGCAGCTGATACAGCCGTTGCCTGAAGCTGCTGAAGTACACCTTCAATACCCACTATCGCCACTGCCGATACCCTCTTTGTCTGTGTTTACCAAATGGCTTTTACCCATAAGGCATCACCCTAACATAGAGATCAAAGAGTAAAGCCGCTAAATAGACGCAAAAATAGGGCCTTATTCTCCCATCAAATTCCCTCTCTACGCAGAATAATACCCTGCCTACTTTTGTAAGCCGCAGACCTTCCAAGAAAAGGCTCTGATTGAATACATTTCGCTGATAGCGCGTCAGGGAGTTCGTTTTGCAAGACATCAATTTATTCCGAGATTCTTTCTCGGCCCAACTGAAAGACAAGGTAAGCACATGAACGCTTCAGCCAACGGTAGCGCTGGCACCACAGCAAAAAGCGGGGATGGCGGTTTCGCTAGCATAGTGAATCGTCTGCGTGCTAACCCCAAAATTCCACTGCTCATTGCCGGTGCGATTGCTATCGCCGTTATTGCAGTACTGGCTCTGTGGGCTAAATCGCCTGATTATCGGGTTCTTTATAGCAACATCAGCGATCGGGACGGCGGTGCTATTGTCACCCAACTCACCCAGATGAACATTCCCTATCGCTTCACGGATAATGGCACTGCGCTGTTAATTCCGGCGGAAAAAGTTCATGAGACTCGCCTACGCCTCGCGCAGCAAGGCCTGCCGAAAGGAGGAGCCGTTGGATTTGAGCTTCTGGATCAAGAAAAATTCGGCATCAGCCAGTTCAGTGAGCAAATCAACTATCAACGCGCGCTGGAAGGCGAACTTTCTCGCACCATCGAAACATTAGGCCCCGTTCAGACAGCGCGCGTTCATTTAGCATTACCAAAACCTTCACTCTTTGTTCGAGAACAAAAGCAGCCTTCAGCATCCGTTACCTTAAATCTGCAACCAGGCCGCGCTTTAGATGAAGGACAAATCAACGCCATTGTCTATATGGTCTCCAGCAGCGTTGCAGGCTTACCCGCGGGGAATGTCACCGTGGTCGATCAAGGCGGACACTTGCTGACTCAGTCAGACGGTACTGGCCGCGATCTCAACGCCACGCAGTTGAAATACGCGAACGAGGTCGAAAGCCGTATTCAGCGCCGCATCGAGGCCATCTTGCAGCCGATGGTCGGCAACGGCAACGTGCATGCGCAGGTTACCGCGCAAATTGATAACGCGGTTCGTGAACAAACCGACGAAGAGTACAAACCGAATCAGGGCACTAATCAAGCTGCGGTTCGCAGCCAACAGCTGAGCGACAGCTCTCAGTCCGGCGGTCAACTCTCTGGCGGCGTTCCTGGGGCATTGACCAATCAGCCTGCCCCACCTCCGACGGGGAATATCACGAATCCTCCGCAGGCTGGCGCAAATGCCAACGCGGCCAATGCGGCGAATACTCAGCGCCCTGCTTCCACCATTGACACCAACGGTCGCCGGAGTAGCTCCGCATCCAATGCACGCCGTGATGAAACCATCAACTATGAAGTGGATCGGACGATTCGTCACACCCAGCAAAAAGCGGGCAACATCGATCGCCTGTCCGTAGCCGTCGTCGTTAACTATGGCACCAACGCTAGCGGTAAAAGCATTCCGTTAACGCCACAGCAAATTGAGCAGGTCACTTCGCTGGTTCGCGAAGCCATGGGCTTCTCCGCAACGCGCGGCGACACGTTAAACGTGGTCAATACGCCGTTTACCGCCGATGTTGAAGACAACAATGCGGTTCCATTCTGGCAACAAGCAAGCTTCTTTGATCTGCTAATGACGATCGGGCGCTACCTGTTGGTACTGATTGTGGCCTTCATTCTGTGGCGCAAACTGGTGAAACCGCTGTTGAACAAACAGCTGGCTAACGCGCAGCCTGCTCGCCGAGTTGAGCCTACGCCAATTGTCACCACGCCGGTTCAACCGGCTAAACCAAGCAATGAAGAAGTGCAGAATCGTCGTAAAACACAGCAACGTGCCACGGCTGAACAGCAGGCACAGCGTGTCCGTGATATGGCTGAGCAAGACCCTCGCGTGGTTGCGCTGGTCATTCGCCAATGGATGAGTAACGAGCAATGACCATGACCCCAACTGAAAAAAGCGCCATTTTATTGATGACCATCGGTGAAGACCGCGCGGCAGAGGTGTTCAAGCACCTCTCTACCCGCGAGGTGCAGCATCTCAGCACCACGATGGCGACCATGAGTCAGGTTTCTCACCAGCAGTTAGGCGAAGTGCTCAACGAGTTTCAAGACGAAGCTGAGCAGTACGAAGCGCTCAGCGTCAACGCCAGCGACTATCTGCGTTCAGTATTGGTTAAAGCGTTAGGTGAAGAGCGTGCTTCTAGCCTGTTGGAAGACATTCTGGAGTCGCGCGAGACCGCCAGCGGCATCGAAACGCTCAACTTTATGGAACCTCAGGCCGCAGCCGATATTATTCGCGATGAACATCCGCAGATTATCGCCACTATTTTAGTGCATCTGAAACGCGCTCAGGCCGCTGATATTCTGGCTCAGTTTGACGAACGCCAGCGCAACGACGTGGTACTGCGTATCGCAACCTTCGGTGGCGTTCAGCCGACGGCGCTACAAGAACTGACCGAAGTACTAAACGGTTTGTTAGATGGTCAAAACCTCAAGCGCAGCAAAATGGGTGGTATCCGCACGGCGGCAGAGATCATCAACCTAATGAAAACCCAGCAGGAAGAGTCTGTTATTGAAGCCATGCGTATCTACGACGGTGAACTGGCGCAAAAAATTATCGACGAAATGTTCCTGTTCGAAAATCTGGTCGACGTCGACGATCGCAGCATTCAGCGCATCTTGCAGGAAGTGGAGTCCGAATCTCTGCTCATCGCCCTCAAAGGTGCCGACGAAGCGCTGCGCGAGAAATTTATGCGCAATATGTCGCAACGTGCGGCCGATATTCTACGCGACGATCTCTCCACGCGCGGACCAGTTCGTCTATCGCTGGTGGAAAGCGAACAAAAAGCGATTCTGCTGATCGTTCGCCGATTGGCGGAAAGCGGCGAAGTGGTGATCGGCGGCGGCGAGGATGCTTATGTCTAATCCTCCTAACCCGAAAGATGGATTCCGCAAAGCGGTATTCCCCAAAGCCACCATTGAAGAAACCAATCAGCAATGGCAGCGCTGGGAGATGCGTGATTTTTCAGCGCCGCGTAAGCCTAAAATGCCCGCGTTTAAAATGGAGCCCCTGCCTCCTGCTGCGGAGTCTACCCCCGCAGCCATTGCGCAGGCTGAGCTAGAACAGCTACGTGAAAATGCCCAAATGCAGGGTTACCAGCACGGATTACAGCAAGGCGAAAAACAGGGCTACGATGCAGGCTTTCAGCAAGGCCTCAACGAAGGTCGTTCTCAGGGATTGCAGCAGGCGCAAACTGAGCAACAACCCGTACTCGACCATTGGCGACAGCTTGCTCAAGAGTTCCAGCATTCATTGCAGGCCATGGACAATGTGATTGCCGCACGTCTGATGCAAATGGCGCTGACCGCCGCCAAGCAAATCATCGGTCAGTCGCCGGTGTGCGATGCCAGCGCGGTGCTGCAACAAATTCAGCATCTGATCAATCAAGAACCGCTGTTTAGCGGCAATTTACAGCTGCGGGTTAATCCGCAAGATTTGCCGATTATTCAGCAACAGCTCGGCGTACAGTTAGAACAGCAGGGCTGGCGTTTACTTGCCGATACCCAGCTACACCGCGGCGGCTGCAAAATCAGCGCCGAGGGCGGCGAGCTTGACGCCAGCATCGCCACCCGTTGGCAAGAATTATGCAAACTGGCGGCTCCGGAGTTGCCACTATGACTCAACGCCTCAACACGTGGCTAGGCACCTTAGATGCCTTTGAAAAGCGCATCCCGCAGATCCCACCTGCGCGGCGCTACGGTCGTTTAACCCGAGCGACGGGGTTAGTTCTCGAGGCCAGTGGTTTACAGCTGCCTATCGGCGCAACGTGCCTGATTGAGCGCTATGACGGCGTGAAAATTCAGCAGGTTGAAGCTGAAGTCGTTGGCTTTAATGGGCAGCAGCTGTTTCTCATGCCGTTAGAAGAAGTTGATGGCATTGTGCCTGGAGCGCGAGTTTGCTCCCAAAGCGGTGGTTTACAGTCCGGTGGTAAACAGCTTCCGCTTGGCCCCATGTTACTAGGACGCGTGCTCGACGGCGGCGCAAAGCCCCTTGATGGACTTCCTCCACCGGAAGAGGCCGATCTCGGCGGGCTCACCACGCTGCCTTTTAACCCTTTGCAGCGCACGCCGATCGTTGACGTGCTCGACGTTGGCGTTCGTGCCATTAATGCCCTGCTGACCGTGGGACGTGGACAGCGTATGGGGCTTTTTGCCGGTTCCGGCGTGGGTAAAAGCGTGCTGCTCGGCATGATGGCGCGTTATACACAGGCCGATGTCATCGTCGTGGGGTTGATTGGTGAACGTGGCCGTGAAGTTAAAGACTTTATCGAGAATATTTTAGGCGACGAAGGACGTAAACGTTCGGTGGTTATCGCCGCACCGGCCGATGTCTCTCCCCTGTTGCGTATGCAAGGGGCCTCCTACGCAACGCGCATTGCCGAAGACTTTCGCGATCGCGGCCAGCATGTATTGCTGATCATGGATTCCCTCACCCGCTATGCCATGGCGCAGCGTGAAATTGCACTGGCTATCGGTGAACCGCCAGCGACCAAAGGTTATCCGCCGTCGGTATTTGCCAAACTACCGGCGCTGGTTGAACGTGCGGGTAATGGTACTCACGGTGGCGGTTCGATCACCGCGTTTTATACGGTACTCACCGAGGGGGACGATCAGCAAGACCCTATCGCCGACTCGGCGCGCGCTATTTTGGATGGGCACATCGTTCTGTCACGTCGTCTAGCCGAAGCGGGACACTATCCGGCAATTGATATTGAAGCGTCTATCAGCCGCGCGATGACGTCGCTTATCAGCGATGACCACTACGCCCGTGTCAGACGCTTTAAACAGCTACTTTCGAGCTATCAGCGCAACCGCGATCTCATCAGCGTGGGCGCTTATGCCAAGGGCTCCGATCCGCTATTGGATCAGGCCATTACACTTTATCCGCATTTGGAAGCGTTTTTGCAACAAGGGATCTTCGAGCGCAGCGGCTATGCCGATGCCTGCTCAAGTCTTCAGGCTTTGTTCCCCGCATAGGGGTACTAAATAGGCATCTCTGTACGCTGGATAAGTTCAGCGCACACGCAGAGATAGGAGGTAAAAATGTCTTCACCGATGGGCACGCTACGTGACCTTGCACAGCAAGATGTTGATGATGCCACCACCGCACTAGGCAAGTCGCAGCAAGCGTTTTTACATGCAGAACAGCAGCTAACTATGCTGCTCAATTATCAAGATGAATACCGCCAGCGTCTCAATCAGGGGATGAGCGGCGGAATGGATGCATCTAGCTGGCGAAACTATCAGCAGTTTATTCGCACGTTGGATCAGGCGATTGACCAACATCGCCTACAGTTAAACCAGTGCAATATCAGGCTCGCGACCGCCACGCGTTGCTGGCAGGAAAAACAGCAACGCCTGAATGCTTTTTGTACGCTCCACGAGCGCCAAGAGCATCAGCTAAAAATGCAGCTCAATAAACAAGATCAAAAACGGATGGATGAGTACGCCCAGCGTGCCGCCATGAGGAGAGAAAAATCATGACGTCCCCACTGCTCGCTGCTGCGATAACAAATCCTACAGCAACCAATGCGAGTGCCTCGTCGGCCAAATCATCGAAGAAAGCAGCTGCGCCTTTCTCTGACGTGCTGTCTCAGGCACACTCACCGAGCAAAGAGAATCGGGCACCACAAGCTAAAGCCAATAAAACGACTTCAGGTTTAGCCGAAAAAACAGACCTTAAAACGTTGCAAGCAGCGCTGACCAAAGCATTACAAAATCAGTCCGCTAAGGGTAAAGATGCCCAAAAACTAGTCGATCAATTAGCATCGCTAGATCCTAAACAGCAGCAGAAATTGCTAGCATCGCTAGACCCTAAACAGCAGCAGAAATTGCTGGCATCGCTCGGCGCCTCTCTCGCAGAGATAAAACCTGCTGGCAAAGGCGATCACCCGCCTGCGTTGACGGAGACAATAACAGACAAAGGCACCGAACAAGCGGGACAAGCTGCCATCAGCGCCCTGTTTGCTATGCTGCCCGATGCTTTGCCAAAAGTTGCCGCGTCTGATACCGCAAACAGCCCTGAAATCAACGTGACGTTGAATGCAGTCACATCCGATCGCGCAGCCCCCCTTATGAATTTGCTTACGGGTGACGACAAAAAAGATGCCAAGCTAGATCTTGGAACATTATTAAAATCCGATAAGCCAACCGCCGACGCGGACGTGGACGCCCAACCATGGGATCTCTCGTTAGCCACGGTGCCGGGTAAAAAGAGTGATCCATCAGCGCTTAAATCTAGCGTTGAAACCAGCGCCACACCGCTAAACACCACCGAGATCCCGCTAAAACTGGCCCCTCAAATGGAGGATGCTCGCCTGCCGCGCAACGATCTCAATCTTTCGCAGCAGCCAGCGCATACGCTAAGCCAAGCGATGCACAATATTGCGGTGAGTAGCCCAGTAGTTACCCCACAAGCAACCGCGGTTCCTGCCGCGCCGATGCCAACGCCGGTGCTGAATGCTCAGTTAGGCAGCAGTGAATGGCAGCAGGCATTGAGTCAGCAGATCCTCATGTTTAATCGCAGCGGTCAACACAGCGCCGAACTGCGCCTGCATCCACAGGATTTAGGATCGCTGCAAATCAGCTTACGCATCGATGATAACCAAGCGCAGCTGCACATGGCATCGGGTCACAGCCAGGTGCGCGCAGCGCTGGAAGCTGCCCTTCCCCAACTGCGCACCGCATTGGCGGACAGCGGTATTCAGCTAGGGCAAAGCAGCGTGGGCAGCGAAGCCCAACCGCAGTGGAACGGCAGCCAGCAAAACGCCTCCGACCGACAAGCCACTTCCGGCGGATTTAGTGTGGATGGGAATAATGACGATAGGATCGTTACGGCCAGCGTTTCGGCTAAGTCGGTGAGAGTTGGGGGAGTGGATATCAGTGTTTAAACAGAGAGATTAATGATTATGGGGTTGTGGGGTAAGGTTTCGGCTGCCTGTTATCTGTGCCATAAGGTGTAAGGTTTCGACCGCCTATCAATAACCGCTCTCATATGTAGCCAAGTCGAAGGCGTCCGATGAGAGCCCCGTTGCGCGGGGGCTCTCAACTCGCGCGCTTTTATCCGAGACGCCATTTCCGCTCCGGTTTGGTATCGCCCATCCAGGGCGCCCCAAACTCCGCCGGTACATCCCTGTACCGGCGGCTCTCCCTACCAAGACTTAAACTTAAAAACAGATAGAGTTTTTGTCTGTTGTCTGTTATCTGTTGGGTTTTGGGTTTTGGGTTTTGGGTTTTGGGTTTTGGGTTTGACCTTCTCCGGCACGTTGTTCTTCAGCCGAAGAGAGGAATGAAGGCTAGGATTCGCCGACAGGGACGTCGGCGAAAGAACGGAGGAGCCAGGATGGCGATTGCCGTTCGTTCCGTTAAAGCCGGAATGACGATATTCGGGCACCTGCGAAGCAGGCTGAAGAACGGTGCCAAGCCGGGATGCAAGGCGGCGGCGATTGAGCCGCCTTGCTCGGACGCTGGCACGGCGTAAATGTGGTATGCGGTGTAATAAGCGGACGAAACCTTACACCACACCTCCACCACCAACCAAACACCCAAGATTGCACAACAACTGCCCAAGGCATTAACCATCCACCGCAATTAACCCCATTTTCACCCTCTATTCCCCCCATTGAACACCCGCGAGCCAAGGATAATAGACAGCACAAGTAAAATTCATGTGCGCTTCTTCGCACCGTAACAGGAATCATCCCCTTATGTCTGAAACCACACTCCCCAAGAACACTAAGCGGCGTGCCAAGTGGGTATGGATACTGTTAATTCTTATTGCTGCGGGTGCTGGTGGCGGTTTTTATGGCTGGAAATACTATCAGCATCAAGAATCCCTCGCCGAAAGCAAACCGGTTCCACCGCCGATGCCGGTATTTATGCCTCTCGATACCTTCACCGTTAACCTGATCAGCGACGGTGAAGATGCCGATCGTGTGCTTTATATCGGTTTAACCCTGCGTTTACCCGATGAAGCCACGCGTAAACGTATGAACGATTATCTGCCTGAAATGCGCAGCCGTTTATTGATGCTGCTTTCGCGCCAACACGCCGCCACGCTGGCCAGTGAACACGGTAAAACTCAGTTAATGACTGATATTAAAGCCGTACTCATGCCGCCAATTGCTCCCGGTCAGCCAAAGCAGATCGTTAGCGACGTGTTGTTTACAGCCTTTATCCTGCGGTAATCACTATGTCTGATAGCATTCTGTCACAGGCCGAAATTGACGCGTTGCTGAACGGCGATAGCGACAATGGAAAGCCTGACAACGAAATTCCGCTCGCGGGCAGCGAAAGCGACGTTCGGCCCTACGACCCGACCACTCAGCGTCGGGTGGTACGTGAACGTCTGCAAGCACTGGAAATCATCAACGAGCGCTTTGCCCGTCAGTTTCGTATGGGGCTATTTAACCTGCTGCGCCGTAGCCCTGATATCACGGTCGGTGCGGTTAAAATTCAGCCCTATCATGAGTTCGCCCGTAACCTTCCGGTGCCAACCAACCTCAACCTTATTCACCTCAATCCGTTACGTGGCACCGCGCTCATGGTATTTGCGCCAAGCTTAGTGTTTATGGCGGTGGATAACCTGTTTGGTGGCGACGGACGCTTCCCAACTAAAGTCGATGGACGTGAGTTCACCCATACCGAACAACGCGTGATTAAACGCATGCTGCGCTTGGCGCTGGATGCCTATCGCGATGCGTGGAGCGCCATTTACAAGCTGGAAGTGGAATACGTTCGCTCCGAAATTCAGGTGAAATTCACCAACATCACCACTTCACCTAACGATATCGTGGTCACAACGCCTTTCACGATCGAAGTGGGGGCGCTGAGCGGCGAATTTAATATTTGTATTCCTTTCTCGATGATTGAGCCACTGCGCGAGCTACTGGTTAACCCACCGTTAGAGAACTCCAAGCAAGAAGATCAGCACTGGCGCGATACGCTCAGCAAACAGGTTCAGCACTCTGAACTAGAGCTCGTCGCCAACTTTGTTGATATTCCTTTACGCCTGTCCGAAGTGCTTAAGCTTCAGCCTGGCGATGTATTACCTATTGAAAAACCTGAAAAACTTATCGCCAATGTGGATGGCGTTCCCGTTTTAACCTGCCAATACGGCAGCCAAAACGGCCAATATGCACTGCGCGTAGAACGATTAATCAACCCTATTTTAAATGCTCTGAGCGAGGATCAGCCCAATGAGTGACGTCAACAAGCCGTCTGCCGAAGGTCATGACGACGCCGCCGACCTGTGGGCGGAAGCGATGAACGAACAGCAAACCACCGAAAATACCTCGGCGGGAAATGCTGCGGATGAGATTTTCCAAAATCTTGATAATCCATCACCGTTAGCCGGCAATCTGCACGATATTGATTTGATTTTAGATATTCCGGTCAAACTGACGGTGGAACTAGGCCGTACCAAGATGACGATCAAAGAACTACTGCGTTTGTCGCAGGGTTCTGTGGTTGCGCTTGACGGTCTGGCCGGCGAACCGTTGGATATTCTGATTAACGGTTATCTGATTGCCCAAGGTGAAGTGGTGGTGGTTGCCGATAAGTTTGGTGTCCGTATCACCGACATCATTACGCCATCTGAACGCATGCGTCGTCTGAGCCGCTAATGATCCCCGCCACTTCAACATCCACCAGCGCGCCTGCGGCACCCGCGGTGCCTACGGGCAGCGTACTGACACAGGTTGGCAGCACGCTGGGCGCCATACTGCTGCTGATTTTAATTATCGGCTGGCTGGTTAAACGCTTAGGTTTTGCGCCTAAAAACAGCCGCAATAACATGCTCAACGTGCGTGCCAGCTGTTCGCTCGGCGCACGTGAGCGCGTGGTGGTGGTTGAAGTGGACAATCAATGCTTGGTGCTCGGTGTAACCAGTCAGAACGTCACCCATCTGCATACTTTCACCGCTCCCCTTGCTGAAGATGAACCCGTTGAGAAAAAACAGGACTTCAGCCAGATTTTCAAGCAGGTGATACAGCAACAATTTGGTAAGCGCGGAGATAAGTCTTAATGCGCACTCAGCGTTTAATCCTTGGCCTTGGCGCCATAACATTACTTCTGGCTAGCCCATTGGCGCTGGCGCAACTGCCCGGCATTGTTTCACAGCCGCTGGCAAACGGCGGACAAAACTGGTCGTTGCCGGTTCAAACGCTGGTTTTCCTCACCTCTTTAACGTTTTTGCCCGCCGCATTGCTGATGATGACCAGCTTTACCCGCATCATCATCGTGTTGGGATTATTACGCAGCGCATTAGGCACACCGTCTGCGCCACCCAATCAGGTTATGCTAGGGCTGGCGCTGTTTCTCACCTTTTTCGTGATGTCACCGGTGTTTGATAAAATTTATCAAGACGCTTATCAGCCTTTTAGCCAAGACAAAATCACCATGGACGTCGCCATGGATCGCGGTGCCCAGCCGCTGCGCGAATTCATGCTGCGCCAAACTCGAGAAACCGATCTGGCGCTGTACGCCAAATTAGCTAATCTGCCGCAGATGTCAGGCCCAGAAGACGTACCGATGCGTATCCTGCTGCCCGCTTACGTCACCAGCGAGTTAAAAACGGCCTTCCAAATTGGCTTCACCATTTTCATTCCCTTTTTGATTATCGACCTAGTGGTTGCCAGCGTGTTGATGGCGCTCGGGATGATGATGGTTCCACCTGCCACCATTTCGCTGCCGTTCAAATTAATGCTGTTTGTCTTAGTCGATGGTTGGCAGTTGTTATTGGGCTCGCTGGCGCAGAGCTTTTACAGTTAACCGCCTCACTCACTGAGTAAAAAAATATGACTCCAGAATCCGTAATGGCGCTCGGTTATCAGGCGATGAAAGTGGGATTGGCCTTGGCGACACCGTTGCTGTTGGCTGCGTTAATCAGTGGTTTGGTGATCAGTTTGCTACAGGCCGCCACCCAGATTAACGAAATGACGCTGTCGTTTATCCCTAAAATTCTGGCCGTGTTCGCGACCATGGTCATTGCGGGTCCGTGGATGCTCAGCCTTTTGCTGGATTACATGCGCACCCTTTTCACCAGCATTCCCTCCATCATCGGCTAACGCGGGCGATGATCTCATTTGATACTTCCCAACTGGCCTTATGGCTGGGTCAGTATTTCTGGCCATTTGTACGTATGCTGGCTTTAATCAGCACCGCACCGCTGCTGAGTGAAAAAGCCATCAGCAAAAAGACCAAGGTTGGCTTGGCGATGGCGATTACTTTTCTGCTAGTGCCTAATTTAGGCAGTAACCCAACGCCGGTGGTGAGCATTAGCGGCCTATGGCTGGTTACCCAGCAAATTTTGATTGGCGCCGCGCTCGGGTTAACCATGCAGTTTGCTTTTGCCGCCGTTCGTCTTGCGGGCGAAGTGATTGGTCTGCAAATGGGACTTTCATTTGCCACCTTTTTTGACCCTTCTGGTGGCCCCAACATGCCGATTTTGGCGCGTTTGCTTAACCTGCTGACCATGTTGTTATTTCTTAGTTTTAACGGTCATCTGTGGATGATTTCTATTCTGGCAGACAGTTTTCAAACCCTGCCCATCAGCGAGCAACCGCTTAACGGCAACGGTTTTTTGATGCTTGCTCAGGCCGGTAGCCTGATTTTCATTAATGGGCTGATGCTGGCGCTTCCCCTTATTACCTTGTTATTGTCACTTAATACCGCGCTGGGGCTGCTCAATCGCATGACGCCACAGCTCTCTATTTTCGTGGTGGGTTTTCCCCTCACGCTCACCATCGGTATGCTTTCGCTTAGCCTGATGATGCCGATGCTGGTGCCCTTCAGTGAACATCTCTTCAGCGAGATTTTCGAGCGCTTAACCCAAGTGATCGGCGGCATGCAGGGGTTGTGATTTCACCGCTCCGCGTAACTCGCTTGCATAAAAAAGCCCCGCTATTGCTAGCGGGGCTTTTTGTTTATATAGCGTATGACGGAGGTTAGCGAATCATCTGGAACAGAGACATCCCCTGCATATCCGTAAACGCTTTATAAGATGCTTGTAGAGACACCTGACGCAGGCTGTAGTCTGAAATGGCCTGATACCAATCAACGTCCTGTGTTTGGCTGATTCGGCTGGTGTAAGTCATGGCACGTTCGCTGCCTACCGCATCCAGAGAATCCAGTTCTTTCAGGTTAGTCCCGAGCTCAGCGCGTACCTGTGAGACGTTATTCAAACTGTTACGCAGACCGCGGTTGGCGGAGTCAAGCGCATCACTTACTCCCTTTTTCACCGTTTCATCCGCGCCTGCAATCGGGGTTTTCAGTGCATCAATCGCCTTTTGCAAAGTGCTAAAGATATCGCTATTCACGGAACCATCAGGTTCTTTTACCGGATTGCTAGATGCTTGTTGGAACACATCGGAACCGGTGTGGCTGATGGTCATATCGCGTGCGGCATCAACTTTTTGCGTCACCGCGGTATCACCGCCCTTATAGGTTACGGTCACGCTGCCGGTCGCCGGATCGGTCACTTTCGTGAAAGGCGCAGTATCATTTTTGAAACCGGCAAACACGTAGCGACCATTGCCGTCGGTGCTGTTGGCCAGATTCAGTAGCTGATCGCGAATACCTTCCAACTGTTTGGCGATAGAAGCGCGGTCATCATCACTTTTGCTGCCTGAAGACGCGCCATCGACGAGTACCGGCGTGGCATCTTGCAGGGAGGAAGTCACCTGCTGCAACACGCTTTCTTCCAGCGATACGCCTTGACGCGCATAGCCGCGCGCCATCGTATACTGGTCGTTTTGAGCCTGAGACTGCTTCAAACCAACCAGTTGCGATGCCGCTAGCGGATCGTCTGAAGGGTTGATCACTCGCTTACCGCTTGAGAGCTGCTGGCCAACGCGCTGCCATTCAGACTGTGCATCGGTGATACCACCCATATTCTGTTGGTACATCATGCTGGTGCTAAGACGCATGGAATAACATCCTTCTTATCGAATATTAAGCAGAGCGCTAAATAGCGTCGTCGCCGTCTGAATAACCTGAGCATTTGCCTGATAATACTGCTGGAAACGCATCAGATTGCCGTACTCTTCATCAAGATTTACACCTGAAACCGACTGCTGTTGTAGAGCCAACTGTTTCACTACGTTGCCCTGTGCGGTGCTATCCACTTTCGCACTGTTAGTTTGGTTACCAACCGTGCCGACTAACCCTGCATAGGCTTCGTTGAAGGTGGATTTGCCCCCCACGGTCTGCGCTTTTTGCAGATCCAACATTTTCTGGGCGTTGGTGTTATCACCTTTACCGGTGGAATCAATCACCAAGTTGCCGCCTGCATCGTACTTCGGCGTACCCGCACCGATTTTGGCCGCGTCGGTAATCGCCACGCCAAAACCTTGTACCGCGCTTGAGGTGGTTTTCAGCGTGAAGCTATCGTTCTTCGCTGCTGCTGGCGCAACCGTGACTTCTAAACCATCAAACTTCAATTTGCCATTCGCATCAGGCGTAAGGTTGGTGATTTTGCTGTTGTCGGAAAGGCGCGTTATCTGCCACTTGCCATCTTTGTCATATTCCAAACGGTAATCTGTTGCCTTCGTTTGGCTAACGTCCGTGTAGGTGGCCGAAATAGATGCGCCCGCCGCTTGGCTATTATTGCTGTTAGCGTAAGAAGAAGGCTGACCAATGGTGAAGAACGGCTCGTTGCTCGTGAGATCGCCATTGAGATCGACACCGGCTTGCTGAACTTTATTAAAGCTGTCGGCCATAGAAAGCGCGATCTGCCCAAGCTGGTTGCGCGCGTTATCCAGCGCGCCGCTGCGGAACTGCAATATGCCGCTCAGACTACCGCCGGTGATGCGGCCTTCAGGCACTTCGCTGGCCGCTCCTGACCCGCGATTATAGCCAACCGTCAGACGCTGAGGGTTGGCGCTCGAAGGGATAGCTTCTAGCTTGTAGCTAGTTCCACCCTGTACCAGCGATAAACCACCGGCAAACGAGACGCTCATTGAGCCCTCTTGCATGGTGATTTCTACATTCGCAATCTGATTCAGCTCGGTGGCCATCTGATCGCGCAGGTCGAGAAGATCGTTTGGTGCGTTGCCACCGCTTGCGCCGGTAAGGCGTGAGATTTGATCGTTAAGGCTGGCAATCTGTTTGGTGTAATTATTGATCTGTTCAACGCTGTTACTGACGGTCAGATTCGCGTTGCTCTCAAGATTCTTCAGATATTCATCTGTGGTTTTAAACTGATTCACCAAGCCGTTAGCCTTAGCTAATACGGTTTGGCGTGCTGCCGGATCGCTAGGGTTGCTGACTAAATTTTGCAGGTTGGAGAAGAAATCCTGCATATTCGCCGACAGACTGTTGTTGCTGTCTGCCAAGAGGTTATCGATTTGCGATACCTGCTGGTAATACGCGGTGGTCGAGGCGTAATCACTCTGTCCTTGGCGCAGTTGGTTAACGATAAAAGAGTTATATTCGCGGTTAATACCGCTTACGTTAACCCCGTTGCCGATAAAGCCCGTTGGCGTGCTGGTTCCGCCGCTTTGTGCAAAGCTGACGGTTTGGCGGTTATAGCCTTGGGTGTAAACATTGCTCAAGTTATTACTCGCGACGCTCAGCGCGGTCTGTGCGGCGCTTAGTCCACTCATTGCGCTGTTGATTAAGTTAGCCATTCGGGTTCCTTTAAACTTTAAAAAGCCTCACGTCATCACGCGGCAAGGCTCTTGTTGTTGAAGTTGTTATCGGCGGGGTGGAGGTAAACTTGAGGGGAAACTGTGGCTCAAAGCGAACTTATTTTGCCGTTTATTCTCTCTCAGGCTTTCGATGTTGAAATGAAATACCCCCTCCCAACCACCCCCTTGTCAGGGGGAGGAGCATATCGAGATTTCATGCGACTCCAGCGGCTCTCCTTGAGGAAGAACGCATCGAGCTTTGATGCAACTCCGTTCGGTTCCCTCCCCTGTCAGGGGGAGGGTTAGGGTGGGGGCCGCCCTAAAACAACTTCTCCAAATCCGTGGTATAGGCCTTCACCGCCTGCGCACCCGCATTTTTAATCTGCCCTATCACCTGCACCAGCTTGCTGGCGTAGTTCGGGTCAGTGGCGTAGCCCGCTTTCTGTAAAGCGTGCGCAGCCTGCTCTGGCGTATTGGCATTGGCGACGTTGGCATAGCGTGGATTATTGGTAATCAGTTGAACGTAATCGCTGATCGCTTCCAGATAAGAACCATAAACACGGAACTTGGCCTTCACTTTGTGTGCCGCCCCGTTTTCATATTCCGTGGTAGCGATCTCGGTGGTTGGGCCGTCCCAGCTTTTCCCTGCTTTGATACCAAACAGGTTGTAGCTGCGCGAGCCATCCGGCGTAGGAATTTCACGCTGTCCCCAACCGGATTCCAGCGCGGCCTGTGCCACAATCAGCTGATGCGGAATCCCGCTTTGCTGGCTAGCGACCCGTGCCGCACCGCTCAACTGGGTGACAAACTCCCCGTTGTTGGTTGGCATCGGAGAGCCATACTGCGGAATACGCGGCATCGCTCGACGCATCACCTGTTCAAGCGCCCGAACCGGCATACTTTGGATAGTCTCACCATCCAGCGCCATTGGGGTACTTCCCACGCTGTCTGGAATAGACGTTTTACTACCGGAAAGCTGCTGAACCAGCATATCGGCAATGCCTAAACTGCCCGACATCTCCTGCGCAATCTGCTGGTCATACATCGACGTATACAGCTTAGTTTGTTCGGTGCTTAGCTCCCCATCCTGAGGCAAGGCCGCACGCATGCTTTTCAGCATCATTTGTACGAACATCCCTTCCATCTGCTTAGCGGTTTCACGAATCGCTTGATCCGACCCCGCGGCCGTATGGCGTTTGAGCTGGTTTAGCGCCTGCGCGTCATACGCCGCACTTCCTAGAGAGAAGCTATCATTCATCAGATAATTTCCAATTTGGCACGTAAACAACCGGCGCTTTGCATGGCTTGCAAAATGGACATCAGATCGTTAGGCGTTGCGCCCAGCGCGTTCAATGTCCGCACTACGCTGTTTAGGTTGGCGCTAGAGCGAACCTGCTGTAGCGAGCCCTGCCCCTGCTGAACCGAAATCTGCGTATTTGGCGTTACCACCGTTTGCCCACCGCCAAACGGCGTATTGGGCTGGCTGACGGTGTTTTGACGATCCACCACGACCGATAAATTTCCCTGCGCAACGGCACAGGAATCCAGCTCAACGTTACGGTTCATCACCACTGAGCCGGTACGGGAGTTAACGATAACCTTGGCGTCAAAGCTGCCGACAGACACTTCAATGTTCTGAATATTCGCCAGCACCCGCACCTGATTACTGTTGCCCTGCGGCACCAAAACCTGCACGGTACGAGCATCAAGCGGCGTGGCCGAACCCATTCCACCAAAACGGTTAATCGAGTCGCTGATCCGTTGTGCCAAGCTGAAGTCTTCATCATTAAGCTGAAGGTTAATGATATTGCTGTTACCAAAGGTGCTGGCAATTTCACGTTCAATGGTGGCACCGCCGGTGATACGCCCGCCCGCTAACTGATTCACCTGAACACTGCTGCCACCCGCAGAGGCTCCGGCTCCGCCCACTAACACGTTGCCTTGTGCAAGTGCATAAACCTGATTATCAACCCCTTTCATCGGCGTCATCAGCAACGTACCGCCGCGCAGGCTTTTCGCGTTACCCATCGAAGAAACGACGACGTCAATGTTTTGCCCTGCCCGCGAAAACGCGGGCAGCTTGGCGGTTACCATCACCGCAGCCACGTTTTTAAGCTGCATGTTGGTTCCCGCCGGCACGGTAATCCCCAGCTGTGACAACATGTTGTTCAGGCTTTGGGTGGTAAACGGAGTTTGCATGGTTTGGTCACCCGAACCATCTAACCCAACGACCAACCCATAGCCGATAAGGGCGTTATCACGCACGCCCTGAACGGTCGTGAGATCACGAATACGCTCGGCGCTCGCGCTTTGTGCCACCAGACCAAGACACACGACCAATCCAACTAATAGCGTTTTTGTCCGGTATGCTGCACGCATAGAGCCATATTTCAGTAAGCTCATTTTTATAAAACCATTCCTTATCAACATAGGGTCAGACCTTATTAATACGGTGAAAGGTTGAGGAAGAATCGCTGCAACCAACCCATGTTTTGCGCTTCGTTGATATACCCGCTGCCAACATATTCGATGCGCGCATCAGCCACCTGCGTGGAAACCACGGTGTTGCTGCCGCTGATGGTGCGAGGATTCACGACGCCGGAGAAACGAATAAATTCGGTTCCTTGGTTAATCGCAATTTGTTTTTCGCCCACCACTTTCAGGTTGCCATTGGCTAAAACTTCGGCCACGGTCACGGTAATAGTGCCGTTAAAGGTATTGTTCGCGTTGGCTCCGCCCTTACCGCCAAACTGGTTGTCACCCGACATATTCATATCGGCACGCGCGTTGCCAAACAGCCCTTCCAGATAGCGCGGCGTGGTCGCCACTTCGAAGCTGGATTTGCCGTTACGGCTGGCGTTCGCCGAAGAGCTTTTGCTGGCGCTGACGTTTTCTTGCAGCGCGATGGTGAGCGTATCGCCAACGTTGCGTGGGCGGCGATCCTCAAACAGCGGCTGGTAGCCGTAGTTCATCGGCTGCACGCTTTGGAAGATAGAGCCATTGGCAATGGGGGGTGCCGCCGGTGCCGGTGAGGCCGTGGTGGCTCCCTTTACGATTTGATCGTGAGGAATGTAGGCACAGCCGGAAAGCAGTAAAGCCGCACTCAGTGCGGCACTTATAATAAGTTTGCTTGAAACCCCCTCCCAGCCTCCCCCTTTGCAGGGGAAGGAGCCGATCGCGTTCCTACCGTCCCCAGACATTAGGGGTAAGGCGGGGTTATAGCGTACGTCTGACGTCTCAATAAACATGCGGCTATCAGTCCTTAGAGCTGCGTTAAGCGCTGCAGCATCTGGTCAGACGTTGTCACGGCTTTACTGTTGATCTCATAGGCGCGCTGAGTTTGGATCATGTTAACCAGCTCTTCAGCCACATTAACGTTAGAGGTTTCAACATAGCCTTGATACAACATGCCAGCGCCATTCAGGCCAGGCGTGCTTTCGGTCGGTGCGCCAGAGCTTTCTGTTTCTTGGTACAGATTCTCACCCACGCTTTCCAAACCCGCATCGTTAATAAAGGTGGTTAGCGTCAGCTGTCCAACCTGCGTGGTCGCGGTTTGACCTTGCTGATTCACGCTCACAATACCGTCACGGCCGATGGTCAGCTTGGTGGCGTTGGCAGGGATGGTGATCGCAGGAACCACTTGGAAACCACTTGAGGTTACCAACTGACCATTTTGGTCAACCTGAAATGAACCATCACGGGTATAGGCCAGCGTGCCGTCCGGTTGCTGTACTTGGAAGAAGCCTTGGCCTTTGATTGCAACGTCGCGGCTGTTGTCGGTTTGCGACAGGTTGCCTTGGCTATGCAGACGCTCGGTAGCGACAGGACGCACACCGGTACCAATCTGTAAGCCCGAAGGCAGCGTGGTTTGCTCGGAAGATTGTGCTCCCGGCTGGCGCAGCGTCTGGTACATCAGATCTTCAAATACCGCACGTTGGCGTTTAAAGCCGTTGGTGCTGACGTTTGCCAAGTTATTGGCGATAACGTCCATGTTAGTTTGCTGGGCTTCAAGCCCGGTTTTTGCGATGTACAGTGAACGGATCATTCAAATACTCCTACAGTTATTCCAATCGCGCAGCGGCTATTAACTCAATGACAACAGCTGGTTGGCTTTTTGTTCGTTGTCATCCACGCTGCGAATGACCTTCATCTGCATTTCAAAACGACGGGCGTTGGCGATCATATCGACCATCGTATCCACCGGTTTAACGTTGCTTCCTTCCAACACGCCGGGCATCAGACGAACCTCAGGATCGAGCGTCAGCGTGGCACCCCGTTGCTGCTGTGCCTCAGCCGTGAGATGAAACAGGCCATCGTCACCGTGCTGAACTTCCTGCGCCGTGGCTTTCACCAGCTTCAAGCGTCCAACCTGAGTCGTGGTGTTTGGCTGGTCGCCCGCGCCGAGCGCGGTGATGGTGCCGTCTGCCGCGATAGTGACTTCAGCGCGATCGGGAATCGCGATTGGGCCGTTATCGCCAATCACCAAATTGCCCTGCGAAGTCAACTGCCCCGCGGTGTTGATCTGCAAATTACCGTTACGGGTATAAGCTTCCGTACCGTCGGCATTACGCACCGCCAGCCAGCCATCCTGCTGCAAAGCCACGTCCAGAGGGCGTTCGGTATAGTCCAGCTTGCCCATACTCATGTCGTGCATCGGCGTTGACGCCGCGACCAGTGTGCGGGTTTCAATGCTATCGCCTTCTACCGGCACGGCGCGTAGCGCTGCCAACTGTGCACGAAAGCCGGGGGTGCTGGCGTTCGCCATGTTATTGGCGGTTATTGACTGCTGTTCGAGGGTTTGGCTTGCGGCCCCCATCGCGGTATAAATCGCGTGATCCATAGCATCTGCCTGTTACCTCTGAGCGCAGCGAGTTTCCTCTGCGCCCAGAAGATGTGGGTAAGTGATAATTAACGCAGGTTAACCAGCGTTTGCAGGATCTGATCCTGCGTTTTGATGGTCTGCGCGTTGGACTGGTAGTTACGCTGAGCAACAATCATGTTGACCAGTTCTTTACTCAGATCGACGTTAGATGCTTCCACTGCGCCGCTGGTTAATGCACCCAAGCCGCTTGCGCCCGGCACCCCCACAATCGCCTGACCTGACGTCCCGCTCTCTTTCCACATGTTGTTGCCCTCAGACTGCAAGCCTTCTGGGTTGGCAAAGTTGGCCATCACAATCTGGGCAAGAAGCTGAGTTTGCTGGTTGGAGTAGGTGCCGGTGATAGTGCCATCATCGTTAATCTGATAGCCGGTCATCTCACCTGCGGCATAGCCGTCTTGGTTTTTAGCCGTCACGCCGTCTTTACCGGTGTTTTGCTGCATGGAACCGGTAAAGGTCAGGTTGAAGTCTTGCGCAGGCGCACCGTTGTTCGCCGCCATCTTCAGCGCTAAAGGCGTGCCAGAATTTTGCAGCGTACCGTTTTGGTCAAACACAAGTTGCCCCGCGTTCTGCGGTGCTGAGCCCGCGGCAGCAGCGCTGTCCACGCTATATACCGTCCACGGCGTCGTCGTTTTACCCGTTGTCGCTGGTGGTACTGGGGCTGCGGTAACCGGATCACCCTTCACAAAATAGAGATTCATATTGTGGGAGTTGCCCAGCGAATCGTAGGTGGTGATAGAAGTGGCGTAGGTATAGGACTCAACGTCGTCCACTTTGAACGGGGTATTCTTCGGTGCTTCATGCGCCGAGTTCAGGTTCATGCTCATGTTGCCTGAGGTACTGGCCTTGGCCGGCATCATGCCGGTTGGGATCTGAATCGCTGAAGGCTGCGCACCCTGCTGAATGGTTGGCGGTGAACCCGCGGCCGGATAGCCGGTCAGGAACACGCCCTGAGCGTTGGTCAGGAAGTTGTCCTGATTTTTGGTGAACTGTCCATTACGCGAGTAATACACGCCACCGTTGGCATCTTGCATACGGAAGAAGCCGTTGCCGCTGATCGCCACATCCAAACCACGGTTGGTGGTGGTGGTGATACCGTCGGTAAAGTCCTGCTGTACGCTGGCGACTTTTACGCCTAGACCCACTTTTGAGCCTGCGAACATATCGGCAAAAGTTACCGAGCCAGATTTAAACCCTACGGTTTGCGAGTTAGCGATGTTGTTGCCAATAACGTCGAGGTTACTGGCGGCGGCGTTTAAGCCGCTGACTGCTTGGTTGAATCCCATGTGAGGTCCTGTATCTGAAGGTCAAAATAAGCGATTAGATAAATCCGTCAGTGCTACAAAATCTGGCGCACGTCATCAAGCGAAGCAGTGCCCGCCATACCGAGTTCCAGCAAAGCACCATTGCCGTTTTTGGTCACGCCGTTAACCATGCCAAAGTGCAGCGGCTGAACCACCATCGGCTGGCCTTGATTGGTTGCGCTAACGCTGAAGGTGTAAGCACCGTTTGGCACATTGGTGCCGTCGGTTTGCGTACCATCCCAGGTATAGCTGTGAACGCCCGCGGTTTGGGTGCCCAAATCAATTTGTTTAACCACCACGCCGTTGGCATCGCTGATGCTAACCACAACGCTTTGCGCACCACTTTCCAGCTCAAACCCAAACGGTGTGGTGCTGGTGGTGGTATCGCCTTCGTTTTTACCAGCCAAAATATTTTTGCCTGGGATCATCACGCCATGACCAATTAGGCTACTGGCCTGTAAAGACTGGTTGCTATTGATCTGGCCGGAGATAGAACCCAGCGTGGTATTGAGTTTTTCAATGCCGCTCACGGTGTTGATCTGCGCCAGCTGGCTGGTCAGCTCATTGTTTTGTAGCGGATTGGTTGGGTCCTGATTCTTTAACTGCGCAACCAGAAGCGTCAGGAAGCTGTTGCTTAAGTCCTGACTGTTTTGGCTGGTTAGCCCGTTACTGCTGTTGGTTTTGTTGGTTGCGCTAGAAATATCAACCGGATCATTAAGCGAGACAGAAACTGCCATAGCGCCTCCTGTTATTGACCAAGCGTTAATGTTTTCATCATTAACGATTTGGTGGTGTTGAGGACTTCGACGTTTGCCTGATAGCTGCGTGAGGCGGCGATGGAGTTCACCATTTCCCCAACAACGTCAACGTTAGGCATCCGCACATACCCTTTGGCATCGGCTAACGGATTACCCGGTTGGTACACCAAACGCTCTGGCGACGGATCGTCCACCAGCTGCGAGACTTTCACTCCGCCGGTTTCCTGCCCTGGCGCAGCCTGAACTTCAAATACCACCTGCTTGGCGCGGTATGGCTCGCCGTCAGGTCCGGTTACGCTGTCGGCGTTGGCCATGTTGCTGGCCGCCACGTTCATACGCTGCGACTGAGCCGCTAGCGCCGAACCGGAAATATTAAAAATGTTGAGCATCGACATGGTCGTTATCCTTGTTGCAACACAGACATCATGCTTTTGATCTGCCCGCTGATAACGGTGAGATCGGTTTGATAACGCAGACTGTTATCAGCGAACTCTGTACGTTCACGATCCATATCTACGGTATTGCCATCCAGCGAAGGTTGATCGGGCACGCGGTAAAGCATGTCCAGTTCAGGCGGCTGGAAATTCTGAGCTGGGATATGACGGCTGGAAGTCGTGGTAAGAGAGACACCACTGCCGTTCACTCGGCCTTGTTCAATGGCTCGCGTGAGCTGTGATGAAAAATCAATATCTCTGGCTTGAAAGCCAGGGGTATCAGCATTGGCGATATTGGCAGCCAGGATTTCCTGACGCTGTGCGCGTAGGTTTAAAGCTTCTTGCTGAAAACGTAACGCAGCATCCAGTTTATCGAGCATACCTTCTCCGCTAAGTGGTTTAGGACGTGCTGCCGCCGCATACAACGGGCCAGCAGATCGTCAAGAATGACAATTTGGAGTGGATAGCATAGACGCGGGTGAATACAGACGATGGGAGGAATAAGCGCATAATGCGGCGCTATTTGTGGCCTTTATTTTGCGGTGAAGACGTTAGACTAAGGAACTTAAGTTATCCCAATGCCGTCATAATCGCCTGCGGAGGCCATATGCGTTTTGGCTCATTAAAACCGCTGTTCATCCTGAATGCTGCCCTATTAGGGGGGGGATTCTTGCCAGCCGCTCAGGCGGCATCAGCGCTTGAAGAAGGGTTACACCAATTTTTTAGCCAGCAATACAGCGCTGTGAATCAGCAGGTAAACGTCAATATTCGATCTCCTCAGTCACAATGGCCGAAGTGTGAAATGCCACAGTTTTCCATGCCCTCTTCTGCACGTCGCTGGGGAACCGTGAGCGTGCTTGCCCAATGTCCGCAGGATAAACGCTATTTGCAGGTTGAAGTTCAAGTGACGGGGGAATACCCCGTTGCTCAATCTCCGTTGACGCGCGGGCAGCATATCAGCCCAGCGGATTTTAAAATGACGCAGGGACGTTTGGATAAGCTTCCGGCGGGCAGCATTATGGAAATAAGCCAGCTCGACAGCGCGGTATTAACGCGTGATTTAGCCGCAGGCCAAACGGTCACCGCATCAATGATCCGCCGTTCATGGATAATCAAAGCGGGACAGTCGGTGCAGATTTTGGCTCAGGGAGACGGCTTCAACGTCACCAGCGAAGGGAAAGCACTCAACAATGCGGCTATCGCCGACAGCGTTCGGGTTCGGCTAGCATCAGGGCAAATTATCACCGGTAAGGCCACCGAGCAGGGCTCAATAACGCTGTTAATGTAATCGTTTCAGGCTTTGACGGCGTTTTTTAGCGTTTTTTGAAAAAAAAATGCAATAAATCGAGCGAAAAAAGCAATTATGACTAAAGTTATTGGCTGCCGGGCCGATGGTACAAACAGAGAAAAACACGTTGTCGCTGTGTTTAATGACAGAACAGGCTAGCGCCAACTAACCAGTGAGATAATGACAATGAGCATAGATCGCACCCATTCGCTGAGTGGTGTAAGCCCGATTCAGCCAAGAGAAGCATCCGAAATTCAGCAACAGAAACGCAAAGAGGCAGCCAGCCAACCTGCGGTTGACGGCGCACAGGTTAAATTAAGCGATGCGCAGTCACGCTTGATGCAGCCTAACGGCCAAGATATCAACGTTGAACGCGTTGAAGCATTAAAGCTGGCTATCCGCAACGGCGAACTGAGCATGGATACCGGAAAAATTGCCGACGCGCTGTTGCAGGACACCCACGATTTACTGAAATCAAACGACTGACAGGTAGTCATTTATGCCCGGAACGTTAGACGTGCTGCAACACATGTTGGACACCCTGAAAACGCTTGAAGTTGAGCTTGAAAACGAACAGTCACTATTGTGTGCCGGTCGTGTAGACGCAGTGCGTTTACAGGCCGCCACGTTAGAAAAAGAGAATCTGCTCGCCACGCTTCGCCATCAGGAACAGCATCGTCATAATACCGGCGATCAAGCCCCCTATTCAGAAGATGCCGAACTTTCCACGCTGTGGCAAAACATCATGGATCTCACCAAGAGATTACACGATATGAACCAGCACAACGGCATGTTGCTTAACCAACACCTCACTCGCAATCAAGGCGCACTGGATACGCTGAAAAGCCGTCATGGCCAGTCGCTGTATGGCCCTGATGGACAAGCGCAAAGCGGGATGATTACGGGTAGGAAGTTGAGTATTTAGTTCTTACTTTCAGAAATACCCCCTCCCAGCCTCCCCCCCTTCGCAGGGGGAGGAGCAGATTAAGATATTCTTATATCTCGAAGATAGCATTTGTACTTCCCCACCTACGGCATAGATAACCTCCCTTTTTTAAAAGAAAAGCAGATCGAGGTTCCTAGATATCTACACGGTTTGGTTCCCTCCCCCATTAAAGGGAGGGATGGGTATTAGCGCTCGTCAATGTTTAAAAAGGTGAGATGGTTCGCCTCAGCGATAATTCACAATCACCTGCTGACTCACCACACGCACCGGTGGGTAAATCACGCCTTTGCCCGGGATTTGTAGCGTCATCGTCAACGGAGATGCGGCGGATTCGCCTTGTAGCGCAGAGCTTTGTCCATTGGCACTGTCCAGCCAAAAGCAACGTAGCGGAGAGCAAAGCTGTACTGCTAATCCTGCTGGCGCAGGATTGAGCAGTTGATAACGCCAAACCACATCTTGAATCGTGGCTCCAGCAGGAATTCCCACCGAAGGACTTAACGAACGTGACGTGACGCTTACGCCCTTATGGCTGAGCGTTGCACCAGTGCTATCCGCCGACCAACTACCGCCCGCGGCGCTGGCACAACCGGACGAGATCATCAAAAGAGCGAGTGAGATTACGCGTTTCATTATGCTGAACCAATGGTTGACGTCATTCGTATCTGGCGATTGTCGCTGATTTCCATATTTGACAATACCACCAACTGAGGCAACGAACGGTGCAAGAAACGCGCGAGCAGTGGGCGCAGCGCGTGGTTGACCAGCAATACCGGCGGTGCGCCGAGCAATTCCTGACGCTGCAATGCCTGTTGCGCCTGCTCTAATAAGCGATCGGCCAAACCGGGTTCTAAACCACCACCGCCTTGTAATGCCTGTAATAACAAGCGCTCAAGCGGCGTGTCCAAACCAATGACTTGAATCTCGCCTTCGCCTGGGAACCACTGTTGAGTAATCGCACGGCCTAGCGCCACGCGGATCACCGACGTCAACTCATAAGGATCGCTTTGCGTTGGCGCATGTTCAGACAGCGTTTCAATGATCGTACGCATATCGCGGATTGAGACTTTTTCCGCCAGTAGATTTTGCAGAACTTTGTGCAACGTCGTGAGGGTGACGGTGCTCGGAATCAGATCGTCGGTCAGCTTAGGCATTTCCTGCGTAACGCGCTCTAACAGCTGCTGGGCTTCTTGGCGACCAAACAGTTCGCTGGCATGATTTCCAACCAAGTGGTTGAGGTGCGTTGCCACTACCGTGCTGGCTTCGACCACGGTGAAGCCTTGAATCTGCGCTTGTTCACGCAGGGCGTTATCAATCCAAATAGCAGGCAGACCGAACGCCGGATCGACCGTGGCTTCGCCTTCTAAGGTGCCCGCCGCGCTGCCCGGATTAATCGCCAACCAGCGGCCCGGATGTGCCTCACCGCGTCCCGCTTCAATCCCTTTGAGCAGAATACGATAGCCTGACGGACTGAGCTCCAGATTGTCACGGATATGTACCACCGGCGGTAAAAAGCCCATGGTTTGTGCAAACTTCTTACGAATGCTGCGGATACGCCCGAGCAATTCGCCGTTTTGTTGGAAATCGACCATTGGGATCAGGCGATAGCCCACCTCCAGACCCAGCGGATCTTCAAGCTGGACATCTTCCCACGTGGCTTCGACTACCGGTGGCGCTTCAGGGATGGCTTGCTCTGCCTGCGAAGGTGCCGCGCGCCCTTCTCGCTTGCTGATCCAATAGGCAATACCCAGTAATGCTGCGGTAAACAGCAGGAACACCAGATTTGGCATCCCCGGAACAAGGCCCAATAGCCCGAGCACCGAAGCACTTAAAATCATGACGCGTGGATTGCTAAACAGCTGGTTCACCATCTGCTCGCCAACGTCTTGATCGGTACTGACGCGCGTCACGATCACACCCGCCGCGGTGGAGATAACCAGCGCAGGGATCTGCGCAACCAGCCCGTCACCGATGGTCAGCAAGGTGTAGGTTTCCGCCGCTTGCCCAACGGGCATACCGTGCTGAATAACCCCCACCAGCAGTCCGCCAACCACGTTGAGCGCCATGATCATCAGCCCCGCAACCGCATCACCGCGCACGAATTTACTCGCACCGTCCATGGAACCGTAGAAGTCGGCTTCTTGCGTCACTTCGGAGCGGCGTTTTTTCGCCTCATCTTCACCAATCAAACCGGCGTTAAGATCGGCGTCAATCGCCATCTGTTTGCCCGGCATACCGTCTAAAACAAAGCGAGCCCCAACTTCAGCAATACGCCCCGCACCCTTGGTGATAACCATGAAGTTGATCAGCACCAAAATGATGAAGACCACGATGCCGATGGCAAAGTTACCGCCTACCAAGAAGTGACCAAACGCTTCGATAACCCGACCCGCTGCGGCACCACCGGTATGCCCATCCAGCAAGATAACGCGCGTGGATGCCACGTTCAGCGAGAGTCGCAGTAAGGTGGAGAACAGCAGGATGGTGGGGAACGCCGCAAACTCCAGCGTGCGCTGGGTAAACATCGCCACCAGCAGCACCATAATCGACAGCGCAATGTTGAAGGTAAACAATAAATCTAGAATGAATGGCGGCAGCGGTAGCACCATCATGGAAAGGATCATCAGGATCAGGATTGGGCCAGCCAGCACCTTCCACTGGGCTCCATTCATTCCCTGTATGCGTAATAACGCAGCCAAATTACTCATCGGTGGTCTTCTCTCCGGCAAAATCCAGTGCTTCCGGCACTGGCAAGTTTTGTGGTTTCTTCGGTGCTAAACCGCCCTCTTTCTGCCAACGTTTTAGCTGGTAGACCCACGCTAAAACTTCGGCAACCGCGGCGTAAAGCGTGGCGGGAATATGGTGTCCAATCTCGCTGTGTTTATAGAGCGCACGGGCGAGCGGCGGTGCTTCTAGCTGAGGGATTCGATGCTGATTCCCCAGCTCTTTGATACGTAGCGCGATTTCTCCGGCCCCTTTCGCTAACACTTTTGGAGCGCTCATTTTGTTTTCCTGATACTGCAAGGCCACCGCATAGTGTGTCGGGTTGGTCACAATCACATCGGCCTTAGGTACATCGCTCATCATGCGGCGACGCGCGGCAGCACGTTGTTGCTGGCGAATGCGTCCCTTCACATGGGGATCGCCCTCTTGTTCTTTAAATTCGTCCTTGATTTCCTGCTTGGTCATTTTGAGTTTGCTGATGTTGCTCCAGATCTGGTAGAAGACGTCGAACGCCACCATCGGCACCAGCCCTAATACAATCAACAACCCGCACATCCCAATCAGATGCAGCGCATCACCCATCGCGTCGAGTGGCGACTCTGCAATTAAGGCCAGCATTTGTCCCCAGTAATGCCAGATAAACCACCCGGCAACCCAGCTAACCAGAACCACCTTCAGCACGCCTTTCAACAACTCCGCTAACGCTTGGCTTGAAAACAAGCGCTTTAATCCCGACAGCAGACTCATCTTGCTTAAATCAAACTTGATCGAACCCGGATTAAAGAAAAAACCGCCGATCAGCATCGGCGCGGCCCAGCCGACCATCATCAGCCCCAACAGCACGGGCATGAGCGCCGCCACGGCCTGCTGCAATAAGTTGCCAAGCTGGCGCAACATCTGTTTGTCATTGCTTATTAATAGCTGGTCGAACTGTAAGCCCTGCGAAATCATCGCCGAAAGCTGGCGCGCCAAATGCTCTCCGCCGATCAATAGAATAGAAATACCCGCCGCCAGCATCAGCATCGAGGTGAGCTCACGTGAACGCGGTACTTGCCCCTTCTCACGTGCTTTTTCAAGTTTGTGGGATGTGGGGTCTTCTGTTTTTTCTAGATCGCTATCTTCTGACACCGCGCAATCCCAAGGCTTTTGCTAAAGATGAAAATTAGTCAGTGCATAGGATGACAGATGAGAAAAAAAGCCATGGCGAGAATAAAGGGGAGAAATTTAGGTTTATTGCGGGATCGTTTGAGGTTGATCCTCCCCTTGCTTGGGGAGGAGGTAAAACAACGAGAGACACAGTGCTAGAGGTTAGCAATCAACCACTTTGGTTAAATCGCTCTTCTCGGCATCCGCGCTATCTTGAGCGAAGAAATCCAAATTGAAATAGGTGTCTTCGGTCAGCAGCTCGACTTTGTGCCAGTATTGCGGCGGTGAAACGCCAAATTGGCCTGCATTGATAGTGACTTCAATTTCTGGCGTCTGCGCCTGTTCGTTGGCAAAACCATAATATTTGACCGCGCCCTGCATCACAGAAAGTCGGCCATACACCCCGGCTTTGGTGTTGTGGTGGCTTAGCAGCGCCGCAGGTACGGTCTGGCGATTGAAGAACGGTGTGCTACGAGTAACATGATAGTTTGCTGGGATCTTGAACATAGTCTTCACCTTTTCATTTTATATTGAGAGCTGACGCAGCAGCGCCAAACCTTGCATTTGTGCGGTGCCGCCCGCGATATAACCCACTAATTTATCGTCGCGATAGGCCTTTGCCAGCAGGCTGTCGGCATCCTGTTCGATCTGCCAATCTACGTCGGCAGCCCGTGTTTCCCCCGCTAGCTGTAGCGGGAAACGCGGCGTTTTTACATTGACTGGCATCACCGGCAGCGTGACGTGGGTCGGTTCACCCGCGATCGTTTTAGCCAACGCGGCGGCACACTGCGAAATCGGCTGTAAGAACGGCCATAAGCGACCATCGATCTGCGCCACATCACCCAAGGCGTAAATATCGGGATCGGAGGTACGAAGCTGGCTATCAACCACAATGCCGCGTTCAACGTTCAGCCCCGCCTGTGCGGCAAGCTCGCTATTTGGGCGTAGGCCTGCGGCACAAATAACATGGTCGAACTCACGAGCTTCTCCATTGGAGAAAGTCGCTCGCACGCCGTGAGGCAGACGCTGTAGCATCTCCAACGTGTTGTTCAGCAAAAGCTCGCAAGATAGCGTTTGTAACGTTTCTGCCAGTCGCTGCGCGGCAAACTCAGGCAAAAGATTCGCCAGAAGCTGTGACGAAGGATCGCATACGCTGACCTGTTTGCCCGCAACGGCAAGATCGTGCGCAATTTCAGTGCCGATCAAACCACCGCCGAGCACCAAAACTCGCTCGCCTTGCATCATTCGTTCACGCAGGTGGCGATATTCTTGCAGGCTGTTGAGCGTTTTGATGTCATCACTCGCATCTCCCGCTACCGGAGGAACAAAAGCGCGAGCCCCCGTGGCTAAAACCAGTTTGCTATAGGCCAACGTACGACCGTTGACCACAATCGTTTGTTCCGCGGGATGAATTTCCTCAACGCGCTGTTCGGTGAGCAGCATCATTTTTAGCTCTTGGCGCAGTTCCTGAGCGGTTTTGCGCGTCAACTGCTCTGCGCTTTGTTGCTGGCTAAAAGCATGGCTCAGCTGCGGTTTGGCGTAATCTACGCCGTCATCGGCGCAGATCATCACTAACCCTGAGGTCGGCTGTAACCGGCGCACATTGCGCGCCAGTTGCAGCCCTGCATGACCGCTTCCAACAATAATGACAGGATGATTCTCAGCCATAGTCTGTTCCTCAGTCGGCAGGATAGAAGTCGTCTTTACCCATCAGGCACACTGGGCAGAGGAAGCTGTCTGGCACGTCTTCCCATGCGGTACCGGCCGGAACGCCCTGATTTGGCTCACCCAGTTCAGGATCGTAAACCCATGAACAGGTGCGGCAGATCCATTTACCTGAAGAGGATTTTTCTGCGCCTGCGCAACCGCTGTCACAACATGCTGGAGCACCAAGCTGGCGGGCAAATTCAGCGCCAAAGGCTTCACACTGAGCAACCGCGTCTTCGGTCGGTTTCCACTCGGCTTTGATGCCGCGCATCATCATAAATCCGCAATCTTGCAGGCGCGAAGAAATACGGTCGACGGCACCACCGCTCCAGCCGTGGCTACCAAACGCCGCCGCCGCTTTGCCGGTAAAGCGCAGGCCCTGCATCTCTTCTAATAACCCTGCCACCTGCGGCAGCATCACGTTATTGACCGTTGGAGATCCGACTAAAATCCCTTTGGATTTAAACACTTCGGTCAGTACGTCATTCTTATCTGAGTTTGCCAGATTGAACTGTTTGACCACCACGCTAGGATCGGTCTGACGGATACCACGCGCAATCGCCTCAGACATGGTGCGCGTGCCGTTCCACATGGTGTCGTAAATCAGGGTAATTTGGTTTTCCTGATAGCTGTCTGCCCATTTGAGATAGTTTTCAACGATCTGCGCCGGATTATCGCGCCAGATAATGCCGTGCGAAGTACAGATCATATCGAGCGGCAAATTCAGTGATAACACCTCTTCAATCTTTTTCGTGACCAGTTTGCTGAACGGCGTCAGGATATTGGCGTAGTACTTGATGCATTCGTTATACAGTTCGTTTTGGTCAATTTCGTCATTGAACAAACACGCACTCGCGAGATGCTGGCCAAAAGCGTCGTTACTAAACAGCAGAGCGTCTTCCGTCATGTACGTCATCATGCTGTCTGGCCAATGCAGCATTGGCGCTTCAACGAACACTAATTTTTTGCCGTTGCCGATATCAATAGAATCGCCGGTTTTTACCACGCGGAAATTCCAGTCTTGGTGATAATGACCTTTGATGGAGTTCACGCCGTTGGCGGTGCAGTAAATGGGGGTGTTCGGAATTTTGGCCATCAGCGCAGGCAATGCGCCGCTGTGGTCGCTTTCTGCGTGGTTGGCAATGATGTAATCAATTTTATCGAGATCGATTTCACGCTCTAAATTCGCCACAAATTCGGCGGCGTAAGGTGTCCAGACGGTATCGATCAGAACGTTCTTTTCTTCTTTAATCAGATAGCTGTTGTAGCTAGAGCCTTTGTGAGTCGAGTATTCGCTGCCGTGAAACTCGCGAAGTTCCCAGTCTTGTTTACCAACCCAGTAGACGTTGTTTTTTACTTGAATAGCCATGACCCACTCCTGATTATTGCTCTTTCTTAAATATGCATTTCAAATGCTACTTTGCAATTATAGTATTTAATATGCATTTCAAATGCAACTTAAAGAATGCACTTTTTCTTGAGGTAATCCTTGAGGAGTATCTGCGAGTTTTGGCGGTGAAAATAAAAAACGCCAGCAAGATGCTGGCGTTAGAGTTGTAAGTTTAGGCTCTTATCTCATTCATATTTCAGCTAAATCTTCTGGAACAGTCCCTCACCTAGGTAGTGGTTTTTATCTTTCACTCCCGGCAAAACAAAGAAGTATCCACCGCCAATCGGTTTGATATATTCCTCTAACGCTTCGCCATTCAGGCGTTTTTGCACGGTAATAAAGCCTTTATCCAGATCGTGTTGATAGCACACAAACAGCAATCCCATATCCAACTGGCCGGAATTGGATACGCCCTGTGAATAGCTGTAGCCCCGACGCATCATTAAGCTGCTGTGCGTTTCTTGAGTGCGAGGATTAGCCAGACGAATATGCGCATCCAGCGGAATCACTTTTCCCTCAGGATCCTGAGTGTAATCCGGTTCATCGTGTTCATGCGTCATGCCGAGTGGCGCGCCGCTCGCTTTATCACGACCGAAAATTGTTTGCTGCTCTTGCAGCGGTGTGCGATCCCAAAACTCCACGCGGAAACGAATAATCCGCACCGCCTGATAGCTGCCGCCCACCGCCCATGCTGGTTCTTTTTGGTCAGCGGTGACCCACACAATGTCGTTCATCAGAGGCTTGTCGTCGGCGTTTGGGTTTGCCGTACCATCTTTGAAACCCAGAAGATTGATCGGCGTTTCTTTGCCATGGCTTTGTGCCGCATGGGTTGAGATGAAGCCCTCCCGCCGCCAGCGCACGCTGAGTAAGTCGGGCGTGTATTTGATAATGTCGCGCAGTGCGTGGATCACGCTGTCGTTGCTGTTGCTGCAAATTTGGAGCAACAGGTCGCCGTGACAGATCGCCGCATCCAGCGAGTCATTAGGGAAACGCGTCATTTTTTGCAATTGAAGCGGCTTGAGCGCAGCCAAGCCAAAACGCTGATCGAACAGGGAATCCCCTACTGACACGGTAATCGTCAAATTATCAGGATAAATGTCCGGCCCCATGATGCCGGAATCCATCGGTGGCAATTTGGCATCTGCGTGCGGGGCTTCGCCGCCGTGCGTCAAAAAGGCAATCCGCTCGGTGAGCAGTTCCATTAAGCGTTGTAAATCTTGAGCATTCGTCGCCAGCACGTCAAAAGCCACCAGCATGGCTGAAGCCTGCTGCGGCGTCAGTACGCCAGCCTGGTGTTCCCCATAGAAAGGCTGCTTCTGCCAGCGCGCATTCTCGGGGGATTTATCCGTCGCTAACGGTTTGGTGCCGGTATCGGCCTTCACTGATCCACCTAATACCAAGGCGCCGCTTAATGCGCCAGCGCCTAACAGTAAACGGCGGCGGGAAGGCATTTCGGCCTCCCCTGTCAGCCCGGTGATCGGGCATCCTTTACCACTCATTTCTCTAACCCCAGTATTTCGAATCCCAATTTTGTGCAACTAGCGTGCTAAGCGCATCGAGGATCTTAATCGAGCCCTAACACACCACGCAGCTGTGCCAAATCTTCTGCCAGCGCAGTGATCGGTCCTTTCATCGCATTGCGATCTGCGGTGGTGAGTTTTTCATAGGACTCATAGCCGTCTTTGGTGCGGTATTTGGCTAAGATGGAATCAACGGTTTTAAAGTTGGCGTCAATTTTGGCGAGCAGCTGAGGATTCGCTTTTTCCAGCATCGGACGCAGCAGATTCACAATCTTTTGCGCACCATCGACGTTGGCACGGAAATCCCACAGGTCGGTGCGGCTGTAGCGATCTTCTTCACCGCTAATTTTGCTTGCAGCCACTTCTTCGATAAGACCTGCCGCGCCACCGACAACTTTGCTTGGAGCAAAGGTCAGCGTCGTCACGCGGGTTTGTAGTTCGAGCACGTCTTTCATCAGACGATCCGCATAGCCGTCCATTCCTTTGGTGGTTTTGTCACCAAACAACACTTTTTCTAGACGGTGGAAACCGGTGAAATTAGGATCTTGGGCCTTTTGTTCGTAGTCGTCTTCACGCGCATCAATGCTGCCATCGAGATCGGAGAACAATTCTGCAATCGGTTCGATGCGTTCATAATGCTGACGCGTTGGAGCATAAAGTTTTTGTGCCGTTGCCAGATCGCCTTTTTTCACTGCATCGGTGAAGGCTTTAGTCTGCTCAACCAGCTGCTTAACTTCTTGCATGACATAAATTTTGTATTCTGCAATCGGCCCCACCAGCGCCATTGCGTCAGTCTTTACCGCGGCTGCGCCGTCGGCGGCTTGAACAATGATTTTTCCTTTCGGATTACTGAGCAGCCCGCAGGTCATATCGTATTCGCCCGGCTCAAGGGTTGCCGTCATTTTTTGGGTGAACCCTGGGGCGATGTTTTCGCGCTCTTCCACCACCGTGACGCCTTTAAGGATTTCCCATTCCAGACCTTTTTGGCTGTTGTTATGCACGATGAACTGGGTTTTTCCGGCAGGAATTGTGAGCGTCATCGGCTCGCACTGTTTGTCATTGACCGCGATTTTCACCTGCGGCAATGCGTCAGCGGCAAGTGCCGCGGTCGCAGGTAAAGTCAGTAAAGCTAAAGACAGCGCAGTGCGGCGAAAAGTCGTGCTAGACATAGAAATAACTCCCTGAAAAATAGGATAATAGTATTGAAAACTCATTAGCGTGAATGACCTGCTTTACCGTTTACCGCCGCGACATCTGTGCGCTGTGGCATGAAGAAGAAAATCAGTGCTGGGATCAGATACAGGAAATAGACCAACACTTCGCTCACCGAAGGGGCCTCTTGATAGCCTAAAATGCCTTCTAAAAAGGTTCCTAACAGTGAATGGGTTGAAAGCACGTCGGTGAGATTGAAGGCGATATCTTGCAAATAATTCCATAGTCCAGCCTCATGGAAAGCGCGGATAGCACCTGCGGCAAGGCCTGCAGCAACAAACAGAATGAAGAGGCTTGTCCATTTAAAGAACTTAGCTAAGTGCAGTTTTATCCCCCCCCAATAAATCATCATGCCGACGAGAATTGCTGCGACCAAACCCAGTACCGCGCCGATGGGCGCCTGAACGCCAACATCTTGCTGAAATGCCGCCAATAGGAAGAAGACCGACTCTAGTCCCTCTCGCGCCACGGCGAAGAAAACCATCGCTACCAGCGCCCAGCCCTGACCTTTGCCTGCGCTGAGTGCGTTATCAATCGCCCCTTCGAGATGTGTTTTTACCGAGCGGGAAACTTTACGCATCCAGAAAACCATGTAGGTCAGAATGCAGACCGCGACCACGGCAACCAGTCCCTCGAACAATTCCTGCTGTTTTTGTGGGAATTCGCCAGTAGTTTCATTGATGAAGATCCCCAATCCTAAACAGAGCGCAGCGGCGAGGATTACACCAATCCAGACGACGCCCAACCACTGCGAACGCTGGGTTCTCTTTAAATAACTGGCGATAAGGCTGACGATCAACGCAGCTTCAAGGCCTTCGCGGAACATGATGAGGAAGGGAACAAACATGCTTTTCTCTCTTGCCTGCGCACAATGCGCATGTAAAGAACCGTAAAAATAATGATACCGATTATCATTACGGTTAATAAAAAAACAAGCGTTCACCTCATATTATTTGTGAATTAAAGTGTGGCTAGTTGTTACCTTCTGGTATTTGAAATGAAAATAACTTTTAAAAACAAAGCAATGGTTTTTTTAAGTGGAATTTTTTGCAGAGAAAGAAAGAACCATGCGAGTGAAAAATAGGCATCGACATCACTGGAAAGTTATTCAATTTTTATCACCATAGACATCGGTTCTTTTCACTATTTATCTGGGCCAGCTTAGTCTATTTTATAATTCATTCCTTATTTGAATATCTTTGAATATCCAAATATTCAATAAGATAAACAGTTTCTGTTTATTCTTTAGCCCGATGTATTGAGGAGAGAAGCATGAGTTTTTCAGTTGGTGATAGCGTGCAAAAAACCAGCGGTGGCCCACGTATGACTGTTGTCGCGGTTAACGACAATGAGATTACCTGTTCATGGAATGAACTAGGAAACGAAAAACAGGAAACTATAACGGCTTCCCATCTGGCCCTCTATCAAGAAGACGGTGATTTTGGCGTTTGCTAATTACTGGCAAATTTTCATCTAATCAGCCCAATGATTTAACGCCGCATTGATAACCCAAGCGGCGTTTTTTTATCACAAAATATCATTCACTATGGAAACGCTCAGCCGTTTTCACTCGCTGAGTTCTTATCACCTGAAGCCTTGATAGCTTAAGGCTATCTTAAGTTTGGCTCGCTAATCTGCCCCACTATAAAGCGGTTTTATTTATTACGCTTAATTCTTGTCCACTGTTCTATAAGACATGGTCATTTAACAGGTTTTGGGGAGCGTTTACCTTGCAGCGAAAGGCGTTGAGAGTCAGTTTTTTATCACTGACCATTATTTTGGCCATTTACTTTACTCTCGTAGTTAACTTACCGATTTTATTGCATTTCTATCGAATTTTGACTTCGCTAGATAACTATAAGCTTGGCTTTGCATTTTCAATCCCACTGGTGCTGATTGCTGCCCTGAACTTTGTTTTTACACCGTTCACGTTTAAACCGATTTTCAAACCTTTCTTTTGCGTCATTCTGGTGGTCAGCGCCTTTGCTAGCTATGCACAATTGAAATACAAGATCATTTTCGATCGATCGATGATTGAAAACATTTTTGAAACCAATCCCGCCGAAGCTTCGTCGTACTACAATTTCTCGGTGGTATTGTGGGTGTTATTCACCGGCATTCTGCCCTGCGTGCTATTAATGAGAACCCAGATTATCTATGCGCACGGCTTTCTCGCCCGCTTTGGGCTGCGTTTAGTTTCTATGCTGGTGTCACTTTTGATTATTGCGTTGGTTGCTAGCCTCTATTACCAAGACTACGCGTCCGTTGGACGTAATAACCGCTCGCTCAATTTGGAGATTGTGCCAACTAACTATCTCTATAGCGCTTCGCAGTATATTAATCGCCGCTATCTGACCAAACCCATTCCGTTCCGTAAAATCGGTGACGATGCGAAACTGGTGCAGAAAACGGGCAGTAAACCAACGCTGGTCTTTCTAATCGTTGGGGAAACGGCTCGCCATCAGAATCAGCAGCTACAGGGATATGCTCGCCCAACCAACCCTTATACCAGCCAAGAACCCGACCTGATTTATTTCTCAAAGGTCAGTTCATGTGGTACAGCAACGGCCATTTCAGTGCCTTGTATGTTCTCGAATATGCCGCGTACACACTTTGATAATAACATTGCCCGCAACAGTGAAGGATTGATGGATATCTTGCAAAAAGCAGGGGTGTCTACTTACTGGAAAGACAATGATGAAGGATGTAAGGGCGCCTGCGATCGCATCCCAACACAAATAGTGCCAGCGAACAGCGACAAAAATCTTTGCGATGGCGAAACCTGCTACGATGCCGTGCTATTAAACGATTTGGATAAGCTCATTCCAGCAGATGGGAAAAATAAGACGCTAGCATTCCACCTTATCGGCAGCCATGGTCCAACCTACTATAAACGCTATCCTAAAGAGTTTCGTTTCTTTGTCCCTGACTGCCAGCGTAGTGATATTGAAAACTGTACCCAGCAGGAATTAGTGAATACCTATGATAACACCATCCGGTATACGGACTATGTTGTGAGCCAGTTCATTCAACGGCTTAAAGGATACGAAAAAGACTATAACGTTGCGTTGTATTATGTGTCTGACCATGGTGAATCATTGGGCGAAGACGGTTTGTATTTACATGGAACACCTTATAAGTTTGCACCTGATGAGCAAACTAAGGTCCCAATGGAAATGTGGCTATCAGATGGCTTTGTTCAAGCCAATGGAATCGATCGTGATTGTGTCGCCAAGCTGGCCAAGTCAAACGACTATTCACACGATAATCTCTTCCATACCATGCTGGCCATGATGAATGTGCAGACTAGGGAATACGATCCTAGCTTGGATATTCTTAAAAGCTGCCGGACAGCGAAACCGTGATAGCGCCATGAATAGGATGATCGTTATCACAATTTGAATTATTAGAAAGCCACGAATACATCGTGGCTTTTTTATTTGAATTAAATTACTCATAACAAATGCACCACATTCCTTAGAGTTAGAGAGCAGAGGAAACTCCGGTAATAAAACTTCCGCCATAATGGCCTTGTATTTGTAAGCACTAATCCCCTTGCGGAATAAACTCTTCCGCAGATTAACAACCTGAATGAACACGCCTCCACTTCATATTTGTTTTTATAATGTAAATTATTAGTTTAATTGAAAAAATAGATAATAAATGTCACAATTCAGCCATTCAGAGAATTTTCAGTTCTACTGTAATCTACAGATATCATTCTCCTATACGCTTGAATGTATGCGGTGAAATTATATTTTTACATTAACTCTAACCGACTAATGCGAACTCGCGATGGCTTTTAAATTCAGCTCAAACTTGAGAAAACAAATAACGGCGTTTATTGTCACTCTGCTTTTTTTCCCCATCGCTCGCAGTATCTCTCCGCATGCCGTTATCTATTACGAGAACGTTCATTTAGCTTATTTACCCGTCAGTTTAGCGACGGCAATGATCCTGCTATTTGGGCGAAATGTATTAATCCCGCTGACGGCAGCGTACTGCATCAGCTATCTGATGATCCCTTTCTTCACGCCCTCATCGGCAGTGGCAATGACCTTGAGTATCGTTATCCCTTTGGCTGGCTGCTCATGGATCGTTGAGATAATTTTAGGCAAACGCTGGCGCTATAATATCGGCAATAAAGGGATCGGTGTACGCCTGTTTTGGCTAGGGCTAATTGCCCCATTCTGGATGAAGGTCATGATTGTGGCTTGCGGCACGCTCATCGACGCACCGCCAACGCTTGAGCGCTATTTTAGTCTGAGTGCTGATGTCTATACGCTGATCAATATTCAAAATCTGATCATCGCTGCGGTCATCTTTAGCATCATATTCTATTACGGCATAAGAATGTTGCTAAATTGGCGCTATGCTCGAACCTTTTTCTTGTTTGACCTAAAGTTGGCAGTGAGCAATGAAGGCCGCTTAATCAATATCTGTTGGTTTGTATTACTTGCCCTATTCTTGATTGTATTTTGCTTACCCTTCAATACCGTATTGTTTTCAGGCTTTGTTGCCCCCGCGATATTTGTTCATTTTAACTACGGCATCAAACGCTTTAGTACCCGCTTAATCATTATGCTGTGGTCGTTTACTGCTCTTATGCTACTAACCTATAGCAAAAGTTTTTTACACATCGCCAATAATGCCTTTGAGCTTACCTTTATCTCCTCGGTATTTATCGCATTCACTGTTTCTATTTTTTATCTGTCGATGATGTTTAAGAAAAGTGATTGGATGCAGAAAGTCTACGCGCTAATGGCGTTGACCGATCCCATGACGAAGCTACCCAATTTACGTGCGCTCGAACATCATGTCCGCGCACATCCTAAAGGCGTGCTGTGTCACCTGCATCTTTCCAGCCTTGAGTTGCTTAGCCGTCATTATGGGCTTCGTATGCGGATCCATTGTAAACAAAGCATTGCTGCCATCATCCATAGCCACTTAGACAGCGGTGAGCATGTATATCAATTGCCTAGCTGCGATTTACTTATTTTTCTATCTGGCAGTGAAGACGAGAATATTCCCCGTTTAAATGCACTCCGCCAAAAGCTCAAAGAATATCCGCTAAGCTGGAATAATATTCAGGTTGAACTGCACTATGGATTATCTTACGGCGAATTTAATCGTGACACCGATAACCTTCATCGCTGCATTGGCCAGCTAAGTTATCTGTGCGAAAAAGCATGTGAAGAGGATCGTCTCTTATGCCTCGATGAAGGCAATCAGGTCGTCGCAAGTCAGGTTTCAGACCGTGTGGTGCTGTTACAAAAAATCAAAAATGCCCTTAATGAAAATAACATCATGCTGCATGCACAGCCGATTGAGCACAAAAATGGCACCCGCTATTACGAAATTTTGGCACGTCTAAAAGATAACAATGAGATTATTACGCCAGATAAATTTATTCCTTTAATTGCAGAATTTAACCTGAGTCCACGCTTCGATCTGCTGATGGTAGAAAACGTGGTCAAATACATACGGTCGCAAAATCTAGATACAGAAGAAATATGCTTCTCCGTTAATCTGATGCCTCTAACGTTGATGCAGCACCGTATTGCCGAGCGCATCATTGCTATTTTTGAACAACACCAAGTTCCCCCTTCTGCCGTTGTTTTTGAAGTGACCGAAGAGCAAGGCTTCATCAATGCCGCGGCTGCCCACCATTGCATCAGTACGTTACGCGACTATCATTTTCAAATTGCCATTGACGACTTTGGTACCGGATTTGCCAACTACGAGCGTTTAAAAAAGTTGAATGCCGACATCATCAAAATCGATGGTTATTTCGTCAAAAACATTACTAGCAACCGCGTTGATCAGATGATCATAAAATCTATCTGCGAAATTGCGGGGGAAATGAAATTAAAAGTCGTCGCGGAATACGTGGAAACACAAGAACAGCGCGATGTATTGATCACCTTGGGCGTAGAGTATCTGCAAGGGTATCTTTTAGGCAAACCCGAGCCTTTAATTATTACATAGCAACATATTGATTTATTTATTCAAGCGAGCAACAGCGTGGGCTTAATCACAGACTAATTGTAAAAAAAGTGATTATCTACGCGCCTTAGTTTACTGTTTTATCCTTACGCTTTTTCATGATAAAACAGTGGTGAATAAACCATCATGTTGCGAGCATTCTAATGATTAAGTGGCCTTGGAACGCAGGTGAAAATCGCCCTCTTGCCAATTATCCCTGGGATGAGGCGTTAGCTATTCCTCTGCTTGCAACCCTCACACCAGCCGAATCGTATAAATTAACGCTGATTGCCTCAAAATTCTTACAGCTGAAACGCATTGTTCCATTACAGGAGCTCTGTCTTTCCCCCTTGCTTGAGGCTCGCATCGCGTTACTCTTTTCACTCCCCGTGCTCGAACTTGGTATTGATTGGCTTGATGGCTTTCATGAGATTCTGCTCTACCCTGAGCCTTTTATTTTTCATGAAGAATGGCAAGATGACATCGGCCTCGTTCATACCGGCCCTATGGTGCAAGCAGGACAATGTTCGGCGCAGGGACCGGTTATCTTGAACTTGATGGATGTGAAAGACTCTTTCGATCTTTCTGGCTATAACCTTATCATCCATGAAACGGCACATAAGCTCGATATGCGTAACGCTGGCGTCGCTACCGGTATTCCCCCCATTGCGCTTAAAGACGTTGCTCAGTGGGAATATGATCTGCAAGCGGCGATGAACGCGATTCAAGACGAAGTGGACGTTGTCGGAGAGGCAGCCACCAGCCTTGATGCTTATGCAGCAAGCGAACCAGCAGAATGCTTTGCAGTGCTTTCTGAATACTTTTTTAGCGCACCGGAACTACTCTACGGACGTTTTCCCTGCATGTATGCGCATTTTGTAAAATTCTATCAGCAGGACCCACTTGCTCGACAGCAGCGTGCACAGGCGAACGATCTGTGCGCCATGAATGTTAAATAGCTATTCGCGCTGTTCTCTCATTGACCAGAATAGTGCGTTGGAAATGACGCAGAGAGAATTCAGGGTCGTGGCTTATCGCTATCACGGTAGTTCCTTGATGACGATTTTCTTCCAACCAAGCTTCAAAAACCCCCATCCAATACGGATCAAAATCTCGGCTCGGCTCGTCTAAAAGGAGTAAGGGGGGCCGCATAGCACATAGGCACGCAACGGCGACCATACGGCGCTGTCCACTGTGTAAATCGAGCGGGTGTTTATTCGCAACGTCGGCTAAGCCACATGTTTCGAGAGCATGTTGAACTCGCGCCTCAATAATTGCCGACGACAAACGCTGTAACCGCAGTCCAAACCGGATTTCATCTCGTACTGAACTATGGAACAACTGACGTTCAACTTCCTGAAATAAAAAACCAATCTGGGCCGATTTTTCTACTGACTTCAATTGCGCAAGATCTACGCCATTCAAATACACCGCTCCACTGCTCGGTTTAAGTAAGCCCGCAGCGAGCCGAAGCAGAGTCGATTTCCCCGCACCGTTTTCTCCGGTAATCACCCATTGTTCACCATGCTTGATATGCAAGTTCACATCTTGAAGGCAGTCACTCTCCGCCTCCCAACCAAACGCCATATTTTCTATGTTTAGCATCGCTGGCAGCCTCGCATAAAAGGAGTAAACACCTGCGATATCTCATTGAGACTCTGAGTTTCTTGCAGCAATTCAGTTTTCAGCTGTTCGGGCAATACCACTTGTTGCATTAATGACGTAGGAAGCGCTTCATCAAAAGAGCTAGTACTGCCTTCTTTCAGTAATACACGCTGCGGGCAATAATCTGCCGCAGGGAATAGACGATGTTCAAGCATAATCACCGAACACTGCAACTCTTGCACATAGCATTGAATAGCATCCAGTACTTGGTACGTTGCCTCTTGGCTTAATCGCCCTAACGCCTGATCGAGCACTAATAATTTTGGGTGCATGACCAAAGCACAGGCGAGTAATACCCTCTGCGCTTCGCCACCCGATAGCGTTTGAGGGTTACGTAACCGGAGATGTTGGCACTTAAAGCGCGTCAACGCAGTCTCCACCCGACTCATTATTTCAGCTTTAGGCAATGCTAAATTCTGTGGTCCAAAGGCTATTTCATCCTCAACGGTAAAGCAGCAGCCAGAGAACTGTAAATAGGGCGATTGTTGAACCCACGGGCAAGTGTGTTTCATCTCATTCTCAAGCAAAATGTTGCTCCCCAACACCTCGCCCCTACCGTCAACATGCCGCAACGAGCGAGCCTCAAGAACGCCAACCAAAAATTTAGCCAGCAGACTTTTTCCAGAACCATTGCCCCCTAGAACGGCAAGCCATTGTCCTTCTTCTAGCTTTAAGGTTATTGGCCCTAGCTGAAAAACATCGTGCACATCCACCACTAGCCGATCGATATCGAGTGATAAAGCCAAAACGCACCTCCTTCGACGAGCAAACAGCAAAGTAAAACAACGCGTAAAAAGGGCTCCCAGCGATGTTCGAAGATAGGTTTCAGCACGGTACGATGTGGATAGCGACGAAATGCCCGCGCATCTAGCGCAGAACTTCGCGTAGTTAAATCATTGAGGCTTTGCAATAGTAGAGGTGAAAGCAATGGCACAATCGTTTTCAGCCGCTGAATAAGGGTGCCATCAAAACTCACGCCACGCGCGCTTTGCGCTTCTTTAATCGAGGCTAATTGCTGCTTAAGCTGCTCCTTAAGCAGCAGAGGGCCAGCGCACAAATAAGCGATGCCAACAGGTAAACGGCTAGAGAATAAGGCAGCAACAAACAGCTGAGTGGGCACCTTTTGCAGCCACAGTTGGGCGGCGGCAACGAAAACGAGCAGGCGTAGCCACAATTCGACGGCAAAGATGGGAGCGGCAAAACTGATTTTGTCACTATGAGAAAACAACGATTGCAGCCAGTGGCTATGAACGAGCCACAGCCCCATCCCCATAGGGATCATAAATGCCATCACAATTTTGATACGCCAGCGAGCTTGTGGCCACATCATAATCATGGCCACAGGCACCATGCCCCACCCCATGAGAATCGGCAGAGGTAGAAACAGCGCGCTAACGGAATACCAGAGCCAGAGCGCTAGCCATGTGAAAGCATGCATTAACGTATCGGAGCCATATGAGGGAAATTATGGCGCGTGCGCTCTGGCATGCGGCGTAGAAGCGCCCATACGATCAACACGGTTAAGATTTTATCAATGAGATTCACACCGACAACGGTGAAGGCAACGGACTCTTGCAGCCCTTCGCCCACAGCATGCAAATAAGCCACCACGAAGTCAGCACCGCTTCCTGTCGCACCACCAAACAGATAAGTTCGAATAGGCACAGCGACTACCGTTAAACACAATGTGATTACTACGCCAGTTATCACGACACGGCCAAACGATTTAAACCACCCCGCACGCGCCATCACACCGGCAACACAGCCAATAACCATGGAAACAGGCGCAAAAGCAGCCGCAATCGGGCCAGTTAAAAGCCCCCAGAGTAAGTTAGTCACTAGCCCTGTAAACAACGCAACCCACGGTCCCGCTAGCACTGCGCATAGCACCGTGCCAATCGAATCTAAAAAAAGTGGCAGTTTAAGCATAGAAATCATCTGCCCTGCGATCATGTTAATCGCTACACAAATGACAATCAGAACTAAGCTACGGCTAGAAAATTGGCGTTTCTCTTTCATTTACGCTCATCCTTAAGATTGTTGCGGGGTGCGATAGCTAACTCTTCGTAGCCAGATAAAACACAGTGCTGACGCGAAAAATCGGCATCACACAGCTCACCAATGATGACTTCTAACGTCGTTCTAACGATATTTCCAGGCATAACATGGCCGCCGATCATTCGTCCGGTTTCATCGGCAACCGACATATGCAGATGTTCGAATTGGCTATCTAAAGTTCCACCGAGGGCGATAACTTCAAATTTCCCTTCAATTAAGCTAGTGCGCTCGCATCCAGCGTACCGCAATGAAACGGTCGAGAGGCTTCCAACTACCGAAGCGATCCAACCAGCTTTAATATGATTATTGGCAATAAACTGCCTTAACTCGGCAATTAACTCTGTTCCCGGCAGCAGTCTGAGGGGATAGAACTGGCTCGATGAGACTAAATCCTTAGCACGCATAAGTATTCCAGTATGTGATTAAACCGCACAATAGTAAGAAAAATAAAAGAGTTACTTTGCGATAAAGAACAAAGTTTTAGCTTTTTGTGCACTTAATCAGCAATCAATCTCACTATTTTAATTAGCCGTTGACAGTCACCGCCGTGCTCGCTAATATCTGCCCCGTTCAAACGATTCCTCTGTAGTTCAGTCGGTAGAACGGCGGACTGTTAATCCGTATGTCACTGGTTCGAGTCCAGTCAGAGGAGCCATATTTGAAAAGCCTGCTTAAGGAAACTTAAGCGGGCTTTTTGCTTTTTGGTTTTCAGCAAAAAAGCTTGCTTCGCTTTTCAGTCATAATTAGTGGCAAAGAGACAAATATTCATCATTCTGCTTAGAAGATAAGCGAACAGCGTAAAAATAGCGATTTAGGCTTTACAGTCTCATGGCAGGCCGCTATTATTCGCCTCGTTCAAACGATTCCTCTGTAGTTCAGTCGGTAGAACGGCGGACTGTTAATCCGTATGTCACTGGTTCGAGTCCAGTCAGAGGAGCCATATTTAAGAAGCCTGCTTAAGGAAACTTGAGCGGGATTTTTGCTATGTTAATCTCAGAAACTTGATCCACTGAAATTCATTTAGTTGCCCGCCATCTATTCAACATACACCCACTTTTGCAGGTTTTATCTTTTAAATGCATACAAGCCAACAAATGATGAAAAATCATCTATATAATTCAAAAAAATCAAAGTGATGAAGATAAATTAATCAAATAAACCTTATTTCATTTTTAACGCTTTACAGCCGAATACGTACTCGCTATTATTCGCCCCGTTCACACGATTCCTCTGTAGTTCAGTCGGTAGAACGGCGGACTGTTAATCCGTATGTCACTGGTTCGAGTCCAGTCAGAGGAGCCAGTGATTAATAGCCAGGATCAGCATGTTTACCCTGTCAAAAATCCACTCTACCCACCCCTTTTTATCCCGTATTGACACGGGTGTTGTCACGTTTGCCCCAGAAATAAAATATTGCCAAATTATGTATGACAGCCATTTTTATCAAGATGCGTTGTTTAATCAGTTTGCGATACCCTTTCCCGAGTTTCTAAATAAAGCGCCGATAAAACGACGTGCAGAATACGTAGCCGCCCGATATGCAGCAAAACTGCTATTAGAAGATGAAGGGTGCTATGACAATGTTGGCAGTAATTTGAGTCGAGCACCAATCTGGCCAACAGGTTTTTGTGGGAGTATTTCACACTCAGGTAATTTTGCTATCGCATCAATTTCGCCACGCACTACAACTCTGACGTTGGGAATTGACATTGAAATGTTAGGCTCAAAGTCCATTGTAAGAGCCGCGGATATATTTTGCACACCAATTGAACAATACTTACTCTCCTCCTGCCATATCGATTATGAAACAGCTCTGCTAATTGCTTTTTCGGCTAAAGAAAGTCTATTCAAGGCACTGTTTCCCAAAGTAAACCACTCATTCGGATTTAACGCTTCTCGAATACGTCAATTAGATATATCGGCTTGCCGTATCACTCTCGAGCTTATACAGACTCTAACGCCAACTCAGACTAATGGTAGTCTGTTCTATGGGTATTTTAGCTTGCAGGACAATAAAGTAATTACGCTTATAACCCAGAATACAATTTAGAATTTCTTCTCATATAAACGATACTTCTTATAAGGTGTTGCACCAATACGTTCCAGAATAGTTCGCATGCCTGTATTTGACTCAAGGATCCAAGACATTTCTAATGCCTCAATATGGCGCTTTGCAAAGGGATCTCGTAACGCTTCAATTAAGAGTAACGCAATGACTGGCCCTATGCGGCTAAATTGATATTCTTTGCAAACACCCATCAACGGTACCCGAGCAGTGCGTACACCGCTTACTTTTAAGCGCCATAATAGCTTTGCCCAGCCAAAAGGGAGTAATCGCCCGTTGAGATCGGCAATAGCCTCATTGATATTTGGCAAACCAACAATAAAGGCACAAGGTATCGAATCGATCTCTGCCATGTAAATCATATCGTCAGGTACTAGAAACTTTAATTGCTCCCCCATTGTAGCAAACTCATGCTCGGTAAAAGGCACAAAACCCCAGTTATGCTGCCAACCAGAATTGAAGATTTCCCGCATAATTTGCATTTCCTCACCAAACCGTTTGCGATTAATGCAACGAATCGTCACTTGTTTACGCACCTGGTTCATCAACCGAGTCAATGAAGGTGAAAAATATAATTCTGAGCAACGCATCCAATAAGCCAGCAGATCTATCCCTTTCTCAAATCCTTCCTGTCTAATCTTTTCACCATAGTAAGGTTTGCCGTGCGGCATCATTATACTTGGTGGTGTATCAAAACCATCAATAAGCAGGCCGCTTTCCTGATTAATATTTAGGCTAAAAGGTCCCGTAACTTTTCGTACACCACGAGATTTTAGCCATTCTTCAGCAGCTGCGAACAACGCCCTGAATACTTCCCCATCATCAATCGCATCGATCATTCCGAAATGGCCGGTATCTCCGCCATACAGTTCATTATGCAATCTATCAATTTGGGCCGTTATTCGCCCGACGACCACCCCTTCCTTTTTAGCTATCCATGCTTGCCATTGAATATGTTCTGCTGCTGGATTTTTCTTGGATAAGTGCTCAGAACGCTCAATGTGTAAAGGCGAGATCCAGTTGGAATCATTTTTATATAATGACGACGGGAAAGAAATAAAAGACTCAAGATCATACTTATTCATGACCTTTTCAATGCAAATCATAGATAGCCTTAATCTATTTAGTACAGATTAAAATATAAAACCCCTGCCATTAATATAACAGACGCCAATTTCTCTTTGCTTTATTATTTAAAATCAATATGGATAATAAAGTCATTACAATATAATTATCACAAAGCCTATCTCAATACAAAAAAACCATTAAATCTGAAGCAATACTCTGTTATCACAGCTAGAAAAAATGAATCACCATTAATTATTCATTAAAAAAATACCCCTATACAATCAGTTGAACATATGTTTCAAATAAATAATCAGCGTTATTTCAATAAACGTTTTTTCTTACAAAAAAACAAAAAACAATTCTATACCTAATTGACCAGATAATTTACATTATCTACTGGCTAAGGATTAGCTTTATTATCTTATGATTTTAAATTAAAACATTCTCATGGTGTAGTATGTTCAATAGAATCTCAACTCATCCCATGCGTTATGCAGACTTTCCAACTTTGGTGGAAGCTTTGGACTATGCAGCTCAGGGAAGTGCAGGAATGAATTTTTATGATCGTCGAAATCAACTAAAAGCTGAGTTGAAATATCGTGATCTGAAATCGAAAGCGATGACAGGAGCGCGGCGATTACTTTCTTTAAATCTCAAAAAAGGTGACCGTGTTGCTATTATTGCCGAAACAAGTGTTTGTTTTGTCGAAGCCTTTTTTGCCTGTCAGTATGCCGGTTTAGTTGCTGTACCTCTGGCCATTCCTATGGGTGTGGGACAAAGAGAATCTTATACAGTTAAACTCCAAGGGCTGCTGGCTAGTTGTAAACCATCGGTAATTATCAGTAGTAATGAATGGTTATCACTCATTAACGCTGCCAATGCTGATGCAACTAAAGTTCATATCCTCAGCACCGACGATTTTAAGGCATTATCTGAACTAGATATGGAATTACAATTACCGTTACCAGACGATATTGCTTACCTTCAATATACATCAGGTAGCACTCGCTTTCCTCGTGGCGTAATAATTACGCACCGTGAGATTATGTCTAATCTGCAGGCTATAAGCCATGACGGTATCAAATTGCGTGATGGCGATCGTTGCATCTCTTGGCTACCCTTCTATCACGATATGGGGTTAGTCGGTTTTGTACTTACTCCAGTGGCAACCCAGCTATCCGTTGACTATTTGAGTACTCAGGATTTCGCCATGAGGCCAATGCAGTGGCTCAAATTAATGAGTAAAAACCGCTGCACGATCTCTGTTGCACCTCCATTTGGATACAATTTATGCCTACGCCGCGCAAATGATAAAGAGCTCGATGAACTTGACCTCTCCTGTTGGCGCGTTGCAGGCGTGGGGGCAGAACCCATTTCCGCTGAGCAGCTAAATCAATTTGGTGAATATTTCAGCAAAGTGAATTTTGATAGCAAAGCCTTTATGCCATGCTATGGGCTCGCCGAAAATGCGCTTGCCGTGAGCTTTGGCGAAGAAGCATCAGGCCCATTGGTAAATAGAGTTGACCGCAATATTTTAGAAAACCAAGGCAGAGCGGTTGCACCGACTAAAGATACTCTGGCTATTTCAACCTTTGTAAACTGCGGAAAAGCACTTCCAGGTCATCGGATTGAAATACGAAATGAGGTTGGGATCCCTCAGCCTGAGTGCGAAATAGGTCATATCTATATATCTGGCCCCAGCCTAATGAGTGGCTATTTCCAAGACCTTGCCTCACAAAAGGAAATACAATCTACCGGATGGATGGATACTGGGGATTTAGGCTATCTACTCAATGGGTATTTATACGTAACAGGCCGTATAAAAGATCTGATTATTATTAGAGGTCGTAATATATGGCCTCAAGATATTGAGTATATCGCAGAACAGGAGCCAGAAATTCATTCTGGTGATGCAATAGCATTTGTCACTTCGCAAGAGCGAATTGTGCTACAAATTCAGTGCAGAGTCAGCGGAGAAGAGCGCCGTGCGCAAATCGTTCACTCACTATATGCTCGAATTCAAAGTGAATTTGGCATCTCTGTTGATATCGAGCTATTACCACCACACAGCATTCCGCGCACATCTTCTGGAAAACCAGCTAGAGCAGAGGCTAAAAAGCGCTATTTGACTGCCTTTGCTCATCCGCTGAGCCCACAGTTAGGAATCGCGGATTGTGTGCAATGAACTATGCAATGAATAAGACAGTTGCAGTTACCGGCGGCACTGGCTTCATTGGTAACCATATCGTCGACAACCTGCTTGCTCGCGGCCTAAGCGTTCGGGCACTAACCAGAACCGCACGCAGAGACACCCGTAGCAATATCACGTGGTTCTGCGGAAAGCTGGAAGATCCTAACTCTCTCGCTAAGTTTGTTGATGGCGCGAATTTTGTCGTCCATTGTGCTGGCCAGGTTCGAGGGCACAATGAAGATATTTTTACTCAATGTAATGTCACTGGCAGCCTACATGTTATGCGAGCTGCCAAAGAAAGCGGAAGCTGTGAACGATTCCTATTTATGTCTTCTCTTGCGGCTCGCTACCCAGAATTATCGTGGTATGCAAACTCTAAATATATTGCAGAGCAACGGCTAATAGACATGGCTTCAGATATGTCTCTAGGGATTTTTCGGCCAACCGCAGTTTATGGGCCTGGGGACAAAGAATTAAAGCCTTTGTTTAGTTGGATGTTACGCGGAATTCTTCTCCGATTTAGCTCGGTTGAGACTCGGCTATCGCTCCTCCATGTGAGCGATTTGGCTGAAGCCGTTAGTCAATGGTTAACAACCGAGCAGCCACAAACTCATCCATATGAACTATGCGACGGTGCTTCTGATGGGTATGACTGGAACCGAATTCAAGAAATCGGTGCTTCGATACGTAATGGCTCAGTACAATTAGTCGGTGTTCCTTTGCCCTTACTCAAACTCATTGCCAATGTTAGTACTCTAGCCAGTTATTTAAGTGGAAAAGAGCCCATGCTAACGCGAAGTAAAATCCGAGAATTAACACACATTGACTGGTCTGCAAGTAATAAAACCTTATCTGAGCATATTAATTGGCTTCCTAAAATTGACCTAGATTATGCATTGCGCAACGGGTTATTTTAATTATCTTGATAATAGGTATATCGATACTTCTATGTTAAATCGTAAAATAGTAATGGACTATACCCTTTCCTGCTTACAGGATATGGTCCAAAGTGGATTAGATATAAAACCTGATAGCGATCTAGTCAATGACCTTGGTTTAGAATCCATAAAAGTAATGGACCTGCTGATGATGTTAGAAGATAGGTTTGATATTTCTATTCCAATTAATATATTGCTGGATGTCAGAACACCAGCTCAATTATTAGAATCCTTAATCCCATATTTGGAGAATATCAATGGGCCTTTATGAGAAATTTTTGCGCCTTGCTAGCGAGCGAGAGCAATTTTGTACATCTGGCATAAATCCATTTGGCACTTGCATTGACGATGTATATTCCGCTACTGAAGGACGTATTGGTCATAAGAGGGTTATTCTGGCTGGGACCAATAACTATTTGGGCCTAACCTTCAACGCTCAGGCTATTACCGATGGACAGGCCGCATTGGCGACCCAAGGCACAGGGACCACCGGCTCCCGCATGGCAAACGGCAGCTATAAATCACATATTTCCTTAGAGCAAGAAATCGCTGATTTTTTTAACCGTCCTACCGCTATCGTTTTTTCTACAGGCTATACCGCTAATTTGGGGATAATCAGCGCACTTGCTGGTCATGATTCTGTTGTATTGCTTGACGCTGACAGCCACGCCAGTATCTATGACGCTTGTACTCTAGGCGGTGCTGAAATTATTCGCTTCCGCCACAATGATGCAAAGGATCTTGAGCGTCGCATGGTGCGCCTTGGCGAGCGCGCTCGAGACGCGATAATTATCGTTGAAGGTATCTATAGCATGCTGGGCGATGTTGCTCCGCTGGCTGAAATTGTCGATATCAAACGACGGCTGGGCGGATATTTGATCGTCGATGAAGCACATTCCTTTGGTGTTATGGGGTCCACAGGCCGAGGGCTTGCTGAAGAGGTAGGTGTGGAGCAGGATGTCGACATCATCGTGGGTACATTCAGCAAAAGCTTAGCTTCTATTGGAGGATTTGCCGTCGGTTCTAAAGCAATGGATGTTTTGCGTTATGCTAGCCGCCCCTTTATTTTTACTGCTTCACCATCGCCATCCTGCATTGCCTCTGTTCGCTCAACCCTAAAAACTATTGCAGAACACCCAGAACTACGTCAAAAACTGTGGGACAATTCGCATCGTTTATATAAGGGACTAGATGGACTTGGCTACAAGCTGGGCTCACATATTAGTCCAGTCGTTCCAGTCATTATTGGAAATAAAGAAGATGGTTTACGTATTTGGCGAGAGCTAATTGAACTAGGAGTCTATGTTAACTTGATTCTTCCACCAGCAGCACCGGCAGGTATAACCCTACTCCGTTGCAGCGTTAATGCCGCACACTCCAATGAACAGATCGACGCCATTATTCATGCATTTGCAATACTTAAAAATGATATTCAGTAACCAGTAGAACCACTCGACTATTTGTAAGCTCACAGGTAGCACCTCTATGCTACCTATAATGGTCGTTGGTCGAACTGATAAATCATTTTTAAAGCAATAATTAAGATGAAAATCGGAGGAGCGAGAGTCACCATCTCGACATTAAGACAAAATAATAGGCCTACATTAACGATAATTTGATAACTAATATAAGTCAACAACCCAACAATAACACCAATGGCTAAACGACTTCCTAAACCTGGTGAACGAGGAGCGCTAAAAGTAAAAGGAATAGCCAGTAAAATCATAGCGAGAGCTAAAATTGCACGACCAAGTTTTTGCCATAATGCAATTTTAAATTCAATACTAGGCTGTCCCGTATTTTTCAGATAAGTAATATACTGGCTAAGCTGTTTAATTGAAAAACTGTCACTGGGCATAGTCAGCTCTTGCAACGTCATACTGGTAAATATTGACTGCCATTGTAAGCGTTCTTTAATCCCTGTGATTTCTTCTCCATTCACCCATTTTTTTTCATTGATATGATTAAGCATCCATACTTTTCCATCAAGCACTGTCGCATTTGACGCATAGAGATAAGACTCTAGTGAACGATCTGGGCGGTAGTAAAAAATCTCAACGCCTACTGGCTGATTGTGCTCATCCAAAGACTTCACCGTCACAAATTCATTTCCTTTTCTAGCCCATAGGATATTTCCAGTACTGCTATTATTCTCATCCAAAGCAATCGCGGTGTTTTTAATTTGCAATGCACGTTGCTGCAACGGAGAAGCAACCCACTCATCGACCACGCCCAATGATATGGTTAAAATTAGACCCGCACACAATGCAACCATAGATATTCTGAAGATTGAAAATCCAGTAGTACGTATTGCAGTCAGTTCCATGCTTTTAGAAAGCTGTCCAAGCCCTACGATCCCGCCAAGCAGCGCGATAAATGGACCAAGATCAATGAAACTTCTAGGTAACGTCATCAAAACAACCAAGACGGCCTGTGTCCAGTGATATCCACCGGAGCTGACATCATCGAGCTCGTTTACAAGGTTGAAAGTCGTAAAAAGCGGGATTAATAGCCCAGCAGCAGCTGAAAAACCGATAAAAATGTTACGCATTAAGTAACGGCTGAATATATTCATCGAAATAACTTCTGCGGAAGTAAGAAATCACGAGCTATCAATACCATAAGCCCAGTAAACATAAATATGGGTACTAGCCATACACCAGGGCTAGCTGAAAGATTGCCACTGGCAACTAACGAGCGGCAAATATTGCCGCCATAAAAAATGACAGTAAATAAAATAGTAAGTGGAAGCAGTGTTGAAAAACGTCCCTGTCGCGGTTTAACACGACTGAGAGGTATAGCCAGAAGCGCCATTAAAAATGCATTTACCCCACGGCTTTCTCTCCATTGCACTTCTGCATGATCAGCGGGCTCGTTGGAGCGTAATAAAGACAGCACGGATTTGGCTTTCCGTTTTGCATCCACGCTCTGATTGAGCGGCTTTAGATTCAGCTCAAGATTATGATAAACCCGCTCGCTGTCATCAATACCTTGATGTTTCAGCGTATATGCCGTACCCGAGTGCAACATTACTGCAGGGGTTACAGGTGAAGGGTCAAGAATATCTACCGTATGGGCTCTGTATACATTGGTTTTGTTGCCAGACGAGGTATAAATCAGCACATCAGTTAGGTGATTAGAATCAGGATCAATCTCCTCTGCTAAAATCATCCGGCCATTATCATTAGTATTAAACATTTTCGCGCGTAAGTGACTGATATCCAGCTCGGATTGTGACTGCTGTTCCAATTGATAAATTTGTGTATAGGCCCAAGGCCTTGCATACATAGACATTATCATTACGGCTATGCTCAATGGAATTGCAAGGAACATGACTGCTTTATATATGCGTATTGGACTGGCTCCAACAGCAGTAATAGCTGTAATTTCAGAGTCTGTATAAAGCTGACCAAGTGCGACGCCGACTGAGACATAAAGCCCAACGGGTAGCAGCATCTCTAGTGCAATAAGTACTTTATAGAACACAATATCCAATACAACTTTCAGAGCTAATGTACCATTGGCTGCCTCGGTTAAATAACGTTGAGCCGAATAGCTAGCAAAGATAAAAATAAGGAAACCGACAATAATCATCAGCAATCGGTTAATCTCGACCATGATGTAATGCTCAATCAATTTCATTTATTACGGACACCCCACATAACCTAAAAACACGGGTTAGCATTTTGCAAATCCCTTGAGACCAAAAAGGTATTTACATGAGACACGTCAATGCATTGATTGACTTTAGTTTTAATTATTCATCAATCAATTTTTTCACCATCGAAATAACCATATTCACTTCTTCGGGTGTCAGATTTCCATCTTTAGCCCATTGAATATGTCCAAATTTATCTAGAACAATGATGGTTGAACTTTTTTCATTAAGTTGCCAAATTCTTCGCCCCACTCCATTACTGTCAATAATAAATTGCGCCCAAGGATAGTGCCTTTTATTTTTTTCTATTTTGCCAAGCACAAAAAAGCCCGAGCCCAAGATCACATCATCAGTATTAACAATAGTCGTGGGCTGGAAACGATCGTTTGGGAAGTTTGCATTTTTTATGGCTTTGATCAGCATTGAGTTTTTCTTTTTCGCAGAGGTACGTCCAGCGATGTATTGCACCACACGAACTTTCCCCACAAGCTCTAAGCTATCCCAATTGGTATAGCTAATTTCATCATCATGCAATAATAATTCACCACGTTCGGTAATACTTACTGGTAAAACCGACTTTCCATCAACAAAATTATGTGCCGAGACCTGAAGAGGATGCAGCAAGAATGATGCCAGCAACACTCCTTTCAGCATCTTAACGTTGATTTTATGCTTGCGTCTCTGCGTTCTGATTTTCATTAGATGCAATGAGGTGAAAAATTACAGAGGATATCGAGCAAGAAGAAGCTCTAATCGAGATCTGATCGTATTATCTAAAACAGTAGGAGTGTCATAAGATTTCAGATTTTCCATATCAGCAGCCACCATTTCATCATGCTTGTTTCCCATTAATCCATTAATAGCCGCCAAAAATCTTGAAATCTGGGTCGCATCCTGATTATCTGGTTCAATAGCTCTTAAAGTGTCATAATAGGAAACCTGTTGGCTAATAATTTTCCGCACATCATGAAATTCTTTACCGGTTAGCTGCGGGTTAGCAATTAATCGCTGCAGCGTCCGCATTTGTTCTCGGCAATAAAGAATAAAACCTTCCGCTGTATCTAGCTGACTATGGCGTAAAGAGTAATGCACAAACATCCAGACAGGAATGTTTAGGTGATACCTTCGCAAGATTTTTCCATAAAAACTAATAATGTTCTGCTGTTTATTGCGGAACCCATCTTGAAACCGTCCAAGAAAGACGGTCATCTTGCTAAACAAAAAACCTGCTTGATGCTTCTTTCTATAAAGCTGTTGGGCAAAACGTAAATGCTTATAACGAGCACGAATATATTTATACAGTTTCTGTTCTTTCTTAGATAACTCACTATTTTTTAGTTGCTTAATTATGAGTTGCACCAAGTCCTTACGACAAAAGCCATCCTCCCAAAACTGCAGGCATAACGCATAATGTTGTTTTATAGTCTCCTGAGTACATTGTAAATTGATAATTTGCGGTAAAGCCGTACTCTCCTCAATGCGGTCATCTTCCTCTACTGCAATAAATAAACGCTCTATAACCTCATGGGAGAATTTTTTATTAGTCATTTTGCTCTCCACTGACTACATTAAACCCCAGTAAATGGCGGTGGAAGTACGTTTGTAAAGTCGGAATAAGAGATAGCAACACATCCAAACATTGTCCGGTAAAATAAGCAAAAGCGGCACCTATCACCCCAAAAAAATGTGACAACACCACAAGAAGTACAACGTAGGAGAAGGAAGCAACGGTCTGAGCAGCTAAGAATGCTCGCTGCTTACCGGCCATAAGCAGCAGTGATTCCTGTGGAAAGCCCAACATAGAAATAACAATAGCACCTAGCATAATCTTAATTAAATCATACGCCTGAAGGTACTTCGCACCAAACACAAGCGAAATCACATGTCCACCGGTGACCAGAACAACAAGCGCGACAGCAATACCAATGCTACCAGCTAAAAGTGCCGATTTAAGCCCTAATAGCCACGGAGTTTTAGTACGAGGATCTAAGCGCATAACTTCGGGATAAAAACTCTTTTCAAGCAATTTAGCGGGTGTTCCTGTGGCGTCAAAAAACGTCATCGCAATTTTGAATAGCCCAGCAGCAGCTGGTCCCAAGACGATCCCGACCAAAACAGTGCTACAGGAATTACGCGCCGCCCATATAGAGTGGGCAAAATTAGTTGCCCAGACAAAGCTCCAAGCTCCTTTTATGCGACGCGCAGACTCAAATAAGCGTGGCTTCAACGCGTTATGGATGTTTCTGCGGCGCAATTCACGTGCTGCAAACCACCAATACATTGTTCCGCCAATTAAGTTGGATGCATACCACGTTATAATGAATCCAGCGAAGCCATAGTCACCAAAATAAACAATTACGCTTCCGAGCGCACGCAAAAAAGGCTTGGTCGCCTGCTGAACTGCAATCAAATCAAAACGGTTTACTGCCCTTAAGATACCTGTCGGGGTAGATGAAGCCATGGAAGGAATCAGAGTGCAATAAAGCATAGCAAGCCAAAAGCTATTGGCATCTAGTCCTAATGAGTGAGAAAGTAGCGGTAGTAGTAACATCCCTCCAATTACAGCAACAGCACCACTCGCAATATCCAGACCAAAAGAGAATGAAATCACATCTCGAAATTGTTGCAGGTTATTATTTTCCAATGCCGGCGTTCCATACTGAACAACCAATTGCCATGTCTGGAACTTTATAAAGTCACTAATCGCTTTAGTATACGACTGAATAATAACAAGCACGCCAAACATTGCTGTGGTCATGCCTTTACCCGCACAAGAGAGTGCAATCAAACCCAACAAAGCGCTTACTATGTTACTGGAACCTAAATAGGCACCATTACGTATTATGGTGCGAAAAGCGCCATCAGAAAACCAATTCTTCATGGTAAAAAAACCAGCTAAATAAGTTATTAATCACTCAGTAAGACTTAGCTCATCTAATCTAAAATTAGAAGAAATAATATTTACCACCTGAATTTTTTATCTGAAAATATAATTTCAAGTCGAATAGACTTAACATTTTTATTAAATAGTCACTCTCCTACGCTGAGAGGTTATTGCGACTGAGGATACTGCCTCTAATGCTTTTTCCAATACTTCACTGTATGGCGCTCTCGAATCTAGCTCAAGTATTTTGGAACCGTTATAGCCAATCCTAGCCATCACGGAGATTTTATCGCGCAACTCTTCATAATCGTGGTCAGGCTTGCGGGAAAATGCGGTCTCAATATCAATATCAAGTCGAATTATTAATTCAGGACGGAGATGTGCGATTTGCTGGTACAGCATAAGTTCACGCTCAGCCAAATGGCTTTTTATCCCGCCCTCAGCACGCTCAACTCCAATGCCTGGCCCATCATAGTGAAATCCTGAAATTTCGGCCTGCGGATAGCGATCGCTAATCACCAAAACGCCGCTTTGTGCCAAATGCAATGCCTTACGTAGATTTGCCCTACGTCGCAAGGAAAATCCGTACATAATAATCGCAGCCCAAAATGCGGGTGATTTCGTGCTCATGCTCTGTGTCTTCGACGATTTGGCAGCTAAACGCCGCTCAAGCCATACCCCAACAAAGGGTAAACGTTTAATCTTATCGCCATCCTCTCCAGAGACGAGTCCCAAATATCGACGTTCTGTTACCCATTTTTCTCTAAGATTTTTTACCAAATCTGCAGTTAATGTAGACTTGCCCGTGCCATCACAACCTACAACTGCAATAAGCCCTGGAATATACTCGGGTAGTTGCTCATTTAATTTATCTATTTGCATACATTCAGTCATTCAATCTTAAAGAGTAATCAAAGCCTATTTTTTGTGGCTACAAAAGTGTTGCTCGAATCGTACTTAGCGATTTGCTCAGTACCGTATCAACTGACTCTCGACCATCCAATTCAAGGATCTTCGCACCATTAAATATAAGATGAGGTGTAACAGTGACCTTTTCATGTAAAACAGAAAGCTTGTGATCTGGCTTACGGGAAAACGCGGTTTGTTCATCAATATCTAGGCGGATCAATAATAAAGGCAGATAGGATGCCATCCAGTGATACAGCTTTAACTCACGTTGCCTCAACGCTTGAACCCACCAGCTACCACCTACCGTTTTTGCTAATTGGGGGCCATCAACATGAAACCCTGGCACTTCCGCCTGAGGATAGCGATCGGTAATAAGCAAATGCCCCTGTTGGCTTCTAGCTAGCATTTTTCGAAACTTATATGCTCGCCAACAAGAAAGCAGGTAGATAACCAGCGCGGTAATATTGTCTGGCGCAGTTGACGGGCGCTCATGCACACAATCTGCTTTTGCCCGTAAATAACGACTAAAAGGGCGCCCAACAATCGGTAAACGCCCAATCCATTCGCCAATACGACCTGAGGACTGGCCAAGATAAAATAGTTCTGTTGGCATTTGCGAAGCTAGATTATTTACCAGACTAGTTGCTAAGGTCGATTTACCTGAACCATCACAACCAACTATAGCTATCACTCGAACAACAGCGTGATTAATAATTGGAGTATTCTTTTTACTCACGAAAAATCCAGTATCAAAGAAGTTATTGTATATAATCGACCGAGTGCTCAGAATATATGCTCAGCATTGTTGTGACAATGACTAAATGTGGCTTTATTTTTTAATAAGACCTTCTGTTTACGATATTAACAATGAAACATTCCATCGGGAAATTTTAAATACAGGATGCATTTATGCAGTCAATAAAAAAACCTATCATAGCCGTTATTGGCAGTGATGGTTCTGGCAAGTCAACGGTTTGTGAACACCTAATTAACTGTGTACAAAAATATGGTCCTGCAGTAAGAGTACATTTAGGGAAACAAGCTGGAAATGTTGAGCGCGCGGTTATAAAACTGCCATTAATGGGAAATGTACTAAACAAAACTATTAAGCATAATAAGGTCAAAAGCGCTAAAACACTTCCAGGGCCAATTCCAGCCATAGTGATTATGTCTTTTGTGATCCGTCGACTATTACGTTTTCGTCACATGTTGGCGTGCCACCGCCGCGGATTAATTGTATTAGCGGACCGTTACCCTCAGATACAAATTCCAGGGGCGTATGATGGCACCGTTTTCCCAGCCAATGTCACTGGCAGTCGCTTTGTTTTATGGCTAGCGGGTCTTGAACGCTCATCATTTCACTGGATGGCAGGTCATAAACCAGACTTAGTCATCAAACTCAATGTTGATCTTGATGTTGCCTGCATTCGTAAGCCAGATCACCGCAGAGAAGCTCTTGCAAAAAAAATCGCAGTAACACCACAACTAACTTTTGATGGTTCTCAGCTTATTGATATTGACGCGAATAAACCGCTTGATGAAGTACTTATTGATGCGGAAAAAGCAATTGCAAACTTTATGGAAACTTGCGGCTTTAGCCATACTAAAAACAATAGCTAATCTACAGTCAACGCTCATCATTGCGATGAACATTCATACAATGACGCCCAGCTATTCGAGCTGGGCGTTTACTTATGGATACCTACATGAGTGCATGTAATACGACGTATCAGGCCACTTACCCTATCGCATTGCTTAGGTAAACTGCAGCGCAATCCAGAATAATGTTCCAGACAAGAGGATCGCTGCCGGTAATGTGAATATCCAAGCCATCAAAATATTGATCACTGTTTTTCGCTGCAAGCCGCCGCCGTCCACAATCATTGTTCCCGCGACTGCAGAGGATAGGACATGGGTAGTGGAAACAGGCATACCTACATAGCTGGCAAGCCCAATAGAAACGGCCGCAGTAATTTGTGCAGACATTCCTTGGGCATAGGTCATTCCTTTTTTACCAATCTTTTCACCTATGGTTGTTGCAACTCGCTTCCATCCAATCATAGTGCCAATACCCAACGCCAGCGCAACGGCCATAATGATCCAGATTGGCGCATACTCAATGGTATTCAGAATATCTGCTCTGAGTTTCTTCAGTAGTTGCCGGTCATCACTGCCTACGCTTGGCAACTTTGCCACATTCTCTGTTGTATCAGAGATACACAGCATGATACGACGTAGTTGGCTACGCTGTGCCATGCTTAATTTATTATAGTTATCCATGTTAGCTGACAACATCACTTTTACACGGCTCAGAGCATCAATCGTATTTGCAGGGTGGCAATGGAATTCTGCGTGGTTTGCACCACCGAAGTTCTCAGATGGAATTGGCTGTGCTGTATTCGCTACTGACTTCAGCTGTTCTGGGTGTTGTTGAAAATAAATGCTAAGGTTACCGATGGCATCGCGAGTCCGAGTAATCTCATAACCCGAAGCATTCATGTTCACCGCAAAACCTGCGGGAGCAATGCCAACCAGTACAAGCATAATCAGTCCAATCCCCTTTTGACCATCATTTGCGCCATGGGAGAACGCCACGCCTGCTGCAGAAAGAATCAGAGCGATACGTGTCCAGAAAGGTGGTTTTTTCTTTCCCCCCTTCTTTTTTCGCTCGACAGGAACACGATGGATACGAGCACGCTTTTTAGTTCCATTCCAATATCTGAGCAGCAAGAAGATCAAGCCGCCAGCACACACTAAGCCTACAATAGGAGAAACGATTAAAGAGGCAAAAATATCTATTACCTTAGGGATATTCAGTGCATCTATTACTGATGAACCAGTCATGATTGCATTGGTTAAACCAATACCAATAATCGCACCAATTAGGGTATGGGAGCTGGATGCGGGTAAACCAAAATACCAAGTTCCTAAATTCCAAATAATCGCTGCTAATAACATGGAAAACACCATGGCAAGGCCATGCGAAGATCCCATGTTTAGCAATAAATCTGTTGGTAGCATATGCACGATGGCATAAGCAACGCTTAATCCCCCCAGTAGTACGCCAAAAAAGTTAAAAATAGCCGCCATAATAACAGCTAGGTTCGGGCGCATAGCTCGAGTATAGATAACGGTTGCTACCGCATTTGCAGTATCATGAAATCCGTTGATTGCCTCATAAAACAACACAAAAAATAGAGCAAGTAATAACACAAGCTCGGTATATAAATCCAAACCAGTAAATAAATTTAGCATATGGTATATTACGCCAACTTGAGAACACGACTGCGGACATTATCAGTGACTTTATCGATGTGGAAAAGTGAAATGTATATTTTTATCAATATAACACTCACTATTTCGATATAGTCATTAAATTTATGTATGTAATATAGCCTGCCAATTTATTACTATTATCTTTTGCTAACCAAGTTGCTGAATTATTTATAAGTGACTTTTATTTTTCGATAGTCACAGATAAAAAATTTTGCGAAAAAAATAATACACTCATTGCAACACCACCCTAATTTTCTTAGGAAGAATATTGCATTAAACATATCTGATTGAACTATGATATCGATTAAAGCCATTACCTATCGATATCGACCAATCTCATTCTATAGATTCAAATCAGCTATCGACCCCCTCTCAACCAATTGGCAGGGCAAATGAATTCTTCCATGCTCGGGGCGCCCTTCAATTTCATCCAGTAAGCATACCATCGCGGTTTCACCAATTTGGCGACTAGGTTTCTTGATCGTAGTTAAACCCGGCATTGAAAACATTCCAGCAGGAATACCATCAAACCCAAGAATAGAAACATCTTCATTGCAACGTAAGCCAGCCTTACGAACCGCCATCATCGCACCTAACGCCATCAAGTCATTGGCTGCAAAAACAGCACGATGTTTTTTCGTTCTACTTTCTAATTCAAGCAGACGATTCATCGCTTGGAATCCACCTTCAACCGTATAATCAGCATCTTCAATAGTAACAAGTTCGGGATCCATATCGCGGGCGATGCAATAGTCCGTGACCGCATGCAAGAAACGAATTCTTGCCAAGCGCGACCTCGGCCCCATGATTAACGTTGGCAAGGAATGTCCTCTTTCTGTAAACGTTTGAAGTCCTAGATTCACGCCTTGTTTAATATTAGAACCCACACTGGAAATTTCAGGAAAACGCTCAGCACTTGAACCAAGAAAAACCAACGGCATACCAAAAAAACCAAGCGAATCGAAATTATCTGCAACAGGATTGATAATTGCCCCATCGACACGAGCCTGACGTATTGCCTGCATATGTGCGGCTTCCTTTGCAACATCCCAATCAGAAGAGAAAACCAACAGCGAGAACCCTTTTTTGATCGCCTGATCTTGGGCACCACGCGTAACCTCGGCCCAGAAGGGATTGGTTATATCAGGAATGACAATCGCCAGTAATCCCGTACGGCCAGAACGCATTCCTACAGCAAGACGGTTACGTTCATAGCCCAATGCAGCAACGGCTTTCAATACGCGCGCGCGGGCATCATCTGACACATTGATTTTACCTTCAAGAACTCTGGCTACCGTGCTTTTCGAAACATTGGCATGTTTTGCCACATCAACGATCGTTGCCCTACGCTGCGCTATTCCCTTCAATTGACTTTCCTTTTCATCAGTTACATAAATGCATTAATGCCTTATGGGAACGTTATCATATGTAAGTTCATCAATTTTGTGATCAGCACCACTCACTGCAAATTTGGTTAAAAAAAGCGCTTGAAAGCACTATTTCTCAGGAGTAGCGTCTCAGTCAATTTACAGGAAATCAGTACGTCGATCGATTAGAACTAGAGATAGAAAGGGTTAGAACGTTAAATACCCGCGTTTCATTACTCATCATGCCCTCTTTAATTTTTTCTAATCAAAAAATGAGAACGTTCTCATAGAGAATAAAAGAAATAATCTCTTTTTATTTTTCCATAAATGAGAACGTTACCATGACTGATTAATGAGGATTTTTACATTTTCATCTCAGCTAATAGACCCTGTGAAAATTGATGCTCAATTAAAAACAAATTGTTCACTCACTACGCGTGTTTACTCGCAACCAAAGGACCCTTAAAAATGACAACAACAGTCGGTAGTCTCTCTTTAAACGGCCGCATCCGCGCAATGATGTTTGGTGTTGCTTATGGTGACGCCATTGGTGCAACCGTTGAAAAGCTCTCGGCGGCAGAAATCAGCGAACGTTACGGTCGGGTAACTTCTATTGATATGGAATGGCATCGTATGGGACAAAGCTCCACCGCCCGTAATGGCCGAGTACGCGGTGGCGGTATAATTACTGATGATACGCTGATGACGATGTGCCTGATGTCTATATACAACGAAACCCAACGCCATCTTGACGCGTGGGATATGGCCGCAGGAATGGTACGTGAAATTGCATGGACTCCTCGTTGGGTTCCTGAATTGCAGCGCGAAGCAATGTTGATTGAGCGACTGTTCTATCCTGAAAAGTGGATTTTCCAACGTCATCAGCTATCCGCTTGCGACCCTCGTCTTGGTGGGGTTGGCAATATGGTCAACTGCGGCGCGGCGATGTACATTGCCCCCATTGGCGCAATCAACGCTTGCGATCCAAAAGCAGCCTATGATGAAGCCATTTCTTTCGCCGCTGGCCACCAACAAAGTTTTGGCTTAGAAGCCGCTGGCGTACTTGCTGCCGCTGTCGCCGCAGCATTTGTACCGGGAACAACGCTTGATAAAGTCATCCAAGAAGCGATTGCTGTTGCCAAAGATGGTACTCAAAAAGCAATTATTGAAATTGTCGATGCAGCCCGGCGCTTGAAAGGCGCTGAATACACAACGATTGTAGAAGAGTTCCACAATATCATTGGTAAATACTCCCCGATGGGTGACGATGTTGTTCACTCAGTGCAAAAAGCTGGCCGCGCCAGCGATGCATATTGTCCTTCTCGCCTCAATTCCATTGAAGAACTGCCTATTGCACTTGGTTTTGCGGTTATTAACGAAGGTGATTTCTACCAAACGATCCAAGATGGGATTAACTCAGGTCGTGATACAGATTCAATTGGCGTGATGGCTGGTGCTATTTTAGGAGCGTTGCACGGTGAAAGCATTATCGATCAAGGAATTGCATCACAGCTTAACCGTGTTAATAAATTCGATTTATTTGCAGCTGCCGATACTTTCACTAAAACCGTGACGGGTATTCAGGATCAAGATTCTCAACGTGATATTGAGAAAATGGCAGCAAGAAAAAATCTTGCTTTAGCCTTATCTAAATAATAATAAACGATTACTCAGTGTATCAAACTGCAGATAATCCTGCGTGCTTATCCAGAAATCATTGAATAATATTGCCCTAATAATTTAACTCACAGGGCAATATTAAACTCTCATTGGAAATGACAGTTAGATTAATCTGGCTCCAGCACCAGTTGTTCTTTATAGGAGAATAATAAATGACTATGGCAAATGATTATAAGAAACCAAATTACAAAAGCATATACATGCTAACTCTAGGGATACCTATTATATTAGCAGCAGTATATTTTGGTTTTGGTATTAGCGCATTTTGTTTGTCAGTTTCTGTAGTTGTAGTCGCTCTTATTGCTAAGGGGATCTTAGACGACATTTATCCACAGGCTATCATCTTAATTGGTGGTATTGCTCTACTGTTGATAGTCGCTTTCTTGCTTCCAGGAACTCCGCTGGTCAAAGAGACGTCAGGGTCTAGACTTATTGATATTTTTGGCTCCATGAAATCCATCTTTGCTACTAATATGAGTGGTCTAGGTTTGATTATCATGATCATAGCTGGATTTTCTCGCTACATGCAGGAAATTGGAGCATCACAAAAACTGGTGGAAATCTCAGTAAAACCTCTAGGTGTTTTAAAATCAAAGTATATTGTATTAGGTAGCTGCTTTGTTCTAATTCAAATTTTAGCCATTTTCATTACCAGCCCATCAGGACTATCGCTGTTACTGATGTCAACTCTGTATCCTATTCTGCGATCGATTGGTTGTAGCAAAGGTGCTGTAGCCGCTGTTATTGCTAGCATATGTATTAACTATGGCCCTGCCGAAGTCGGTACTATTTTAATCTCCCAACTGGCAAATCATGATTTATTCTCGTTATTTTTAAAAGTTCAACTGCCGATGGTGATTGTTGTTTTCCCATTTATTGGCATTCTACATATGTTCATGCAAAAATATTGGGATGAAAAAGAGAAAAATAATTCTAATAGTGATGAAGAAGATTACGCATTCGACACCAAAGAAATGCCTCCAAAACCGTTGTTCTATGCATTTTTCCCTGTCCTGCCATTAGTTTTATTATTCTGTGGCTCGCAACTAATGCAAGACTTCTTGCCACCAGCTTACCATGTAAATATCGATATTATTTCCGCTTTATTAATTTCGTTTTTCCTAGCATTTGCCTGTGAGTTTATCCGTAACCGTAATATTAAAGAATCGGCTAATCAGATTAAATTCTTGTTCGAACAGATGGGGACCTCATTAAGCTCCATTGTATCAATAATGCTATGTGCACAAGTATTGGCTGAAGGCCTGATTAAAATCGGCTTTGTGAATATCTTATTCTCCTCGCTACCAGCAGGTGCACATACAGAATTAATGATGGTTGCATTCTTCTCATTCTTCATATTTGTCAGCATAGTGATTTTAGGTAGTTCATCTACATTTAATGCTTTTGCACCATTTGCAGCTGAAATGGCTAAAGCAGGCGGCATATCTGCAACCAAGGTCCTACTTTCAATGTATTATTCTGCGGGTTTCGGCCGTGCATTCTCGCCCATTGCTGGCTTTATCATCGCAGTGGCAGGTCTAGTTGGTCTCAAGCCTTATGATCTGATTAAACGTAACGCAGTACAGCTTGCGTGTGGCTATGCGCTTTCGTTAGTAATCACCTATTTTATCGCATAAAAATACTTTTCAGGCGGGCTCTCATATAGCGGGAGCCTAAATTTTCTCCGTTATAAATGCTAAAAAGAATCAAAAATCAACAAGATGAACGTAAGTTAATCAAACAGTATTTTTTCCTGCTTTAGCGCTTTACAGCTCTCAGACAGATCGCTAATATTCACCTCGTTACACAATTCCTCTGTAGTTCAGTCGGTAGAACGGCGGACTGTTAATCCGTATGTCACTGGTTCGAGCCCAGTCAGAGGAGCCATATTTAAGAAGCCTGCTCAAGGAAAGTTGAGTGGGTTTTTTGTTTTTTTGCATGGTCTGGAATAATTTGATGATCAGCTCGGGCGCCTTCCTGACTTCTGCCTTCTTCTTTGCCCCAGAGTTGCTGTTTGCCTTTCCAGACAATGGTGCCCTCTTCGGTCAGCAGCTCTTGAATTCGCCCGACGGTGTCTGTGACCGCATAGTGCAGGAGCCCCTTTTCGTAGCGCGCCAGCGGCGTAAAGCTGCCTGGCTCATATATCCAGCGGATGGCGTTTTCATCATCTGGCGTACCATCAGAGTGCAGTGGAATTTCCTCTGCCAACTGGTCGCCATTCCTGTGAAAATTTATCCCCGGTTTGTCGCGGTTAGTACAGCGCTTGCTAATGTGTCTGCCGAACGGATCATATTTTTATTCCCAGCGCTCACCCTCTGGCACCTCCAGTCCGGTCAACTGATTACTCACGCTATTCGATACTGATCTGGCTGCGCGAGACGAGATTTGATACCGGAACAAAGGTGATGGTAAAAATATCGGAGGGGTGCCTGACAATCATTGCCGACAGCAACGAGGAGCAGGAACTGCGGGCGGAGCTTTGTCAGGTAGGTTGTTAAGGGGATGAGGAAACTGGTTGCTTAGCGGATTGAGGATAATAAAAAGCCGGGGAGAGCTAAATTCGCACCCCGTTTTTATAATCAAATTATTGACGAGCTATCAGTCCAATAACTCATTAATCTCTCCTTATATTTAATTTACTTTTTCAATAATGTATTTATTTAAACTTCCTTTATTCATCCCAGATAAATAAAATCTCACTGGGTAACACCAGTACAGAAACATTATTTCAAAAGGTAAGTGGCTGCGCAAGACGGAATTTTAGATGGGCGCACACATTACCGTAAAAATAACTTACGGTTGTATTTTTCTTATTCTGGACAGCAACGAAGTGGACGACCTTAAGCATGAGCAAGAAGCCCTGCGAAGCCAGTTGCGGGATATTAAGCAAGCTAATATGAATATTATAAACGTACTGAGTGGCATAACAGATTAGGTAAAAACGCCGAAAGAGCAATCTGCTACTTTCGGCATTTTAATTGTCAGCTTTAAACCACCTCCTCGGGAGGTGGTGATTGTCCCTGTGAGGCTATAGCCTGAAGGAAGCCCATGCCAGAAAATTCCAGCTTACTCACCACAAGTAAGAAGGAAATCACTGACAT
>Ga0308172_1000173_pt1 | contig 120183 bp, 105 predicted proteins | sample PhyGR2_FD_202134 | JGI IMG/M metagenome (GOLD analysis project Ga0308172, IMG submission 202134) | Phyllosphere microbial communities from UC Gill Tract Community Farm, Albany, California, United States - DLSLSG.R2 | ecosystem: Host-associated > Plants > Phyllosphere > Unclassified | place... | reverse complement strand
GGTGCGCAGCAGATCGAGATCGATGGATGCCATGTGCTCGCCCTTCCGGTGCAGCTCTATAGAGAGATTCTATGGTCGGCATCCGAACCTTCGTCTGGACCTCTCGGCGTTCGGCGTCTTGAATCGAGAACAGCGCACGAACACGCGCGAAGGGAAGAGTGCAATGACGCAGACATGGTCGCCGCGGCGCGTCGCGATCCTCGGGGCATCCGGGCTCACCGGTGCGGGCCTCGCCCATCAGCTCTCGTTGAGCGACGACTACGACGAGATCCTGCTGTTCGACCTCAAAGAGAACGTGCTGCAGGCGCACGCGATCGACATGCGTGAAGCGCAGATCGTCAGGGGACGCACACGCGCTCGGCTCGTCGTCGTGCCGCTCGACCGCGCGGCCGAGCAGGAGCCCGTCGACCTCGTGGTGTTCGCCGCCTCGCTCCCCGAGACGCCGGACGGAACCCGTGAAGCGTTCCTGCAGGGCAACCTCGGGGTGCTCGACGCGGTGCGTCCCGCCATCGAGGCGCTCGCGGGAGAGACGGGTCTCGTCATGATCGTCACCAACCCCGCCGACGTGCTGGCCACGTGCCTCTCGCACGCCGGTGGCATCGACCCCGCGCGGATCTTCGGCTACTGCCTCAACGACAGCGCCCGCTTCATCGCCGCGATCTCCCGCGAGCTCGAGGTGGATCCGGGCCGTCTCGATGCTCTCGTGATCGGCGAGCACGGCGACGGCCAGGTCCTCGTGTGGAGCAGCGTCACCCTCGACGGCGCGCCGCTCGTCCTCGACGCGGCGCAACGCGCGCGCATCGACGCCGACGCCCGCGGCTGGTTCCGCCGGTGGTCCGACCTGCGGCCCGGCCGCAGCTCCGGGTGGACGACGCCCGTGGGCTCCGCCCGCACGATCGCCCAGCTCGCCGCCGGCGAGCCGGTACCGGTCGCGGTGTGGCGACGCGACGTCGACGGCAACGACTCGCACACGACGCTGCTCGCCGTCGTGCGCGACGGCGAGGTCGTGCCCACGCCGCTGGACTACCTCGACGACGCCGAGCGCGCCGCCGTTGACGAGGCCTCCGCGGCCCTCGCCGACAAAGCCGTGCGCGCCGCCGCGCTCACTCACTGAATCACTGGAAAGGGACTGACCGATGACGTTCTTCGACCCGCAGACCTGGGATGGCCGCTACTTCGACGGATCGTGGGTGAGCACGCCCGACACCGCCGCGGTCGTCTCCCCCTCGACCGGGGAGACGATCGGCCGGGTGGCCGCGGCCACCTCCGCCGACCTCGACCGCACGGTGGAGGCCGCGCGCCGCGCGCAGACCGCGTGGGCCGCCGCCCCCGCCGAGGAGCGCGCCGCCGTGATGCGTCGCGCCGCGGCGATCATCGAGGAGAACACCGAGACCCTCGCCCGCTGGCTCAGTGACGAGGCCGGCTCCGCCCAGGGCAAGGCCCACTTCGAGGCGAACCTCGTCGCGAACGAGTTCCACCTCGCCGCGGCCACCGCGATGATGCCCTACGGCCAGCTGCTGCGCTCGGCGCGGCCGCGCCTGAGCCTCAGCCGTCGCCGCCCCGTCGGAGTGGTCGGCGTGATCTCGCCGTTCAACTTCCCCGGCATCCTCTCGGCACGCTCGATCGCCCCGGCGCTCGCTCTCGGCAACGCGGTCGTGCTCAAGCCCGACCCGCGCACGAGCGTCAGCGGCGGCCTGTTCTTCGCCGCCGCGCTCGAGGCCGCCGGAGTGCCCGCCGGGGTGTTCTCGGTGCTGCCGGGTGGCGTCGAGGTGGGATCGGCGCTCGTCGATCACCCCGCGGTGCCGATCATCTCGTTCACCGGGTCGACCGAGGCCGGCCGCATCATCGGCGCCCGCGCGGGGCAGCTGCTCAAGCGCGCGCACCTCGAGCTCGGCGGCAACAACGCCCTCGTCGTGCTCGGTGACGTCGATGTGTCGGCCGCGGCATCCGCCGGCGCGTGGGGGTCGTTCCTGCACCAAGGCCAGATCTGCATGACCACCGGGCGCCACCTCGTGCACGACAGCATCTACGACGAGTACGTCGAGGCCCTCAGCGCGAAGGCGTCCGCCCTGCCCGCGGGCGATCCCTCCACGGGGGTGCCGCTCGGACCGATCATCGACGAGCGCCAGCGCGACAAGATCGCCGCGATCGTGCGCGAGACGGTCGACGCCGGCGCGCGGATCACCGCGGGCGGCGGCTACGACCGGCTGTTCTTCGAGGCCACCGTCCTCGCCGACGTCACCGCGGAGCACGCCGCGTTCCAGAAGGAGATCTTCGGCCCCGTCGCCCCGGTGACGCGCTTCGGCTCGGTCGACGAGCTCGTCGAGCTCGTCAACGCGAGCGACTACGGCCTTTCCCTCGGCATCCTGGCGAAGGACGCGTTCCGCGCCTACGAGCTCGCGGATCGCCTGCCCAGCGGCATCCTGCACATCAACGACCAGACCGTCGACGACGAGTCGCAGGCCCCGTTCGGCGGCGTCGGCGCCTCGGGCACGGGCGCACGCTTCGGCGGGCACGAGGCCAACATCGAGGCGTTCACCGAGACGCAGTGGGTCACGATGCAGGCCGACGTCGCGACCTACCCGTTCTGATCCCGCGGAGGAATCCCCCCATGTCCACTCCCGACGTCGCCCAGGCGTTCTACGAGGTGCTGCGCGCGCGCGGAGTCACCCGGATCTTCGGCAACCCCGGCTCGAACGAACTGACGATGCTGAAGCACCTGCCCGACGACATCGACTACGTCCTCGCCCTCCAGGAGGGCGCGGCCGTGGCGATGGCCGACGGCTACGCGCAGGCGTCGGGGTCGCTCGGCGTGGTGAACCTGCACTCCTCGTCGGGCACGGGAAATGCGATGGGCAACCTCACCAACAGCGCCGCCGCACACGCTCCCGTGCTCGTGCTCGCGGGGCAGCAGAGCCGCCGCTACGTGCCGCTGAACGCGATGCTGACGAACGTGGATGCCACACGCCTGGCTGATCCGCTCGTGAAGTTCTCGGCCGAGCCGCTGCGGCCGGAGGACGTGCCCGCGGCGGTGTCGCAGGCGGCGCTGCTGGCGCTGTCGGCGCCGGCCGGACCGACCTCCGTCTCGGTCCCGCTCGACGACTGGGCGCGACCGGCCGACGAGCGCGTCGCCGCGGGACTCGCGTCGCGGTCGGTGGCGGCGGCCCCGGTGCTCGCCGACGCGCACCTCGACGAGATCGCGGCCCAGCTCGACGCCGCGTCGTCACCGGTGCTCGTGCTGGGTCCGGGCGTGGACACGGATGCCGGATGGGCGGCCACGCGTGCACTCAGCGAGCGCCGCGGCCTGCCGGTGTGGGTCGCGCCGAGCCCGTCTCGCGCACCGTTCGCCACGCGGCATCCGCACTTCCGCGGCATCCTGCCCACCGGGCTCGGGGCGGTGGCCGACGTGCTCGCCGACCACGACCTCGTCGTGACCCTCGGCGCCGCGGTGTTCCGCTACCACCAGTTCGTCGAGGGCGCGCCCCTCGCCTCCGGCACGCGGCTGATCGGCGTCACCTCCGACCCCGGCGAGGCGGCGCGGGCGGCGGCGGGCGCGATCTTCGTCGGTGACCCCGTTGACGCCGCGGCGCGACTGGCGTCCCGCGTCCGACAGGGCGAGTCGCCCGCGGGCGCGGCCTTCGCCCCGGATGCCGCTCCCCCGGCGACGGACGGACGATACTCGGCGCCGGCGATCCTCGACGCGGTCGACCGCGCGAAGCCCGACGACGCCGTGATCGTGCTCGAGTGGACCTCGGCGGACGCCCTGTGGGCACGCTTGACGTTCGATCGCGCGCAGTCGTACTACTTCCCCGCGAACGGCGGTCTCGGCTGGGGCCTGCCCGCCGCGATCGGGGTGCAGCTCGCCGACCCGGATCGTCCGGTGATCGCGCTCATCGGCGACGGGGCGATGCAGTACACCCCGGCGGCGCTGTGGACGGCGGCGCGCTACGGCATCCCCGTCACCTTCGTGATCGCGCAGAACCAGGAGTACGGGGCGCTCCAGCGCTTCTCGCGCATCATGGATGTCCCCGACGGCGGGTACCTCGACATCGACGGCCTCGACCCGTGCGCGATCGCGCGCGGCTACGGCATCGACGCCCACCATCTCGACGACCTCGACCAGCTCGAGGAGTTCGTCGCCGCGGCCTCGGCCGCTCCCGGCCCACGGCTCGCCGTGGTGCCGCAACTGTCCCAACGCTGAATCCCTGCCCACCCGCCGCGACGGTCACGTCGCGGCGTCGACAACGATGTCCAAGGAGTCCTGCATGTCCGCTCAATCCTCGCGCCGTTCGGGTGGTTTCACCCCGACCGGCACCATCTCGACCGCGGCGGACCGCCGCCGCGTCGTCTTCGCCACGGTGGTCGGCACGACCGTGGAGTGGTACGACTTCTTCCTCTACTCCACCGCCGCGGGCCTCGTGTTCGGCCAGCTGTTCTTCGCTCCCGCCGGGCCCGGGTTCGCGCAGATCCTGTCGTTCCTCACCGTGGGGCTGAGCTTCCTGTTCCGCCCGCTCGGCGCGTTCCTCGCCGGGCACCTCGGCGACAAGTACGGCCGTCGCATCGTCCTCATGCTGACGCTGATCCTGATGGGCGCGTCTACGACCCTCATCGGCGTGCTGCCGACGTACGACGTCATCGGTATCGCCGCCCCCATCCTGCTGATCCTGCTGCGCATCCTGCAGGGGATCTCGGCCGGCGGCGAGTGGGGCGGCGCGGTGCTCATGGCCGTCGAGCACGCCCCCAAGGCCAAGCGCAGCCTCTTCGGCGCCTCCCCGCAGCTCGGTGTGCCCCTCGGTCTGCTGCTGGCCAGCGGCATCCTCGCGCTGATGGCGCTCATCGCGCCGGGCGACGCGTTCCTCGCGTGGGGCTGGCGTGTGCCGTTCCTGCTGTCGTTCGTGCTCATCCTCGTCGGCCACTACGTGCGCAAGAAGGTGGAGGAGAGCCCGGTGTTCGTCGAGCTGAGCGAGCGCAAGGAGAAGACCCAGGCGCCGATCATCCAGCTCTTCCGCAAGCACGCGGTCCTCGTGATCATCGCCGCGCTCGTGTTCGCCGGCAACAACGCCGTGGGCTACATGACCACCGGCGGGTACATCCAGCGCTACGCCACCAACCCCGACGGGCCGGTGGGCCTGGCCACCGCCGACGTGCTCGGTGCCGTCACCCTCTCGGCCGTGTCGTGGCTGACCTTCACCGCGATCGGCGGGTGGATCGGCGACAAGATCGGCCGTCGCAACACCTACTTCATCGGCTGGGCCGCCCAGCTCGTCGGCGTGCTGCTGCTGTTCCCGCTCGTCAACACCGGCAGCGTGGGCATGCTCGCCCTGGGCCTCGTCGTGCTCACGGTCGGCCTGGGCCTGACCTACGGGCCCCAGGCGGCGCTGTACGCCGAGCTGTTCCCGGCATCCATCCGCTTCTCGGGGGTGTCCATCTCGTACGCGATCGGCGCGATCCTCGGCGGGGCGTTCGCCCCGACCATCGCCCAGGCGCTCGTCGACGCGACCGGTGGCACGACCGCGGTCACCGTCTACCTCGCCGGCATGACGGTCATCGGCTTCCTCGCCACCCTGCTGCTGCGCGACCGCAGCGGCATCCCCCTCGGCCCCGACCATGAGGCCGAGCAGTCCGTCAGCCCGGTGCGCGGTCTGCAGCGGGCCTGACCCCGCTCGCACGGCCTCGTCTCGCGTCGCGCGGGGCGGGGCCGTGCCGCGCGGGCTCGACCGTTCTTCGAATCGAACGCCCGCCTTTTCTTTTCCTTGCCAAACAGACTGACTATTCATACAGTCAGTGCAGACCACCCAGGAGGCCCCCATGTCCGACACGCTGTCCCCCACCACCGCGGCGCGCACGGTGCTCACCGCGCCCGACGGAACCCGCTTCCGCGACCTCGATCACGACGGCGTCATGGCGGTCTACGAGAACCCGACCGCGAGCGTCGACGACCGCGTCGACGACCTGCTGTCGCGGATGACGCTGGCCGAGAAGGCCGGGCAGATGTTCCAGTCCGTCATCGAGTCGGGACGCGGCGGAGTCGTCGTCGAGCACGAAACCCCCGATGATGACGTCGTCGGTGCCGAGCGCTACAACAAGACGGCGACCACCGACCTGCTCGGCGAGAAGCACATGACGCACTTCAACGTGCTCGAGCTCGAGAGCGTCGAACAGGCCGTGGCCTGGAGCAACGCCCTGCAGGAGGCAGCGTCGCGCACGAGACTCGGCATCCCCGTGACCCTCTCCACCGATCCGCGCCATGCGTTCGTCCGCAACGTCGGCGCCTCGCTCCCCTCCGCGTTCTTCTCGAAGTGGCCGGAGCCCCTGGGTCTCGCCGCGCTCCGCGATGTCGAGACGGTCCGGGAGTTCGCCGACATCGCGCGCGCCGAGTACGCCTCCGTCGGCATCCGCGCCGCGCTCCACCCCACCGTCGACCTCACGACCGAGCCGCGCTGGGCGCGGCAGATCCACACGTTCGGGGAAGATGCCGAGCTCGCGTCCGCCTACGTGCGCGCCTACCTCGACGGGTTCCAGGGCGCCGAGCTGGGCGCGATGTCGGTGGCCTGCACCACCAAGCACTTCCCCGGCGGCGGTCCCCAGAAGAACGGCGAGGACGCGCACTTCCCCTACGGGCGGGAGCAGGTGTACCCGGGCGACAACTTCGATTACCACCTCGAGCCCTTCCGTGCCGCGATCGCGGCGGGCACGGCGGGCATCATGCCCTACTACGGCCTCCCCGAGGGGCTCGTTCTCGACGGCGAGCCGGTGGAAGAGGTCGGTTTCGGCTTCAACAAGCAGATCCTCACCGGTCTGCTGCGCGAGAAGCTCGGCTACGACGGGGTCATCTGCACCGACTGGGCCCTCGTGCACGGGTACACCACCCCCGGGCGAGAGCTGCCCCCGAAGGCGTGGGGGATGGAGCACGCCGATGCCCGCACGCGCGTGAAGAAGATCCTCGATGCCGGAGCCGACCAGCTCGGCGGCGAGAAGTGCCCCGAGATCGTCGTCGACCTCGTCGAGAGCGGTGAGATCACCGAGCAGCGCATCGACGAGTCGGTGCGGCGTCTGCTGCGGGTGAAGTTCGCCCTCGGACTGTTCGACGACCCGTTCCTCGACCTCGACCACGCGCGCGCCGTCGCGGGGGCCGCCGACGCGGTCACCGCCGGCCACGCGGCCCAGCAGCGCAGCATCACCGTCCTGACCAACGGCGACACAGGCGGCGCGGTCGTCCCCCTCGCGGCCGGCCTGCGGGTCTACGCCGAGGGCGTCGACCGGGCGATCCTCGCCGACTTCGCCGAGGTGGTGGACGACCCCCAGGATGCCGACATCGCGATCCTCCGTGTGAAGGCGCCGAGCGAGGTGCGACAGACCTTCTACTTCGAGACGTTCTTCCACCAGGGATCGCTCGAGTTCTCGGCCGACGAGGCCGCCCACATCGACACGCTCTGCCGCGCCGTGCCGACCGTCGTGGACGTGTTCCTGGACCGACCGGCCATCCTCACCGACGTCGTCGCCGCGGCGGCGGCGGTGACGGGATCGTTCGGCAGCGGAGACCGCGCGTACCTCGAGGTGCTCTTCGGCCGTGCGCGCGCGGAGGGGCGACTGCCGTTCGAGCTCCCCTCGTCGATGGCCGCCGTCGAGCGTTCGCGCGAAGACGTGCCCTTCGATACCGAGGCGCCGCTGTTCCCCTACGGACACGGCCTCACGACCCCCGCTTGACCCCCTGACCCCCTGACCCCTTCGCCCTCGTCAAAGGAGACACCATGACACAGACACAGCATCCCGTCCCGACGGCCGCCGGCAGCACGGCCGAGAGCACCGCCGAACGCATGATGCGGCTGACGGGCCAGCACGTCGGCGCCGGCTTCATCACCCGCTACGTGCTCGGCCAACTGGGGGTGTGGATCGCCCTCATGACCCCCGCCGCCGTCACCCTCTCGCTTCGCGTCGGCGACGTGGATCCGGCGAACAAGGCGGCATCCCTCTCGCTCATCGCGGGGCTCGGCGCCGCCTGCGCGCTGTTCGCCAACCCGATCTTCGGGCGCCTCAGCGACAAGTCGACCTCGCGCTTCGGTCAGCGGCGCCCCTTCATCCTCGGCGGCGTGCTGGTGGGGATCATCGCGACGTTCTTCCTGGGGGCTGCGACGACCATTCCGATGATCGCCGTCGCCTGGTGCATCGCGCAGGTCGGCTTCAACACCGCCCTCGCCGCGACCGTGGCCGTGCTGCCCGAACGCGTTCCCGCCCACAAGCGCGGTCGGGTGTCGGCGTGGCTCGGCTCCGGGAGTCAGGTCGGTGCCGTCGCCGGAACGTTCCTCGTGCAGGGGACGGGCACGCAGGGCGTGTGGATGTTCCTCGCTCCCGCCGCGCTCGCCCTCGTGCTCGTCGTCATCTTCGTCGCCGGTCTCAAGGAAGTGCCGCGCACCCGCGCGGAGGTCGGCCGGTTCCGTCTCGCCGACATCTTCACCGCGCTGTGGATCAACCCGTTCCGCTTCCCGGCCTTCGGGCTGGCGTGGGTGGGTCGCTTCCTCGTCTGGACCGCGCTGGCCCTGCTGACGACGTACAAGACCTACTTCCTGAGCGACCACCTCGGCCTGCCCAAGGAGGCGCTGCCGAATCTGCTGTTCATCTCCATGCTGGCTCTCGCCGCCAGCGTGTTCGTCAGCAGCCTGCTCGCGGGCTGGCTGAGCGACATCGTGAAACGACGCAAGGTCTTCGTCATCGCCGCCTCGCTCGGCTACGCGGCCGCGATGATCGTGGTGGCCACCGCCACCGGCTTCGACGGGTTCCTGCTCGGCGTCGTCATCGGCGGTCTGTCGCAGGGGGCGTACATGGGCGTCGACTACGCGCTCGTCTCGGACGTGCTGCCCGACTCCGACACGGAGGCCGCGAAGGGCATGGGCGTGTTCAACCTGTCCAGCACCGTGCCCCAGACGGTCGCCCCCGTGCTCGCCCCGGTGCTTCTGCTGATCGGGGCGACGCCCGGCAGCCAGAACTACGTCGCGCTCTACGTCGGAGCGGCGGTCTTCGCCCTTCTGGGCGCGGCGGCGATCGCCGTCATCCGCGGCGTCCGCTGATCCGACCGGGCGGCGGTCCGCGAGACCGCCGCCCTAGGATGAGAGCCATGCCCCGCGCCCCCCGGATCGTCGCTCAGGGCGACTCGACCCGGGAGGCGATCTTCGCCTCGGCCGTGCACAACTTCGGCCGATTCGGCTACCGCGGAACCTCTCTCGCCCGCATCGCCGCCGACGCCGGCATCGTCCAGTCCGCGATCCTGCACCACTTCTCCACCAAGGAGAAGCTGCTCCTGGCCACGCTCGAGCGCTTCTACGACGAACACGGCACGCTGCGCGATCCCGAGGGCCGGGGCATCGACGAGATGCCGGTTCCCGACTACCTCGAGCTGGCCGCCGCCACCAACGAGCGTCGCGCAGACCTGGTGCGCTTCTACGCCGTGCTCTCGGCCGAGAGCACGACCGAGGAGCATCCCGCTCAGGAGTTCTTCCGCGCGCGATTCGCGCAGATGCGCGGTCATCTCACCGACAAGATCCAGGCCGAGTGGGGCGGTGCCCTCTCCCCCGAACGAGCGCGCGATCTCGTCACCCTCGCGGTGGCAGCCCTCGACGGCCTGCAGACCCAGTGGATCCTCGAACCCCGCGTCGCGATGACCTCGTGCGTCGCGCTGCTGCGGCGCGTCCTCTCCCCCGCCGACCCGGGGGATTCGCGCGTCGGCTGAGGGCCCGCTGCCCCGCCGGAGCGCCCCGGGCACATCGACCGCGGGCAGCGCTCCGCGCGGACGCGCGACCGAGGAACGCGCCCCACACGAGGAAAGCGACGTCCCGCTGCCCCTCAGCCGACGAACCGCTCCGCCAGAGCCGACCGCCGCACCTTTCCGGCGTCGTTGCGCAGCGACGTGGTCGACACGTGCAGCGCGACGGGCGCGCGACGGCCCAGGTGCGCCCGGGCATGGGCCATCACCGACGCGGATGCCGCCGAGTCGGTGAGCCGGACGGCGGCGTGCACCACCTGGCCCAGCTCGTCGTCGGCGACGCCGAAGGCGACGGCTTCCGCCACGGCGGGATGCTCTTCGAGCGCCGCCTCGATGACGGCGGGGGCGATTCTGTCGCCGCCGCGGTTGATCATGTCGTCGGACCGGTCGTGCAAGAACAGGTAGCCGTCGGCGTCGAGGTGTCCGATGTCGCCGAGGGTGTCCCAGCCCTCGGCGTCGCGGCGCGAGGTCGCGCCCACGTAGGCGTAGGCGGGGGCGGCGCCGCGCCGCATCCACACCAGTCCGCCCTCGCCCGTGGGCAGGTCGCGCCCGCTGTCGTCGCGGATACGGATCTCGGTGCCCCCGATCGCCCGACCGACGCTGCCCGGGCGCTCGAGCCACTCGGTGCCCGTGATACGGGTGAGACCGTTCGACTCGCTGCCGGCGTACACCTCGTCGACGCGCTCGGGACCGAGCCAGTCGATGAAGGCGCGCTTGAGAACGGGCGGGCACGGCGCCCCCATGTGCAGCACGCTCTCGATGCTCGCGACGCGCTCGGGCTCCCGCGCTTCGGCGGGCAGACGCAGCAGGCGCGCCATCATCGCGGGAACGAGCAGACCCCACGTCGCCCGGTGCGTCTCGACGGCCGTGACCCAGGCCGCGGGGTCGAACCGGTCGAGGATGACGAGACGGTGGCCTGTCAACAGGCCGCGGAACGCGTAGGTGAACACGGCCGAGTGCCACAGGGGTCCGGCGACGATCTGCGTCGCCCGGCGGGGTAGGAACTCCGCGACCGGGCGCGAGGGATCCAGGGTCGCGGGTGCGGCGGCACAGACGATCTTGGGGCGTCCCGTCGAGCCCGAGGTCGCCGGTGCCTTCCAGCACGATGCCGCCGCGTCGGGCAGCTCACCGCCGCGCGGGGCCACGCGCGCCCCGGGCAGCCACGCGATCCCGGGCGACGCGGGCCGCGACCCCACGGCGGCCGCGGGCACGGCGAGCGCCTCCAGGGCGCCGCGCTCCGCCGCGGTCAGCTCGGTCGACAGGGGCTGCGGCGTCGCGCCCGCCCGCCAGATCCCGAAGCACGCGATCACGACATCCCGGCCATTGGGCAGCGAGACGGCGACGAGGTCGTCGCGCCGCACCCCGCGGCGGCGAAGCTCGTGCGCGAGCGCCGAGGCCGCGGCATCCAGTTCCCCCGCCGTCATCACCCCGGCACTGTCCACGACGAGATGCTCGTCGGGATCGGCCCGCGCGCGCTCAGCGAGGATCGTCGAGAATGTCTTCTCGGTCATCGCGCGCTCGCCAGCGGCACGCGGGCGTAGAACTCCTCGTGCGCTCGCGCGGCGCGATCCCAGGTGTGGGCGCGGGCGAGCTCGACCCCGGCCGCCGTGTCGATCGACGCCCGTCCGCGCAGCACCGCGTCGAGCCGGGCAGCGATCTCGGGCGGCGTCGACCCGTAGAGCACCGCGTCGCCGAACACCTCGCGGATCACCGGCAGGTCGCGCGCGACCACCGGCGTGGCCGCGGCGAGCGCCTCCATCGCGGCGAGGCCGAAGCCCTCCTTGGTCGAGACGAACGCGAGCGCGCGGGCCTCGGCGACGAGGGCTGGCAGCGCGGCGTCGTCGACCGGTCCGAGAATGACGGGCTGGATGCCGAGTTCCACCGCACGCGCCTCGAAGCGGTCCCGGTACTCGCGGTAGTCGAACAGCGTCTCGCCACCGCCGAACACCAGGCGCAGGTCGGGGTGCGTATCGCGCGTGAGGGCGTAGGCCTCGAGCAGGTCGATCGAGCCCTTGCGCGGCTCGATGCCTCCGAGGGCCAGCACGTACGCGCCGAGCTGTCTCCTCCACTGCGCCCGGGCGTCATCGGCCGCGGCGGCGAACCGTTCGGCATCCACCCCGTTCGCGATCACGCCGGGGCGGACGCCGTACCCCTCCTCGACCTCGCGCGCGACGGCCCGCGACACACACAGTCGCGCCACGGGCTCGACGACCGCACGGTCGTGGCACGCCACGAGCTGCGGCGTCGTGAACGTGTCGAGGTGGTGGATCGTGCGGACGACCGGGATGCCGCGACGAAGCGCCGCGTTCGCCGAGATGCAGTCCTGCGCGTGGACGATGTCGGCGTCGGTGTCGAGGGCCGCCGCCATCATCTCGATCGAGCGCTCGATGCGCTCCCCCACCCCCTCGCCGTCGCGCGGCGGGAAGGGCACGACGCGCACCCGCACGCGCCGGTCGACCGGACGGAAGAACGCCGTGTCGTCGCCGCGCCCCAGCGTCCACACCTCGACCTCGTGCCCCCGCGCGGCGAGGGCCTCGGCGAGCGCGAGCGTGTGCACGACCCCGCCGCGGGGTTTGGTGGAGTAGGTCAGCTGCGCGATGCGCATGGGTCGTCCTTTCCGCGGCGAAAACGCGGTCTATGCCGGCGCGCTGAGCCGGTACGCGTGCTCCGCGCGCTGCGCGAGGTGGTTGAGCGAGCGGCGCGCGCGGGCGATGTCGGTCGAGACGTCGGCCTCCTTGACGGCGAGGCCGCCCTTCGCCCAGGTCTTGGCGACGATCTCGCCCGCGGGGTCGACGATTTTCGCCTGCCCGAGGAAGCGCAGGCCGCCCAGCACGCCCGTCTGGTTCGACGACACGAGGTAGACCTGGTTCTCCGCTGCCCGGGCGCAGTCGTACAGGTCGAACAGGTGCGCCTGCCGGTCGTTGCGGATCCGGTCGGACCGGTCGGTCACGCTCGCCGGCCACGCGCTCAGGCACGCGATGACCTGGGCGCCGTCGAGGGCGACCGACCGCGCCGCCTCGGGGAAGGTCTTGTCGAAGTCGATCAGCATGCCGATGCGACCGACCGGGGTGTCGAAGGCGCGGAAGTCGTCGCCGGCGGCGTAGACCTCCGATTCGCCCAGCGGGAGGTGCACCTTGCGGTGCACCCCCAGCACGCCGTCCCCGTTCACGCAGACGGCGGTGTTGTACCGCCGCTCCTCGCCCCCGTCGACGGCACGCTCGGCGATCCCGAAGCACACCGTCATGTCACCCGCCAGCGCGACGATCGCGGCGACCTCGGGTCCGTCGATCTCAACGGAGTGGGGGATGCCGTCGCCCTCCTCCACCGGGTGGTGCAGGTCGAGCAGGTAGCCGCCGATCGTGGCGTCCGGCAGCACGAGCAGATCGACACCGCGCCCGCGCGCGTCATCGATGATCCCGGGGAGCTTCGCGAGCGTGCGGTCCACGTCGCGACCGAAGTGGGCCGCCACCGCAGCCATCGTCACGGATGCCATTCCCCGAGAGTACGCGCTGGCCGCTCAGCGCACGGCGAGGACGCCGCGCGACGCCGCCACGATGCCGGCGGCGACGTGCTCGGCATCCCGGGCGATCGCGTGGAAACGGCCCGAGCCCCACGTGTGCAGCCACGGAAGCCCCACGAAGGAGAATCCGGGGACCGCCGTCGCGCCACGGTCGTGCGCCGGGTGCCCGGCCGCATCGAGCACGTCGAGGTCGCCGAGCCACGACCAGTCCGCGCGGAAGCCGATGGCCCAGACGACGGCGTCGATCTCGTCGAGGTCGAGCCGAGTGGGGCCTCCCGCGGGCGTCCACACCGGCTGGTAGCGCGCCTCGACCGGAGCGTCGATGCCCTCGCGGGCGATGTAGGCATCGATGTCGTTCTTGATCGACTCGGCGACCGCATCGGCCCGGTCGAGGTTGGCCGCCAGGCTGTCGTCGAACGCGAGGCTTCCGTCGGCGACGCCGATCGCCCGTCCGTGCAGGCCCATCCCCTGAGCCGCGAAGAGGCGGAGGTCAATGTCGCGTCCGCCGTCGCGCCCGGTGACGTAGTGGTTGGTCGCCGCGCGCTTGGCCGCGGCCTGCTCCCCCACCGGCACGTCGTAGACGCCCATGTCGGCGAGCCACGTCATGCAGTCCCGTCCGCGGTAGAACCGCGCCACGCGCGGCGCGCGCCCCACGGCGAGGTGCACCTGGCGCCCCTCGAGGTGAAGGTCCTCGGCAATCTGCGTGCCGGACTGCCCCGTCCCCACCACGAGCACCGAACCCGGGAGCTGTGCCGCGTTGCGGTAGTGGTGCGAGTGCATCTGCACGATGCGCTCGGGCAGGTCGTCGGCCCACGACGGCGTGATGGGGCGGTGATAGCCCCCGGTCGCCGAGGTGACGGCATCCGCGGTGATCTCGCCCGCGCTGGTCTGTACGACGAACACCCCGTCGTCGCGGCGGTCGACCCGCCGCACCTCCACGCCCTCGGCGATCGGAGCGTCGAACGTGTCGGCGTAGCCGCGCACCCAGGCGTAGACCTCGTCGCGGGTCATGAACCCGTCGGGGTCGGGGCCGTCGTAGGCGTAACCGGGAAGCCGGCAGTGCCAGTTGGGGGTCACGAGGGTGAAGTTGTCCCACCGCCCGTCGCGCCACTCGTGCGCCGCGGACTCCCGCTCGATCACGACGTGCCGCACCCCCGCCTGCGCGAGGTGCCAGCTGACCGAGAGGCCCGCCTGCCCGCCGCCGACGATGACCGCGGAGTAGTGGTCGCCCGGCTGCAGGTCGACGGCGATCATGACGCACCCACCGGGAGGGGAGGCTCCATGCGCAGCACGGTGACCTCGCCGCCGTCGTAGGCAGCCGCCGACCGCACGATCTCGTCACGGGATGCCATGGCCGAGGTGCACGCGAAGCCATAGGCGGCCCGCACGCGTTCGCCCGCGGCATCCAGGGCCTCGCTCGACCGCGCGACGAAATCGGCGACGTCGTAGCGGCTCCCGGTGGTGAGGTAGTCGTGCATCACGAGGCTCGGTGAGTAGTGCGAGGACTCGACACCGTCGGGCCAGCGCACCGCGAAGCGCATCTCAGGCACGGGCCAGCTCCTTCCAGCCCTCGACGTGCTCCCCGGCCGTCTCGGCGACCGGGCCGTACACGTCGGGGCGACGGTCGCGCAGGTGGAACATGCCCCCGCGCATCGTCCGGAACGTCTCCTCGATGTCGATCTCGGCAATGGCGAGCCCGGTGCCGAGAAGGGTCGTCGCGAGGATGTTGCCGCCCGGGTCGACGACCTTGGCGTTGCCGACGTAGCGGAGCGATCCGAAGGTGCCCGACTGGTTGGATGCCATCCAGAACACCTGGTTGTCGAGGGCCCGCGCGATGTCGAACTGGTTGAACCGGTAGGTCCACCGGTCGTCCTGCAGGTTCTCGGCCGTCGCGGTGCGCGCCGCGGGCCAGGCCGACATGCTCACCACGATCTCGGCGCCGTCGAGGGCGAGCATGCGCGCGGCCTCGGGGAACGCCTTGTCGTAGCAGATCTGCATGCCCACGCGCCCGACGGGGGTGTCGAAGGCGCGATAGGTGTCACCGGCCGAGTACGACATGTTCTCGCCCAGCGGCTGGTGAACCTTGCGGTACGAGCCGTAGATGTTCTCGCCGTCCAGGCACACCGCGGCGTTGTACCGCGTCTCACCGTCGTCGGCCAGCTCGCAGAAGCCGATCGTCACGACCATGTCGCCGACGAGCTCCTGCACGCGGGCGATCTCGGGGCCGTCGAGCCGGATGGCCGGCGGCATCGAGCGCTTCGTGGTCTTGACGGTGTCGCCGTGGTTGCCGAGGGAGGAGAGGTACCCGCCGATGGCGGCCTCGGGGAACGCGAGGAACGACACCCCTGCGGCCCGCGCCTCGGTCACCAGGTCGGCGATGAGGGCGTAGTTCTGCTCCAGGTCCCGGGTGAAGTTCGCCGAGACGGAAGCCACTTTCATGGTCATGCCGGGCCTCAGAGGTTGTAGGTGGAGTTGATGATCGCGCCCTTGCGCGCGTAGTAGATGAGCGCGTCCTGCACGTCGAGCGGGTGCGCGGGGATGACGCCCTCGATGAGGTCTTCCTCGCGGATGCCGTGCAGGGCCAGGCCGAAGCGGCAGCAGTAGACCGTGCCGCCCTCCTTGATGAACGTCTCGAGCGAGTTGTTCATGTTGAGCTCGCCCGGGAAGCCCGCGTCGCCCGTGGTCGGGAAGCCGCGGTTGGCGGTGGCGGCCAGCGTTCCCGGACCGTACAGGTAGATGGCCGACTCGAAGCCCTTGCGAAGGGCCCGGGTCGCCTGGAGGATCGCGACGAAGCTCACCGAGGACTCGTGCGGGATGCCGTGGATGAGGGTGAAGTAGGTCTCGCCGTCCTCCGCCTGGAAGTCGGGGAAGAGCTTGGTGGAGCCGTAGATGTTGCTGCCCTTGGGGAGCGAGGGGTGAGGGACCTCGCCGAGGGACTTGGCGATGTTCTCGGCGATCTGAGCGTCGATGTCGGTGGTCATGATGGTGTCCTTCGCGTCGGTGGAGCCGGGGATGGAGCGTCTGTCTGATACCAGGCTCGTCGGTTTGTGTTTCGGATTGGTTTCGGCCGGAAAGAGGTTGCGTTACGCCTGGCCGAGGCCGGTGGCATCCGTGTCGAGCGCACGGGTCTCGACGCCGTCGGGCCACCGCAGGACGACTCCGGGCTCGGCGCTGAGTTCGCCGATCGTGGCCGAGTGCGCGAGCGGCGAGGGGATCTCGGGCGCATCGGCGGTGAGCATGCCGAACCCCGGGAAGCAGGTGAGCCAGTCGCCGAAGGCGACGTCGGGCGGCGCGGGGATGTCGGCCACGTCGATGCGCGCACCCGTGCCGGAGGCCTCGGCGAGCATCGCCGTGGTGCCGACGATGCCGGCCATGCTGACGTCTTTCGCCGCGGCCGGCCGGTGCGCGGCGAGGAGCCCCGCCAGGTGCCGCAGCTCCTCCCCCGTCCGGGTGGAGGTCGAGTCCCACTGGCGTCCCTCGAAGCCGCGGCGCCATCGTCCGTGCAGGTCGACGGTGAGGCCCAACCGGTGCCCGCCCCGACCACCCCCGCCGGGGATGGGCGCGGTCGTGCGCCCCAGCGCCGTCACCGCCAGCGACGACGCTCCCCGCAGCTGCGTGTGCCCGCCGAGGATCGGCGCATCCCACGCGACCGCGGCGCTGCGCAGCCCCGAGACGATGCGGCGCACCGCCGACGGGGTGGCGGCCGACACGGCATCCATCAGGCCCACCGCCCGCGCACCCATCGCCGACAGATCGTTCACGTTCACCAGCACCCCGCACCACCCGGCCCACTCGGGGTCTTTGTCGATGAGGGCGGGAAGGATCGCGTCGGTCGCGACCACGACATCGGTGCCCGACACGAGCGCCCCGTCGTCTCCGACCCAGCCGTCGCCGCCGAGGGCCTCGGGATGGTCGTCGCGGATGCCGGCGAGCACGTCGCCGAGGGGCAGCTTCATCGCCCCGACGAGGTCGGCGATGCGGTCGATGGGCCAGCGCATCCGCACGTGCGGCGCGCCGCCGATCACGGCCTCTCCCCAGCGCACCCACCCGAGGTGACGGAAGAGGGGCTCGTTGCGTTCCTGCACGGTGGCGTCGAAGCGCAGCACGCCGCGACTCACCGCCTCACGACACGCTTCGCGAACGAGAGCGGAACCGATCCCGCCCGCGTGCCGAGCGCCGCGGCGCACGACGAGGCGCCCGCCCGTCCACCAGCCGATGTCGCGCGCGGTGGCGGGCGCGAGCCGCACGCCACCGAGGACGTCGCCCGCGGCGGTGGCCGCCACGAGCACTACCGTGCGGGGGTCGTCGTCGATGTCGTCGTGGTCTGTGCCGGCGAAGAGCCCCTGCTCGCCGACGAAGACGTCGCGTCGGATCGCGCGATACGCGGCGAGATCCGCGGCATCCGCCACCCGGATGACCCACGCGGGCGCCTCCTGCGCACGGCGTGCGCCGGTCAGCACCGGAACGTCGAACATCACGCGCCCGCCGTCTTGAGGATGCTGCACGCGCCGCACGCGGCACACCCGGCCTTCTGATCCTCACCGCGCATGCCGGCCGCGTGCAGCAGCTGCGCGACCCTCGAGGTGATGTCGTCGACGATCGCGCGGTGCGGGGCCGGCACCTTGTCGACGTCGGTGGCGAGCGTTCCCTTGAGCGGGCGGAACGGCACGACGAACGGGTACACGCCCATCTCGATCAGCTCGCGCGCCCCCTCGACCGCCTCGTCGGGGTCCTCCCCCATCCCGACGATCAGGTAGGTCGACACCTGGTTCCAGCCGAACACCCGCACGGCCTCGCGCCACGCGGCGCGGTACTCGTCCATGCTCACGCGGGACTTGCCCGGCATCCATCGGCGGCGCACGTCGTCGTCCATCGACTCGACATGGATGCCGATGGAGCGGGCACCGGCGTCGTACAGGTCGGTGATGGCCTGCAGGTCGGCGGGGGGTTCGCACTGCACCTGGATCTCGAGCTGCGGGACGGCGGCCTTGACCGCTCGCACGCAGCGCGCGAGATGCTTGGCACCGCGGTCCCAGCCGTTCGAGGTGCCGGTGGTCATGACCATGTGCGTCACGCCGTCGAGCCGCACGGCCGCCTCGGCGACCTCGGCGAGCATCGCGGGCGTCTTCACCGCGATCGTGGTTCCCGCATCGAGCGAGGCCTCGATCGCGCAGAAACGGCAGCGCTCGCTCTCGTCGTAGCGGACGCACGTCTGCACGACCGTGGTGGCGAGCACGTTCTTGCCGTGGAGCTTTGCGATCTTGTCGTAGGCCACGCCCTCGTCGGTCTGCAGGTCGTAGAACTTCGGCCGTACGACCGGCGCCACGTCGAAGCCGAGATCGGCGCCGTCACGGGTGAGGCGCCCCGACGCGGTGATGACGTAGGGACTGTTCGGATTGAGGGGAATGGCCGCGCCCTCGCCGTCGACGACGAAGTGGCCGTCGTCGCTCGGGCCGGCTCCGCCGGTGCGGCGCACGGGGGCGTCGCTGCGGACGCCGAGCAGGGCTAGGCTGACACGCGTCGAGACGCGATCACGGTCGGCGGGTGCGAGCGCTGAAGCGTTGTCCATGCACTCCAGTAGAACCACACCGTGTTTCAGGACGACGACGCTCGGATAGCGATCAGGTTTCGTGCGATTCGTTCGGCCGCCCGGACGGGACGAGGAACTCCCGCTATCCGTGGATGCGCAGCACGACCTTCCCCACGCTGCCGCGCTGCTCGAGAAGCTCGTGGGCAGCGGCCGCGTCGGCGAGACCGAACTCGTCGGACGCCGCCACGCGCAACCGACCGCCGCGGACGAGGTCGGCCAACCGGGCCAACGCGGAGCCGGCGAAACCGGGCTCGGCGAGGTGGTGACCGAGGAAGTAGCCGCGAACACCGACGCCTCCCGCGATCATCCGGGGAGCTGCGACCGTGAGATCGGCGTTCCCGTCCTCATCGGGAATCGCTCCGACGATGACGATGCGTCCGCCGTACGCGAGCACATCGAGCGACTGGCGGAAACTCCGCCCCGCCGCCACCTGCAGGACGACGTCCACCCCGTTGCCCTCGGTCGCCCCACGCACAGCGCGGACGAAGTCGGGGCTGGCGGGGTCGACGGGGACGGCCCCGGACCGGGCGACCTCCGCCCGACGGGAGTCGCTGCTCGCCGCGCCGAGGACGACGCCGGCCCCCAGGATCTGCGCCAGCTGCACCGCCATCGTGCCGACACCCCCCGCCGCCCCCCACACGAGGACCCGGTCGCCGGAGACCAGTCGTCCCGCGTCCGTCAGGGCACCCCACGCCGTCATCCCCTGAATCCCGAGAGCGAGCAGGGTGGTTGCCGGCAGATCCGCGGGCACTTCCGCGATCTCCGACACGGCGACGACGACGTACTCGGCGTAGCAACCCGAGTCGGGCCACACGAAGACCCGGCGTCCGTCCCACTCCGCCGTCGCGCCATCACCGTGGGCGACGACCTCTCCGACGGCCTCGCCGCCCAGGACGTAGGGCGGTCGCAGATTCGTCGGATACGGCTCACCGCGCCGACGCACGGTGTCCGAGTAATTGACTCCCGCCGCCTCGATGCGTACGAGCACCTCGCCCGGGCCGGGGACCGGGATCGGTCGTTCGACGACACGCAAGGCCGTCTGCGCGTCCCCGACCTTTTCGAACAGCACCGCTCTCATCGTGGCCGCCGATCGTGCGTCCGTCGTCATGCGTGTCCTCCTTCGATCCTCGGCGCCGCGCCCGGCACCCGAGACACCGGCGTCATGCGCCGCCACTCCTCTTGCGAACCACGGTCACCATCGACACGGCCAGGATCAGCGCGCCCCCGTAGAAGACCTGCTGAGTCCATCCGGTCAGCCCGAGCACCTTCAGACCGAGGGTTCCCGTCGAGATGAAATACGCGCCGATGAGGACGCCGAACGGGTTGAAGCGGCCCAGGGTGATCACGGCAGCACTCGCGAAGACCGTGGCGAACATCGGCATCAGGTAGCTCGTGGAGCTGCTCGCATCGAATCCGCCCAGCCGTGCCACCACGAAGACCCCGCCGATTCCGGCGATCAGCGAGCCGAAGACGTAGCTGCCCGCGCGCACGCGATCCACGGAGATCCCCGAGAGACGCGCGACTTCGTGGTTCGCGCCCACGAACGTCATCCGGCGTCCGAGCGGAGTCCGATACAGGATGTAGGCCAGAATGACCGCGAGCAGCAGACCCGACCAGAAGGTGACGGTCAGACCGAGCAGGCGTGTCGACGCGAAAGCGGTGAAGGCGGGCGGAAGGCCCGCCTGCGGCATCTCGTTCGAGACGACGAGCGCGAGACCCTGCACAACCGCTCCGACGCCGAGAGTCGTCACGAGCGGATCGACGCCGATGCGAAGGACGAAGAAGGCGTTGACGACTCCCACCGCGACAGAGGCCACGAGAGCGAGGGCGATGGAGAGCCAGAGCGGGACACCGTAGAGGCCCGACAGAGAGGGAACGAGCGTGGCGGACAGACCGAAGACGAACGGCACCGAGAGGTCGATCTCGCCCACGTAGAACGTCAGGAGCACGGCGAGCCCGAGAAAGACGTACACGTCGGCGGAGCTGAACACGCTCAGCGCCACGGGAAGCGAGAGGAAACGCTCCGGGCTGATCACCACGAACACGATGATGAGCGCTGCCCAGAGCCCGACCAGCAGATAGCGCTGCCAGAACGGGGGGCCGGTCCGAGCCCCGCGAGGCGCCCGCGAAGGAGTCGTCACGGAGGGGGATGCCACGGAGGCATCGATACGGGAGGTCATGCTCCACCTCTTTCCACGGTAGCGATCGGGCCTCGGGCAGCGCGCGGCGCCCCGTAGACCGCTTCGATGATGTCGTCGGGTTCGGCGGTGACCAGTTCTCGATCGATCCGCCCGTCACGGAAGATGAGGACGCGGTCGCAGATCGCCGCGAGGTCGCTCGCCTCGCGCGACACCAGGACGATCGCGACCTCGGAAGTGGTCAATCCGCGGATGGCCGACAGGATGTCCATGCGCGCACCGACATCGACGGCCTGGGTCGGTTCGTGCAGGAAGAGCAGCGTCGGGCCGTTGAGGAGCCACTTGCCGACGAGGACTTTCTGCTGGTTCCCCCCGCTGAGCCGACCTGCGGGCATCTGCGGATCGGGAGGAGACACTCCGAGGCTCTCGATGACCTGGCGCGCCTCCCGACGTTGCCAGTCGCGCGCGAGCCACCATCGTCTGCTGCGCGAGGAGATACGGGGCAGCGACACGTTGGCCTCGACACTCTCCGAGAGCGCGATGCCATCGCGATGACGCTCCTCGGGCACCACCACCACGCCGGCCCGCAACGCCGTCTGCACGCTCGTGCGATCCAGGTCCAGCCGGCGGGTCGGGAGCGACACCGTTCCGCCCGACGCCGCGAGAGCACCGGAGACCAGGTACGGCAGGTCCTCGAAGCCCGAGCCCTCCAGCCCCGTGATTCCGACGATCTCACCCCGACCGAGGGTGAGATCGACACCGTGCACACGGCGCCCGCGCACGTCGGAGATCTTCACGAGAGGCTCCGTGAGGGTGGGCTCGGCGGCGGAGCGGAGGATGCCGACGCTGACGTCGCGCCCGAGCATCAGACGTGCGATCTCGCGCTCGTCCAGATCCTCGACGGGCACGCCCGCGGCGACGACGCGACCGTCGCGGAGGACGGTCACCCTGTCGGCGATGGCGAGGACCTCCTCGAGGTTGTGGCTGATCAGGAGAACCCCGCCCCCGGCCGCGACGATCGAGCGGATCGCGGCGTAGATCGGCTCGGCCGAGGCCTCGGTCAGGGTCCGGGTGGCCTCGTCCAGCACGATCAGCCCCGGTCGGTCGCCCTGGACCAGCAGGCCACGCGCCATGGCGACCATGGTCCGCTCAGCGGGTGCCAGCGTCGCCACCCTCGTGCTCTCGTCGAGGGGAGCGCCGAGCGCGTCCAGCACGCGGCGAGCGCTCGCCGCCTGGCGCGCGGCGTCGATGTAGCGCAGGAACCGGCTGTGCTCGAGCTTGCCGATGCAGATGTTGTCGGTGACCGTCAGCGCATCGATGAGGCCGAGGTCCTGGTGCACGAACGACACGCGATGCCGGATGAGGTCGTGCGAGGAGGGCGGCAGGCTGAGATGCTGACCCTCGACGAGGAGCCGCCCCTGCGCCGGGGTGTGGATGCCGGCCAGCACCTTGATGAGCGTGGACTTGCCGGATCCGTTCTGCCCGACGATGGCGTGCACCTCGCCCCGCCGCACCGTCAGGGAGGCCGAGTCCAGTGCCGCCCTCCCGCCGAAGAGAACCGTGATCCCCTCGAGGCGGAGCAGCTCCTCCCCCGCAGCTGCCGAGGCCGGAGCGCCCCCGGCATCGACGACGGACGTCATCCGAGCCCCCACGAGGAGAGGAACGTCTCGTGGAACGTGGGCGTGCCGAACCAGTCGAAGCTCGACGCCTGCGCCGCGTCCAGGGTGATCTCGCCGATGTTCTCGGAATCGAACAGGCGCTGCACCGTGGGGTATTCGATGGCCGCCTGGTCGGTGTACAGCCGCAGGAAGGCATCGCTGATGGACCAGCCCATGAAGTCGGAGGATTGCAGGACCACGTAGTCCAGCGCACCCTGCGAGACGAGTTGGAGCGTCTGGATGGATCCGCCCTGCCCCCCGGCCTCGAGGTCCGCCGCGCTCACGGTGCCGGCGGAACCGATCCCGTCGACGATCGAGGTTCCGAGGGTGTCCAGGTTGAAGGCGAGGATGCTGTCGACCTGGTCATCGACGAGGAGCTGCGCCGAGATGGCGCTGGCCGCGTCCGAGACGCGAGCGCTGGTGGTGTCGACCTGTACGAGGTCGCATCCGGGGCAGACCTTCTCGTAGTAGGACGCGACGTCGTCGCTGATCCGCGTGGTCGTACCGGAGTCCGCAAGGCGGACGAAGATCGTCGAGCGCGGGGACTCCGCCGTCGACACGGTGTAGTCGACCGCGCTGGACAGGGCCGTCTCGAGTGGCGTCGACGAATCCACGAAGCGCAGGGTGTCGGTCTCAGCGGTCCCCTCGGCGGGCTGCCACCCGCTCAGGGTGGGAATCCCCGCCCTCTCCAACGCGGTGTAGCCGGTCGAGGCGACCTCCGGCGAGACGGCCAGGGTGATGACGCCGGCCACTCCGAGGGTTGCGGCGTTGTTCATGCAGTTCACGATCTCGGTCGGCTGGGCCTGACCGTCGCACACCGTGAGCGCGGCTCCCGTCGGCGCGAGAGCGGCGTCGATCGCGTCGATGACGTTGGCGAAGATGGTGGTCGCCAGGGGGATCACCATGATCGTCTTGCCCGACAGGTTCGCCGCGCCCGCGGGCAGCGCCGGCGCATCGAGGGCGACGTCGTCGATCGTGCCCTTGAGGCTGTCGACGCGATCGGCCGCGGCCGAGACGGCGGCGGTGAAATCCTCCGACGATCCCTCCGGTGCCGCCTCCGCGCCGCTGCAGGCGGAGAGCATCGAGGCGGTGCACGCGGCGACGGCGAGAGCGGCGAGCGTGCGGGCGAGCCTGCGCGCGCGGGCGCGCGGCGGGGTGAGGGGTGACTGCTTCATTGCATCTCCTTCGGTTCGGGTGGTGCGGATTGTTCGGGATGCCGCCACGGCGACGCCGCGTGATGTCAGGCGACCTCGACCGGCTCGTCGGCCGCGGCGAAGGACTGGCGAAGAGAGCCGATGCCGTGGATGGTCGTCTCGAGGGTGTCGCCGTCACGAAGGAAGCGGGGCGGCTGGGCGCTCATCCCGACACCGGCGGGGGTTCCGGTGAAGATGAGATCACCCGGCTCCAGGGTCACGATGCGCGAGAGTCGCGCGATCGCCTCGGCCACGCCGAACACCATGTCGCCGGTGCGTCCGCTCTGCACGACGACACCCGAGACACGGGTCTCGATGGCCAGGTCGTCGGGGTCGGCCACCTCGTCGGGGGTGACCAGCCACGGTCCGACGGGGCTGTACCCGGCGAAGGACTTGCCGAGGCTGAACTGCGGGACCGGACCGGCCGTCTGCACGACCCGGTCGGAGAGGTCCTGGCCGACCGTCAGGCCGGCGACGTACGACCAGGCTTCTTCCGCCGAGACCCGGCGCGCCGTCCGGCCCAGGACGACGACCAGCTCGGCTTCCCAGTCGACAGAGGAGCCGGACAGGGTCACCTCGGTGACGGGACCGGTGAGCGAGGAGGAGAACTTGGTGAAGACCGTGAGATCGCCCGGCAGGGGAAGGCCCGCCTCGGCGGCGTGGTCGCGGTAGTTGAGCCCGATCGCGAAGATCTGCCCGGGGCGCGGGGCCGGCGCACCCAGATCGGCCTCGGCGAACGCGCGACCGCCCGTCAGCGTCGCGCGAGACGCCCAGTCGCGGAAGTCGTCCCAGACGGCGAGGACCCGCATCGGATCGTCGCTGAAGGAACCGCCGCTGAGCGTCGCGACGTCATAGGCGAGGGCGTCGGAGAAGAGGGTCGAGCGGCCGGAGAGATTGCCGAAGATCATGGTCGATGGTCTTTCTGATCGAGGGTCGAGTCGGGAGAGCGCACTGTTCGGGACCGAAGCCCTAGACGACGCGGATGCTCTCGTCCCGCAGCGAGAAGTCGACGAACGTGTCGAGGTCCCGTCCGAGCCCGACGGCGGGGACGAGGATCGCAAGGTGGCGCTCCACGCCGGGGCCGGGGTTCCAGTTGCGGTGCGGGACACCCGCGGGTAGGACGACGAGGTCGAAGGGTTCGGCCTCGAACGCGACATCGGCCACCTCGACGTGCAGTCGTCCTTCCAGGAGGAAGTAGAGCTGATCGACCGGGTGGATGTGCCACGGAACGCCCGCTCCCTCCTCCGCGTCGACGGAGGCGTCGACCAGAACGAGCTCCGGTGAGCCGGACTCCGGGGTCAACAGGGGCCGGGCGGTGAAGCCGAGGACCGGGTGAGAGGGCGTCGATTCCGCCACCGTGCGAATGACGAGGCCGCGGTCCGTCGGGGCGACGGATGCCGTGCCCTCCGGCGCGGGTTCTGCCAGCGGGTGGCCGCGTTCGGGCGGAGGGACCAGGAAGTCGAGATGGAGTTCCTCACTCTCCTCCGGATACCTGTTCTGGTGTGCCGTGCCGGCCGGGATCACCACGGCGGTGCCCGGCTCCACCGAGTACTCCACGCCCTCCGCTTCGAGCACCATCCGCCCGCGCAACACGTAGTAGATCTGATCGCTCTGGGGGTGACGGTGCCGCGGGTAGCCCCGTGACGCGCCCGGCGCCCGGCATCCGACGAGCAGACAGCTCTCCAGGTCGGCGAGGACCTGATAGGCGAAGGCGTCGCGATCGAGTCGCGACGGCTCGAAGCGGCGCAGGTAACGGTTCACGGGAACCGACACGGCGACCCGCCATCGTGGTGCGGTCGGGGGGATGTCGTCGCCACGCCCATGTGATCTCCTCGCGGTCGCCGGCTCGTGCCGCGTACCTCGGGTCGCGTCGGTGCGCCCGCCTTCGTGAGCGTAAACAGTGGATCGTCGACAGTCAAGAAAAATATCGATATTTTGGTTGTCCGTCGATATCGCGGCTCAGTTCGGGAGATGTTCGAGGGTGGACCACAGACGGAAGGCGACGTGGTGGTCCAGCGCCCGCGGACCCACGCGCCAGGCGTCCGTCAACAGGTGATCGATGCGCTCCAATCGCTGCCGCACGGTGTTCTCGTGCACCCGCAGTTCCCGCGCGCTGGCGCGAACGCTCTGATTGGCGTCGAGGTAGACCAGCGCCGTCGACGCCAAGGGCGTGCCCCGTTCAGCGTCGTGGGCGAGCACGGCGCCGATCATGCGCTGCACCAGGATCCGCGAGCTCTCCGCCCCGCCGTGGCTGATCAACAGGCCGAGCGCGCCGACCGTGAAGCGGTCGCCCGCCTTGTCGGTGCGGCCCGTGGCCACCAACGTGCCGACGATCGAGCGGGCGACATCATAGTTGGCGCGGACGCCGAGCGGAGAGACGGAGGGACCATCGCACCCCACCGCGGCGGGGATCGCGTGATCGGCCAGCACCCGGCGCACCCGCTCGGCGAGAGCGAGCGAGGGCTCCGCGCGGCTGATGACGCACAGGCTGCCCCCGTGGACAGCGCTGACGCTGGGGCGGATCGCGCGCGAGAGCGCCTTGACGCCCTCCGTGCGGTGGGTGGGGTCGACGGCCGCCACGACCACCGAGAAGGGTGGGGAGGTCAACCCGTGATCGGCGAGCCGCGCACTCAGGAGCGAGGAGTCCGCTCCGTGGTCGGCCGACAGGAGTTCCTCCACGAGTTCCACCTGCTCGCGGAACTGCAGTTCGCGCAGGGAACGCATCCACGCCAGGTAGGCCGACACGGCCGCTCGGGCGTGACGGAGCCGTTGCCGATCCCGTTCGGTCAGCACCTCGGACGTCGTGACACCGCCGAGGAGCTCACCCTGCACCCCCACCGCCATCCACACGACGTCGCGACCGTCGACGGTCGTCCCCACGACGGCCGGCTCGAGTGTCGACTGTCCGACGTGGAGCTGTCGAGACACGACGTCGACCAGATCGGCCTCCAGCGGCTGGTCCCACAGCGGGACCCCCGCGTCCACGACCGCGACGCGGAATCCCAGCGTCCGGCTGACACGCTCGGCGAAGGCATCCTGGCGCACGGACGGGAGGATCGCCGCGAGGAGGTCCTGCTCCATCCCGACGAGCTCCCGCAGACCATTCAGGCGCGCGACCGCCTCTGCCGAGCTCTGCTCGAGGGCGACCAGCCGCTCTCGCTCGGACAGGGCGATGCGGGCGCGGCGGTGCAGAGCAGCGGCACAACGCGCGAGCATCTCGAGCGCATCCGACTCCTCACGATCGAAGCCCGAGCTGGATCGGCGGGCGAGCAGCAGCATCCCCTCCCGACCGTCCACCCCGTCCAGGGGCGCCGTCAGGACCGATGTCATCCCGTCCGCAGCGACGGCAGCCATGGTCTCGGCATACTCGTCCCCCCGCAGGGCCTCGTCCTGCGGCAGGGAGAGGGAGGGCGAAGCCGGGGCGAAGGCGGGGTCGGCCAGCACCGCTTCCAGCCGGGCCACCGTCCGTCCGCGGAGCCCTTCCGCCAGGACGGTGCTCGCCTCGTGCGATCCGTCGCGCCTGCTGACGAGCACGGCCGCGTCCGACGGCACGAGGACGCGGGCACGATGCAGGATCTGGGCGCGCAGGGCACCGGCATCCGGAGCCTCCGCGAAGACCTCGATCGACTCGATCAGCTCGCGGGCGAGCGTTTCGCTCTTCTCGATGGAAGCGCTCATGGGTGGAGAATCCTCCCTGCTGAGGGAACGTTTTGTAGAGATCTTGACATGGATGAGCGACGATGCGTCACCGATAGTGGGGCGAACGACAGGTCCGTCGGGGGGTGCTCCACCCCCGCGTACCGCCGGAATTCGAAGGAGAATCATGTCGATCGGTCTGCACACGACCGCGCGGTGCCCGTCCGCGCCACTCCGACGCACCGAGTGCTCGTCCCGGGAGACCCGCCGATGACGGCGGTGATCGGGGCGGTGCTCGAGCGCTCGGGAGCACCCACCCCGTACGCGCGATCCACGCCGATCACGGTGTCCGAGCTCGAACTGGATCCGCCGGGGCCGGAGGAGGTCCTCGTGCGGATCGCCGCCGCCAGCGTGTGCCACTCCGACCTCTCCACCGTCGACGGCTCCCGTCCGCGGCGCACGCCCCTCGTGCTCGGGCACGAGAGCGCGGGCACCGTGGTCTCCGTCGGACACCGTGTCGAGGACGTGGCGGAGGGGGACCACGTCGTCCTGGTCTTCCTCCCGCGGTGCGGGACGTGCGAGGCGTGTGTGGCGGACTCGGGTCGCCCCTGCATCCCCGGCTCGGTCGCGAACGGCGAGGGTCGCCTGCTCTCCGGCGAGCGCCGGCTGCATCGCGAGGGCCACCCGCTCGATCATCACCTGGGCGTATCCGGGTTCGCCACGCACGCCGTGGTGCACCGGAGTTCTGTCGTGCACATCGACGACGACATGCCGTTCGAGGTGGCGGCCATGCTCGGGTGCGCGGTCCTGACCGGGGGCGGCGCCGTCGTGAACGCCGCAGCCCCCGCCCCCACGGACACCGTCGCCGTCGTCGGACTCGGAGGCGTCGGCATGGCCGCCGTCATGACGGCCGCCGCCCTCGGGGTCCGCCGCGTTCTGGCCGTCGACACCGCACCCGACAAACTCGCCCTCGCTCTGACTCTCGGGGCGACGGCCGCATCGACCCCCGACGAGGCCGTGGGCGCGGGCGAACGGTTCGACATCGTGATCGAGGCGGCCGGCCGGGCTCGCGCCTTCGACACCGCCTTCGAACTGACGGCACCCGGGGGCCACACCGTCACCGTCGGACTGCCCGACCCGTCCGAGCGTTCGCTCATCAGCCCGCTCGTCCTCACCGCGGAGGCACGTCGGATCACCGGGAGCTACCTGGGCAACGCCGTGCCGTCGCGAGACATCCCGTTCTTCGAGCGGCTCTGGCGCGAGGGGCGACTGCCGGTGGAACGGCTGATCTCCGCCCGCATCCCGCTCTCCCAAATCAACGAGGCGATGGACGCGCTGCGCGAGGGGCGCGCTCTGCGCCAGGTCATCGTTCTCGACCCGCTCGATCCCCCTCCCGTCGCCCCGACGACAGCTCACCTCCGCGAAGAAAGCGCATCATGACCACCACCACTCCCACGGCCCCGACCGGCGATCTCCCCTCGAGCGCCCCGACCGACGCCCGCTACCCGTTCACCCCGATCGACCCGATCGATGCCACCGACACCGATCTCGAGGCGTTCGTCGCCGAGGCGGAGCTCCCCGCGTTGCTGATCGCGCTCGCCCTGGCGACGCACGACGCCGACCTCATCCCCCCTCATCTCACGCCCCCGCACAGGAAGGGTGAGAACTGGGTGCCCCTGCCGCACGGCGGGTGGGACGAAGCCCAGCAGGAGGAGGCACGCCGACTGGCCCTGCGCGGTCTGCGAACCCTGCGCGATGCGCCCGGCTCGTCCGGCGGCCCGTCCGCCGAGGAACTCGACAGGGCGATGAGGTTCGTGATCGCGAAGGACATCGACGCGTATCGCGGCTACCTGCTCCGAGAGGTCGAGAACGAGGACCCGGGGGCACCCCGGTGGCACAAGTCCACCGTCGCGCCCGACCGCGCCTTCACCGCACTCGTCATCGGCGTCGGCGTGTCCGGAATCGCTCTGCTGCATCGATTCGCCCAGGCCGGCTTGGAGGTGATCGCGGTCGAGAAGGAGCGCGAGGTCGGCGGGACCTGGTGGAACAACCGGTACCCCGGATGCCGTCTGGACACGAACAACTACGCCTACAGCTACTCTTTCGCCCGGAAGGGCGACTGGCCGCAGCAGTTCTCGCGGCAACCCGAGATCCTGAACTACCTGAGGGAGGTCACCGATCGCTTCGACCTCCGCCGGCACATCCGCTTCGAGACCGAGGTGGTGCGGATGGCCTACGACGCCGCCGACGATCTCTGGGAGGTCGTGCTGCGTTCGTCGGACGGCTCCGAGCAGACGGTGCGGGTGGATGTCGTCATCCCCACGATCGGGCAGCTCAACACCCCGAAGATCCCGGATGTGGAGGGGCGGGAGACTTTCACCGGACCCCAGGTGCACACGGCGCGCTGGGATGACGCCATCGAGTTCGCGGGTCGACGTATCGCGGTCATCGGGTCGGGGGCGAGCGCCTTCCAGGTCGGGCCGGCCCTCGCGCCCATCGTGCGTCACATGACGCTCTTCCAGCGGACGGCCCCGTGGGGGATGCCGACGCCCGCGTACTACGCCGACGTCCCCGAGGGGATGCTCTGGCTGCTTCGACACGTGCCCGGCTATGCCGACTGGTTCCGACTGTGGCAGCTGTGGCAGGCGACGGAGGGGCGGCTCCCCTCGGTCACCCGCGACCCCGCCTGGGCGACGCCCGGCAGCGTGTCCGCGATCAACCAAGACCTGCGCGAAGCCCTCATCCGCCACATCTCGGCGCAGTACTCGCGTCGACCGGACCTGATCGAGAAGGTCATCCCGCCCTATCCGCCCGGGGCGAAGCGGATGCTGCGCGACAACGGGGTCTGGGCGCAGACCCTTCAGCGCGAGAACGTCGAGCTCGTCGGCAGCGACATCGTCCGTATCGAGCCGACCGGCATCCGGACCGCGGACGGCACCCTCCACGAGGTCGATGCGATCGTGTACGCCACGGGATTCCGGGCGGAGGAGCACCTGTACGGGATCGACGTGATCGGTCGCGACGGCACGGAGATCCATGACTACTGGAACGGCGACACGAAGGCCTACAACACCATCATGGTGCCCCGATTCCCCAACCTCTTCTTGACCTCGGGACCGAACACCGCCATCGCCGCGAACGGCAGCGGCACGTATCTGGCCGAGTGCGCCGCCGACTTCACCTTGGAATGCGTGCGGGTGCTGCTGGAGAGCGGCGCGAAGTCGCTTGAGCCGACGCAGGAGGCGCTGGACCGGTTCATCGCCGAGATCGACGCGGCCAACGACCTTCGCGCGTGGTCCGGCGTGCGCGGCTGGTATCTGAACAAGAAGGGCCGCGCGTCGCAGACGTGGCCGCACGACATGCGGGCGTACTTCGAGATGACTCGCGGGCCCATCGCCGAGGACTTCCGCTTCAACGGGACGGCGGCCGCGGACCGATGAGCGGGCCGTCGACGCTGCTGTCGGAGCTGACGCCGCAGATGGCGGAGGCGATGGCGGCGTGGTCGCGCAGCGGCGCACCCGGTTACGCCCGGACGGGTGCCGAGGGCTCGCGCGCCGCGTACCGACGTTCCACGGCCCGCGGCGCGTGGGAGCCGACGTATCCCGTCGACGCGCACGACGTCGATCTCGCGAACCTCGGTCGATCGCGCGTCTATCGGCCGCGCGGCGCCCGCCGCTCTCTGACGCCGATCGTCTACCTGCACGGCGGGGGGTTCGTGATGGGCGACCTCGAGACCCACGACTGCGTCTGCAAGGAGCTCAGCGGAGCGAGCGGGTTGCCGGTCATCGCCGTGGACTACCCCCTGGCACCCGAGCATCCCTTCCCCGCTGCTCCCGATTTCGCGCTGGCGGTGATCGAGGCCGTGGTCGCAGCCGCTTCCGAGCTCGGCGTGGACGCCGAGCGCATCGTGCTGGCCGGCGACAGCGCGGGGGCGTGCCTCGCCGCGGTCATGTCGATCGGGGCGCCCGGGCGCGAGCGCATCGCCGCACAGTGCCTCTTCTACCCCGCGACCGATCTGCACTGCGACACGGCGTCGTTCCACGAGATCGCGTCCGGGTACCCGGTCACCGGCCCGGACGGCCTCTGGTTCACACGCTCCTACCTGCCCTCACCGGAGCTCGCCGACGACTGGCGGGCGTCGCCGCTGCGCGCCGGCTCCCTGGCGATGAGTCCCCCGACGTTCCTGCTCACCGTCGGGCACGACCCGCTACGGGACGAGGGGCTGGCATTCGGTGATCGACTCGAAGACGAGGGGGTGCGAGTGGTCCGACGTCACATGCCCGCGCACGTGCACGGCTTCCTGACGAACGGCGGCACCGTTCCCGAAGCGCGGACCGAGCTGGCCTTCGCCGCCGGATTCGTGCGAGGGGTTCTGCTGACAGGGGCGTGACCCGATCACGGCTCGGCGGTCGCCCGCTGACCGCCGCGGGCCGCGCGACCGGCGCTCATCCGCCGCCGGTCGCGCGGCCCGTTGCACGACCGGTCGCGCTACACCAGCCCGGAGTAGGCCCCACCGTCGAGGTGGAGATTCTGGCCCGTGACGAAGGCCGCTTGCTCGCTGCACAGGAAGACGCAGGTGTCGGCGACCTCGCCCGGACGACCGAACCGTCCCGCGGGGATGCCGGCGGTGATGCGCGATCGCATCACCTCGACGGACTGGTTCTCGTGCGCGGCCTGCTGGGCGACCATGTACTTCTGGCGATCCGTGTCGATCCGCTCTGGGAGCACGTTGTTGATGGTCACGTTGTCTCCGGCGACCTCGCGCGACAGCGCCTTGGCCAGGGCCGTGAGTCCCGCCCGCGGCACGGTGGACAGCGTCATCATCGGTCGGGGCGACGTGACCATCGCGGAGGTGATGTTCACGATCCGACCGAAGCGACGCTGACGCATCCCCGGCAGGCAGGCCTGAATGAGGGCCATGGCGCTGAGGAGCTGGGCCTGGATGGCTCGGTCCCACTGCGCCCGTGTCGTCGAGGCGAAGGGGACGGGCGCCGGGCCGCCGTTGTTGGTGATGAGGATGTCGACGTCGCCGCCCGCGTCGACCAGGCGACGCCATCCGTCCGCCTCATCGAGGTCGGAACGAACCGCCTCGACCTGTACGGGGTACCGTTCCCGTAGCCGGGCCGCAGCCGCCTCGAGACGCTCCTCATTCCGCCCGTTCAGGACGACGTCGACCCCTTCGCGGCAGAGCGACTCCGCGATCGCGTGACCCAGACCGCCGGAGGATGCTGCGACGAGCGCGCGCCGCCCCGAGATGCCCAGTTGCATGACCTGTCACTCCTTCTCGACGAGCCGCGAGCGGTCGGACTCGAGGTACACGGACGCGGTGAGTCGAATGTGGCTCTCCAGCTGCGCCACCGCCTCGTCCTCGTCACGAGCGAGCACGGCATCCGCGATGGCGCGGTGTTCCGCGGCGACGTCGCGATGGGTGCCGGCCCCGCGGCCCCACGCTCGGAAGATCTCTCCGCGGTCGCGGAGATGGTTCGAGAGCTCGCGGAGATGGGTGTTGGGGCAGGCGGCGAGCAACGCGGCGTGGAAGCGACTGTGCGCCGAAAGCCATTCCGGTGCGAGCGCCTCGGCCGTGGACGCGGTCGTCGCCTTCTCGAGGAGGTACGCACTCGACACGATGGAGGCCTCCCAGGCGCTGTCGCCGTGTCGGATCGCCTGGCGCAGCGCCTCCGCCTCGATGAGCAGCCGCACCTCGGTCAGGTGCGCCAGGTCGGTCGGGGTCAGTTCCACGACGCGGAATCCGAGCTGGGCCTGCGACTCCAGGAAACCCTCGGCGACCAGGCGGGGAAGCGCCTCGCGCAGGACACCGGCCGCGAACCCGTACCGTTTCGTGAGCTCGCCCAGCCGCAGGCGCATCCCCGGCTCGAACTCCCCCGCGATGATGGCCTCGCGGATGACCTCGTATGCGAGTTCCCCCCGCGTGGGGATGGCGGATCCTCCGTCGGCCGACCGGGCATTCTCGTTCCTGGCCATACTCATTTCTGGATCCCTCGATTCTGACGCGGCGCGCCACGGTGCGCTCTGGGCCGCCCCGTCGTCCGAAGGCCGCCACGATAGTCGAAAACGTAGCACAATCTCGATATTTTGCTCGGACTTGCGCGGATCGCCACGTATACCCTCGCGAACACTTCGAGCGATAGTCGCCCAAAATATCGATATTTGCGTTGACTGTCGATGTTGCCGTCGATAGTCTGACCGAGCAGTCCACGTGACGGCGATCGCACCGACGCGAGAAGGAGAACACGATGACCGTGGATCGACAGCCCGAGACTCTCCCGGCGCCGGAGCCCGTCGGCTCCGACCCGAGCACCTGGGCGCCTGAGCTGGACGCCCTGTCGGCCGCTCCCGATAACCACCGCCTCCTTTTCGAGAACGAGCGGATCCGCGTGTTGGAGGTGCTCCAACCGCCCCACTCCATCGAGCCCGCGCACCACCACCGCTGGCCGAGCCTGGTCTGCCTCCTCGAGGGTCGGCATCTGATCGATCACGACGGCGTCACCGGGGAGGTGCTCCTCGACACCCGCGACGGAATCGGACCGCTGGCGCCGATGTCCGCGGTGTGGAAGGAGTCCGAAGCCCTGCACTACGTCGAGAACCCGACCGATGCGACGATCCGTCTGCTGCGCGTCGAGCTCAAAGGCTGAGGCGTCCGCGCAGCCGCCCACCGCCCTCTGCACCCCCACCGAAGGAATGCCCACCGTGCCCGTCTCCGCTGCAGATCAGGAAGTCGCCGTGACCATCGTCGGGGGTGGACCGGTCGGCATCGTCGCCGCCCTTCTGCTCATCCGCTCCGGGGTCGACGCCGTCGTGCTCGAACGCTATCCGTCGATGCTCGCCGCCCCGAAGGCGCACCTCGTCAGCCCCCGCTCGCTCGAGATCCTCGATTCCGCCGGCGTCCGCCTGGAACGCCTCGAGTCCCTCGCCCCGCCGCGCTCCCGCAACACCAAGGCGTGGTACGTCGAGTCCCTCGCGGGTCGCGCCTTCGGGTCACGTCCCTATGAGCCCGGCGCCGAGCGCGGTCAGTTCGCGGAGCGCCTCAACATCGCGCAGCCTCTCCTCGAGCGCGAGCTCCGCGAGCGCCTGAGGTCCATCGCGCCCCGCGCGTTGCGAACCGCGCACCGATGGATCAGCTCCCGCACCGATGACGAGGCGGTGGTGTCCGAGGTCGTCGGCCCGGACGGCCCCTATCGCCTCCGCAGCTCGTACCTCATCGCCGCCGACGGGGCGGGCAGCGGCATCCGCGAGTCCCTCGGCATCCGCATGCAAGGTCCGCCGCCGCCCGACGCCCGCGCGACGATCCACTTCGAGGCCGACCTGCGCGACCTCGTGGACGATCGCCAGGGGATGTTGTACTTCGTGGCCAATCCGCGCACCGAGGGCACGCTCCTCGCCTACGACACTGCCTCCACGTGGGCGTACCTGTGCGCCCCGCTGGACCCCCGGACGGCGGAGACGGATGCCGTCGAGATCATCCGCGCAGCGATCGGCACCGATCATCCTTTCCAGATCAGGGGCATCTCGTCGTGGACCGTGGCCGCCGAGGTGGCCGAGCGGTACGTCGACCTGCGAACATTCCTCGTCGGTGACGCCGCGCACCGATTCCCGCCCACCGGGGGGCTGGGACTGAACACCGGACTGGGCGACGCGGACAACCTGACCTGGAAACTCTCCGCCGTCCTGAAGGGTCGGGCTGCTCCCGCCCTGCTCGACACCTACGACAGCGAACGCCGACCGGTGGGCGAGCAGAATCGCGATCAGAGCTTGGTCAACCTGGTCGACCTCATGCAGCTCTACCCCGCCATGCTCACGTACGACGAACACCGCGACGACGAACTCCTCCAGCGCAAGATCGATCGCCAGTTGGCCGCCGTCAACACCATCGGCCTGCAACTGGGCTACCGCTACGGCGGAGGGAAGGAGATCACGGTCCTGACCCACGAGCCCACGGCGGAGGTCGGCGACCACGTGCCGGCGGTACGTCTCGCCCTCGGCGGAGGAGTCCGTTCGATCATCGATCGCGACGGCTTCTCCCTGCTCGTCGCGCCCGGCAGCGGCGACGACTGGGAGGCCGCCCTCGCCGGATCGACCGCCGCACCGCGCGTCATCGAAGTCGAGCCCGCCTCCGAGAAGGACGACTGGTGGCCCGAACTGCTCGGGCTGCTTCCCCGCGGGGCCGTGCTCGTTCGCCCCGACGCCCACATCGTCGGCCGCTACCGCTCACCGGCCGAGAGTCCTCGGCTCGCCGCGGCGATGGCCGACCTGCTGCAGCCCGCGCCCGCACGGTGAAGAGCACTCGCGCCGCCGTCGCGCGCCGCATCATGCTCGGAGCGTTCGGCGAAGGGTTCGCCCACCCCGAAGCGCTCCACCCGTGACCGGTGACGATCGAGGACGCTAGCGCGGCTGAGGCAGGCCGAGGAGATCGAGGGTGGTCGCTCCCTCGAGGATCCGCCGCCGCATCTCGTTCTCCTTGCGTTCGCGCTCCCGCCCCCTCTCGATGGCCTGATCGAGTTCGGCGGCCGGGACGACGACGAGTCCGTCGGCGTCTCCGAGGATCGCGTCGCCGGGATGCACGAGCTGCCCCCCGATCGTGACCGGGATGTCGACGTCTCCGCGCTGCACCTTGGTCGTCTTGCGGATGCACACACCGCGGGTGAAGACGGGGAACCCCGCCGCGATGATGTCCTGACTGTCGCGGACGGCACCGTCGATGACCAGAGCCGCCAGGCCCCGCTGTTGCGCCGCGAGGGTGAGGACGTCGCCCCACGGACCGGCTTCGACGTAGCCCCCGGCGTCGACGACGAGAACGTCGCCGGGACCCGCGTGGAGGAGACCGACGTGGATGAACCAGTTGTCCGCCGGCTCCAGGCGGATGGTCACCGCTCGTCCCGCGACGCGCGACGTCGGGTCCAGCGGCTTGATCGCAGGGTCGATGGCGCCCCGCTGCCCGTTGGCCTCGTAGACGGTCGCCGCGCCGAGGGCCGCGAGGGCGGTGTAACGGGGGTCGGGCATGAGGTCTCCTTCTGTCGGGGGGGGGGGAGGGTCAGACGCGCGCGGCGTCGAGAGAGCGCCACTCGCGCAGAGCGGCGACATAGGCGATTCGCATGAGCTCGATCGCGTCGGGCATGGCATGGCCGCGGGCCGAGAGGTCGAGCAGATCGCGGGGGTCGAACATCAGGTTCAGGAGGAAGAGGGCACTCTCGAAGCGGTCCTCCTCGATCTGTTCCGCCTTCAGCAGCCGTCGCAGCGGGCGCTCCCATGCCTCCCGGGTGGTGGCGATCAGGGGATCCTGCGCGTCCAGGCGCTCGAGATATCCGCGCCGCGATCGCAGCTGCACCAGCCCCGAGCCGTAGACCTCGATGATCGATCCCCACTCGGTGAGGACCTGGGCGAACAGATGGATGCCGGGAGCCTCGCATTCGTGCGAGAAGTCCCTGAGCTGCGCGAGGACCTCGATCATGTAACGCCCGAGGAGGGCGTCCGTGGAGGCGTAATACCGATACACGGTCGGCGCCGACAGACCTGCCCTGTCCGCGACGGCGGGGATGTTGACGCCCGTCGGATCATCGCGGAGAAGCTCCCCGGTCGCGCGCAGGATCGCCCGGTTGTTGCGAACGACGTCTTTGCGGGGCTTTCTCGCCACGGGTGGTCCTTTCCTCAAAGCACGAAGAAAAGCTAACACAGCTCTCACTTCATGCACGAGATCCACCAGCTCGAATCGACGCTTTTCGGTCATCGCCCATGTTTCGCTCGTGTTTCTAGCGCTGAAAATTCCCGAGTCGCACTTGCATCTCCCCTCCGGCCGCCACACCATAAATGCAACAACGTTTGTGTTTTAGGAGCAGAGATGACGCGCACCATCGACCTCATCGCCGACGTCGGCGAGGGGTACGGCCCCTACCGGCTCGGCGACGACGCCGAGCTGCTCCCCCTGCTGACGTCCGCCAACATCGCCTGCGGCTTCCACGCCGGAGACCCCGCGGTGATGGAGTCGACGGTGTCGAGGTGTCGGGATCTGGGAGTCGCGGTCGGAGCCCACCCCGGGTTCGACGACCGTCGCGGGTTCGGACGGCGCACGATCGAGATGACCGCCGACGAAGTCCGCCAGGACGTGCTGTATCAGCTGGGCGCGATCTCGGCGTTCGCCCGAGCGGAGCAGGTCCCCCTCGAACACGTCACGCCGCACGGGCGCCTCGGCAACCTCAGCATGACCGATCGGACCTATGCGACGGGCATCGTCGACGCGGTCGAGAAGTTCGACCCCGCACTGCCGATCGTCACCCCTCCCGGCGTGATCGTCGACATCGCCCGCGCGCGCGGGCTGACCGTGGCCCGCCTGGTCCTCGCGGATCGGGCGTATGAGCCCGACGGAACGCTCGTCTCGCGACGCCGACCCGGAGCCGTCCTGCACGACCCGGAGGAGATCCTGAACCGACTCGCGCAGCTCGTCGAGACGGACACGATCACGGCCGTCGACGGCACCGTCATCCCGGCCGAGGCCGATTCGATCCTCCTCCACGGCGACACGCCGGGAGCGGTGTCCCTCGCCCTCCGCATCCGCGACACGCTCCGCGAGAGCGGAGCCCGCATCGCCCCGCTGCGGGAGGTGCTGAACCCATGAGCTCCACCCGCGTCACGCCGTACGGGGACTCGGCTCTCCTCGTCGAATCCGACGCCCCGCACGTCACGCAGAGGTGGGAGGCCGTCCACCGGCTCGGCGCCTCGCTGCGCGCGTCGACTCCCCGCGGTGCGGAAGGGATCATCGCCACCTTCGACACCCTGGTGGTGGAGTTCGACCCGCTCCGGACGGATGTCGCCGAGCTCACCTCCCGTCTGCTCGCGGAGGGTGCCATCCCAACCCGCGTTGCGGCTCCCGGCCGCGAGTGGACCATCCCGATCCTCTACGGGGGCGACGCCGGACCCGACATGACCGCGGTCGCCGACGAACTGGGCATCACGCCCGACGACTTCGTCGATCAGCACTCCTCGGCGTCCTGGCGCGTGGCGTTCAACGGGGCGCCCGGCGGCGCGCCGCTGCACGAAGGATCACCGTTCGCATCCTCGATCCGCCGGCGTCCCGAACCGCGCATCCGCATCCCGGCCGGCTCCCTCGCCGTCGCCGGTCATCAGGGCACCTTCTACACGATTCCCGCCCCCGGAGGCTGGCGACTGATCGGTAGCACCCCGCTGCGCCTCATCGCGCCCGAGCGAGCGGAGTTCGTCGCCATCCAGCCCGGCGACGTCCTGCGTTTCCGTCCGATCTCAGCCGCGGAGTTCGCCGCGACCGAGCCCGAGTTCGTCGGGAGCCGGTGATGTCCGCGAGTCTCACCGTCCTCGAGGCCACCCGCGCCGCCGTGACCGACCTCGGCCGGTTCGGGTCTGCTCATCTCGGCATCCAGGTCAACGGCGCTGCCGACCAGGTGTCCGCCCGCACGGCGAACATCCTCGTCGGAAACCCCGACGGCGCACCCGTGCTCGAGACGTCCCTCACTCCCCTCGGCATCCGCACGCAGACGACGGCACTGGTCGCGGTCACCGGTGCCGTCGGCGCTGCCACGATCGACGGCGTCGAGCTGCCCCTGCGCACGCCCGTGCTCACCTGGCCCGGCGCCGAACTGCGCATCGAGCCGGCGAGGGCCGGCGTGCATTCCTACCTCGCGGTCCACGGGACAGTGCGCGGCGACCTGTTCCGCGGGAGTGTCGCCGTCGACCCCCTGCTGGGGCGCGGTCGTCGACTCGGCCCGGGCGACTCGGTCGAGGTGCACGACGCCGACGTCAACCTGCCGCCCTTCCTCCCCCTCTTCCGCCTGAGCGCTCCGGCGCCGGAGCACACGCACGCGTGGACCCTGGACGTTCTCGCGGGCCCGGAGGCCGACCAGTTCCCGGGCCTGATCGACGCGCTCCCCCACACCGTCTTCACGGTCGGCACGGACAGCGACCAGGCCGGCACGCGGCTGGAGGGCCAGACGTTCCGGCGCGTCGCCTCGCACGAGATCCTCTCGCGCGGTGTTCCGCTGGGTGCGGTCGAGGTCCCCCCGGCGGGCGGGCTGATCGCCCTCCAGCGCGGGCGTCCCATGACCGCCGGCTACCCCGTCGCCGTCGTCGTCGCGCGCGCCTCGCATCACCTGCTCGCGCAGGTCCGCCCCGGCGACGACGTGCGCCTGCGACTCGTCGACCGCGCCGACGCGCTGCGGCGCCTCGCCGACATCGACACGTCGCTGTCCGATCTGCGTCGGCGGGCCACCGCGATGTACGACGCCTGCGGTCTCTTCGACCGTTCCCGAGCCTGCTCCACCCTCTCACCCGCACAGAAAGCGAGCGCATGACTACCACCTCTGCCGCCCCGCAGACGCAGCTCAGCAAGAAGCAACTCCGCAAGGTCGTCTTCGGAGGCTCCGCCGGCGTCTTCGTCGAGTTCTTCGACTACGGCATCTACGGATTCCTCGCCAGCACCCTCGCGCTGGTCTTCTTCCCGCCCACCGCACCCACCGCGGGCATCATCATGACCTGGGGGATCTTCGCCCTGACATTCCTCGTCCGCCCGATCGGCGGACTGGTCATCGGCTCCATCGCCGACCGCATCGGACGCCGCCCCGCCCTCGTGCTCTCCCTGACCCTCATGTCGGGCGCGACCGTCGGCATCGGCCTGCTGCCCGGCTACGCCGTCATCGGGGTGGCCGCCCCCATCCTCCTGCTGCTGCTGCGCCTCATCCAGGGCTTCTCCGCCGGCGGCGAGGTGGCCAGCGCTTACTCGTTCGTCGCCGAGAACGCCCCGAACCGGACCCGCGGTTTCCTCACCTCCCTTCCCCAGGTCGGCTCCTACCTCGCCATGCTGTGCGGTACCAGCCTCGGCGTCGCGCTCGCGACCTTCCTTCCCGCCGGCTCGCTCGAGGAGTGGGCGTGGCGCGTGCCGTTCCTCGTCGCCGCACCCCTCGGCCTGCTCGGCTTCTGGATCCGCCGCAGCCTCGACGACACCGTGGCGTTCCTGGAGACCAAGAAGAACGACGACGTGGCGCACAACCCCCTCGCCGAGACCATCCGCGACAAGAGCGTCCTGCGCAAGGTGTTCTTCGCCGTGGCGTTGGCCCTGCTCAACAGCAGCGGCTACTACATCCTCTTCAACTACATGCCGAGCTTCCTCACGCGCGAGTTCGGGTTCACGACCGGCAACGGTCTGGCCATCACCTCGCTGTCGATCGTCGTCATGCTCGTCGCGATGCCGTCCCTGGCCCGCCTGTCCGACCGCATCGGCCGCAAGCCGGTCATGATCGCCGCCGCCGCCACCTCGGCGATCGCCGCCATCCCCGGGTACGCCCTCGCCTCGACGGGCGACTTCGGACTCGCGGTCCTGGGCGCGGCGCTCATGGCCCTGTGCTTCGCCGGCCACTCCGCCCTCATCGCGGTGTGTCTCGTCGAGCTGTTCCCCACCCGCGTGCGCGGAACCGCGTACTCCCTGGGCTACAACATCGCCACGGCCATCTTCGGCGGGGCGGCCCCGCTCGTGATGACGAGCCTGATCGCGGCGACCGGGCAGACGGCGATCCCGGCGTACTACGTCGTGCTCACCGCCGTGGGCAGCGGCATCGCCGCTCTCTTCATGAAGGACGGCGCACGCAAGCCCATTCAGTGATCGGTGGGCGGAGGTCGGAAGCGGCCTCCGCCCCCCAGAACCGCATCGAGGACCCCGATGACATCGCCCTCCCCCCGCTCGTTCTGCTGGGTGTGCGGCCTCAAGGCCACCCCCTCCTGCCAGACCCATGCCCTGCCCCTCGTCGTGCCCCGACACGACGGCCCCTCCCCCCAGGAGTGACATTGCTCTCCCCCGCCCTCACGTCCTCACCCACCGTCACCGACCGCATCACCGCCGCCTCCCGCCGCCCCGCCGGGCTGGGAGCGGTGCCGGCGGGTGCGATCTCCCTGGCGATGGGTGAACCCGACGCCGACACCTCCCCCGCTATCACCGCCGCCGCGGTCACCGCGCTGCGCGCCGGACGCACCCGCTACGAAGCCCTCACCGGTGCGCCCGCGCTGCGCAGCGCCCTCGCCGAGCACATCACCGCCGGCACCGGCCGGCCGACCACCGCCGCCGAGGTGGTCACGACGCACGGGGGAAGCGCCGGGCTGGCAGCGACGATGCTCGCGCTGCTCCGTCCGGGCGATCGCGTGATCGTGCCCGAGCCGACCTACTCGCTCTACACCGACCACCTGGCCATGATCGGCGCGGAACAGGTGTGGCTCGCCCCCACCCCCACCGGTCGCATCGACCTCGTCGGCCTGCGCGCCCTCGCCGCTGACGCACGCATGCTCGTGCTGTGCAATCCGGCGAACCCCACCGGCGCCGTTCACACCGCGGCGGAGCTGGCCGAGATCGCCGAGATCGTGGCCGCGCACCCGTCGCTGATCCTCGTTTCCGACGAGGCGTATTGCGACATCGTCTTCGACGGCGCCGATTTCCTCTCCGCCGCCGCCCTCCCGGGCATCCGCGAGAACGTCGTCCTCGTCGGCACCTTCTCGAAGTCGTACGCGATGACCGGGTGGCGCCTGGGCTACGTCGTCGCGAACGAGGAGCACGCCGCGCGCATCAATCTGGTGCACCGCACCCTGAACGGCGCGCTCAGCACGTTCGTCCAAGACGCCGGCCTGGTCGCCCTCCGGACTCCTCCCGGTGAGCTCGTGCGGATGCGCGACACGTACCAGCGCCGCCGCGACCTCGTCGTCCGCCATCTCGATGGCATCCCCGGCATCGACCTGGCCCGCCCCGCCGGCGCGTTCTACGCGTTCCCGCGGGTGCACACGGACGTGGATTCGCAGACGCTCGTGCGGCGTCTCGCCGAAGGGGGTGTCCTGCTGCGCGCCGGCTCGGAGTACGGCCCGTCGGGCGAGGGACACGTGCGCCTCTCGTTCGCCTCGGACGACACGCACCTTCAGGAGGGGCTCCGGCGATTCGTCGACGTCGCCCGGCGCCTCATCCGAGAGTGAACGACAGCGTCGCGGTCCGTCGTGTGGCGGGTGCACCGGATGGTGTCGGGTACCCGCAGGTCCCGCGGACAGCGGAACGCGGCAGGCAGCCGGCGAGCACGTCGCGAGACGCCTAGCGTTCTGCCGATGGCGTGAGCACGCGGATGAGCCACTCGACCGGTCCCGTTCCCACGAACCGCTGCCACGTGGCCCCGACGACGAACACGACGGGGACGATGACGAGCCAGGCGAGGTAGTCGTTCTCCGTCGTGCGGGCACCACCGGGAGCGACCCAGGCGAGCAGGGCCACGTGCAGGAGATAGACGCTCAGGGCGACTACTCCCACGGCCTTCACCGGGGCGAGGATCGTCTGCGACACCGCGTGGACCCGCCCGCGGGAGTCGCTCAGCCACGAGACCACCACGACGGTCAGCATCACCAGCCCCGCGTCGTGCAGGGTGTCGGGGTAGCTGCCCGAGACGAAGGATTCGACGCCGAGCAGGCGCTCGGCGATGGGCTTGACCAGATAAGCGATGGCTGCCCCACCGGCCGTCACCCACCGCGCCCTCCCCCGGAGGGGTCGGCGCAGCAGGAGGGCTCCGAGAAGGAAGAACGGCAGCAGATTGGTCAGCCGGTACGACGTTCCCAAGGTCAGCCATGACGCGATCGTCCGAGAGACGCCGGAGAAGTCGGTGTACACCCACACCAGGTTCCCGCGCGCCCACTCGTTGAGCGGACTGGACGCGAGTGCCACGACGATCGTCAGGATCACCAGCCACCGCGTCGACAGCAGCAGAAGCGGCGCTCCGACGAGAAGGAGGACGCCGAGGTAGCCGAGGACGATGGCCACCCACGTTCCCCACGTCGTCATCCACAGCCCCAGCGCGATGAGGATGCCCGCACGGATCGCCTGCCGCAGGAGGGTGCGTCCTCTCCCGCGGGGAGTCGTGCGGTTCCACACGATCTGCGCCGACATCCCCATGACGAGCGCGAACAGGGGGGAGGCGAGGTCGTTGATGTTCCCCGTCACGAAGCGCACGGCGGGCGGAACGTCCGGAAGCAGGGGCGCCGCGTGCGCGATGAGCATCGCGGTGACCGCGATGCCGCGAAGGATGTCGGGCGTCGGAAAGCGCTCCGCGGAGGGTATGAAGACCCGCCGTGCGGTGAGTCCTCGGGCGTCGGATGCCATGGGCGAAAGCGTAGGGCACACGGTCGGCCGCGACCATCTGCCGCCGTCATGCCGGTGTGCGATCCTTCTATTCCAGTACTAGAGTAGCGTGGTGGCCCTCACCATCACCGAGCTCACGATCATCGGCCTGCTTCTGGAGCGCCCCCGGCACGGGTACGAGCTCGAACACACCATCGAGCAGCGCGGCATCCGCAACTGGGCCGACATCGGGTTCTCCTCCATTTACTACGTGCTCGCGAAGCTCGAACGCCGCGGCCTCATCGACAGCGACGACCAGCCGGTCCACTCCCGGGCGAAGCGCACATTCTCCCCCACCGCGCGCGGACGGGAGGCGGCCATCGCGGAGACGACCGCCCTCATCGAGCACACCCGCCCGGCGTCGCACCCGTTCCTCGCCGGTCTGGCGAACCTCGGCCTGTTGAGCGAGCGGGACTACGCCGACGCCCTGCGCACGCGTCTGGCCGAGATCGAGGCCCGCATCGCCACGGTGCGGAGCACGAGCCGGGCGCAGGCCCCCCTCCCTCCGCCGGCGGAGGAGGTCTTCTCCTTCTCTCTCGCCCTCCTCGAGGCCGAGAGGGAGTGGCTCGCCCGGCGGGTCACGGTGTCGGCATGACGACCCCGACGATCGTGAGCGGACTTGCGCACTCCGGGGGTCTGCACTGCGAGACGACGACGCTCGGCGTGCTCCTCCCGGCGGTCGGGATCGACCTCTCCGAGCCCCTGCTCTTCGGTCTCGGCGGTGGCCTGTCGTTCATCTGGTGGGATTCGCGGCGCCAAGAGCTGCCGTTCCTGGGCGGGCGCGTCAAACCGTTCGTGCTCACACGGAACCTCGCCGCGCGACTCGGGCTGGATCTGCGCGTGCAGCAGACGACCTCGGCCACCAAGGCGTGGGAGAACGTGCGCGACCATCTCGACCGGGGCCGGCCGGTGGGCCTGCAACTCGACAGCTACGACCTGGACTATTTCACCTCGCGCGTGCACTTCGCCGGGCACATCGTCGCGCTGTACGGCTACGACGACGACACCGCATACCTCGTCGACACGGCCCAGCAGGGAGGTGGTGTGACCACCAGCCGCAGCTCCCTCGCACGGGCGCGTGCGGCTCGCGGACCGATGTCCGCCCCGCACCGGTCGTTCACCATCGAGCGCGGGGCGTTCTCACCGGGACCGGACGCCGTCGCGAGCGCGGCCTGGGCGGCGATCGCCGCGTGCGCGAACGAGTTCCTGTCACCGCCGATCGCCCACCTCGGCCACCGGGGCATCCGCACCGCCGCGGCCCGGGTGGGTTCCCTCCTCACGCGGGTGAGCGACCCGGAGCGAGGCCTCCCCGCGATCGCGCTGATCATGGAGAAGGCCGGCACGGGCGGGGCCCTGTTCCGCACCCTCTACCGCGACTTCCTGACGGAGGTGGAGGCCCTGCTCCCCCGCGGCGGAACCGCGCGCACGGTCGCCACCTCGCGCGATCGTTTCGCCGACGCGGCCCGGCGATGGACGGAGGTCGCGTCGCTCATCGAGACCGCGGGGCGAACGGGCGCGGCGCACCATCTCGCGGCGGCATCCGTCCTCCTCGAAGAGATCGCCGACATCGAGACCGCCGCGATGACCGACCTGCGAACCCTCGCGGCCGCTCAGGGCTGAGCCGTCGGATCAGCGGTCACCGACGCGCGCATTCCGCGCGACGGCGCTCGTCGCCGCGCGGCGGTGGTGATCCGGTCGAGACGAGAATGACATCCCTCTCACATCCGGCCCGGCGACGCAACCGCCCTGGCATCCCCCACCGCATCGCGTTACGTGGACACCTCACGAGAGAACGAGGGATGCCATGGGAGTTGCACGCTGGGTAGGGACCGGGGCGGTCGGACTCGCGGGCGCCGTCCTCGCGCGAACGGCGATCGGCCGGGCCGTCGCGGCCGGAACGGTGGCCTACCGCGTCTGGACCGATCCCAAGGTGCAGAGGGTGCGCCGCAAGGTCGCCGCGAAGGTGCGCACGCAGCGCGCGAAGCGCTGAGGCTCACCGCCCCGGGAGAACCCCGAGCACCACGCACGCGAGGCCGGCGACTCCGAGCACGCCGACGTACAGCCACCGGTGGTCCATGTCGATGGCACGCGTGTAGTACCCGTTGACGCGGGCGGCGGTCGCCGGGAAGTGCCGCCACGCGGTGGCCAGGAGGACGAACGGCGCCGCCAGCGCGACGAGGAACACCGCGTAGGCGAGCCACCGGAGTGCGGGATGATCGCTCACACCGTCGGCCACGCGACCGGTCATGTACATGATCGGGAGGGTCGTGAACCCGATGATCGAACAGCTCACGCCGAGGACGTAGTAGCTCCACGAGTGGGCGCGGCTCCTCGCGGGATGCGGCCGGACGCGCCGGACCGGTACACGCACACGCCAGACGGCGATGATCGCGGCACCGGCGAGGAACAGCGCCCCGGCGGCGAGGTCGACCCGACGATCGAGCACGGCCTCGGTCGTTCCGCGTTCCGCCGCCGTGACGAACTCCGTCGGATCGAAGCCCTGCAGGAGCAGATAGAGGATCGTGGCACCGGTCGCGAGTCCGCCCACCATCCACGCCATCCGCGATACCACGCGCACGTTCTGTGCGAGCATGTCGGCCGTCGCGCCGTACAGAGCGGGGTTCAGCCCGAGCGTGAGCCCGAGTCCGGCGAGCGTGGTCAGCGCCGCCGCCCAGCGCCCGAGGTCGTCCACGTCAGGAGCTCCTCTCGACCACAGACCCGGATGCCACGGGTCGAGCCATCGTATCGGCGGGGTGCGCGTTCGCCCGCGCGACCCGTCAGCCCAACGGGAGCGGCGAGATCGGTTCGGTCGCCCCCGCCCGCCGCCTATGCTTCCTCGCGTGACGATCTGGAACATCCTGCAACTCATCGCGACGGTGGTCGTCGCCGGGACATTCGTGGCCAGCGGGGTCGCGAAGGCGCGCGCCGGTGACACCACGGGCGACACCTTCGCCGCCCTCGGCGTCCCCTCCGTCCTCCATCGCACGTGGATCTTCCGGTCCTATCCGATCGCCGAGATCGCCCTCGGCGTCGCGCTCCTCGTTCTGCCGGCTCCCCTGTGGTGGGCCGCAGCCGCAGCGGCCTGCGTGCTCCTGGTCGCGCTCACCGTCCTGGTCGTCCGCGTGGTGCGTTCCGGCGACGCCGTCTCGTGCAACTGCTTCGGCGCGACGCAGCCCCTCACCGGGCGGACCGTCGTCCGCAACGCGCTGCTCCTGCTCTTCGGTGTCGGCACCCTCGTCGGCGACCCCCGGACGGTCACCCCCGTCCTCGGGGCGCTGCGCTCAGAGCCCGAGATCCTCCTCGCCGTCTGCGCGTCCGCCCTCGCGAGCGCGGGCGTGACGGCTCTCATCCTGGCGGCGCCGGGCCGACCGCGCGCGAGCGTCACGCACGCGGATCGCGTGCTGGAGATCCCCGACGTCGAGGTGCACGAGAGCGACGGACGGATGGTCCGACTGCCGTCTCTCACCGACGCGGGCGCCGTCCTGCTCGTCCACGTGAAGACCGGGTGCGGCCCGTGCGCGGAGGTCATCGAAGCGCTCCCCGACAACTCGCTGCTGGGTGGCCGGGTCCGCGTGCGACTCCTGGAACGGATGCCGGCGTCGCCTACGCCCCCGGGACGCCTCTGGGACCCGGACGGCGCGGTCGCCTCGCTGCTCGGGCTGGGCGCAACCCCCTCGGCCCTGCTCTTGGCCCAGGACGGCACCATCCCCGCGGACCCCGTCCGAGGCAGCGCCCAGATCTTCGAGCTCGTCGACGCCGTCGAACAGGCCCTCGATGCCCGCGCGGCCGCGCGCGTCGACGATGTCCCCCTGTGAACTAGTCATCGTGTAGACACGAGTTCCTCCGCCGAACCCGCCTCCCTAGCGTCGCGTTCACCGGTCGATGGTCGATCGGAAATCGCACTCCTAGGGGAGAAATGGTGGAGAAGAAGACCGGTGTCGACCGTCGCACGATCCTGAAGGGGGCCGCGTGGTCGGCGCCCGTCGTCGCCTTGGCGGTGGCGACTCCCATCGCCGCCGCGTCGGGCTCGACGTGTCCGCCCGAGCTCAAGGCCGGTGTGCTGGGGGGCATCACCACGCAGGCGATCGTCGTGGGGAACAAGGGCGCTCTCGCATTCGCGGGCGCTCTCGGTCTCGACGCCAGCGGGGTGGACCTGAGCCTGTTCCAGCCCGCGTACACGACGTTCTTCACGAGCGCGACGCTGACGATGAGCGACGGCACGACTCACGCGGGCACGGGCCTGGCGGCGGGGGCGGGGACACTCGGCCAGATCGGGGCGCTCCCCGGGACGCTGCTTTTCAACAACATCACGTTCCCCAGCGGCAGCTACCTACTCAACAGCAACCCCGTCCGTCCGGCGAGCCTCACCGTGACGGCGGAGGTCCTCCTCATCGGTCTGCCCTCGCTCGTCGAGATCCGCTGCCCCGTCACGCTGACCTGGACGTTCTCGGTCTGGGGTGTCGGTGGCGTCACCTCGGCCTTCCTGGGCGGGGCGGGGACGATCAACTACACCGGGACCGCGACGGCGGTCTGAGTCACCGTGCGCTCCGTCGCGACGCGTCAGCCCGGCCTGACCGTCGCGGCGGGGCCGTCGCATCGTCGACCCCTGGCCGCTTCGCGCAATTCGCGCCACTCCTCGTTCAGCCCGCGTCAGCGCGTCCGCCGACGACCGAACTTGCTAGAAACGCTCCACGGGACGCTCCGGGCGAACGCACGGGTCACAGGGAGTGAACCGCCGACAAATGCTCAGCAGCGAGGGGTGAAAGAGCGATGACATTTCCTCCTCGCCGCTCGGCGGAGCCGTCCATCCACCCGCCCTCGATGAGACGGCGGCGCAGCTCTCCCCGATCGGAGGCGCCCAGCGCCCGTCGCGCGCGCTGCAGGTTCGTCCGCACCGAGGCGATGGGGAGTCCGAGCCAACGGGCCAGGTGTTTGGCTGACGGCGCGCCGTGGCCGCAGTACAGGCACGCGAGTTGGAGCTGCCGATCCGACAGGTGCGTCGCGGGCAGGGGCGCCGACGCCTCGGGGTCGGGCCGCGTCTGCCCGTCCCCCTGCAGGACGGCGAGGAGGTCGCCGAAATCGTTCTCCCGCGTCAACACGGCCGCCGCGTGGGCTTCGCGCAGACGCGCGCGGTGCACCTCGGCCGGCTCGTCGCTGACGACGACGGGCTGCGCACCGGCCGCACGGAGGGCCCGCACCTTCAGCAGCGTGGGCACGTGGTCGACGAGCTCGGCACGGACGACCACGAACTGCGCGACCTCGGACACCTCCGCCCCGTACTGCACCCAGGTGGGCGCGACGGTGCGCACCCGGATGCGTGCGTGCCGGAGCACGGTCGCGGATCTCAGAGCCGCGCCGAGCGCGAGAACATCGTCGACCACGTCGACGCTGAATATCGCCGTCCCCCCCGAGACCATGCCGGGATCGTAGCAGCGATGCCACCGTGGAGAGGGCCTCATGGCGCCCCGATCTGGGTCGTCGGTTCCCACCGGATGGCACGGACGACGATCGCCGAGCACCTCGCCGGCACGGTCCGGCGCCCCGTGGCCTCGGGAGATCTGGAGCAGGTGGAGGGAGCGATGCTCATCGTCTTCCTGGGTGCCTACGAACCCCCGAACACCCTGCCGCGAATGCTCCGCCGGTTGAGCCTCCGAGGCGCGCGCGTCATCCTCGGCTACGACGCCACCACCGGCACGGATGAGCTGACCGACCTCGCGGCGAGGTTCGACGTCTGGGCCCTCTTCGACGTGCGTGGCGACGTCCGCGTGCTGAGCGACCTCGTGCGGCGGGGACTGTCCTCGCCCCTGCACCCGGCGTCGCAGACCTTCTCACCGGCGCTCGCCCGCTGGCACGTGCCAGCCGCGCCGAAACAGACCGCGCTCACCCCGCGCGAGCGGGAGGTGGCGCGCTTGATGTGCGGTGAGACGCCCCTGAGCGCCGAAGGCACCTCCCTCGCCCTCGGCATCAGCGTCCACACCGTCCACGCGCATCTGCGCAACATCCGCGGCAAGGTGGGCTCCCGGTACACCGGCAACCGCGATGCCCTGCGAGACGCCCTGACCGACCTGGGGTGGTTGGACTAAGGCGGGGCCCGGACGGTCAACGCCGAAGATGGAGATGAACGCCCACTCGAGAACCAGGGGAGCGAATGCCACCAGCGGCACACCGACGTCACTACAAGGGGAACATCGGCATCGGGATGCCCGCGGGGCAGACGCCTCGGGTGAGCCATCTGGTCATTCGGCACACGAATCTCTACCGGATCACCTCCATGAGGGAAGCCACCATCAGCCGCCTCGAACCGGAGGACGACGAGGTCTTCCTGTTCTCCTCGACCGTCGGCCCCCTGTCCGTCCAGGTCGGCAAGGCCACGGCGCAGGTTCCGGCCCGGACTCTGGTGCTCGTGCAGGAGCCGCGGATGAGAGTGGCGGCGGAATCGGATGCCGACGTCATCCTCGCCGTGTCGCAGCGCTCCGTCGTCCGGGAGATGAACCTCCGCGCCTCCGCTCGCACCGGAGGCATCATCCAGGTCTGGACGAGTCCGATCTTCGGCGGCGCCCTCGACACGGCGTTGGCACGCGCGTTCGATGCCGCCGACGCCAGTGGCGGATACCTCGATCCGCGGGTGATCGACGTCCTCCACATGATGTCGCGCAGCATCATCCAGCTCCCGGCAGACGTCGAGACCCTCCCTCCCGGGGCGGTGACACCGCTCGCGCGCGCACGAGCCCTCATCGTCGAGATGCACCTCGACCCGGCGACCACTCCCGCAGGGCTCGCGCAGGCGCTCGGCATCCCCCTCCGAACGCTTCAACGCGTCTTCGCGGACGCGGGCTCGTCGATCGCCTACGAACTGCGTCGCGCGCGGGCCGGCACCGCCGCAGCGCTGCTCGCATCCCCCTCGACTCGAGGGCAGAGCGCGACGCGGACAGCCCGAGACGCCGGTTTCGGAAGCGTGGCGAGCATGCGTCGCGCTCTCCGCGAGTTCGGACCCAGAGACGGTTCCGACGCCCGAGCCCCGTGAAGGCCGCGCACCATCCGTTCTCCGCCCGGCGCCGAATACCTCTCGACGGAGCATGATCCTCGCACCGTCCGTCGACGCAGAAGAGGGACACCATGACCACCGAGACCGCCACCGATCCCGCGACCGCGCGCGACGTGCGTCGGCCACACGCCTGGATCTGGGCATCGTCGGCGGGCATCGTGTCGGCTCTGGCCCTGCTGGGAACCGCCGAACTGCTCGCGGCGATCTTCGCTCGAGCCGCCAGTCCCGTCCTGGCCGTCGGCTCCTTCATCGTCGACATCGTGCCGAGGCCGCTGAAGGAGCTCGCGATCACCCTGTTCGGGGAGACCGACAAGATCGCCCTCCTCGTGGGTGTCGGTCTGGGTGCCGTGGTCGCCGCCGCGATCGCCGGTCTGCTGGAGTACCGCTTCCGGCTGAGCGGCACGATCCTCCTCGCGATCGGTGGTGCACTGGCCACCGCCGCCATCGTCACGCGCACCGGAGCCGGTGCTCTGGCCTGGCTTCCGCCCGTCGTGGGGACCCTCGTGGGTGTGGCCGTGCTGCTGGTGCTGATCGTCCGGCTCCGCCGCTGGGTCAACGCAGCCATCGCGTCGAACACGGAGGCACGCGGCGTCAACCGTCGTGGGTTCTTCCTGATGTCGGGCATCGTGGCCGGCACCGCGATCATCGTGGGCGTCGGCGCGCGCGTCCTGAACGCCGCCACCGCATCGGTCGCCGCCGCGCGCGATGCGCTGCGCCTGCCCGCCCCCCGCACGACGGTGACGGTGCCCGCCGGCGCCGAGCTCGACGTCCCCGGCCTGACCCCGCTGATCACGCCCAACGCGGACTTCTACCGCGTGGACACCGCGCTCACCGTCCCCAACGTCGACCCCACCACCTGGCGCCTGTCGGTCGAGGGAATGGTCGACACCCCCGTGGAGCTCAGCTTCGACGACCTCGTCGGCATGGGCCTCGACGAGTACGGGGTCACCCTCACCTGCGTCTCCAATGAGGTCGGCGGCGGTCTCATCGGCAACGCCATCTGGACCGGCGTCCCCATCCGCGACGTGCTGCGTATGGCCGGGGTCCAGGCCGACGCCGACATGGTGCTCTCCGAGAGCGTCGACGGGTACACGGCATCCACGCCCCTGACCTCGCTCACCGACGACAACCTGGATGCCATCTTCGCGGTGGCCATGAACGGCGAACCGCTCCCGTTCGAGCACGGCTTCCCCGTGCGCATGGTCGTGCCCGGTCTCTACGGATACGTCTCGGCCACCAAATGGGTGACGAGACTGACGGTCACGCGCTTCGACAGGGACGAGGCGTACTGGACTCCGCGCGGCTACTCGGCTGAGGCCCCCATCAAGCTGTCGTCGCGCGTGGACACTCCGAAGATCGGCACTCCCGTGCCCGCCGGCGCCGTCGTCGTCGCCGGCATGGCGTGGGCGCAGCCCGTCGGCGTCGAGAAGGTGGAGGTCAGCATCGACAACGGCGAGTGGCAGGAGACCCAGCTGTCCACGCCCATCAACGACCAGTCGTGGGTGCAGTGGAAGTTCGACTGGAACGCCGAGTCCGGATCGCACTACATCGCGGTGCGCGCCACCGACAAGCAGGGCAATCTGCAGATCCAGGAGCAGGCTCCCATCGCCCCCGACGGATCGAGCGGGTGGCAGCGGACGCTCGTGACGGTGAGCTGACGCGGACCGGGGACCGCTCGGCCGCGGAGGGCTGTCAAGCCATGGTGCGAGCCGCCCGTGCAGGCCATCATCGGAGCATGCCTTCAGCAAGCATTCCCGAACCTTTCGACGTGCGCCGATGAGCGCTCCCGTGCAAGGTCCCCCCGGCGAGTCCATCCCCGGCGTCCCGGTCGGAGGGGAGCGCCCCCTCGCCAGCCTCCGACGCACCCTGCCCGCCGACTGGGACGACCAGGTCGACCTTTTCGCGATCGTCAAGCTCGACGGCGGTGGCATCGTCCGCGGGTGGAACCTGGGCGCCGAGCGCATCAAGGGCTACACCGAAGACGAGATCCTCGGTTCACACTTCTCGCGCTTCTACCGCGAGGAGGACCGGCGCCGCGGGGTACCCGACCAGCTCCTCGCGGCGGCGCAGCGCGACGGGCACGTCGAAGACACAGGGTGGCGGGTGCGCAGTGACGGCACGGAGTTCTGGGCCCGCGTGACGATCTCCGCCATCCGCAGCGATCAGGGCCAGGTCCTCGGTTTCGTCAAGATCGTGCGCGATCTCACGGCCGAGAAGCAGGCCGCCGACGAGCAGGCCGCGCTGCAGCGCACTTTCGCCCACGATCTCCTGTCCCCCGTGACCGCCCTCCGCGGCTACCTCGACCTCCTCGGCGAGGATCTTTCCGCCAACCACCGTCTGCTGCGGCTGGCCTCGGAGGCGAGCGACCACCTCGTCGCCATGGCGCAGGCACTTCTCAGCGATGCGTCGTCTCGGCCCGAGCGGGGGCGGCGTCAAGCGACGCTCGACCTCATCGCCCGCGCCGCCGTCGCGCTGGTGCTGCCGGGCGAGGGTTTCAGCCGCGTGACCTTCGGACGGATGGATGCCGTTCCCGTGATCGGCGACGTCCTGGGCCTGCGCCGGGCGGTGGCGAACGTCCTCGAGAACGCGGCGAAGTACTCCGACGACGAGATCACGGTGGAGGTGTACGAGACCGACGAGGGCGCCGTCGTCTGCGTGCGCGACCGCGGTCGTGGCATCCATCCCGACGATCTGGAGGGCATCGTCCGCGAGGGTGAGCGCGGCCGACTCGCCGACGCGAACGACGGCGGAACGGGCATCGGACTGGCGAGCGTGCAACGTGTCGTGACCGCGCACCACGGGGTGCTGCGCATCGCCAGCGAGCCCGGCGAGGGGACGCGCGTGACGATGTCGATCCCGCGCGCCGACGACCTAGGACTCTGACGTCGCGAGCGTCGCACCGGCGCGCTCGATCTCCTTCAGCGCGGCCGCGCTCGAGGTCGGGTGCACCCCGGCCACCAGGTCGGTGAGGACGCGGACAGAGCGACCGGCCGCGATCGCGTCGAGGGCGGACGCCCGCACGCAGTAGTCCGTGGCGATGCCGGCGATGTCGATGTCACGGATGCCGTGGGCGTCCAGGATGTCGGCGGCGGTGCGGCCGTCGTCGGAGACGCCCTCGAACAGGGAGTACGCCGGTCGCCCCTGCCCCTTCTTGAGGTGATGCGTCACGCGGCTCGCGTCGAACACCGCGTCGTACTCGGCGCCCTCGGTGCCGGCCACGCAGTGCACGGGCCAGCTGTCGACGAAGTCGGGCGTGGGCGAGAAGTGGCCGCCGTTGTCGTCGTCGCCGTGATGCCAGTCGCGCGAGGCGACGACGACCGCGTAGTCGTCGGCGTGGGCGGCGAGGTAGTGGGAGATGCGCGCGGCGACCGCGTCGCCCCCCTCGACGCCGAGCGCGCCGTGCTCGGTGAAGTCGTTCTGGACGTCGACGATGAACAGTGCCCTGGTCATGTCTCGAGCCTACGCGCGCTGGCGCGGGCCGTCTCCGCCCGATCGCCGCGGTCGTGTCGGGCGAGCCTCGAGGGCCACCAGATCGCGGCGCCGATGTCGTACGCGAGCGCCGGAACGAGCAGAGAGCGCACGACGAAGGTGTCGAGGAGCACGCCGAAGGCGACGATGAACGCGAGTTGGGCGAGGAAGAGGATCGGGATGACGCCGAGCGCGGCGAAGGTGGCGGCCAGGACCAGACCTGCCGACGTGATCACTCCCCCGGTCGCCACGAGACCGCGCAGGATGCCGGGACGCGTGCCGTGCACGAGGGACTCCTCGCGCACGCGCGACATCAGGAAGATGTTGTAGTCCACCCCGAGAGCCACCAGGAAGACGAAGCCGTAGAGCGGAACGGACGGGTCGGCACCGGGGAAGGCGAGCGGACCGTTGAACACCAGGGCACTCACACCCAGCGCGGCGCCGAACGACAGGATCACCGTGCCGACGAGGATCACCGGCGCCACGATCGAGCGGAGCAGCGCCATCAGGATCAACAGGATCACCGCCAGCACGAGGGGGATGATGAGCGTGCGGTCGCGGATCGAGGTGTCGATCGAGTCGATGTCGGTCGCGGTGACGCCCCCGACGAGGGCCGTCCCCTCTCCCAGCTCGGTCGCGAGATCCGCCCGCAGCTGACGCACCGCCTCGTCCGCCGCCGCGGAGTCCGCGGTGTCGGCGAGCGTCGCGGCGAGCAGCGCGTCGCCGTCCGACACGGTGGGCGTGGGAGCGGGGGTCCCCGGCGGACCGAACGCCGTGACGACCAGAGCACCGTCGACCACGTCGACGGGCGCCTGCCCGCCGGAGGCGTCCGCCGACAGGATCGCGACGGAGTCGATGCCCTCGGCCCGCTGCAGCACCGCGACGGCGTCCGCGGCTCGCTCCTCGGGGACGAGCACGTACGCGGGGCTCCCCGATCCGCCCGGGAAGTGCTCGGCGAGCACGGCCTGCCCGTCACGGGCCTCGGAGGCGCCCAGCACGAGATCGCTGGAGGGGACGCCGTCGGCGCGCAGCTGGGTGAGACCGGCGCAGGCGGCGAGGAGCACGACGGTGCAGACGATCCAGAGGGGACGCGCGCGGCGGGCGACGAACCGCGCCTGCCGCGGCCAGATGCCCTTGGCCGGGGCGGTGAGGTCATCGGGCAGCGCGGTGCCGCTCTGGGGGAGGAAGGGCCAGAACGCCGCGCGACCGAACAGCGCGAGCAGGGCCGGAAGGAACGTCAGCGCCGAGAGCACCGCGAACGCGATGCCGATCGAGGCGATCGGTCCGAGCGCGCGGTTGGTCGCGAGGTCGGACAGGAGCAGGCAGAGCAGACCCGCGATGACGGTTCCACCCGAGGCCAGGATCGGCTCGACCGCTCCGCGCCACGCGCGGACGGTGGCATCCCACCGCCGCTCCCCCGCCCCGACAGCCTCCCGGAAACGCGCGACGTACAGCAGCGCGTAATCGGTGGCGGCGCCGATGACGAGGATGAACAGGATTCCCTGCACCTGCCCGTTCAGCACGACGATCCCGGCGAACGCGAGCCACCACACGGTCAACAGCGCCACGCACAGGGCGAACACCGACGTCAGCAGGACGAGGATCGGCAGCAGAGGCGACCGGTACACGACGACGAGGATCACGAACACCGCGCCCAGCGCGACGATCAGCAGGAGGCCGTCGATGCCGAGGAAGCCCTTCACCAGATCGGCGGTGAACCCGGCGGGACCGGTGACCCAGACCCGGACGCTGTCGGGGGTGTCGGCCGCGACGAGGTCACGCACGGTCTCCACGACCTCGCGCACGTCGCTCGAACTGTCGATGGGGAGGAAGATCTGGGCGGCCTGCCCGTCCTCCGACACCACCGGCGGCGATGCCTCGCCCTGCACGCCCCCGAGGGCGGCCGCTTCGCGGGCGAGGGATCGAAGGGCTTCGGTCTGCGCGTCCGAGAGGGTGCTGCCGTCGTCGGTCGCGGCGACGATCAGGGCGGGGATCGTCTCGCCGCCCGTGAAGTCGGTGAGCCGCTCGCTCACCCGCGTGGCATCCGCCGACTGCGGGAGGAACGACGACTGGTCGTTCGTGGCGACCTCGTCGACCTTGCCGAAGAACGGTCCCCCGACGGAGCCGCCGACGAGCCACACCAGCACGAGGAGACTCGGGATGCCGATGCGCAGCCACCGTGAGACGCGCGGGGCGTCGTGGGCGGAGCGGTCACGGCGGAGGGGCGCGGTCGCAGCACGGCGGGACATGTAGCTAGCTTATCTAGCTATACGCCCGGTACGCCAGCCCGACGCTCGAGCCTGTCGCGTCCGATGCTCACCCCCGGACGAACAACACCACGATCGAGAGGATGAAGGCGACGGTCCCGAGGCCGAGGATGCCCGCCGCCAGCAGGGACACGAACCGGACCACGGGCGACGAACGCGTCAGCCGCATCCGATGGAGGCTGCCCCGCCGGTAGTAGATGTCGGCCATGTCGGCGGCACCGATCTTGGCGTCGTCGTGCGGCGAGAGCGGAGCCTCGTTCACGCCGCCCTGATCGTCGAACCACCGCACCACTCGGCCATCGTCGACGTCCTCGACCACGGCCCGCACCGGCATCCAGGTGCCGTCGGCGAGAAGAAGGATCACCGCGAGCAGGGCGAGTCCCGTCCCGGCGCCGAGCCCGACCCACGTGAAGATCTCGATGACGGCATCGAGGGCGTTCGACACGGGCACTCCTGCGGATGGCGGGCGGGATCGACTTCGCCGCGCGAGAACGACACGGGCGCCGTCAGCCTATCGGGCGAGGTCGTGCGACTCCGGGCGAGCCTCCGCCCTCGACCGGATGCCGTCCTGCGGACGACGCGAACGGGTAGGCCGCCGCCGTGGCATCCAGCGTTCGGGGCTGTCGACGGGCGAGGACTCGCCCCACCGCGTCCGGGGCGAGCGCGACCCCCTCCGGAATCCGCCGAAACACTCTTGCCGGGCATCGAACGCGCCCTCTACCGTCACGACGAAGCCGCCCCTCTCACTCGACCCGACCGGAGATCACCCATGCCCACTCCCCCGCCCACCGCCCCGACCGGCCTCCCCCGCCGCGCCCTCTTCACCACGGCCGTCGCCGGAGCGGTCGGGGTGGTCGCCGCCACCGCCGCGGCATCCCCCGCTGACGCGGCAGCCGGCACGACGTCGTGGGTCCTCGGGGGGAACACGGGCGTCTCGACCGACGGATCGAACTTCATCGGGCCGAGAAACACCGGCGCTCCGCTCGTGTTCAAGACGTGCGCGACCGGATCCACGACCCCCTTGGAGCGGATGCGCATCACCCCGTCGGGCAGCGTCGGCATCGGCACAGCGGCACCGAGCGCCCAGCTGCAGATCACCACGACGAGCACTGCCATCAAAGCCATCACGACGAGCAGTGCCGCCTCTTCGCGGGCGGTCGCCGCGAGCGCCAAGGCAGGGACGGCGTTGTTCGGTCGATCGACGAGCGGACTCGGCGCAGACATCAGTTCGACATCCGGAACGGGCTTGAAGGCGACGTCGACGGAGTTCTATGCCATCACCGCTTCCGGCGCGACCGGTGGCATCGCGGCCGAGTCACCGAACTACGCGTTCATCGGCAACGGCCAGACCATCGGTGGATACTTCGCCGGACCGATCGGCAGCTTCAGCACCTCCGGCAGCGACGTGGCGGCATGGGGTGTGAACACCAACGACGACTCGGGCACGGGCGTCCGCGGGTCGGGTCGCATCGGCGTGCATGCGAAGGCCTCGCTGACCGGGGTGGCGCAGGCTCTCCTCGCGGAGGGCGGCCAGTACGCGGTCTACGGCATCAGCGGCACGACGGCCGGCGTGCGCGGCGACTCCGAGTATGTCGGTCTCTGGGGTCAGGGCAAGAGCTGGGGCGTCTACGGGATCGCGAACGCCACGAGCGGGCAGAACTACGGCGTCTACGCCACGACGTCGAGTCCCGACGGGTACGCGATGTTCGCGCAGGGTCGCGTGCACGTGAACGGCACCCTGAGCAAGAACGCGGGATCGTTCCGGATCGACCACCCCCTCGATCCCGACAACAAGTGGCTCTCGCACTCGTTCGTCGAGTCGCCCGACATGATGAACGTGTACAACGGCACCATCGTCACCGACCAGGCGGGCACGGCCACCGTCGACCTCCCCGATTACTTCGAGGCCCTGAACCGCGACTTCCGCTACCAGCTGACGGTCATCGGAGACTTCGCCCAGGTCGCGGTGTCGCGCGAGATCGGCGACAACTCCTTCGACATCCGCACCGACCGTGGCGGGGTCAAGGTCTCCTGGCAGGTGACCGGCATCCGTCACGACGCGTACGCCGAGGCGCACCCCATCGTCGTCGAAGAGGACAAGAGCGACGCCGACAAGGATGCCGCGGGCTCGAACGCGCGACGCGGTTCCGCCCCGAGCGACCTCCGGGCCCCCACCGGGCCGGACGCAGAGATCCCCGAGACCAAGATGCCGACCGCACCGACCCTGCCGTGAACGGCAGAAGGCCCGGGCGAACCCGGGCCTTCTATCGTGGAGCCGCCTAAGGGAATCGAACCCTTGACCTATTCATTACGAGTGAATCGCTCTGCCGTCTGAGCTAAGGCGGCGTGTGCGCGCTGTCGCGTGCACGATCATCGATCTTACATGCTCCAGCGCGTCCCGAGGTACGCGTCAGTAGTCGCCGCTCGCGGACCGATCGGCGAGGATGTCGCGGCTCGACGACAGACCCAGCCGGGTGGCGCCGGCGGCGATCATCTCCTCCGCGGCCGCGCGGGTGCGGATGCCCCCGGATGCCTTGACCTCGGCGCGGTCGCCGACGGTACGCTTCATCAGCTCCACCGCGTGAACGCTCGCCCCACCCGCGGGGTGGAACCCGGTCGACGTCTTGACGAAGTCCGCACCGGCCGTGACCGCCGCCTCGCACACCGCCACGATCGCCTCGTCGGACAGCGCCGCCGACTCGATGATGACCTTGAGCACGGTCGGAAGCGGAGCTGCGGCGCGCACCGCGCGGATCTCGGTCTCGACGACGTCGTAGCGCCCCTCGATGGCCGCTCCCACGTCGATGACCATGTCGATCTCATCGGCCCCCTGGGCGACCGACAGCGCGGCCTCGGCGGCCTTGACCTCGGCGTGATGCTTGCCGCTGGGGAAACCGCACACGACGGCGACCTTGAGACCGGCGGGCACTTCGACCGGGAGGAAAGACGGCGACAGACAGACGCTGTACGTGCCGAGCTCCGCACCCTCCGCGATGGTGCGCTCCACATCGGCGCGTGTGGCCTCGGGCTTCAGCAGCGTGTGGTCGATGTAGCGGGCCAGGTCTTCGACGGGCGCGGTCATGAGAACTCCTTCGGGTGGGACGGGAATCAGCCTAGGCGGCCGGGGCGGCGGCGACCGCCGTCACCCGCAGCGCAGGCCGTCCTCCGGCACGGTTCCGTCGACGAGGTACGCGTCGACGGCGTCGGTCACACATGCGTTCCCCTTGTTGTAGCCGAGGTGTCCTTCGCCGACGTTCGTGATGAGAACGCCCTGGGCGAGCTGCTCGGCGAGACGCTGCGCGCCGACGTACGGGGTGGCCGGGTCGCCCGTGGTGCCGATGACCACGATGGGCGGGGAGCCGTCGGCGGTGATCACGCCGCGGGTGCCCGTGGGCGCTGCCGGCCAGGACGCGCAGACGTCGACGCCCTCCCAGTACGGGGCCGTGGTGGGGGCGGCTTCGGCCAGGCGCTGGCGGAAGACCTCGTCGTCGGCCTCCGACCCCTCGTCGGGGTAGTCCATGCAGTTGTACGCGATGAACGCTTCCATCGTGTTGCTCGCGTACTCGCCGCCCACGCGATCGTTGTAGAAGTCCGCGAGTTGGAATGCGACGTCGGGGAGACCGTTTCCCACGTCGGACAGCGCGGCCCGGAGGTAGGGCCAGTTCTCCTCGCTGTAGAGGGCCGCCACGATCGCGGTCATGAGGGTGTCGCCCCCGAGCTGACGACCGTCGCTCGCCGTGAGCGGGCGGGCGTCGACGCGCGCGAGCGTCGCGGCGAGGTCGGCCATGGCGTCGTCGACCGACCCGCTGTAGGGGCAGTCCGCGGTGGTGAGGCAATCGGTCATGAAGGCGCGCAGGGACTGCTCGAAACCGATCGCCTGCCCGATGGCGGACTCGTTCTGCGACAGGCTGGGGTCGATGCCACCGTCGAGCACCATGCGTCCGACGCGCTCCGGGAAAAGGCCCGCGTAGGTCGTGCCGAGCAGGGAACCGTACGAGAACCCCAGGTAGTTGAGCTTCGGGTCGCCGAGCACGGCGCGCAGCAGGTCCATGTCGCGCGCCGAGTTCTCGGTCGTGATGTAGGGCAGGATGCCGTCGCTGTTCGCGTCGCAGGCCTGGGCGAACGCCGCCGCCCGCTCGTTCTGCGCCTGCTCGCGCTCGGCGCTGCCTCGCGCACCGGCCGGGATGTCGTAGAAGTAGCTGTCGAGACCCTTGGCGTCGTAGCAGCTGACCGCCGTGGACTCGCCGACGCCCCGCGGATCGAAACCGATGACGTCGTACGCGTCTGTCAGCTTCTGGTCGACGAGGATCGTCAGGGCCGACTTCATCAGCGCGACCCCGCTCGCGCCCGGGCCCCCCGGATTGGTCAGCAGCGAGCCGAGCGGTTGCCCCGAGGTCGCCCGGTGGCGTGCGACGGCGAGCTGGAGCTCGCCCCGGGACGGATCGCTGTAGTCGCGCGGAGCCGTGACCGTCGTGCAGTCCAGCCCCGTGCCGCACTCCTCCCATGTCAGCGTCTGCGAGTAGTAGGGCAGGAGAGCCTCGGAGACGCCGTCGGTCTGCGGAGCGAGCGAGAGGCCGGGAGTCGGGGCCATCGGGGGGATCTGGGCGTAGAGGCACCCCGACAGCGCCAGGACCGCCGTCGCCAGGCCCGCGACCAGCGCGACGAGACGTCGCCGCGCGGTCACGGGGCCGACCCGTCGGACACGGTGATGAGAAGACTCTCGAGAGCGAGCAACGGCGCGGCGTTCTGCTCGAGGTGGCGTCTCGTGTCGGAGATCCGGTCGAGCACCCCGAGGGTGCGTGCTGTCGACCACTGCGCAGCGAGCGCGCGGAGGTCATCCACGCGTTCCGTGTTGACCAGGTCGGTGTCGCGCCCGAACTGCAGCATGACGACATCGCGGAACATCGACTGCAGGTCGGTGAGGACACGATCGATGCCATCTCGCAGGCTCCGCGTGGCACGACGCTTCTGGTCGTCTTCGAGAGCGTTCAGTTGTCCTCGCACGGACGGCGGGACGGCCGCTCCCTCGGCCACGCCCAGGGTGCGCAGGAGACTGCGCCGCTCCTCCTCGTCGCGGCTGACCGTCAGCGCCTTCGCGTCGTCGGTCGCCAGTCGGACGATCTGGCCCGCGACCTCGACGGCGTCGCCGATCCCGCGGACTCCCAGGACGGCGGCGAGCGTCTCGGCCCGTCGCGCTCGTGCGTCGTCGTCGGTCGCGAGACGCTGCGCCATGCCGATGTGCCGCTGGGCGTGGCGGGCCGACTCCTCCGCCACCTCGGGCGCGACGCCTGTGCGCTCGACGATGAGGGATGCCACATCCGACACCGACGGCTCCCTCAGGCGCATCACCCGAACCCGGGAACGGATGGTCGGCAGCAGGTCGGCGTCGCTCGGCGCGCAGAGCACCCACACGGTCTGCTCGGGGGGCTCCTCGAGCGCCTTGAGCAGCACGTTCGAGGTCCGTTCGGCCATGCGGTCGGCGTCTTCGACGACGATCACCCGGTGTCGCCCGAGGGACGGTGCGAACGAAGCCCGCTCCACCAGGCGACGGGCTTCGTCGATGCGGATGACGACCTGTTCGGTGCGCAGGGCCGTGAGATCGGGATGGGTGCGCGCGATGACCTGACGCTGCGCGCGCTCATCGCCGGGGTCGGCGATGAGCGCCGCGGCGAAGGCGTAGGCGAGGGTCGACCGCCCCGATCCCGGGGGGCCCGTGATGAGCCACGCGTGGGCGAGTGCCGACGGATCGGCGGCCGCGGCGCGCAGGGTCTCGACCGCCTCGGGCTGGCCCCACACCGCGTCCCAGGGGAACGGCGCGGGTGCGGCGACGTCGGGCGAGGGATCCAGCACGGCGGGCATGCGTTCCACCCTAGACGGGGGTTCCGACGCGGCCACTGGCGATCCGCTGTGCATGCCCCCGGTGACCGTCTCAGGCGAGACGGGATGCCACGGCATCCCGCACGCGACGCGCCAGCTCGGGCACGGGTCGACGGGCGTCGAGCACGACGAACCGCTCGGGGTCGGCCTCGGCGAGCGCGAGGAAGCCCGCCCGTACGCGCGCGTGGAACTCCCCCTTCTCGGCTTCGAGACGGTCGAACGGCTTGGCCTCGGCGTCGAGCCGCGTGCGGGCCGCGGCCGGATCGAGGTCGAGAAGCACGGTCAGGTCGGGCAGCAGCCCGCCGGTCGCCCAGAGCGACAGGTCGCGGACGTCGTCGGCGTCGAGCACTCGGCCGGCGCCCTGGTAGGCCACCGAGGAGTCGAGGTAGCGGTCCTGGATGACGACGTCCCCCCGAGCGATGGCCGGCCGCACGACGGTCTCGACGTGGTGAGCGCGGTCCGCCGCGTAGAGGAGGGCTTCGGCCCGCGGGGCGATATGGCCGCGATGATGCAGCACGATGTCGCGCACCAGCACGCCGACCTCCGTCCCACCGGGTTCGCGTGTGCGCACGACGTCGCGGCCGCGCTCGCGCAGCCACTCCTCGAGGAGCGTCGCCTGGGTGGTCTTTCCGGCACCGTCGCCCCCCTCGAAGGTGACGAACAGACCGGGACCCCCGGCCGCCGCGGCCTCGGGAGCGCGCGGCGGACGGGTCGGTTCGGTGGTCACGACTTCTTCGCCGGCGCCTTGCGGGTGGTCGTCGTCTTGCGCGCGGTTGTCTTCTTGGGCGCGGGGCCCTTGGCGCGCTTGTCCGCGATGAGCTCGACGGCGCGTTCGAAGGTGATGGCCATCGCGTCTTCGCCGCGCGGCACCGTCGCGTTGGTCTCTCCGTCCGTGACGTAGGGTCCGAATCGACCGTCCTTCAGCTTGATGGGCTTGCCGCTGACGGGGTCGGCCTCGAACTCCTTGAGAGCGCTCGATGCCCGGCGGGCGCCGTACTTGGGCTCGGCATACTTCGCGAGCGCCTCCTCGAGCGTGATGTCGAAGATCTGCTGCTCGGCGTCGAGCGACCTCGAGTCGGTGCCCTTCTTCAGGTACGGACCGAAGCGCCCGTTCTGGGCGGTGATCTCGGCACCCGACTCCGGGTCGGTGCCGACGACGCGCGGGAGAGAGAGGAGCTGCAGCGCGGTGTCGAGGTCGATGGTGTTGACCGACATCGACCGGAACAGCGAGGCTGTGCGCGGCTTGGGCGCGGCCTCCTTCTTCGCTCCGCGCTTCTTCGGCTGCTCGACGACTTCACCGGTGGCCTGATCGACCTCCTCCGGCTCCTCCGCGTCGACCTCCTGGACGTAGGGACCGAAGCGCCCGTCCTTGACGACGACGAGCTTGCCGTTGTCGGGGTTCTCCCCCAGCACACGGTCGCCGGCGACCGGGGCGTCGATGAGTTCCTGGGCCTTCTCGGGTGTCAGTTCGTCGGGCGCGAGGTCCTCGGGGATGTTGACGATGCGCGGCTTCGCCTCGGGATCGGCACCGGGCTCGCTGACCTCGAGATAGGGGCCGTACTTGCCGAATCGGAGGGTTGCGGTGTCGGTGATGCGCGTCGAGTTCAGTTCGCGCGCGTCGATCTCGCCGAGGTTGTCGACGATGTGCCGAAGGCCCACCTGCTTGTCCGAGCCGAAGTAGAAGGCTTTGAGCCACTCGGTCCGGCGCTGCTCGCCCCGGGCGATGGCGTCGAGGTCGTCTTCGAGGGCGGCTGTGAAGTCGTAGTCGACGAGGTCGGCGAAGTGCTCCTCGAGCAACCGGACCACGCTGAACGCGAGCCAACTGGGCACGAGCGCCTGACCACGCTTGGTGACGTAGCCGCGGTCGAGGATCACGCCGATGATGCTCGCGAAGGTCGAGGGACGACCGATCCCCTTCTCTTCGAGCGCCTTGACCAGGCTGGCCTCGGTGTACCGGGGCTTCGGAGAGGTACTGTGACCCTTCGGTTCGACGTCGCTCACGCTGAGCTCGTCGCCCACCGCGACGGGCGGCAGCGACTGGTCCTCGTCGTCGTCGCGGCCGTTGCGCTTCTCGTCGGCACCCTCTTCGTAGGCCTCGAGGAAGCCCTTGAAGGTGTAGACGGTTCCGGATGCCGTGAACTCCGCGACCTGCTTCTCGGCCTGGACCGCGAGGGTCACCGTGGTCGTCTCGTACTTGGCATCCGCCATCTGGCTGGCGATGGTGCGCTTCCAGATGAGGTCGTAGAGCTTCTGCTCGTCGCGGTCGAGGGAGGACGCGACGGAGGCGGGCGTACGGAACTCCTCGCCGGAGGGGCGGATGGCCTCGTGCGCTTCCTGTGCGTTCTTCGACTTGCTCTTGTAGACGCGCGGGTTCGCGGGGACCGCCTTGTCGCCGTAGAGCTTGACGGCCTGGGCGCGCGCGGCCGAGATGGCCTGGCCCGACAGGGCGACCGAGTCGGTTCGCATATAGGTGATGAAGCCCTTTTCGTAAAGGCGCTGGGCGACACCCATGGCGTGCTTCGCGCTCATCGAGAGCTTGCGACCGGCCTCCTGCTGCATCGTCGAGGTCGTGAAGGGCGCGCGCGGGCTGCGGGTTCCGGGTTTGGCCTCGACCTTCGCCACGGTGGCGCGACCGACGGCCGTGACAGCGTCGGCCAGGACACGCGCCTGGGTCTCGTCGAGGACGACGACGGCCTTCTTGAGCTTTCCGTTGTCGTCGTAGTCGCCACCGCGGGCGATGGGCGCCCCGTCGAGGCGGTTCAGCCGGGTGGTGAACGACGACCCCGCCTGGGAGGCGCGAGCCTCCACGTCCCAGTAGGACGCCGAGACGAACGACATGCGCTCCCGCTCGCGCTCGACCACCATGCGCGTGGCCGCGGACTGCACACGTCCGGCGCTGAGGGCGGTGCCCTCGCGGCCCGAGCCGACCTTGCGCCACAGGACGGGAGAAACGTCCCACCCGTAGAGGCGGTCGAGGACGCGGCGGGTCTCCTGGGCGTCGACGAGCGAGACGTCGAGATCGCGCGTGTGCTCGGCCGCTTCGCGGATGGCGTCCTTCGTGATCTCGTGGAAGATCATGCGGCGGACGGGGACCTTGGGCTTGAGGACCTCGAGCAGGTGCCACGCGATGGCTTCGCCTTCGCGATCACCATCGGTGGCGAGCAGGACTTCGTCGGCCGTCTTCAGCGCGCGCTTGAGTTCGGCGACCGTCTTCGTCTTGCGGTCGTTGACGACGTAGTACGGATCGAAGTCGTTCTCGACGTCAATGGAGTACTTTCCGTAGGCCGCCTTCTTGTCGGCCGGGATCTCCTTCTTCGAGGCGAGGTCGCGGATGTGTCCGACCGAGCTGAGGACCTCGTAGTCGTCACCGAGATATCCCTGGATCGACTTCATCTTGGTCGGGGACTCGACGATGACGAGCTTCTTGCCGTTTGCCACTGGGGTCCTTTCTTCGCTGCACACCATACACACGCATTCCTGGTCGGGTTCCCGGAGACCGCTCGGGCGGTCTGTTCGGGAGGACCTGCCCGCGAGTGTGCATCGAACGGAATCCCACCGTACGCCGTGCCGACGGTGACCGTGGCGACGAGGCCGTCGAGCGCACAGTCGCGCAGTGCCGCCCCGCCCGCCGTCGCCACCTCCGCGGCCGCATCGCAGGGGACGCCGTCGACCGCACCACTGGCGGTGTCTGCGGCCGCGAGGGCGGCGGCATCCGCGATCCCGGAAAGTTTCTGCGCCTGCACCGCGGCACCGCACGCCGCGGCGAGGGCGAGAGTGACCGCGACGGCGACCGCGGTGATGCCGACGACGGAGACGGTCCCCGCCATCACTCGCCTCCCGCCAGAGCGCATGCGCGTGCGGTCACCGGAGGAAGAGGCACGGCCAGGGGGACCGGCGCCGAGGCGTCGACGCACACGAGTCCGCCGGGACGCGAGATCGACGCCGACGCGCCGATCCCACTCAGGGCCGCTTGGGCCCGCGCATCGTCACCGCGCCCGAGCAGCCGCGCCGACTCGGTCGACACGTGTTGGAGCCGGACCGCCGTCGCCGCCGCCCCCAGCACTCCGACGCCGAGGGCGAGCACAATGATGACCGCGGGCACGGCGACGGCGAACTCCGCGGTGACCGAACCGCGCTCGTCGAGACGAATCCCGCTCACTGGACCGTGAGCGCGCGACGCACGAGATCGGTGAGGATGCCGCGGACCTCGTCGCTCCTCATGATGATCACCAGCAATCCCGCGAAGGCCACGGCGGCCATCGTGGCGATCGCATACTCCGCGGTGGCGGCACCGCGGTCGTCGAGGAAGAGCACCCCCGCCCGGTGCGTCGTGAGCGGGGGGAGGTCGATCGTCCCTTCGCCGGGCCGGACGGCCGGGCGGGAGGGAGGAAGAAGACGGAGAACGGACACGAGGAACCTCTTTCGACGGGGTGGGTGGATGGGCACGGGGAGAAAATCGATCACAGCGGCGCGACCCCCGAGCGGAGGACCCCGATCAGGAGGGGCGCGACCGCGAGGAGGAGGAACGCGGGCAGCGTGCACGCCCCCAGGGGAAGGAGCAGCCGCGTCGACAGCTTCGCGGCCGCCTCGCGCCCGTCGGTGCGCGCGGAGCGGCGGGCGAGCCACGCGTCTCCGCGCAGCAGGTCGCAGGCGGGGACGCCGGCTCGCAGCGAGAGATCGAGTGTGGCGTCGACGCGGCGCACATCGTCGTCCACGGGGGACGGGGAGGAGGGACGTCGCCGCGGGATGATCGCGCGCGCGCGCTCGATCGACGCGCCCGCGGAAAGCGCCACCGCGTACAGCTCCGCGGTCATTCCGGGAATCCCGGCCACGGGTGTCGCGCGGCGCGCGAGACGCCGCGACCAGAGGCGGGCGACCACCACCAGCGCGAGTCCCGCGCCGAGACAGAGCCGACCGAAGGGGTCGGTGGTCAGCACGCGTACGGTGTCGAAGCCGAGGGCCATCCCGAGCGGCACTCCCACGAGGGGAAGTCCGGCCAGAAGCCGCGCCGTCGCGAGCGGTTCGGCGAGGGCGACCCGGACGTCGTCGGCGATGTCCTTCGCTTCGCGCAGGGTCGTGCCCATCTCGCGGAGCGTCTCCGCCAGGGGCGCGCCGACGGCGACCGCCACCGCCCAGACGTCCGCGACGTCGAGCCACTCGTCGCCGGCACGCCGGAGGACCGCGGCGACGTCGTCTCCGACAGCGGCGGCATCCGCCGCATCCCGCACCAGCTCACCCCCGTCGTCGGCGAGGTGCCTCCACGCCGCGGCCGCATCCAGACCGGCCGACAACAGCACGGCCAGGCGGAGGATCGTCTCGAGGGGGTCGGGACCCCGAGACGGTCGTCGCCGGTTTCGGATCATGTCCATTGCTCCGACTCGATCTCGAGGCGTCCGTCGCGCAGGACCGGGCGTCCGGCACCGACGATCCGCCGCCCCCTCGCCGTCCGCTCGACGTGGATGACGGTGTCCAGACCGCTTCGGACCTGCCGCGCCGTCACTCCCGCGTCCATGCCCGCGAGCGCGCCCAGCGCCTCCAGGCGGGTCGAGACGTCGGCCAGGCTGCGGGCGTGCAGAGTGCCCGCGCTGCCGTCATGCCCGGTGTTCAGCGCCATCAGGAGTTCGCGCAGTTCCTCTCCCCGGCATTCCCCGAGCACGAGGCGGTCGGGCCGCATCCTCAAGGCCTCGCGCACCAGGCGGGCCAGGCCGATGCCGCCCGCGCCCTCGAGGTTGGCCTGTCGCGCCTCCAGGGCGACATGATGAGGGTGCCCCGGTCGAAGCTCGGCCACCTCTTCGATCGTGATGATCCGCTCGTCGACGGGAACGCACGAGAGCAGCGCGCTCAACAGCGTCGTCTTCCCCGCGCCCGTGGATCCGGTGATGAGGACGTTCGCTCGGCCTTCGACCAGTGCCTCGAGGCGCGCGCGTCCTCTCGCGCCGAACATGCCGGCCGCCTCCAAGCGCCCCAGGTCGGGGGCATCCCACCGCGGCACGCGGATGGAGACGGCCGTCCCGCGCGCGGCCACCGGCGACAGGACAGCGTGCACACGGATGCCCCGGTCGAGCCGGACGTCGACGCACGGGGAGGCGTCGTCGAGGTGGCGGCCGCCGAGGGCGACCAGCCGCACGGCTAGACGACGGACATCGGTCTCATCCGCGCTCCATGACGGAATGTGCGCCGGCCCGTTCCCGCGGTCGACGAAGAGTCCCCGGTCGCCGTTGACGAAGACGTCGGTGACGGCCGGATCGTCCAGGAACGGTCGAAGGAACGACAGCGCCGGATCGTGCCACGCCCCCGAGAGGGAGCGCGACGTGCCGGGAGGCCGGAACGGGATGACGGAGGACATGCCGACGACCGTACGAAGGACGATGGGCTCCGCGTCGGCCGATTCAGGCTTTCCGTGAAGAGAACGACCCGAAAGTCTCGTGGGGAGGAGTACCGGCCGGGAGCCGACCGCGCATCGTCGTCCGGCGCTGGACGGGCGGGAAGAAGAGGGGGCGGCATCCCGTCAGTGGGGGGCGAGGGATGCCGCCACGCGCCGGTGGAAATTGGGGGGCTCCCACCGACGCGGTTGCCGGAAGCGATGTTCGGGCGTAGTTAGGTTACGCGTCAACGACGGCTGAGCCAACTCACGACACGTCCATTCAGTCCGATATATCACCTGTTTCGCGATAACCGGATGCCAACTATCGGAGGTGGCCGGGTGTCGGAGGCTCTCGCTAGCGTCGTCCCGGTGACGATGCACGCGAGGACGCGGCATCCCCGGACCGCGAAGGAGCGTTGCGATGAGCAGCCAGATCGACCATCTCCTCAACGAGACCCGACGTTTCGCCCCCTCGGCGCGCTTCGCCGCCGAGGCCGTCGCCGACGCCTCCCTGTACGAGCGCGCCGCGGCCGATCGCGAGGGGTTCTGGGCCGACCAGGCGCGGGAACTCCACTGGCACACCCCGTTCACGAGCGTGCTCGACTGGTCGAACCCTCCCTTCGCCGAGTGGTTCGCCGACGGCGAGTTGAACGTCGCGTACAACTGCCTCGACCGTCACGTCGAAGCGGGCAACGGCGACCGCATCGCCCTGCGTTGGGAGGGCGAGCCCGGAGATCAGCGGAACGTCACCTACGCCGAACTCACCGACGAGGTGAAGCGCCTCGCGAACGTCCTAACCGACCTCGGCGTCGAGCGCGGCGACCGCGTCGCGATCTACCTGCCGATGATCCCCGAGGCGATCGCCTCGATGCTCGCGGTCGCCCGCATCGGCGCCGTGCACTCCGTCGTGTTCGGCGGTTTCTCGGCGGACAGCCTGCGCGCTCGGATCGACGACGCCGGCGCGAAGGTCGTCGTCACCGCCGACGGCGGATGGCGCAAGGGCAAGGTGTCGCCGCTCAAGCCCGCCGTCGACCAGGCCCTCGCGGACCGCAACGGCTCCGGCATCCAAGAGACCGTCGAGCATGTCATCGTCGTCAAGCGCGGCGAGAACGAGGTCGAATGGACGGAGGGTCGCGACCTCTGGTACCACGACGTCGTGCCGCAGGCCTCCGCTGAGCACGTCGCCGAGGCCTTCCCCGCCGAGACACCGCTGTTCATCCTCTACACGTCCGGCACGACCGGAAAACCCAAGGGCATCCTCCACACCTCGGGCGGATACCTGACCCAGGCGGCCTTCACCAACCGCGTCGTGCACGACGTGCACCCCGAGACCGACGTCTACTGGTGCACCGCCGACATCGGCTGGATCACCGGGCACACCTACGTCACCTACGGTCCGCTCGCGAACGGCGCCACGCAACTCCTCTACGAAGGAACCCCCGACACGCCCCATCCCGGCCGCTGGTGGGAGCTCATCGAGAAGCACGGCGTGACGATCTTCTACACCGCGCCCACCGCCATCCGGTCGTTCATGAAGATCGGCCGCGACGTCCCCCAGAGGTTCGACCTGTCGTCCCTGCGTCTGCTGGGCTCGGTCGGCGAGCCCATCAACCCCGAGGCCTGGGTCTGGTACCGCGAGATCATCGGCGCCGACGAGACGCCCATCGTCGACACGTGGTGGCAGACCGAGACCGGGGCCATCATGATCTCGGCCCTGCCCGGGGTGACCGAGACCAAGCCCGGCTCAGCCCAGGTCCCCCTCCCCGGGATCTCGATCGCCGTGGTCGACGATCAGGGCGAACCGGTCGGCAACGGCAGCGGCGGCCTGTTGGTGATCACCGAGCCGTGGCCGAGCATGTTGCGCGGCATCTGGGGCGACCCCGACCGCTACCGCGAGACTTACTGGGAGAAGTTCGCCGACCGGGGCTACTACTTCGCGGGAGACGGAGCGCGCCTCGACGAGGACGGTGACGTCTGGCTCCTCGGCCGGGTCGACGACGTGATGAACGTCTCCGGTCACCGGCTGTCGACGGCCGAGATCGAGTCGGCGCTCGTGGGCCACGAGGGCGTCGCGGAGTCCGCGGTCGTCGGCGCCTCCGACGAGACGACCGGCCAGGCGGTCGTCGCCTTCGTCATCATCAAGAGCAGTTATCTGAAGCAGCACCCGGTCGAGGGCCTCGGCGATGAGCTGCGCAAGTGGGTCGGCGAGCAGATCGGCCCGATCGCCCGCCCCCGCGACGTCTACATCGTCGGCGAGCTCCCCAAGACGCGCTCGGGCAAGATCATGCGCCGCCTGCTGCGCGACGTGGCGGAGGGCCGCGAGGTCGGCGACACCACGACGCTCGCGGACACCGCGGTGATGAGCGTGATCAGCGCGCAGGTGAAGTAACCGACCCCACGCAGATCCCGGATGCCGGCACCCTGGCATCCGGGATCTGCCGCGTCGACGAAACACGACGTTGTATACCGTGAACGCTTTTCTCAGCCGTCAGGGGACTTATTCGACCTGGAGCGTATACACTCGCTTCATCGGCAGAAGTGAGGAGGCCGGCGATGCGCGCCAGCGACCGTGCCTACGCGACCCTGCTGGACGAGATCCAGTCCGGGGTCCTCGCCCCCGGTACGGTGCTCGGCGAGGTCGAGCAGTCCGCCCGCCTCGGCGTGAGCCGAACGCCGCTGCGCGCCGCCCTCGCACGACTGGCATCCGACGGCCTCGTCGCCCAGTCGTCCCCTCGCGTCACAATCGTCACCGACGTGCAGAGCGACGACATCCGCGCCCTCTTCACGGTGCGCCGCGCGTTGGAGGAGACGGCGGCACGCCTCGCCGCGGCCTCGCCCGCCGCACCGTCGTTCACCCGGATCGCGGAGGCCTTCGCGGCAGCGGATCTCGACGGGGACGCCGCCCGCGATGCGTACTACGCGCTGATCGCCGAGTTCGACGCCGCACTCGATGCCGCCGCCGCCAATGACTACCTCGTCGGGGCGCTGCAGGTCATCCGGACCCACCTCGTGCGCGTTCGGCGTCTGGCCCGCTACCAGCCCGAGCGGCTCGCCGCGTCCGTCGCCGAACATCGCCTGATCGCCTCCGCGATCGGAGCGGGCGACGGCGAGCTCGCGGCGCACGCCGTACACCTCCATCTGCACAACGCCCTGACCAGCATCCTCGAATCGATCGAGGCCTCCCCCGCCTCGGCGTCCCCCGCGCCGCCGACCGCCCGAAAGAGAAGATCATGACGATCACGCATCATGTTCGTGTCCACCGTAGTGAGGAGAACCTCGCCCGGGAGGGGCAGCTTGCTTGGTCCCTCGCCCGGGTCGCGGTGGATCCGGTGGCGGTGGGTGACGAGGTGGTGGACATGATCGTCAACCGGGTGATCGATAACGCCGCGGTGGCGGCGGCGTCGCTCAGCCGGGAGCCGGTGAGTGCGGCGCGTCAGCAGGCGCTGGATCATGCGGTGTCGGTCGGGGGGTCGGGGGCGACGGTGTTCGGATGCCTCCCCGAACGGCGCACGAGTCCGGAGTGGGCCGCGTGGGCGAACGGTGTCGCGGTGCGGGAGCTGGACTATCACGACACGTTCCTCGCCGCGGATTACTCCCACCCGGGTGACAACATCCCCCCGGTCCTCGCGGTCGCCCAGCACACCGGTCGTGATGGTGCGGCGGTGGTGCGCGCGTTGGCGACGGCGTATGAGATTCAGATCGACCTGGTGCGGGCGATCAGCTTGCATACGCACAAGATCGATCACGTCGCCCACCTCGGCCCTGCCGCCGCGGCGGGGATCGGCACCCTGCTGGATCTGGATCAGGAGACGATCTCCCAGGCGATCGGGCAGGCCCTTCACACGACCACCGCGACGCGTCAGTCCCGCAAGGGGGAGATCTCCACGTGGAAGGCGTACGCGCCGGCGTTCGCGGGGAAGATGGCGATCGAAGCCGTCGACCGCGCGATGCGCGGCGAGACGTCCCCGTCGCCGATCTACGAGGGGGAGGACGGGGTGATCGCGTGGTTGCTGGACGGTCCCGACGCCACCTACGACGTACCCCTGCCCGGTGACGGGGAACCCAAACGGGCGATTCTCGACTCGTACACGAAGGAGCATTCGGCGGAGTATCAGGCGCAGGCGTGGATCGACCTCGCCCGGCGCCTGGGTACCGCGCGCCCGGATCTGCGCGATCCCGCGAACGTGGCATCCATCGTCCTGCACACCAGCCACCACACGCACTACGTCATCGGTTCGGGTGCGAACGACCCGCAGAAGTACGACCCCACCGCCAGCCGGGAGACGCTGGATCACTCGATCCCGTACATCTTCACCGTCGCCCTCCAAGACGGCGCGTGGCATCACGTCGACTCCTACACCCCCGCCCGCGCCGCCCGCCCCGACACCATCGACCTCTGGCACAAGATCGCCACCGCCGAAGACCCCGAATGGACCCGCCGGTACCACTCCGAGAACCCGAACGACAAAGCCTTCGGCGGACGCGTGGTCATCACCCTCACCGACGGGTCCACCGTCGAGGACGAGATCGCCGTCGCCGACGCCCACCCCCTCGGCGCCCGCCCCTTCGCCCGCGACGACTACATCCGCAAGTTCCGCACCCTCGCCGGACCCGTGCTCCTGTCCGACGAGATCGACCGGTTCCTCGCCCTCGCGCAGCGCCTGCCCGAACTCACCCCCGACGAGATCCGCCACCTCACCCTCACCGCCAAACCCGGCATCCTCGCCACCGCCCCCGCCCCCAAAGGACTCTTCTGATGCGCGGCGGCGGGTGCGCACCCGAGAAGCCCGAACCGCCGGTGCGCGAGCTGGGGTTCGCCGAAGGAGACCGCTGATGCTGTACGCCCAAACCACTCCGGCCCAGAAGCGCCAGGCGCTGCGCGAGAAGCTGGCATCCGGAGAGCTCCTCCGATTCCCCGGGGCCTTCAACCCCCTCTCGGCACGGCTCATCGAGCGCAAGGGGTTCGAGGGCGTGTACATCTCCGGTGCCGTCCTCAGCGCCGACCTGGGCCTGCCCGACATCGGTCTCACAACCCTCACCGAGGTCGCCGGTCGCGGACAGCAGATCGCCCGCATGACCGAGCTTCCCGCGATCATCGACGCCGACACCGGCTTCGGCGAACCCATGAACGTCGCGCGCACCATCCAAACGCTCGAAGACGCGGGGCTCGCCGGATGCCACATCGAGGATCAGATCAACCCCAAGCGGTGCGGTCATCTCGATGGCAAGGCGGTCGTCGACGAAGACACGGCGGTCAAGCGCATCCGCGCGGCCGTCGACGCCCGACGAGACGCCGACTTCCTGGTCATGGCGCGCACCGACATCCGCGCCGTCGACGGACTGGATGCCGCGGTCGACCGTGCGCGACAGCTCGTCGACGCCGGAGCGGATGCCGTCTTCCCCGAGGCGATGCGCACCCTGGCGGAGTTCGAGGCGGTGCGAGCGGCGGTGGACGTGCCGATCCTGGCCAACATGACCGAGTTCGGCAAGAGCGAGCTCTTCAGCGTCGATCAGCTCCGTGACGTCGGTGTCAACATCGTCATCTGGCCGGTCTCGCTGCTGCGCCTGGCGATGGGAGCGGCCGACCGCGCACTCGACGTCCTGCAGGACGAGGGTCACCTGAAGAGCCGGCTCGGTGAGATGCAGCATCGTGCCGACCTCTACGACTTGATCGACTACGAGCAGTACAACCACTTCGACACGAGCATCTTCGATTTCACCATCACGAAGGAGTGAGCATGGCTGACATCACGGACGACATCAGGAAGGGCCTCGCCGGCGTCACGGTGGACTACACCGCGGTCAGCAAGGTCAATCCCGAGACGAATTCGCTTCTGTACCGCGGCTACCCCGTGCAGGAGCTGGCAGCGACGCAGTCGTTCGAGGCGGTCGCTCTGCTGCTGTGGAACGGTGACCTCCCCACCGCTCAGGAGCAAGCGGACTTCGAGACCTTCGAACGGGCCCACCGCGACCTGGACGCCCCCATCAAGACGGTGATCGACCTGCTCCCGCTCGACGCCCACCCCATGGACGTCTTGCGCACGGCGGTGTCGGCGCTCGGCGCCTCCGCCGACGATGTGGCCGACAACTCCCCCGCCGCCGACGTGGCCAAGGCCAAGCTGCTGTTCGCGAAGATCCCCGCCATGGTCGCGTACGACCAGCGCCGCCGCCGCGGCCAAGACCTCGTGCCCCCGCGCGCCGACCTCGACTACTCGCGCAACTTCCTCTGGATGACCTTCGGGGAGGAGGCGACCGACGTCGTCGCGGGGGCCTTCACCGTCTCGATGATCCTGTACGCCGAGCACTCGTTCAACGCCTCCACCTTCACGGCCCGCGTCATCACCTCGACCACCGCCGACCTCTCCTCAGCCGTCGTCGGCGCGATCGGCGCCCTGAAGGGAGCCCTCCACGGCGGCGCCAACGAGGCCGTCATGCACATTCTCGAGGAGATCGGGTCGGCTGACCGCGTCGCCGGGTGGCTCGACGACGCCCTCGCGAACAAGCGCAAGATCATGGGCTTCGGCCACCGTGTCTACAAGAAGGGCGACTCGCGCGTCCCCACGATGAAGGCGGCCCTCGACACCCTCGTCGCCCACTACGACGCGACCGACCTCGCCGAGCTGTACGACGGGCTCGAGACCGCCTTCGTGACGCGGAAGGGGATCTACCCCAACCTCGACTACCCGTCGGGCCCGGCCTACCACCTCATCGGCTTCGACACCCCGACCTTCACGCCGCTCTTCGTCGCCTCCCGCATCACGGGATGGACCGCGCACATCATCGAGCAGACGGCATCCAATGCCCTCATCCGCCCGCTGTCGGCGTACAACGGCGTCGACGAACGCCACATCGACGGCTACGTCGCGTCGGAGGCCGAGCGTGCCGCGGCCGAGCGCCCGGAAGAGGCGTAGGAACGCGGGAGGGAACGGAGGCCGAGCCCCCGTCCCCTCCCGTCACCGGCTCACGCGACGGTGAAGACGACCTCGACCTCGACCGGGCTGTCGAGCGGCAGAACGGGCACGCCGACGGCCGACCGGGCGTGCGCACCGGACTCGCCGAAGACCTCGCCCAGGAACTCGCTGGCACCGTTGATCACGGCGGGCTGTCCGGTGAACTCGGGAACGGATGCCACGAACCCGGTGAGCTTGAGCACGCCCGTCAGCTTGTCGACGCCGCCGACGAGGGCCGCCGCCGCCGCGATGGCGTTCAGCGCGCACTGGCGCGCGTAGGTCTTGGCATCCGCGGGGCTCACGAGCCCGTCGGACTCACCGACCTTGCCCGTCGCGGGCAGGGCGCCCTGCACCATCGGGAGCTGACCCGAGGTGTAGACGAGGTCTCCGTGACGCTTGGCCGGGATGTACGCGGCGACCGGCGGGACGACGGAGGGGACCTCCACGCCCAGAGCGGCCAGGCGCTCCACGACGCTCACTGCTGGCCCTCGAACTGGCGCGCGGCCGCTTCGGCGGCACCCAGTCCGGCGTTGGCCGTCCCGCCGCCGGTCGGACGCTTGAAGTAGGCGACGAGCCCGCCCTCGGGGCCGGTGACGACCTGCACGAGCTCCCACCCCTGCTTTCCCCAGTTGTTGAGGATCGCCGCGGTGTTGTGGATCAACAGCGGCGTGGTGAGGTACTCCCACGTGGTCATGCGCAGCTCCCGGAGGTGGCTCGGACGCCGCACACGGGGTGTGCGCGGCCAGACGCGTACGCGCGCGAGCGCACGCCATCGAGGCATCGCCCAGCAACGTCGCTTAGCATCAACCCTATGCCTGAGAACAAACGTACGGCTAGCGGTGCGCTCGGCGGCATCCTCGGCCTCGTCGGCCTGAGCACGGCCGCCGGTGTTCTGATGACCGCCGCCGTCACCCCGGCGATCGCCGTATCCGGTGCTGCGGCCAGCAGCGCCATCACGATCTTCGACAACATGCCGAGCTACCTGCAGCCCGACGCGCTCATGCTGCCGACGACGCTCATGGCCGGCGACCGGGTGCTGGCGAAGTTCTACGACCAGAACCGCTCCCCCGTCACCTTCGATCAGGTGAACCCCGTCATGTACGACGCCATCCTCTCGTCCGAGGACCCGCGGTACTACCAGCACGGCGGCGTCGACCTCATCGGCACGACCCGCGCGCTGCTGAGCAACGCCTCCGGTGGCGAGACGCAGGGTGGCTCCTCCATCAGCCAGCAGTACGTGAAGAACGTGCTGGTGCAGCGGTGCGAGCGCGACGCGCGCGCGACCGAAGCCACAGAGGACAAGCCGGCGAAGACGCGCGACGAGGCGCTTCAGGAGTGCGCCCTCGAGGCCATTCAGGCCGACGGCGTCGAGGGCTACCAGCGCAAGCTGCAGGAGATGCGCTACGCGATCCAGCTCGAGAAGCAGTACACGAAAGACCAGATCCTCCTCGGGTACCTCAACATCGCCAACTTCGGCGGCGTCACCTACGGCATCGACGCCGCAGCGAAGTACTACTTCAACGTCCCGGCGGCGCAGCTGAACGTCGCGCAGTCGGCCGTGCTCGCGGGCATGGTCCAGAACCCGAACCGTTTCCGCATCGACCGCGAAGGCGGCTCGATCTCGAACGAAGACGGCTCGGTGACCTGGAACAAGGCTCCCGACGGCTCCATCGACGACGTCGACCAGAGCACCATCCAGGCGCTCTACACGCTGCGCGACGACGGCGAGATCACCCAGGAACAGCTCGTGAACGCCGCCGACGGCTACAGCGAGACCAAGGGTCGACAGCTGTACGTCCTCAGCCGCATGGAGGCCGACGGCAAGATCACGCACGAGCAGTACGTCGCCGCGGCGATCGAGCCGATCACCCCGCAGATCACCGAGACCGACCAGGGCTGCGCCAACTCCGGCGCCCCCTACTTCTGCCAGTACGTCGTCTCGACGATCCTCAACGACCCCGCCTTCGGGACCGAGGTCGACGACCGCGTGCGCGCACTCCGCCAGGACGGCCTGACCATCCAGACCACCCTGGACTGGCGCATCCAGGACGCCGCGCAGACCGCGATGAACGAGAACGCCCCGCAGAGCTTCGAGGGGATGAAGTTCGGCTCGACCGCGGTCAGCATGGAGGCCAAGACCGGTCGCATCCTGGGTATCGCGCAGAACACGAAGTTCACGCAGGACCCCTCTCAGGCGCAGTCTGACCCGGCCTACAACTCGATCGTCTTCGCGGGCGATAAAGACAACGGTGGCTCGATCGGCTTCAACGCCGGATCGACATTCAAGCTGTTCACCCTCGTCGACTGGCTCGAGAAGGGTCACTCGCTGAACGAAAACCTCAACGGTCGTCTGCGTCCGGTGCCGAACATGAAGAACTCGTGCTACGGCGACTGGGTGAACGGCGGCAGCACCATCATCAACAACTTCGCGTCCGACCCGGGGTACTACGGCACCCCGATGACCTTCACCAAGAACTCGCTCAACACCGGCTACCTCGCGATGGCCGCGCAGCTCGACCTGTGTGACATCGCCAAGGTCGCGAAGAAGCTCGGCGTCACCCGCGGCGACGGGACCGACATCACGATGCAGGTCGCCAACAACGTCATCGGTGACGACAACGTCTCTCCGATCGCGATGGCCGGAGCATACGCGACCGTCGCGAACGGCGGAACGCACTGCCAGCCGAAGGTCATCGACAAGGTGACGGACAGCGACGGTGCCGAGCGTCCGATCCCCGACCGCCAGTGCACACCCGGCACTCTGACGCCCGAGGTGGCCGCCGGGGCCGCTTACGCTCTGCAGGGCGTCATGACCGGCGGAGGAACCGGTCAGGCCGCGAACCCCTACGACGGAACGCCGCTGATCGGCAAGACCGGTACTCACGAGGGCTGGAACACGTGGATGATCGAGTCGTCCACCAACGTCACCACCGCCGTGTGGGTCGGCAACTGGGAGGGCACCGAGAACCTGTTCGGCAAGTACTGGAACGGGCAACAGCTCTCCAACATGAGGTACACGATCGCCGAGGGCGCCCAGCGCGCCGCGGATGAGTTCTACGGGGGGGACGCTTTCCCGCCGCCGCCGTCGAACCTGACGCGTACGATCCAGCGCGACCTGCCGAATGTCGTCGGCCAGAGCATCGACGATGCCCGATCGACCCTCGAGCGCGCCGGCTTCAGCGTGACCGTCGGGTCGGCGGTGGACTCCGAGATGGGCGACGACCGCGTCGCCGCACAGAACCCCAGCGGCGGATCCGCTCCGGCCGGCTCCACGATCACCATCAGCCCGGGCAACGGCCAGGGCGGAACGGTGCCGGACGTCTCGGGCAACAACGTCAACGCGGCGCGGTCCGCGCTCCAGTCGGCCGGATTCACCAACATCTCCATCGGCGGCTGCGAGAAGGACGGAAACGCCCCCGCTGAGGGGCGTGTCACCGGCACGAACCCGTCGGCGGGAACGGCCACGACCAAGAGCACACCGGTGGCGCTGAGCATCGTCGCCAAGGAATGCCCGTGACCCGTCGCGTCGTGACAGCTGCCCTCGCGCCCCTCGGGGTCGCGGGGGCAGCCGCTGTCGGGGCCGCCGTCTGGGGGGTCGGGATCGAGCGTTACCTGTTCACGGTCCGCTATCACGCGCTCCGCGTGCTGCCCAAAGGGGCCGAGCCCCTGCGCGTCCTGCACGTCTCCGACGCACACATGGCCCCGTGGCAGCATCGGAAGCAGGAATGGATGGCGCGGCTCGCCGAGCTCTCCCCGGACCTCGTGGTGAACACGGGCGACAACCTCGGTCACCGCGACGGGCTCACCGGCATCCGCACCGCGTTCGCTCCCCTTCGGGGCGTGCCGGGTCTCGTCGTGCACGGTTCCAACGACTTCCAGGAGCCCGCGCCGCGCAACCCGCTGCGCTACTTCCTCGGACCGTCGGGGAACGTGCCCGCGCACAAGCATCTCGATGTCGACGCTCTCGACCGCTTCTTCAGCGCGGACCTCGGGTGGAACGTCCTCGACGACACCGCCGTGTCGCTCGAGGTGAAAGGGCTGCGCATCACCGCCTTCGGCGTGAACGACGCGCATCGCAATTGGGACCGGCCCGGGGAGATCCCGCCCGTCTTGAAGACCCTGGATGCCGCCGACCTCACGCTGGGTGTCATGCACGCGCCCTACCGCCGGACCCTCGACACGTTCACCGATCTCGGAGCGGACGTGCTGCTGGCGGGTCACACCCACGGCGGCCAGGTGCGGGTGCCCTTCAGCCGGAAGGCACTCGTGTCGAACTGCGACCTGCCCCTCGACCAGGCGCGCGGGCTGAGCGAATGGTCGCACGACGGACGGTCGGTTCCGTTGAACGTCAGCGCCGGCCTGGGGCACTCCATCTACGCCCCCGTGCGATTCGCCTGTCGGCCCGAGGCGACGCTGCTCACGCTGCTCCCGCGCTGACCACCTCTGCACGACGCCGGAGGGGGCCGATCCGTCCACGGATCGGCCCCCTCCGGCCATCCCGGCGCGAGCGAGCGGAGCAGGATCGAGTCCCACAACCGAAGGGACTCACATGCTTCATTCTCGTTCCGCCCCCTCTCGCCGCCGACGAACGCTGACCGCGGTCGTGGGTCTCGTCGCCGTCGCCACGGCACTGTTCGCGTCTCCGGCCCATGCGGCCGACCGCGGCACCGGCTTCGGCACCTGGGCTCCCCTGTCGTCCACCGGGTGGCATGGGTCGATGAAGGTCGGCGAGATCCACACCTACTGCATCCACCCCGGGCTCCCCCTCGCGACGGGAACGACGACGGATCACGGCACACGCACCGACGCCCGCGGATTGAGCGCCCAGCAGCTCGCGTCCATCAACCACCTCGTCTCGACGTACGGACAGACCGATGACGCCGTGCAGGCCTCGAGCGTGGCGTGGGCGGTGAAAGCCATCGCGGACCGCGAGACGACGCTCCACTCCTGGGGGTACGAGGGCGATTCCCTTCCCGAGGCCATCGACTACATCATGCGTCGCGCCAGCCCGGAGAACAGTGCCGCGGTCCAGGCGCGCACCGAGCAGTACCTGGAGGAGGCGCACGCGATCCGCGTCCCGCGCGTGGGTGGGTCACTGACGCTGACGACCGCCGCAGACGACCCCACCCGCGGCGAACTCTCCGTCGAGGTCGACCCCGACGCCACCGGCGTTCTGAGGCTCGAGAACGCCGTCTTCGCCGACACCGGCGCAGCCGAGCGACGCGATGTCCATGGCGGAGCGACCTACGCGATCTCCGCGCCGCGACCGGCAGGAAGCGACGGCCGTCCCTACACGGTCCGCGCCTCCGGAACCTTCTCCGTGCGTGCTGCGGCGGTGCGGTTTTACACCACACCCGGCCAGCAGGAGGCGGCGGGACCCGCCGACCCGTCGATCTTCGAGCTGACGACCGCGGACTCCTCGGCACGCCCCGTCCAGTTCCGCCCGCGGATCGACACCGTCGCCCGCATCGAGGACGGGCGATTCGCCGACGAAGTCCGCGTCTTCGTCGAGGACGGTGTGTGGCCTCGCCGAGCCGACGGGACGTTCGTCCCCCTCACCGCACACGCGGACGTCTACCGCATGGGGGCGTACGCCGCCGAAGCCGCGGCCGTGCCCGCCGATCTCCGGCCGGTCGGTCGACTCGAGCTCACCACGGCGGCGGACCGTGGGCCGGGAATGTATCGCGTCGTCGGCGCCGATCCCCTGCCGGGGGCGGGCGTCTACACGGCCGTGTGGCACATCTCGCGGGAGGCGCAGGACAGCGAATCCGCCCCGTACCTCGCCACCGGATACAGCTGGACCGAGCGCTTCGCCACACCGTCGCAGACCGCCCAGCTCGCTCCCCCGCCGACCCGGACCCAGGGCCCGACGGCGACCGCTCCCACCGCGGCGGCGACGATCACCCCGGTCCCTCCTCTGCCCGCCTCCCTCGCCACGACCGGCACATCCGGAGCTCCCGCGGCCGCCGCGGCGCTCGGGGCGGTCCTCGCCCTGGCGCTCGGCGTCGGGGCCGTGATCATCTCGCATCGACGCCCGACGCGCCGTCCCTGATCCGTTCCGCGGGCGGGTCTCGTGACCGGGAACCCGGCCCGAACCCCGCCCGCGGGAAGGGCCGAAGGCGCCGACACACCCGCTTTGCGGAGCGATTCGGCACACGTGTCCGAACAGGGTAGACTTGCAGGGTTGGCCACGGCCACGGGGTGTGGCGCAGCTTGGTAGCGCGCGTCGTTCGGGACGACGAGGCCGCAGGTTCAAATCCTGTCACCCCGACCAGAGGGGGAGGACAACGGGAACACTCAAACCCGTTGTCCTCTACCCGCAGGACAGAGCTTCCCACGCAGTTTCGTTTCATGGACCGCGCTTAGTCAGGCACGCGCGGGCCGGTACAACGGGGCCGCGAGCGCCGCTGGCGGGTAGCTCAGTCGGGGTGCGCACGGTTATTCGCGCTCCAATCCTCGTCATACCGGATAGGAACGCCAAGGCGTCCGAAGCCGTCTCGAGTATGGCAATCGTCTCGGCGTCTTCGGTGAGTCTCGCTTGGGTTGCTTCGCTGGTGCTGCTGATGCGACTTCCCGGTGGAAGCAAGGAGCTGAGGGTCTGATGCCGACGACTTTCCCGACGAGCGAGCCGACCCTGCTCTGCCGTGTCACCGTCGTTCCCGACGAGGCCGACGTCTCCCGGGAGATGGCCTCGCGCTTGATCGGACAGGTGCGTGAGAAGCCGCACGCCGTCCTCGGCGTCGCGACCGGGTCCAGTCCCTCGGGCGGATACCGCGTCCTGCGCGAGGCTGCGACGCCCGGGGCGTTCGCGCGGGTCCGCGTATTCGCCCTCGACGAGTACGTCGGTCTCCCGGCCGGGCACGACCGCTCGTACCGGCGCGAGCTGGAGACGCAGGTGATCGCGCCCCTGGGCATCGACCCCCGTCGCCTCCACGTGCCCGACCCCGCGCGCCGGCTCGTGATGGTCGCCAGCGGTGCCCGGAAGTCGGATGCCGTCGGCAGGATGCTCTTCGGAGAGGTCGGCCCCGACAGCCCGGCGTCGTTCCTCAGGCGCCATCGCGATCTCGAGCTCATCGTCGACCGCGCGCTCTGGGAAGGCATGTGATCAGGACGACCTCGACGGACGCGGGCGGTGTCCTCTCACGCACCGTCGAAACGGCGACGCAGCACACGCCCGACTGCCTCTGCAGTGTGCGAGCGTCTAGCTGCCGATGTGGACTCCTGGGGCTCGCACGGCTGGTACAAGGCTGGGAGCTCTGTGGAGCACGCCCACCGCGCATCCACCCCTACGACATTACGGGTGCATCTTCGCCGGCATGCTCTGCGTCTGCTGCTCTCGCGACGGGAGTTGCCGGGCGCCGCAGTGCCCCTATCTCCAGACCGTTGAAACACTCCCGAAATGCTTAATCCGTATGTTAACCGCGTAACATCTGCGGAGGAGGCTCTGTTGCGAGTGAACCCAGGACTTCTGGAACGAATTAGCGGTCTCAGTGCGCGCGATTGGCCGCCCGGTTTCCTTTGGGGCAGCGCAACCGCTGCCGCTCAGATTGAGGGCGCCGCACATGAGGACGGGAAGGGCGACAGTATCTGGGATGCGTTCGCCCGGATCCCGGGTGCCGTCGCCCGCGGTGACACGCCCGACCGCGCGGTCGATCACTACAACCGCATGCGGGCGGACGTTCGATTGATGAAGAAGTTGGGCATGAAGTCCTACCGGTTCTCGACAAGTTGGTCAAGAGTGGCACCTGACGGCCATTCGCTGAACACTCGCGGTCTGGATTTCTACTCCCGATTGATCGACGAGCTGCTCGGCGCGGAGATACTCCCGTGGCTGACCCTCTATCACTGGGATCTGCCCCTGGCACTCGAGGACAAAGGTGGTTGGGCCGCTCGCGAGACCGCAGATCGCTTCGTCGACTATGCCGAAGCGGTGCACGACGTAGTCGGTGACCGAGTCAACCATTGGACGACATTCAACGAGCCGTTCTGCTCTTCTCTCCTGTCGTACGCGGCTGGCCTGCATGCACCAGGTCGGCGGGAGCCGCGGGCAGCGCTCGCGGCTGTGCATCACCAGCACCTTGCTCATGGCCGCGCCGTCTCGGTTTTGCGCGCCCGAGGCGCTGAGCAGCTGGGTATCACGCTAAACCTCACCACTGCGCTCCCGGCTGATCCGGATGATGCGGTCGATAAGGACGCGGCCAGACGCTTTGACGCTTTGGCAAATCGGATCTTCCTCGAGCCGCTCGTTCTGGGGGAGTACCCGGCGGACTTCCTCGAGGACGTCGCTCCTCTGGGGTTCGAGGACCTCATTCACGACGGTGATCTCGAGATGATCTCCGCACCTCTGGACTTCCTCGGCGTGAACTACTATCACGACGACGTTGTCTCCGGGCACCCGACCGTCGACGTGGCTTTTGCGACAGCGACCGACCGACCCATCGCATCGCCCTACGTCGGCTCCGAAAGCATCACTTTCCGGAGCCGCGGGTTGCCGCGGACCGGCATGGACTGGGAGATCAATCCCGCGGGGTTGCATACCCTCTTGTTGCGACTTACGGCGGAGTACCCAATGCTCCCACCTCTGTACTTGACCGAGAACGGCGCGGCCTTCGACGATGTCCTCGTCGACGGGGCTGTCCACGATCACGAGCGCACGGAGTTTCTTCTCGACCACGTCGAGGCTGTTGCCGACGCCATAGACGGCGGAGCGGATGTGCGGGGCTACTTCGTCTGGTCGTTTCTGGACAACTTCGAATGGGCGTGGGGTTACGAGAAGCGCTTCGGGATCGTCCACGTCGACTACGAGACGTTCAAGCGCACGCCGAAGCAGTCTGCTCTGGCGTTCGCTGCGCTGATCCAGGCGGCCCATTCGTGAGTGCGTCGTGGTGGCGCAACGCAGCGGTTTATCAGATCTACCCGCGCAGCTTCGCCGACTCAAACGGGGATGGCATCGGCGACCTTGAGGGCATCATCTCGCGCATCCCATACCTCGTGGCTCTCGGAGTGGATGCGGTCTGGCTCAGTCCGTTCTACCCCTCGGCACTCGCCGACGGAGGCTACGATGTCGATGACTACCGGGACGTCGACACACGCATCGGCACGCTTGCCGACTTCGATCGCATGGCCGCAGCTCTTCACGCTGCTGGAATCCGACTCATCATCGACATAGTGCCGAATCACACCTCGAACCGGCACGAATGGTTCCAGGCCGCTCTCGCCGCCTCTCCCGGTTCGACCGAGCGAACGCGATACTTGTTCCGCGATGGGTCCGGCCCGGGGTGCGACGAACCGCCGAGCGACTGGGTCTCGGTGTTCGGCGGTTCGGCGTGGCAGCAGGTGCCGGATGGCCAGTTCTACCTCCATCTCTTCGCTTCCGAGCAGCCCGATCTCAACTGGAACAACCCTGACGTAAGGGATGACTTTCTGACCACCCTGCGCTTCTGGGCGGACAGGGGGGTCGACGGGTTCCGAGTTGATGTCGCGCACGGTCTCGTGAAAGATCTCAGCGAAACCCCGCTCCCAAGGTGGGACGATCTCGATCCCGAGGCGAGCGACGGGTCGCACCCGTTCTGGGATCGCGACGCCGTCCATGAGATCTATCAGGAGTGGCGCCGGGTCTTCGACGAGTACGATCCTCCCCTCACGGCGGTCGCCGAGGCCTGGGTGCCGCCCACTCGAAGGGCACGCTACGCCCATCCAGCGGGTCTCGGGCAGGCCTTCAACTTCGATCTTTTGGCGGCTGACTTCGAAGCAGACACGTTCCGCACCGCGATCTCGCAAAACCTCGCCCTCGCAGAACAGTCTGGCTCCAGCTCGACCTGGGTGCTCTCGAATCACGATGTCGTGCGTCACGCGACGCGCTACGGTCTTCCCGCGCGTGCCTCTGACGCGACCACTTGGCCAGGGCGTGACTGGCTCGCCAGCGGGGGCGTCGCCCCGGCCCTCGACAGAGCAGCGGGCCTCGAGCGTGCACGAGCTGCAACGCTGCTCATGCTGGCGCTGCCCGGCTCGGCGTATCTCTACCAGGGCGAAGAACTCGGACTCCACGAGGTCGCCGAGATCCCGGCGGCGGCACGACAAGATCCCACCTTCTCTCGCAGCTCCGGAGCTGACGTCGGTCGGGATGGGTGTCGGGTACCGCTGCCCTGGACGACGGAACACCCATCGTTCGGATTCGGGCCCGGCAGGTCGCATCTTCCGCAGCCAGAATGGTTCGCGGAGTTCGCTGTCGAGGTTCAGAGTGAGCGCCTCGGGTCCACTTTGAGTTTCTATCAGGGCGCTCTCGCGCTCCGCCGCACGCGCAGAGCGTCTCCGGCAATCGAGTGGGTGCCCTCGGATCCAGGTGTCCTGCACTTTTCGCGCGGAACCTGGCATTGCGTCACCAACTTCACCGACGTCCCGCTGGCTGGCGTAGGCGGGACTGTGCTGATCTCCTCTCAGCCCACCGACGAGACCGGGACGTCCGACGGGTTGCTCCCGCCGCGATGCACGTGGTGGCTAGAGGTTTCTGGCAATTGATGGCCACGTGAAGCTGCGTTGACGCGCGGTGGCGCGCAAAATGTGAACCGCGTAACATATTCGACCGGTTCTTGAGATCCGCCGGAAACAGTGCGTCGATATCTTGTGAAGCGCGTAACAATCTTCACCCACTTCGAAAGGTTTCGGTCATGAGCGCACGCGCCATCACCCTCGACCGTGTTGAGAAGACGTTCGCCCTCAAGCGGCGCACGTCCTTCACGGCGCTGCGGGACGTGAGTCTCGAGGTGGGAGTCGGCGAGTTCGTCGCTCTCCTCGGGCCCTCCGGCTGCGGGAAGTCGACCATCCTCCGGATGATCGCCGGCCTCGAACTCCCGTCGTCGGGAGTGCTGCGCGTGAACGGACGGAAGCCCGCTGACCTCGTGCGCGATCACCGGCTCGGGGTCGCATTCCAGGACCACGCGCTCTTGCCCTGGCTGACGGTCGCTCAGAATGTCGCGCTGCCGTTCCACCTTGCGAGGCGCCCGGTGGATGAAGCGCGGATTAGTGAGCTGCTCCAATTGGTCGGGCTCGCCTCGTTCCGTGATGCTTACCCGCGACAGCTGTCCGGGGGCATGCGACAGCGGGCCTCCATAGCCCGCGCCCTCGCGCTGCGTCCCGAGGTGCTCCTGCTGGACGAGCCCTTCGGGGCGCTCGACGCGGTTACAAGGCGGCGCATGAATCTCGAGCTCGCGCGCATCTGGGAGGAGGAGCGCACCACGACCGTTCTCGTGACCCACGACGTCGAAGAGGCGGTCTTCCTCTCTCAGCGCGTCATCGTGCTCGAAGCGAACCCTGGGCGAGTGAGGCACGAAGAGGCTCTGGCCTTCTCGAGGAACCGTGTCGACGGCCTTGATCGTAGTGACGAGTTTCATCACGTCGTCGACCGCCTTACCCGGATGCTGGACTCCTGATGTCCCCTCGCACGAAGCGTGTGTTGCTGGGTCTTCTCGGCGCAGCCGTCCTGCTGGTCGTGGCGGAGATCATCGGCCGACTAGGACTCGCAGGTCGGGCCTGGCCGGCACCCATCGAAGCGTTGGTCACGGTCCTGGGGAACGAGCTTTCCCGGTCCCTTCTTCTCCGCGCGCTCGGTGCCACTCTGCTATCGGCGGGGATCGGGCTCGTCGCGGGCGCGCTTGTAGGGATGGCTGTGGGCTTCCTCGGATTCTTGATTCCCGCGCTTCGTGCGGGCCTGGACCAGATGGCGTCCATCCTGAACACGATCCCGCTGATCGCGCTCGCGCCACTGCTGATCGCGCTCGTTGGCCCCCAGGGGATGGCCACCTTGACCGCGGCGCTGGGGTCAGGATTCGCGATGTTCGTCGCGACCGCTTCCGGTCTCGTATCGACGGCGCCCGCCCTCGCTGACTTCTTCAGCGTCGCTGGAGCCTCCCGGCCGCAGCGCATCTTGCGCCTCAGCCTCCCCAGCGCGGTGCCGAGCCTGCTCAATGGACTGACTCTCGCCGCCTCCGGAGCGGTACTCGGAGCGGTGCTGGGCGAGTGGTTCGGCGCCCCGGTGGGTCTCGGTGTCTTGATGATCAGCTCGATGCAGAACTTCCAGGTGGAGCTACTCTTCGTGGTCGCGCTCACCGCCGCGTTGGTGTCGCTCGCTGCGTTCTACGGAATGGCGGCCGTGCAGGCAGTCGTCGGGAAGAGGTTCGTCTGATGGTCGCTTCAAACACCTCTATCCGCGCCCGCAGGATCGCGTCCATCGCCTGGCCCGTCCTCGTGATTCTGTTGACGTGGGAGTTCGTCGTAGCCGTCAACGGGTACACCGACCTCCTCCTCCCTCGTCCAGGCGTCGTCGCCATGGAGATCGCTTTGCACCCCGAGAAGTACGCCGGGCCGACGTTGACGACCATTGGTCTCGCCGTACCCGGCACAGTCCTCGGTCTCGGCCTTGGTGTTGGACTGGCTGTCCTCGTCTGGTACTCCAGCGTTCTCGACGGTCTCATCACCCCGACGACGAACGTGCTGCAGGCGATCCCGGTCGTCGCGATGCTCCCTGTCGTCGGCCGCCTTGTCGGCTACAACGAGGCCACCATCATCGTCGTCGTGATGCTGCTGTCCTTTTTCCCCACCTTCGTGCTCGTCCTGGGCCGCCTTCGTCTGCCCAACGGATCTACCGAGGACGTCTTCCGTGTTTTCGGCGCTGACCGCCGCGCCACGCTCCGTCTACTCCTTCTGCCCCAGGCTGTCCCCGGCCTACTCGCCGCGATCCGGATGACGGCGCCCTTCTCGATCGGCGCCGTGATCCTTGCCCAGTACCTTATGGCGGTTGGCGGGCTCGGGCAGCTGATAACTGACTCGGTGGTTCGCAGCGACACCGTCGCCGTCTGGGCTGTCGCCTGCATAACCACTTTCGTTGCCATCCTCGTCTTTGCGCTGACGAAACTGCTCGAAGACCGCCTGAGCGCGCTCTTCCTCTGATCCCTCCGCCCTACCTCATACGAATCGGAGCACGACCATGACCAGTTCTGCACACCTCTCCCGCCGAACCCTGCTCAAGGGTGCAGGTCTGGGCCTCGGCGTCCTCGCTGTGGGCGCACTCACCTCCTGCGCGAACGAGTCAACCGCCACGTCCGCGACTGGCGCGACGACGAAACTCAGAATCACTCTCGGCTGGATCTCGAACGTCGAATTCGGCGGCTACTTCATCGCAGATGACCGCGGTTACTATGCCGAAGAGGGCCTTGAGATCGAGTTTCTGAGCGGAGGCGCGAATGCCCCATCTGCCTCGCAAAGCCTCGCCGCCGGCAACGCCGATATCGGCCTGTCCCCGTCGATGAGCGATACCATCGTCGCCGCTGCAAAGGGCAACGACCTCCGGATTCTTGGAGCCGTTTTCCAGGACAGCCCCGGCGGTATCGTCTCCCTCACAAAGAAGCCCGTCACCACCCCGAAGCAACTCGCCAACGCGAAGATCCTCGGTCAGACCGGCACGCAGCCCTACCTCGACGCAATCCTCGAACTTGCGGATCTCCCGCCCGCCACCTACGACTTCGTCCCAGCAGGCTTCGATCCGTCGCCTCTCGTTGATGGGCAGGGCGACGCCTACACGTGCTATGTCACCAACCAGCCCACCACGCTCGAAACTCGATTCGGGCTGGTGAAGGACAAGGACTATGTCACGGTCACCTACAGTGAACTTGGTCTTCCTTCCTACGCCGACGTGATCGTGACAACCGGTGCATTCGCGAAAGCGAACGAGGAGGCAATCGTCAAGTTCCTCCGCGCGAGCATCCGCGGCTGGAGGGACAACGTGAGCGACCCCACCATTGCCGCGAAACTTTGCGTCGAGAAGTACGGGGCCGATCTCGGCCTCGACTTCGACCAGCAGGTCCGCCAGAACGAGCTGCAGATCCCTCTCATCCAAAGTAGCTTCACCGAAGCCCAGGGCCTGCTCAACATGGACCTCGAGCTCTTGAACACGAAGATGTTGCCAGCGATGAAGGCAGCCGGTCAGGAGCCGGTGCCCGCGAATGTTGACGGCATCGTCGACCTCACCTACATCACCAAGGCCTTCGCAGGCAAGGCCACTCTGTAGAACGCCGCCTAGATGCCCTCGCACTCGCTCCGACGACTCCTCGTCGCACTGGACGTCGATGGAACTGTCATGCGCGCGGACGGATCCATAGGACCGGCGGTCCGGCAGCAGATGCTTCGACTACAGGCGCGAGGCCACACGGTCACGCTTGCGACGGGGCGCCCCGCCGCAAGCGTGACCGCACTCCTGCGCGACCTCGAGTTGAGTCCTGACTATGCAGTCTGCAGCAACGGAGCCGTTACCCTACGACGGGCTCCCGGCGGAGGTTACGACGTCGATTCAGCGGACGTGTTCTCGCCAGCTGCGGCTTTGCGTCTCCTGCGTCTGGCCGCCCCCGGGGCGATGTTCGCGGTGGAGGAGGAGGGAGGCGACTTCCTGCTCACGCGCCGCGTTGCGGATTTCGGCACGCAGAGCGCTTCTCGGGTGGTCCCCTTCGACTACCTCCTGACGGCGCGGGCCCTGCGCCTCATCGTCGTGTCGGCCGAGATCGGATCCACCGATCTCGGCGACCAGCTGTCCATCCTGGGCCTCAGGCCCGTGAAGTACGCCGTCGAGCACACCACGTGGCTCGATATCGCGCCAGAAGGGATCAATAAGGCACGAGCGCTTGAACGCGTGAGAGTACTCCTCGGTGTGGAGCGCTCCCTCGTAGTGGCGGTCGGAGACGGCCTCAATGACATCGAGATGCTCCGATGGGCGGGGGAAGAGGGACGCGGGGTAGCGCTCGCGCATGCACCGGTCGTGGTACGCGCAGCGGCCACGGAGACCGGCAGTAGCGTGGAAGATGACGGTGCCGCCGGTGTCCTCGCCACGATCGACGAGATTGGCGCACAAATCGAGGAGCCAGAACGATGACCAGGACACCGACCGTATACGACGTCGCGCACGCCGCAGGCGTCTCAACGGCAACCGTCTCCTATACGTTCCGCAACCCTTCCCGAGTGAAAGAATCGACGCGTGAACTCGTCCTTGATGTCGCGCAACGCCTCGGATATGTTCCGAACGCCAGCGCGCGCAACCTTGCACGCGGGCGCACGGGCGTGCTGGGCCTCTTCGCGTACGACTTCCTCTGGGACGCGCCCGACCGCCGCATCCCTGCCGGCGGAGTCCTCCCCGAAAGCCACGAGCTGACGGGAGAGCCGTACGACGAGTTCCGCCTCTTCCCTGTATACCTTGATGAGGTCCAACGCGGGTTCGAACTGGAGTGCTGGCGCCGCGGCTTCGAGATCATCATCAGTGGGAGGCAGGGTGCAGTCGAAGACTCGGCCATCAGCGAGCTCGCGGGACGAGTCGACGGACTCGCTGTGTTCCCACGCCGCGTCGCTCGCCCCACCCTTCAACACATCGCCCGCCGCATACCCGTCGTCGAGTTAGCGTCCCGCGGAGATACTGACACGTGCAGCCGGATCGACATCGATAACGCGGATGGCGTCGCCCAGCTCATAGAGCACCTTCATGGAAAGCATGGCCACCGCACCTTCCGATTCGTCGCCGCCGACGATAACGCAGACAGCGACACGCGTCACCTCGCGTTCGCTGCCGAGATCACGCGGCTGGGACTGGTTGCGCTGCCGGCGCTCCGGCAGTCGCCCAAGCTCGCTGAAGAACTCGCGGCACTTCAGGGGACAGGCGCCTTGCCTGACGCTCTCGTCTGCGCCTCCGATCAAGTCGCGCTGGAGACTCTCGACATCCTCCACCGACTCGGGATACGAGTGCCGGGGGACGTCGCCATCACCGGGTTCGATGGAATTCTCGCCGGCGCCACTTCGCAACCTCGAATCACTACCGTCAGACAACCCATGAGCGAGATCGGCCGACTCGCCGCCGACCTCCTCATCGCCAGGAGCGCGGACGCGGAAATCCCCAACGAAACGATCGTTCTCGCTATCCGGCTGCTCGTGCGGGAGAGCTGTGGGTGCACTCCTGCGTGAAACTGCCCCATGCGCGGATGTGGCGCTGGGATCGGTAAAGCCGCCATCGAGCCGGGGGATGAAAGATGTTAGCGGGAGAGGGTCGAGCCGTATGGCGACAACATTTCTCGCCGTGCTCGCCAGTCAGCCACGCTTGCCAGGGTCAGGGGTGATGTATTCGAGCATCTCGGCGCGCAGATCCTCGAGAAGGCTTGCGAAATCCTGAAGGAACCTCGGACTGCGTGCACCGAGCTTCTGTGCGAAGCGGTCCCCGAGTGGGTTGAAAAAAGCATCCGCCAGGGCCTGCACATCGGGGGTGGAGTGCAGAGTGACTATCCGGCGGTCCGAGTGTGTTCGAGAGCGGGTGATGTGCCCTACGGCTTCGAGGCGGTTGAGCAAAGTCGATGTCGCGCCGAAGCTGAGGCCGATTCTCTCGCTCAGTTTGGCCGGCGACAGCGGAGCCCCTGCCTCCTCCGCAGCCAGGATCTCGATCAATGCGGTCGCGTCGGTGGAATGTAGACCTTCGCGGGCTGCGAAGGCGCGGCCCACCTGCGCATAGGCAGCGCCATACAGGCGCAGCGCTTCGTTCACGGTTTCGGCCTCAGCGCCGAGTCCGCGTCCTGTGCTCTCCGTCATCGGCGGCACCTCCTCGACAGTCTCGGACGTTCCGGTGAGGTTGAAATCTATCATCGCGAAAAGTTATTCTGTCACGTAATAATTTTACTAGAGAACTAGTGAAGGGTGGAGATGATGCTCGTACCTCACATCGAGAGTTGGATCGGGCGGAGCGTCCTTAGCGCTGCAGTCACGTCGGGGGCGTCGCGACCTTCCTCGCCTCGGGGCATCCCTTGCCGCCTGCGACCACGAAGGCGGTGAAATGACGCGGCGACGAGTGCACATTAGCGGGGCGAGCATAGCTGGCCCCGCTCTCGCCTACTGGCTGGCACGAGGCGGGTGGGAGGTGCCCCTGCTCAAACGCGCCGAGACCCTGCGCACAGACGGACAGAACATCGACGTGCGCGGCGCAGGGAAGGAAGTGGCGCGACGAATGGGTTTCGAGTCGGCCATTCGCGAATGCTCCACCGGCGAAGTCGGCACGCGGCTCGTCGACCGGCGAGGTAGAGCTGTGGCCAGTTCTGCTGCCGGCTCCGACGACTCCGGCGGCGCGACAGCTGAGTTGGAGATCCTCAGAGGCGAGCTCTCACGGCTCCCGCCCGGAACGCCACGACTGGCGCATCCGCGTACGCGCGCCGGCATCGCCGCCTTTGATGCGATTCTGCGCGCTGCGGGCGTACCACCTCACCTCCCGTTTCTTCGCCAGCCGGCGGATGGCATCGATCTCCCGTTCTATCTCGGCGGCAGTCGTCGGCGACGAAGACGTGAAGACGGTCGTGGTGGAAGGCCAGGGTTCCGCGAGACCGTCTCCATCGCTCGAGTGGTCGGACGTTCGGGTGAGCGGGGCTGATCCATTGGGAGTCAACGAGCCGCGTTCGCCGCGCGCAAGAAGTGTTCGCGAGCCGAGTCCCACTGCTCGCCGGGGTCGGACCCGTCTGACTCTCGCGCGATGAGCCGAGCCTGGCTCGCGGCCCAGTCCGCGCCAACCTCAAGACACGGGACGCCACGAGAGGCGGGGAGGGGTTTCGGTTCTGGGCCTAACCACAACACCCCAAATCTATTGTCTGATCTCGACTTTCTTTGCGATTCAACCCAGGCTATTGCGCGCAGCGGCCTCGACTTTGCGGGCTCTGGCCCGTCGTACCGATCTGTCAATGTTCCAGGAACTTGGCGAAAGGGCGCCAGATGACGAAGGGCAGGGGCTATATGGACATCGAAGAAACTCGGGCCGCGATCTCCGGCGAGGGTGAAACAGAGCGCGCGGGCCTCCGTCGTCGCTCGATCTTGAAAGGGGCGGCCTGGTCCGTCCCGGCTGTGGCTTTCGCGGTAGCCGCTCCTTCCGCGTCAGCCTCGGTGAATGGATCGATCGCGTTCGATCAGTTCCTCTATCAAGTAGGGCCGAATGTGACGCTCACGTCCATCACGGGGCGAGTGACCGTCACGAGTGGTTCGATGCCGACCAGCGTCAGCTTGGAGTATCCGGCTGGCTTCACCGGCCCCGCCACTGCCCAGGTGGCCTCGGACGGCACCTTTGTCGTGAGCGGCGTCGTTGCTCCCGGTGAAGTCACTGTCGGTGCACTGGTCGCGTCAGCGCCTGACCTCACCCCCGGAACGACGAGCCTCCAGGTGCTCACCAACCAGGTTCCTGCGGGTTCGAGTGGGATCGTCTGGGGTGAGAACCTCAACAACACGGTGTTCCGCTCCGGCGGCGGGAATCTGTCCTACGCCGTCACTCCTGACTATCTGAACGGAACGGCGACCCTGGCAGCAGGCCAGATCGTGGCCATGTCAGGCGGATACCGTGGCGCGAACAGCTACCTGGTGAAGTCGGACAACACGCTTTGGAGCCACGGAGACGGAAGCAACGCGACGGCGCCGGGGACCACCGCGACCTCAGCCGGACAATTCACCTTCACCAACCTCGTGTCCGACGAACGCCTCGTCGACGTTGTTGGCTTCACGGGAGGTGGCTACGCACTGACCAGCGCGGGTCGCGTGTTCTCGTGGGGTTTCAACACCGGCACCGGTTCCCTCGGGAACGGCACTAACGGCCCGGACACCCGCGTCCCTCAGCATGTGCGTTTCCCCGACGGCATCTTCATTCGGCAGATCTCCGCGAGCTATACCGGCGGACTCGCGCTCGACCTTGCCGGTCAGATTTGGGCGTGGGGCATCAACGACCAGAACGACACCGGTACACAGCAGTCGGGCAATGTGAACATCCCCCGCCGGGTGGTGTATTCGAACGGGTTGCCGGTGGTCGGTGCGGACGAGGTGCGGGGACGTTTCAAGGGCGGTCTCGCTCGTGTGGGGGACCGGGTGCTGTCTTGGGGTACCAACTCCGGGGGGCAGCTTGGCAGCGGAAGCACTTCCGGAACCCGTGGCTACGCGGACTGGGTGCTCACCGCGCCGGGTACGCCCCTCACCGGCATCACCTCTCTCGCGACGGCTTACCACGAGGCGTACCACTCCGTAGCTCTCGGATCAGATGGGACCGTCTACAGCTGGGGCTACGGTTCCTACAACGTGCACAGCCCGTCGACTGTGCAGGAGCGCGGATACGCGGCACCGTACGCGGGCAACCTGCCGTCCGGTCAAGTGACGGCGGTCGCTCTGTCGTACTACGGCACGCGTGTCCTGCTCGCGGATGGCACGGTATGGGGCTGGGGTTACGGCTCCTACGGACAGGGGGCGAACGGCTCCACGACCGGCACCATCGCGAACCCCGTACAGGCGAAGGTCAACGCGACGACGCCGGTGACTGCTTCGGGCTTCTTCCCCGCCAGCCACGGAGGGATCATCGCCCGCGCCTGACGCGCTAGGGGGGGCTGTTCCGATTCAAAGGAAGGGCCCCCTCTCTGCCGAAGGCTTCCATGAGAGGGATGAGCTCGTGGAGCGGCGAGAGCCACGACTAACAGAGGAGAACGTGTCGCCCAACACAAGCACGCAACATGCACGCCGCCTAGATGGTCTGCAAGTAGCTCGTAAGCATCTCCGAGGCGTCGAAGGTGCGCTGCACCTGCGGACCGTCGAGGGGATCGTGGTCGAAAGTCTTGTTCTCGAGTCGTTCGAGTGTGTCGTGACTCGTATTCAGTCGCTCAGCTTTCAGATCACATCCATCGAATCGGACCCGATGGTCGTTCGGCTCTCCAACGGTGACGTCCCCCTTGCCGTCACAACATTCCTGTACGTCGAGAGCGGCTCCATCGTCGTCGAGATCGGCTCCTCGGTCCACATCGTCGATGCAGGTCATGCTCTGGTCTATCGAGCCAGTTCCCCCGTCCGCGTGATCGCCCGTGGACGGTTGAACGCTATAAGAGTGTGCTTCAGTGCAGATCTGGCGGCCTCGTGGTTGATCCGGGTGATCGAGCCGAGTGCCATCCTGCGTGCATGGATGGTCTATCTCCGCACGTTCCTTACGGAAGCACACAGCCTTCGCAACGCGGACGAGGGCCTCATTCGTCAGGGCATCGACCTGATTCGGAGTCAACTCGTGCCGTTCCAGGAACCGTCGCCGACGCCGGAGGCGCGACTCGTCGCGGAGGCGCTGCAGATGATGAAAGAGAACCACTGGAACGTTGAGCTGTCGATAGCGGACATTGCTTCTGCGACCCACACCAGCGCGCGATCGTTGCAGCGAGCCTTCGCCATGCAGAACGAGGGCACCCCGATGGGTTCCCTTCGTGGTATTCGCGCGAACGTGGCCTACCAGGCCATGATCGACCATCCGAAAGCGAAGAGGGCAAGGATCGCGCGCCTCGCAGGCTTCGGGTCGACCAAGTCGATGCTGCGTGCCGTGACGAGCATCTATGGTCACGTGCCGTCCCCCTACCCCGGTGGTGCAGGCGACTGACATCCGATTTGTCCTCTCTCGTATGTCGAAGAAGGACGGCGCCGTGTTCGTGTCTCTCGCACAATCCATAGCGAGCAGGCGACAAGAGGGTGAAGGGCCGCAGGCGCCATCCCAGGTAGGGCGGAACATGCTTCTGCCTCCGGCGTCTCGTTCACGGCGAACACCCAGGCCCTCTCGTTTTCGCTGGGGGTGGTCCGGTCGCAGCCGCGCACGCTCGGAGCGGGACCGGCCGTATCGACCCGGTGTGTTCAGCGGTCGCACACGCCGTTCGCTCGCTCCGGTGCCGCACGGACGCGGTCGAGAGTCGTCCCTGTACCGCCGTCGATGAGCCCGAGTTCATCCAATCGGGGCATGACCTCGTCGCACAGGAGCTCGACGGAGCGCCACGATCCGACCGGGAACGCGATGAAGCCGTCGATCACCCCGGCCTCCGCGCGGGCGACGATGGACGCGACCGCGTCGGCCGGTGTGCCGACCACCGACCAGTGAGGTCCCGCGGTCCGTCGTCGATCGCTCGGAGGGTACGTCGCCCGCTCGAGCGCGGCAGCCTCCTCCCTGCTCTCCGCCAGGAGCAGCGACAGCCCGGGCAGAAGCCGCGGCCGGTCGGATCGGCCGCTCTGCTCCGCGGCGGCGCGGATGGCGGACCGCTGCGCGGATGCGGACTCGCTCTCGATCGCTGACGCGAACATCGCGTCGGCGCGGCGCCCCGCCAGAGCGACCGTCGGCGCCCCGCCTCCCGCGACCATGAGAGGAAGGCGACGCGGGGTCGGGGAGGGAAGCGGGAGCGGACCCGCCACCCGGAAGCTCTCCCCCACGTGATCCGTGGGGTGTACGCGCTCGACGTCGACGAGCACCCCGGTGTCACGATCGACCCGCATGGCGCTCGCGGGGAAGCCCGCGCGCAGCGATTCGACGACGTCGATCAGCTCCTCGGCCCGTCGCCACCGCGCAGCGGAGTCGGGCAGACGCTCCACGGAGAACTGCTCGTCCCCCGAACGTGAGGTGACCACGTTCCACCCGATGCGCCCGGGAGCGAGGTGCTCCAGAGACACGAGTTGCCGCGCGACGGGATACGGTTCGAAGAAGGTCGCCGACACCGTCACGATCAATCCGATCCGCCGCGTGGCTCCGGCCAGCTGCGCCGCCTGCACGATCGGGTCGAGACCGAGGTGGGCGGGATCGCTCCCGATCGTCTCCCGCGGCAGCGTCAGGGCGTCGGGCCGGAAGGCCATGTCGAAACCGGCGCGCTCGGCGCGCACCACGGCATCGACGATGGGACCGCCTGACAGAAGCTCCTCCACCCGCGAGTCCGCCCGTCGCCACGCCTGACCGCGCATCCATGTCGGCGCCAACGAGAACCCCGTCACCAGCGTCATACGATCGCCTCCTCATCGGCGATGGAAAGCGGAGCGATCGGCACCACCATCGGCGTCCCCGTCACCGGATGCCGCTGCACCAGTGCCTCCACCCCGAACGCCTCGGCGACCAGCCCCGTCGTCATCACCCGCTCCGGAGCCCCCGTCGCGATCACGCGTCCCTCCCGCATGACCACCAGATGGTCGGCGTATCGGCAGGCCTGGTCCAGGTCGTGCAGCACCAGGACGATCGTGCGTCCCTGCTCCCTGTTCAGTCGCCGGCAGAGCTCCAGCACCTCCAACTGGTGGGCGACGTCGAGATACGTCGTCGGTTCATCCAGCAGCATGACCGGCGTCTCCTGAGCCAGCAGCATCGCGATCCACGCGCGCTGGCGCTGACCGCCGGAGAGCTCGTTCACGGGGCGGTCGCGCAGCACCGCCATCCCCGTCGATCGCATCGCGCGGCCCACGGCATCCGCATCCTCCGGCGACCACTGCTGCAGCAACCGCTGATGCGGGTACCGCCCCCGCGCCACCAGCTCGGCGACCGTCACCCCACCCGGGGCGGTCGCCGCCTGCGGCAGGAACCCGACCCGGCGCGCGAGGGCCTTCGGCGGGAGCGATCTGACGTCGTCACCGCCCAGCAGCACCCTGCCGGACGCGGGCGGGAGCAGCCGCGCGAGTCCCCGCAACAGCGTCGACTTCCCGCACGCGTTCGCCCCGAGGATCACGGTGATCCTGCCCTCGGGGAGCGTGACGTCCAGGCGGTCGACGATCGTCCGATCGTCGTATCGCAGCGTCAACTCCTCGGCCACCAACGAATCCGCCATCAACTCCATCCCTTCCCGTCGGCCGAGCCTCGGCCCGGGACCAGCAGCCATAACAGGTACAGCCCGCCCACGACACCGGTCATCCGTCCGACCGGCACCGCGAACGTCACCGGCAGCACCTGGGTCACGAGGTCGGCGACGACGAGCAACGCCGCCCCCATCGCCGCCGCGCCGACCACCGGCGGGGCATCCGTCCGCAGCAGCCGACGCACCAGCTGCGGTGCGGCGAGCGCGACGAACGCGATCGGTCCCACCGCGGCGGTTGCCAACGCGGCCAGCACCACGGCGCACCCCACCAGCACGAGCCGCGTACGCTCCACCCGGACCCCCAGCTGTTGCGCGATGTCGTCGCCGAGTTCCATCAGGCCCGCTCGCCGCGAGAGCACGAGCAGGATCGGGATCACGACACCGACCCCGATGAGGACGGGGAGCGCGTGACTCCACTGGCGGGCGTCGAGGGAGCCGGACAGCCACAGGTTGGCCTGACTCGACGCGTCGAGGGTGCCGCGAACGAGGAGCAGACCGTTGACCGCCGCGGCCATGGCCCCCACACCAATGCCGACGAGGATCAGTTGTCGTCCGGCGATCCCTCCGCCGCGCCGTGCCAGCAGCATCACGATCACGACGGTGACGACGCCACCCACGATGGTGCCGAGCGCGACCTGCGTGGGCTGCGCGCCGAACAGCACGATCTGGACGAGAGCCCCCGTCGCGGCACCCGTGGTGAAGCCGATGACGTCGGGCGAACCGAGCGCATTGCGTGCGAGCGACTGGAAGACGGAGCCCGATACCCCCAGCGCCGCGCCGGCCCCGATCGCTGCGAGCACGCGCGGCAGACGGACCCCCTGCACCGCCCGGACCGTCGTCGCGTCGTCGGCGACGCCGAGGACGGCGCTCGGTACCGCGTACAGGGGCACCGGCAGACTCCCCACGGTCATCGCGATCGCCCCGGCGCACAGCGCCACGAGGGCGAGCACCGTGGTCACGACGAGCGTCCGCGGACGAACGAGCAGCGTGGCGCGGCCGAGCCGCAGCACTCGACGGCCACCGGGCGGCGCCGTCGCACTCGCCCCCCTCATAGCAGGGCCAATCGCCGGCGGCGCACCAGCGCCACGAAGAACGGCCCGCCCAGGAGGGCGACCATGATCCCGACTCCCACCTCGCCGGGAGGCGCGACCACGCGTCCCAGCACATCTGCGGTGAGCACGAGCGCCGCGCCGAGCGCCATGGCCGTCGGAAGCATGCGGTGGTGGTCGGAGCCGACGAGCGTGCGCGCGATGTGCGGCGCGGTGAGGCCGACGAACGCGATGGGACCGCCCGCCGCCGTGGCACCCCCCGCGAGCACGACCACGGCGAGCCCGGCGACCGTCCACACGAAGGCGGGACGCGCCCCCAGGGCACGGGCGACGTCGGGCCCGAGAGCGGCGGCGTCGAGCGCGCGCGACAGCAGGAGGGCGAGGACGACTCCGATCCCGACCAGCAGGGCGGTGGGCGCGAGCACGTCGACATCACGCCCGGCGAGGGAGCCGACCGCCCACGCGCGGTACCGGTCGAAGACGATGTCATCGCCGTTGACGATGACGATCTGCGCCAGCGCGCCGAGCACGACGGAGAGAGCCGCCCCCGCGAGCACGAGGCGCACCGGGTCGGACCCGCGACGGACGCCGCCCAGCAGCATCACGAGAGCTCCCGCGGCCGCGGCACCGAGGAGTGCGGCACCGAAGTACGCGATCGGGGCGACGACCCCGGCCACCGCGATCGCGATCGCCACGGCCACCGCCGCACCCGCGTTCACGCCGAGGAGGCCGGGCTCCGCGATCGGATTGCGTGTCAGCGACTGCATCACCACCCCGGCTGCTCCCAGAGCCGCCCCCACGAGCACAGCCAGAGCGGCGCGCGGCAGCCGACGATTCATCAGCAGCAGATGCGCGTCATCGAGAGGGTCGTAGGCCCACACCGCGCTCCACAGGTCCGAGGGAGCGAGCATGCGGGTCCCGACCACCGAACTCAGCACGACGAGCATGCCGACGAGCAGGGTCACGACGACCAGCACGAGCACCACGCGCCCACGACCCACGCGTGGCGGGGCGGACATCGCCGTGTCCGCTGGCGAGGAGGTGTCGATCATGGCGTTCCACGATCGACCGACCGCTTCTTCCGAGCGGTCGGTCGACCGTCTCAGGAGAACAGGTCCCGGACGTGCTGGACGATCTCGGTCGAGCTGTACAGATCCATGCGGAAGGAGTTCGCACCGAGCCCGTAGACCTGTCCGGCGGCCACCGACGGCACGTTCGCCAGGACGGGGTCGTCGGCGAAGCCCTTCGCGGTCTCATCGTCGGCCGACAGGATGAAGGTCGTCTCGCTCGTCAGCTGCAGCAGGTTCTCGTATGTCGCCCACACGAAGTCGGAACGCTGCTGCGCCTGCGTGTGCCAGGCCGGATCGGGATCCTCGACGGTGAACCCGAGCGACTCGAGCAGATCGGCGTGCGGTCCGCCCACGCGGGCGATCGGGTTGTCCTGTCCGGGACCGTTGAACGAGATGACGTTGGCCGTGCCCTCCGGCACGGTGATGGCGTCGGCGGTCTCGCGCACCAGGGAGTCGAAGTCCGCGATCGTCTCGTCGGCCTGAGCCTCCAGGCCCGTGGCCTCCCCCAGCTCGACCGCGAGGTCCTGCCAGGTCTGCGCGCCGTAGTCGACCACGATCGTCGGAGCCACCGACTGCAGGTCGGCGACCTGGTCGGTCAGTGCGTCGCGTCCGCTCGTGGCGACCACGATCAGATCGGGCTCGTTCGCCATCACCGCTTCGAGATCGAATTCGCCGACGCTCCAGAGGTTCGTCACGTCCCGCTCTTCCGCGATATCGGCCCACTGGTCGAACCAGACGCCACCCACCTGCGATCCGCTCGCCACGACGGGGGCATCGATGGCCAGCAGGGTCCCGGTCACCGAGACGGCGGTCGACAGGATCCGCTTCGGCTGCGCGGGAATCTCGGTCGTCGTGCCGTCCGCGTTCTCGAAGGAGCGCGGCCACTCCCCGGCCGCGGTCGGCGTCTCGTTCGAGGAGGTCTGGTCGGCGGCGGTGGCGGCACAGCCGGACAGTGCGAGGGCGCCCGCCAGCACGAGGCCGATCACGGCCGTCGCGCGACGGCGCGCGGATGAGGAGATGGTCATGATTCCTTTCCGTGGCCCCGGCCGGAAGATCGACGGGGCCGTCGTCCGCGAATGCGGTCACGTGCGCCGTCGTCGGCGCGGAGCTCGGGCGCTCCTCCATCGAGGTTAGGCTGGCCTTACTTCGGTACTTGCACCCGGATCGGCACATTCTTGTCCACACATCTCCTCCCCGCCCTCCCCGCCATCCCGTCCGCACCGACACGCACGGTGGTGAGACCGGGGACGGCGGTGCTGGTGTGGATCGCCGCGGGTTCCGCGGAGGTGACGCTCGCAACCTCCCGGTGGTCGCTCGACACCGGGCAGGCGCTGTGGGTCCCGGCGGAGACCGGAGCCGTGGTGCGCGGATCAGAAGGAGCCTGCGTCCTCCCGATCCGCATCAGGGAAGCGGATCGGCGCGCGGGCCCGACGGTCCCTTTCGTCGCCCCCATCGCCCCGGATATCGTCGCCCCGCTCCTGACCGCGTTCACGCGCAGTCTCGGAGTGCTGCACGGCGGCGGCGTGGGCGCGGCCGCCGTGCTCGCGTGGATCGGGCACCCGACCGCGGGGATCGTCGGTCCCGCCATGCCCACCTCGCCCGATCTCCGGCGCGTCGCCGACGCTCTCCTGGCGGACCCGACCGGTTCCCCCGCCGCCATCGGCACGGAGAACGGCGTCGGCGCGAGTGTGCTGGCGAGGCGGTTCCGCGCCGAGACGGGGTGGACGCCGGTGCGCTGGCGCACCCGGCACGTTCTCGCACGCGCCGCCGAAGAGCTCCGGCACACGCGCCGCATCGGCCTCGTCGCGGCGGAGTGCGGGTACGGGAGCCCGCAGGCGTTCGCTCGAGCGTTCCACCGGGAGTGGGGTGTCGCCCCCTCCGACCTCGTGGCACGGGCGGGGAGAACCGTCGCGGCCCGACGACGTGGCGCGGAGCTCGGTCCACAATGCAACGGGTACCACATCGTGATCTGGGTCGCGGTCGGCACCGTCGAACTGCGCGTGGACGACCGGAGGACGGTCGTCCACGCGGGCGACATCGCCTGTCTTCCGGCCGGCACGACCTGCGGCTTCACCGCCGGCACCGACGCTGCCGTCCTCCCGCTCGGCTGGCTCCCGGGTGGAATCGATGTCGGCGCGGGAGTCATCACCCGCACGGACGCGCGCGCCCCGCTCCTGCGCCTCGCCGCCTGGGCGTACGCCGGCTCCGAGCCCGTCACCGGCGGCGACCCGAGGATCGTGCTGCAGACCCTCCTCGGGCTCGGCGAACCGGAGGACATCGCGATGCCGATCGCCGACGCGACCTACGCGCTCCTCGGACGCCTGGCGAGACACCCGCAAGACGACAGGCCGACCGCCGTGCTCGCCGCGGAGCTGGGTATCGGCGCGAGTGACCTCCGTGCGGCCGTCGACGCCCTGACGGGGACCACACTCGCGACGTGGCGCGCCCGCACCCGCATGTCGTGGGCGCGCCGGCTGCTGCGCGATGGCGCGAACGCGTCGGAGGTGGCCCGCCGCGTGGGCTACGCCGACGTCGCGGCCTTCAGCCGCGCATTCCGCCGGGCGCACGGCTGCTCACCGCGAGCGTTCTGCCGCGAACACGCCGGCAGCGTCGACGCGTGACGGTCCGGCACGCCCGGTGAGCGTCCCCCCGCATGACGACGTCGCCCCCGCCACCGCACCACGGGGGTGCGACGACGGGGGCGACGGGGGTGTGAGCGCTTAGCGGTTCACGCGGCGGAAGCGGCGGTAACCGACCGCGCCGAGGCCACCGAGGAGCAGCGCAGCGGCGCCCAGGGCGAGCGGAGCCGGGTCATTCGCACCGGTCAGCGGCAGGTTGCCCTGCGGGCCGGGGGTCGGCCCCGGGGTGACGGGCGTGCTCGGCGACGGCGAGGGCGACGGTCCGGGAGCCGCGGCGACCGAGAACGACACCGATGTGCTGTTGGACTGGCCATTCACGGTCTGCGTGGCGACGACCGTGTAGTCGCCGGGAGTCAGCGCATCCTTGAGCGCGACCGACCAGGTGCCGTCCTCGACCTCGGTCGTGCCGACCTCGGCACCGTTGACGGTGACCGCGATGTCGGCGCCGGTCTCGCCCGAACCCGCCACCTTGGTGGGGATGGCCGAGCCCGAGTAGCTGCTGCCGTCGACGATGCCGTCGATGGTGGGCTGCGCGGGGATGATCGTGAACGAGGTCGACGAGGATGCCGAGGTGACGCCGTCACGCGCCTGCGTGGCGGTGACCTTGTAGGCGCCCTCCTGCAGGTCGGCGGCCACGGTCCAGTTGCCGTCGGCGTCGACCTTGGCAGCGCCCTTGACGTCGCCGGTCAGGGTGACGGTTGCGCCGGCCAGGCCGGTCCCGGTCACCTTGGTGATCTCCGAGACGATCGACGAGCCGTCGGCGGGCGAGGTGATCGCGGGAGCCTCGGGGAGGACCTCGACAGACGCGTCGACCGTGGAAGACGTGCTGTAGCCGCTCGTGGACTGCAGCGAGAAGGCGTAGGTGCCGAGCTTGTCGGGGGCCTTGAAGCTCCAGGCGCCCGAACCGTCGACGTCGATGGTGAACTTCTCACCGCTCGCCGGGGTCACCACGAGGGTGGTGCCCGCCTGAGCCGTACCCGAGATGGCGCCGCCCACACCCACGGTGCCGCCGTTCTCGGGGCTCGTGAGCTTCGGAGCGTCGACCTGCACCTCGACGGTGTAGCCACCGGTGAGCGCGAGGCCGGACTGCAGGTCCGCACCCCAGCCGTAACGGACGCCCTGGTAGTCGAAGAGCGCCGACGTCACGCCGACGGCGGTGTCGCCCTGCCACATCGGACCACCCGAGTCACCCTGGATGACGTCGATGGGGCCACCGAAACCGTGCACCCAGCGGCCCTCGACCTCGAGCCAGCCGTCGACGATCTCGATGTTGCCCTGGGTGTATCCGGTGGTACGGCCCGACTTCGCGAAGGCACCGAGCTGCGCCTCACCGACCGAGCGGATCGGGAAGGTCGAGGCCGACAGGTCGTCGATGTCCGACCAATCGGTGACCTCGGGCTTGAGGTCGAGGTCGTTGTTGTCGACGTCGATCACCGAGATGTCGACCGACTTGGCGTCGCCGTTGGCGCCGGCGCTGTTGCCGGGGCCACCGAACTGCGAGAAGCCGAACTGGCCGAGCGGGTAGGTGAGCACGACCTGGTTGCTGCCGCCACCGGCGGTGTCGGAGCTGGGCTTGGTGAGCGTGACGTTCTGGATCTCGCCGTCTTCCGTGCAGTGACCGGCGCTGATGACCGCGGGGTCACCGTCGGGCGCGAAGCCGCTGAAGCCGACCGAGCAGAGGAAGCCGTTGTCGCCCGAGACCTGGCCGAAGTAGCCGGCACCACCCACGACGTCGGTGGCTGCCGCCTTCTGCGGGGCTGCGTCGAGCGTCTTCAGGATGACGTTCGAGTTCTTCTCGACGAACTGGCGGGGCTCACCCTCGAGGCTCGCTTCGTCGGCGGTCGCGTAGACGACCACGCTGCCCTTGCCGTCCGAACCGACGATCTTGACCTGGTCGCCACTGCTGAGCAGGGCCTTGGCCGTTGCGTCGTACTGCGGTCCGGACGTTGGAGCGACGGACTCCGCATCATCCGCGAACGCCGCGGCCGGGGCGATCAGCCCCGTCGCTGCGAGCGCCAACGCGGCGGATGCGCCCGCCCACCCCACACGCTTCATGTTTGTCTTCATCGGCTCATCTCATGTGTTTCTGATGGGAAAAACACCGGAGTGCGCGAAAAGAGACCGTGTTCGGGCCCCCACCCACCTCTCAGCGTTCCGGCCTACCATACGTCAACCTGACAGTTGTTTATGTACGGGTTTACAAATACCTCGAAGAGATGAGAACACTTTCATGATTCGCCGCATCGCCCTGTCCGCCGTCGCGGGGCTCGTCGCCGCCCTCACCCTGACGGGGTGCGGTGGTTCTGCGGCCTCCTCCCCCTCCGACGACGTCGATGGAACGTGGGGTGACACCTCGGCGAACTTCCTCACGCTGACGGACGGCAAGCTCACGGGTCACGACGGCTGCAACAAGATGAACGGCAGCTACACCGTGGACGGCTCCGAGATCAGCGTCACCCTCGGTGCCGCGATCGCGCGCGGGTGCACGAACGTCGACACCTGGTTGCGCGACATCGCCACCGCGAGCGTCTCGGGAGACACCCTGACGGTGTTCGATCGCACGGGGGCGGAGATCGGAACCCTGCCCCGCACCGCGTGATCGCGCACCCGCCGGGCCGGGGCAGACGATCGCCCCGTGCGCGTCACCGGGGCGAAATCCTGCCCCCGCTAGAATCGGTCGCAGCCCGCGACATCCTCCCGGATGGCGATCTCCCGCTCACCGGCGGGGGTCCGGCCGGCCTGACCCGTTGACCTCACCCCGCAGGAGCCTCGTGCCCGACACCTCGCCCCGTCTCGTCGCCTTCGATCTCGACGACACCCTCGCCCCGTCAAAGACCGCGATCGACCCCCGCATGGGCGACCTGCTGCTCTCTCTCGCGGAGCGCGTCGAGGTCGCGATCATCTCGGGCGGCCAGCTCCAGCAGTTCCGCACCCAGGTCGTGGAACGCCTCCCCCGCGCCGATTCGGCGTTGCTCGCCCACCTGCACCTGATGCCGACGTGCGGGACCCAGTACTACCGACTGGGCGCCGACGGCATCCGCACCGTCTACGCGCACTCCCTCACCGACGACGAGAAGAGCCGCGCGCTCGCCGCCGTCCGCGAGGAGGCCGAGCGCCTGGGCCTGTGGGAGTCCGCGCCCTGGGGCGAGATCCTCGAGGACCGCGGTTCGCAGATCACGTTCTCGGCCCTCGGTCAGAGCGCTCCGCTCGAGGCGAAGATGGCCTGGGATCCCACCGGAGAGAAGAAGAACAGCCTCCGGGAGGCCGTGGCCGCGCGCATCCCCGACCTCGAGGTCCGATCCGGCGGATCGACCTCGGTCGACATCACCCACCGCGGCATCGACAAGGCCTACGGCATGGGCAAGCTCGTCGAGGCCACCGGCATCCCGCTCGATGACATGCTCTTCGTCGGCGATCGCCTCGATCCCGACGGCAACGACTATCCCGTGCTGGCGATGGGCGTCGAGTGCCACGCCGTGCACGGGTGGGAAGACACCGCCGACTACCTCGACGCGCTCATCCCGACGCTTCCCCCGCGCACCGAGGGCTGACTCCGCCCCTCGTCAGAACGCCGTCTCCGACGTGGCCCCGCGTGACGCGGCGCCCGTCCGAGGCGGCGTTCTGCGCACGGCCGCGGCCACGCGGGAGTCAGATGATCTGACCGATCGGCTCCCGCTTCTCCGCCTGGAAGCGGTCCTCGGTCCGTCCGTAGGCCCAGTACCCCGACAGCGAGACCTGGGCTCGCGGGAGGCCCCACTGGCCGAAGATCACGTCGCGCAGGCTCTTCATGGCTTCCCGCTCCCCGTGGACGAAGACGTGACCGCGACCGGTGGGCGCAGTCCAATCCGCCACGGCGTCGACGAGCACGCGGGACGTGCCCGCCGCCGCCGCGCCGCGGTGCAGCCACACGACATCGATCCCGGCCGGGGCGGTCAGCGTGAGCTGCTCGTCCGGCGCCTGCACCTCGAGGAACGCCGCGCCCGTGGCATCCGCCGGCAACGCCTCCAGGGCTGCGGCGATCGCCGGGATCGCGGACTCGTCGCCCGCCAGCAGGTGCCAGTCGGCCGAGGGGTCGGGAGCGTACCCGCCTCCCGGGGACGACACGACGAGCCGCTCCCCCGGCTGGGCCCGCGCGGCCCACGGGCCGGCGAGTCCCTCGTCGCCGTGTACCACGAAGTCGATGGCGAGCTCGTCACCGACCACATCGCGCACGGTGTAGGTGCGGGTGACGGGGAGGTCGTCGGGGTCCAGCATCTCCCGCAGGGCCGACAGGTCGTAGGGCGGCTCGAGCCCCAGCTCGGGCTTGACGAACGTGATCTTCACGTACCGATCGGTGTACGGGCTCTCGCGGAAGGCCGCGAGGTCGACGCCCCGTGCACGGAGGCGGACCAGGTGGGGGCTGAGACGCTCGGTCGAGACGACCTCCAGCACGTGCTGCGGGCGGGGCGGACGGACGGGACGATCGGTCATGGGAGTCCTCTCACGAAGTCGCGGTGGCGGGTGTGATGTCACGGGGCGCTCCGAGGGCTTCCGCGACCTGGCGGAAGTATCCGGCGATGTGAGCGCGCACCGCGTCGCGGGCCTCGACGCCCTCCCCGCGCACCACGGCGTCGACGATCCGGCGATGCTCGCCGCGCAGCCGCGCAGCGGTCGCGGGCCAGTCGGCCATGGTCGCAGCGCCGACCTGCGTGTACGACTCGATCGAGCTGCGCAGCCCCGCCATCATCGCCGCGACGACCGCGTTGCCCGAGGCCTCCGCGAGCGCCTGGTGCAGGCGCGCGTCGAGCGCGAGGAACTCGTCGGGGGCGAGGTCGCCGGCATCCATGGCATCCAGGATTTCGCGCACCTCGGCGAGATCCGCCATGGGGTCGGATGCCAAGCGCTCGACGACGTCGCCCTCGAGGACCACGCGCGTGCGCACCACGTCGGCGATCGGGAAGCCGTTGGCCGCCACCTGCAGGCGCAGGAACGCGGCGAGTCCGCCGCGCGGGGTCGTGACGATCATCGCGCCGGCGGTGGGTCCGGATCCGGTCGCGGTGCGCACCACGCCGAGGACCTCGAGCACGCGGATCGCTTCGCGCACGCTCGATCGCCCGACCCCGAGCACCGATGCCAGCTCCCGCTCGGGCGTCAACCGGTCGCCGGGAGACAAACGCCCCTCGCGAAGGTCGGCCTCGATCCGTTCGAGGACGACCTGCCAGGCGCGTGGCGCGGTGTCCGGCATCGCATCCCCTCGTCCGTCCGGCCGATGTGGCCCGACCACATCAGCCTACGCGCCGATCGTCAGGCGTCGGCGGGAGTGGCGTAGCCCGCGGGGTTGGTCGTCTGCCAGTTCCAGTAGTCGCGGCAGGCGTCGTCGATCGTCAGGCGTGTGCGCCACCCGAGCACATCGGCCGCCTTCGCGGGATCGCAGTACGTCGCGGCGACGTCGCCGGGGCGGCGGTCGAGGATGCGCTTGGGCAGCTCGTGACCGACGGCCTTCTCGAACGAGGCGACGAGGTCGAGCACGCTGACCGGGCGACCGGTGCCGAGGTTGAACACCTGATGGCCGGGCTGCGCCTGCTCGAGGGCGGCGACGTGTCCTTCGGCGAGGTCGACGACGTGGATGTAGTCGCGCAGGCCGGTGCCGTCGGGGGTGTCGTAGTCGTCGCCGAAGACGCCGACCTCGTCGAGGCTGCCGATCGCGACGCGGGAGACGTACGGCATCAGGTTGTTCGGGATGCCGGCGGGGTCTTCACCGATGAGACCCGAGGGGTGAGCCCCCACGGGGTTGAAGTAGCGCAGGACCGTGACGTTGAGGTCGGGGTTCACGCGCGCGACGTCGGCGAGCACGACCTCGTTCATGCGCTTGGACTTGCTGTACGCGTTCGAGAGGTCGACGCTCGTCGTCGACTCCTCGGTGAACGGCAGGTCGGCCGGGTCGGAGTACACCGTGCCGGTGCTGGAGAAGACGAACGAACGGATGCCGTGCGCGAGCCCCGCGCGCAGGAGGGCGAACGTGGTGTCGAGGTTGTTGGAGTAGTACTCGAGGGGCTTCTGCGTGGACTCGCCCACCGCTTTGAACGCTGCGAGGTGGATGATCGCGTCGATCGGACCGTGCTCGTCGAAGACCGCCGAGACCACCGCGTCGTCGGAGGCGTCGCCCACGACCAGAGGCGCCGGCTTGCCCGTGATCCGCTCGACGCGCTCGGCGGCGATCGCGTGCGTTCCCGACAGGTCGTCGAGGAGGACGACGTCGTGGCCGGCCTCGAGCAGGGCGACGGCCGTGTGGGTTCCGATGTAACCGGCGCCGCCGGCCAAGAGTACGCGCATAGCCCCAGGCTATCGGTCCGCGCCGCCGCCGACCGTCCGGGGCCGGGGCGATCCAGGGCGTCCCGGACTCCGGAGAAATCCGTCGTTCGGGGCCGATGCGGTGCCGTCGAGAGCGGCACCGCGTGGTCCGATCCGGAGCGCGACACAGACGGGGTGGCCGTCCCGGGACGCGGTGGAACCGCGACGGTCAGCGGCCGTCGAGACGCCCGCCGGACTCCCGGAGGTAACAGGCCGCGCACATGGACTCGTAGGTGACCTCGCCCGCGATCTGCCCCTCGTCGATCGCGACCTGGTCGCCGTCGAACACGAAGCGCCCGCCGACCAGGCGTGCGTTGAAGATCGCCTTCCGGCCGCAGCGGCAGATGGTCTTGAGCTCTTCGAGACTGTGCGCGATCTCCATCAACCGCGCCGAGCCGGGGAACGCCTCGGTGCGGAAGTCGGTGCGGATACCGTACGCGAGCACGGGGATGCCGTCGAGCACCGCGATGCGCAAGAGGTCGTCGACCTGCCCGGCGGTGAAGAACTGCGCCTCGTCGACGAGGAGGCAGGCGACGGGCGCGTGGCCCGCGGCCGCGTGGAAGACCTCGCGCAGGTCGTCGTGAGGCGCGACGAGGAAGTCGACCGGGCGTTTGACCCCGAGACGACTGTCGATCTGATCGGCACCCTTGGTGTCGATCTCGGGTTTGGCGAGCAGCACGCGCTGACCGCGTTCCTCGTAGTTGTACGCCGCTTGCAGCAGGGCCGTGGACTTGCCCGAGTTCATCGCCCCGTAGCGGAAGTACAGCTTCGCCACGACGACCTCAGGCGTTGATCTTCAGCGCCTGCGCGGTGGCATCCAGCTCTTTACGGGCCGCCTCGGGCTGCGTGTTGAGCGTCTCACCGTAGCTGGGGATGAGGGCGCGCAGGCGAGGCTCCCACTCGGGCATGCGCTCGGGGAAGCAGGTCTTGATCAGGCCGAGCATGATCGACACCGCCGTGGAGGCCCCCGGCGAGGCTCCGAGGAGGCCGGCGATCGAGCGATCGGAGGCCGTGATGACCTCGGTGCCGAACTGGAGGACACCGCCCTTGTCTTTGTCTTTCTTCATGACCTGGGCGCGCTGACCCGCGTCGAGCAGCTCCCAGTCCTCGGCCTTGGCCGTCGGCATGAAGTCGCGGAGGCTGTCGACCTTCTTCGCGTGCGTCTTGAGCAGCTCGCTGATGAGGTACTTGATCAGACCGGGGTTGTCGACGGCCACCTTGAGCATCGGCAGCAGGTTGTGCGGGCGCACCTGCGTGACGATGTCGAGCATCGAGCCGTTCTTGAGGAACTTGGGGCTGAAGGTTGCGAACGGACCGAACAGCAGCGACGACTCGCCGTCGATGACGCGCGTGTCGAGGTGCGGCACCGACATGGGCGGAGCACCCACGGATGCCTGCGAGTACACCTTCGCGCGGTGCTGGGCGACGATCGCGGGGTTGGAGGTCTTGAGCCACTGCCCGCCGATCGGGAAGACGCCGTACCCCTTGATCTCGGGGATGCCGGAACGCTGGAGCAGTTTGAGGGCCCAGCCGCCCGCGCCGACGAAGACGAACTTCGCGTTGATCGAGCCCGGAGTGCCGCCGATGACGTGCCGGTACGAGACCTCCCACGTCCCGTCCTTCTGCTTCTTCAGCTTCTTCACGTCGTGGTTGGTCGCGACCTCGACGCCCTTCTCGCGGAGGTTGGCGAAGAGCTGGCGGGTGAGCGAACCGAAGTCGACGTCGGTGCCGGCGGGGACGCGCGTGGCGGCGAAAGGCTCACCCTTGCGTCGCTTCTGCATGAGCAGCGGGGCCCACTGGTTGATGACGCGGGAGTCCTCGCTGTACTCGATCCCGGCGAACAGCGGCTGCTGCTTGAGGATCTCGTAGCGCTTGCGAAGGAAGGCGACGTCCTTCTCGCCCCGGACGAACGTCATGTGCGGGGTCGGGTTGATGAACGTCGACGGCTCGTCGAGCACGCCCTCGGTCACGAGCGAGGCCCAGAGCTGTCGACTCTGCTGGAACTGCTCGTTGATCGCGATCGCCTTCGCGGGGTCGATCGAGCCGTCCTTCGCCTCGGGCGTGTAGTTGAGCTCGCAGAGAGCCGCGTGACCGGTGCCGGCGTTGTTCCACGCGTTCGAGCTCTCCTGGGCGACGTCGCTCAGGCGCTCCAGGACCGCGATCTTCAGGTCGGGCTGGAGGTCTTTCAGCAGCGTGCCGAGAGTGGCGGACATGATGCCGCCACCGATGAGGAGAACATCGACGTTTTCAGTCACCCGATGATTCTAGGTGCGAGCCGTGAGGTGTCTCGACATCAAGAGATCGGTCGGTTCGATGTCGAGACAACCCCGCGCGATGGCATCCGGATGCCGGGGATCAGACGGTCGCGGCCAGCTTCTGCGCGACGATCTCGGCGATCTGCACGGCGTTCAGCGCCGCGCCCTTGCGCAGGTTGTCGTTGCTGATGAACAGCACGAGGCCCTTGCCCTCGGGAGCGGACTGGTCGGCACGGATGCGGCCGACGTAGCTCGGGTCGGTGCCCGCGGCCTGCAGCGGCGTGGGCACCTCTTCGAGGCGCACGCCCGGGGCGTCGGCGAGCAGCTCGCGGGCGCGCTCGGGCGTGATGTCACGAGCGAACTCGGCGTTGATGCTGAGCGAGTGGCCGGTGAAGACCGGGACGCGCACGCACGTGCCCGCGACACGGAGGTCGGGGAGCTCGAGGATCTTGCGGCTCTCGTTGCGCAGCTTCTTCTCTTCGTCGGTCTCGTTGAGGCCGTCGTCGACGAGGTTGCCCGCGAACGGGATGACGTCGAACGCGATGGGCGCGACGTACTTCTCGGGCTGGGGGAAGTCGAGGGCCGAGCCGTCACGGACGAGCCGCTCGACGTCGCCCTGCGCGAGCACGCCCTCGACCTGCCCCAGGAGCTCCTGAGCGCCGGCGAGGCCCGAGCCGGAGACGGCCTGGTACGTGCTGACGATGAGACGCTCCAGACCCGCCTCGGCGTCGAGCACCTTCAGCACGGGCATCGCGGCCATCGTCGTGCAGTTGGGATTCGCGACGATGCCCTTGACGGCCTGCTCGATCGCGTGGGGGTTGACCTCGCTCACGACGAGGGGGACCTCGGCATCCATGCGCCACGCGCTGGAGTTGTCGATGACGAGGGCTCCAGCCTCGGCGAAGCGGGGGGCGTGCGCGCGACTGCCGGTCGCGCCGGCGGAGAAGAGGGCGACCTCGACGCCGGCGGGGTCGGCGGTGGCGACGTCTTCGACGACGACGGAGTGGCCGCCGAACTCGACCGAGGTGCCGGCCGAACGCGCCGTCGCGAACAGGCGCAGCTCACGGATCGGGAACGACCGCTCGGCGAGGATCTCGAGCATGACGGTGCCGACCTGGCCGGTGGCGCCGACGACGGCGAGGGAGATTCCGGAATCGGAGATGCGGGTCATGCGAGGTACCTCGGGTGTGGGGGTGGTGGATGCCGCGAAGGTGGCGTTCGGGTCAGGGTAGCGCGAGCGGCTGGTCGCTCGCGCCGCGAGCGGGCCGAACTCCAGAGAAATCGACCGGGATGCGCCGGGAAATGGCGGAATCACGCGGGTGCGGCCCGATGCCGCGGCGGAAACTCAGGAGTCTCGCACGGCCGCGGCGGGCCGGAACGGGCGCCGCGGCGTCAGCGACCGGTGCCGGCGTGGACGGTGGCCTCGGCCTCGCCGTCCAGACCGTAGGCGGTGTGCACGAGGCGCGCGGCCTCGGCGAGGTCGACACCGCGGACGACCACCGAGATGCGGATCTCGGAGGTCGAGATCATCTCGATGTTGACGCCCGCCATGCTCAGCGCTTCGAACAGGGTCGCCGAGACGCCCGAGTGCGTGCGCATGCCCGCGCCCACGACCGAGAGCTTGCCGATCTGGTCGTCGTGGACGAGGCTCTCGAACCCGACCTCGGCCTGCTCGGCGGCGAGCGCCTTCAGGGCGGTGGTCGCGTCGGTCTTGGGGAGCGTGAACGAGATGTCGGTCCGGCCGGTCGCCGCGGCCGAGACGTTCTGCACGATCATGTCGACGTTCGCGCCGGACTTCGCGACGATCTTGAAGATGTCGGCGGCCTTGCCGGGCACGTCGGGAACACCGATCACGGTGATCTTGGCCTGGCTGAGGTCGGTGGCGACGCCGGCGACGATGGGCTCTTCCATGGCTTCACTTTCGGGGACGAGGGGGGAGGTCTTCGAGGCGTCGAGCACCCACGTGCCCTCGCCCGAGCTGAACGTGGACCGCGCGTGGATCAGCACACCGTGACGGCGCGCGTACTCGACGGCGCGAATGTAGAGGACCTTCGCGCCGTTCGCGGCGAGTTCGAGCATCTCTTCGCTGCCGACGCGGTCGAGCTTGCGCGCGAGAGGCACGACGCGGGGATCGGCGGTGAAGATGCCGTCGACGTCGCTGTAGATCTCGCACACGTCGGCCTTCAGGGCCGCGGCGAGGGCGACGGCGGTGGTGTCGGAGCCGCCGCGGCCGAGGGTCGTGATGTCGCGGGTGTCGCGGTTGAAGCCCTGGAAGCCGGCGACGATGACGATCGCGCCCTCGTCGAGGGCCTCGCGCAGGCGGACCGGCGTGACGTCGACGATGCGCGCGGCGCCGTGCGTGGCATCCGTGATCATGCCCGCCTGGCTGCCGGTGAAGGAACGGGCCTCGAAGCCCATCGAGTGGATCGCCATGGCCAGCAGCGCCATCGAGATGCGCTCCCCGCTGGAGAGCAGCATGTCGAGCTCGCGCGGCGCGGGGATGGGTGCCACCTGCCCGGCGAGGTCGAGGAGCTCGTCGGTGGTGTCGCCCATCGCGCTGACGGCGACGACGACCTCATGGCCGGCGCGACGCGTGTCGACGATGCGCTTGGCGACCCGCTTGATGCTCTCGGCGTCGGCGACGGACGAACCGCCGTACTTCTGGACGATCAGCGCCATTTGAGGAAACTCCCGGGAGGGTCGGGCGGCGGGGGGCCACGACGGGGCGCTCGGATGCCGCGCCCGAGGGTCCATCTTAGGGGCGGGCGCATTCCGTCCCCGTCATGCGAGCGCCCAGCCGTCCGCGGATAGGATCGAGCCCTCCCGCCCGGTTCGTGCTCCTGGAGGCCCGCGGTTGTCCCCCACCCCGCGCCGACTGCTGTCGTCGTTGCGCCGTCTCGTCCACACCGACGACGCGTCCTCCCCCGACACCCAGCTGCTGCCGGTGATCGACGAGGCGCTGTCGACGCGCATCCTCGATCTGGCGATCCGCATCGGCGAGACGATGCTCGTCGTGGGGGCGCCCGCGAACGAGGTCACCGTGACGATCGTGCGGGTGTGCGCCGCGTACGGCCTCGACCCGGTCCACGTCGACGTCACCTACAACTCGATCACGATCGCGCACAGCCGGCCGGGCGCCACTCATCCCACGACGCTCCTGCGCGTGGTCCGCGGCTCCGTGCCCGATCACGCCAAGCTGCAGAGGTTGCAGGCCCTGGTCACCGAGATCACCGGGGGCCTCGGGCTCGACGACGCGATCTCGCGGTGCCGGGCGATCCGGCGACTGCCTTTCCGCTATCGTCCCGCGATCGTCATCGCCTCGCAGGCCTCGCTCGCGGTGGGCGTGGCGATCATGTTCGGCGCGAACTGGCTCGCGCTGGTGCTGTCGTTCATCGCCGCAGCGCTCGCGGCGACCACGCAGCACATCCTCGCCCGGGCGCGGGTGCCCTACTTCTTCGCGCAGATCGCGGGCGGCTTCGTGCTCACCGTCGTCGCGGCGCTGTCCCCCCTGCTGCGTTACACCGGGCTGGACGCGGCCGCGGCGATCCGCCCGTCGGTGATCGTGGCATCCGGGATCGTCCTCATGCTCGCGGGCCTGACCGTGGTGGGGGCGGCTCAGGATGCCATCGACGGCTTCGCGCTCACCGCCACCGGACGCATCCTGGAGCTGACGACGCAGACGCTCGGGGTCGTGCTCGGGATCCTCGCGGGGCTGGAGACCGTGCGGGTGCTGAGCCTGGGCATGTCGCCGCCGTCGAACGCCCTGCCGCTCGGCCCCGTCACGGTGCAGTTCGTCGGCGCCGCGGTGATCGCGATCGCGGTCGCGGTGTTCAACGGCGCCGGCTCGCGGATCATCGTCGTCAGCGCGGCCCTGAGCCTCGTCGCCTGGGCCGCCTACCTGGGGGCCGCGTCACTGGGGTTCGAGGTCGCGGCGGCCAGCGGCGTGGGCGCGTTCGTCGGCAGCTTCGTGGGCATCGTGGTCGCCTACCGGCTGCACGTGCCGTCGGTGGCGATCACGACCGCAGCGATCCTGCCCCTCGTGCCCGGTGCCGCGGTGTTCCGGGGACTCCTGGGCGTCGTGGAGTCCGGCGACGACCCCGCGATTCTGATGACCGGGGTCACGACCCTGGCGGGCGCGGCGACGATCGGTATCGCCCTGGCCGTCGGGGCATCGCTCGGCATCTACCTGGGTCAGCCCGTGCGCGCGACGCTCTCGGGCGTCGTGAAGGCCCGGGCGCGCACGCGCCGCTAGAGCCCGGGACGAGCCGCGACGCGGCGTGCATGTCGTCTCGACCGCCCGTGACGCTCGGTACGGGGTCGGGGCCGCTCCGCGCGTCAGAGGGTGCGACGACCCTCGAAAGCCCGCCCCAGGGTGACCTCGTCGGCGTACTCGAGGTCGCCGCCGACGGGGAGACCGGATGCCAGCCGCGTGACGCGGATCTCGAGGGTGTGCAGCAGCCGGCTGAGGTAGGTGGCCGTCGCCTCACCCTCGAGGTTGGGGTTTGTGGCCAGGATGACTTCCTGCACGGTGCCGTCGGCGAGGCGCTGCATGAGCTGGGTGACGCGCAGATCGTCGGGACCGATTCCCGCGATGGGGCTGATGGCGCCGCCGAGCACGTGGTAGAGCCCGCGGAACTCGCGCGTGCGCTCGATCGCCGCGACGTCTTTCGCGTCTTCGACGACGCAGATCAACGTCGCGTTGCGGCGGGGGTCACGACAGATGGAGCAGCGCTCCTGTTCGGAGACGTTGCCGCAGATCTCGCAGAACTTCACCTTGTCGCGGATCTCGCCCAGCAGCGTCGAGAGGCGCGAGACGTCGAAGCTCGGCGACTGCAGGATGTGGAACGCGATGCGCTGTGCCGACTTCGGGCCGATGCCGGGGAGACGACCGAACTCGTCGATCAGGTCTTGGACGATGCCGTCGTACATCAGCTGAACCTCGTCGGGGGCTCGTAGGGCTCGTCGCGGAGATAGGTCGCGCCGAGCATCTGGCGCACGACCGCCTCACCGTACCGCTGCACGCCCCCGCGGAGCGGAGCCATGCGCGGGACGATCACCGGCGGCACCGGCGCATCGGAGACCTCGTCGGCCGGCGGGATCACGTCGTCGTCGTCGACCTCGTCGGGTGCCGGCACGGAGGGCGCGACGTCGGCCGCCGGCAGCACGGCTCCCTCGCGGATCACCGGCGCGGCCGGCGCGGAGATCACCCCACGGGCCTCTTCCGGTTCGTCGTCGACGGCCAGGGCAGCGGGGGCCCCCGCGGGCGCGGCGCCGGGGATGGGGGCCACGGCCCAGTCGGTCACGCTCGCCGAGTAGGGCGCGGAGGAGCGGGCGGGCGCCACGGGGCCGCCGCCGCGGGCGGAGCCGCCGCGGGGGCCGCTCGGTCCCGCGGGGCCGGGGCCGCCGGGGCCGGAGCCGCCGGCGCCCGAACCGCCCGGGCCACCGGGAGCGTCACCGTCGAGGCGGGCGAGATACTTCACCCGCACCCCGAGGACCGCGAGGATCGCCTGGCGCAGGTCTTCGCTGGGGCCGCCGTCGGCGGAGCGGGTCTTGAACGCGGTGAGGTCGCTGGTGTTCCGGAAGAAGAGCGTGAGCACCTCGTCGGCGAACGCCGCGACCGTGGCCGTCGACACCACGAGCCATGACGAGCGGCTCGCCGCCTCGAGTTGCCCGAGGATCTCGGGCCAGGCATCGCGCACGTGCCCGAGCTCGATCGGTCCGACCGGCGTCGCGGGCGGCGTGGGGGCCGACGGCTCGAGCGGCGACGGCTCGGACGCCGCGGTGGCATCGGTCCGGGCCGCGGGGCCGCCCGGCGCGATGGCCGCCGGGGCCGCGGCGGTCGGAGCCGCGGCAGCCGTGGAGGCGGCGTCAGCGCCTCGCGCGGTTGCGGGAGCGCTTGGCGGGGTCGGGGCTGCCGGGGTGATCGGCGCGGTCGGGGCTGCCGTCGCCGCCGCCGGGGCGGTGCGGGCGGCGGGCTCGCGCGAGGGAGTCGCGGGGGCGGGCACTGCCGCCGGAGCGGCGGAGGCGGCCGCGGCGTCCGCCGGGGAGGAGCCCGACGTCGGGGCGTCCGACGTGGGAGCGTCCGGCGCGGATGCTTCCGGCTCGCCGAAGGTGAGATCGGCGTCGAGGGAGTCGTCGGGGGTGGGCGCCGTGTCGAAGGGGTGGGCTCGATCGTCCGGCCCGGCCGGCCCGGATCGGCTCGGGCGCGCGCTCGACGCGGTCTCCGCGGCGGGCGTGGACCGCGGGGCGACCCGGTCGGGGCCCGACAGGGCGGGGCCCGACAGGGCGGGGCCCGACGGAACGTCGGCGGGAGCGGGCTCGTCATCGGGCGGCGGGGCGTCGTCGTCGGTGAAAGGAGGCGGCGCGTCGTCGTCGTCGGCGAGTGGCGGCGCGGCGGGGCGCTCGGCAACCGGGGCGGCGGGGGTCTTCTCCCCCGCGGTGGTCGGCGAGGCGGTGGTCGGCGCGGCGGTGGACGGCGAGGCGACGGACGGCGAAGCGATCGACGGCGCTGCGACGGAAGGCGCTGCCACAGACGGCGCCGCGACCGACGGTGACGCCACCGGAGGCGCCGCGACCGACGGCGCGGCGACGGGACCGCTCTGCGGCCCGGGCGAAGCGATCGCCGGGCGCCCGGGAGCGGCGACGGCCGGGGTCGCTGCGGCCGGAGCAGCCGTACCGGGAGCGGCGACCCGCGGGGACGCGGGAGCGGCGATCCGCGGCGCTGCGGGAGAGGGCGCCGCGACGTCGGCCGCGGGAGACGCGGGGCGACCCGTGGCCGGCGCGGGCGCCGCCGTTCGCGCCGCATCCAGGTCGTGGACGGCGGCGGGAGACGAACCCTGCGAGACACCGGCGTGGGTGAGAACGCGCGCCACGAGGAGCTCGAGCTGCAGGCGCGGCGAGGTGGCACCGGTCATCTCGTCGAGAGCGGCGACGACGAGGTCGGCCGTGCGCGAGAGCCGCGCGACGCCGAAGGCGGTGGCCTGACGGGACATGCGCTCGAGCTCGTCGTCGGGGACGCCGCGCAGGACCGCGGACGCGCCGGCACCGGTCGCCGCCACGACGATGAGATCGCGCAGGCGCTCGAGCAGATCGTCGACGAAGCGACGAGGATCCTGGCCGGTCTGCACCACGCGATCGACGGCCGCGAACGCGCCCGCACCGTCGTTGGCGGCGAAGGCGTCGACCACTTCGTCGAGGAGCTCGGAGTGGGTGTAACCCAACAGGGCCACGGCGCGCTCGTATCGCACGAGCACGTGGCCCGCGGCATCCTGATCGGAGCCCGCGATCAGCTGGTCGAGCAGCGACAGCGTGTCGCGCGGCGACCCTCCGCCCGCGCGGACGACGAGCGGAAGCACGCCCGCCTCGACGCCGACGTTCTCGCTCTCGCACAGCTCTTGGACGTACTCGAGCATGGCGGCGGGCGGAACGAGCCGGAACGGGTAGTGGTGGGTGCGCGAGCGGATGGTGCCCAGCACCTTCTCGGGCTCGGTGGTCGCGAAGATGAACTTCACGTGCGCGGGCGGCTCTTCGACGAGCTTCAGCAGGGCGTTGAAGCCCTGCTGCGTGACCATGTGGGCCTCGTCGAGGATGAAGATCTTGAAGCGGTCGCGGGCCGGGGCGAAGATCGCTCGCTCGCGGAGGTCTCGCGCGTCGTCGACACCGTTGTGGCTCGCCGCGTCGATCTCGACGACGTCGAGCGATCCGCTGCCGCCGCGCCCGAGCTCGACGCAGCTCTCGCAGGTGCCGCAGGGCGTGTCGGTGGGACCCGCGGCGCAGTTCAGGCAGCGGGCGAGAATCCGGGCTGAGGTGGTCTTTCCGCACCCGCGCGGACCCGAGAACAGGTACGCGTGACCGACCCGGTCGCTGCGCAGGGCGGTCATGAGCGGCTCGGTCACCTGGGACTGCCCGATCATCTCGCCGAACGCCTGCGGGCGGTATCGGCGGTACAGGGCTGTCGTCACCCGAACAGCCTACGGCGTCCCTCCGACATCGCGTCCGCCGCGTCTCCCCCACCGGCGCCGACCGCATGGCGAAGGCCGATTCCGCCCGGTCACCAGAACAGGGGATGCCACCGCAACAGGCCGAAACAACCGAAAACGCCCTGTCCCCACGGCATCCCCTGCCCTCGTCGCACCCCGCGACGCCCACACCCCGCTCCTGCCGCCACCCCACCCCGTCGCCAAAGCAGGGGACGCCACCAGAACAGGCCGAATCAACCGGAAAGGCCCTGTCCCCACGGCATCCCCTGCCCCCACCGCACCCGCGCCCCGCCACTCCCACATCTGCATCTGCACCTGCACCCGCACCCGCCGCACCCCGTCACCAGAACAGGGGATGCCACCAGAACAGGCCGAAACAACCGAAAACGCCCTGCCCCCACGGCATCCCCTGTCCTCACCGCACCCACGCCCCCGCGCGACCCCCACAACCGCTCCCGCACGCCCCGGCCGCCCCCGCCGTCTCCCCGCCCGGTCACCAGAACAGGGGATGCCACCACAACAGGCCGAAACAACCGAAAACGCCCTGCCCCCACGGCATCCCCTGTCCTCACCGC
>Ga0308172_1000172_pt1 | contig 120540 bp, 113 predicted proteins | sample PhyGR2_FD_202134 | JGI IMG/M metagenome (GOLD analysis project Ga0308172, IMG submission 202134) | Phyllosphere microbial communities from UC Gill Tract Community Farm, Albany, California, United States - DLSLSG.R2 | ecosystem: Host-associated > Plants > Phyllosphere > Unclassified | place... | reverse complement strand
TTATAACATGCAATAATCAGCGGCTAATCTGTTATACATCAAGAGTCCAGCACGTTTTCGTACTCATTTTTGCGTAAGGCGAAGGATTATTTTTATGAAGCTGAAGAACACTATTCTGGCGTCCACTCTGTTGTCCCTGCTGGCAGCTAATGCATTCGCTGCGCAGGAGTTAACGCCAGAAAAAGCGGCCGCGTTGAAGCCATTCGAACGTATTAATATCACCGGCCGTTTCAACGCAATTGGCGACGCAGCCGATGCGGTCTCTAAGCGTGCAGATGAGATGGGCGCTGCTTCTTTCTACATTCAGGGGATCAACGACAGCAACGGCAACAGCGGCAACTGGCGCGTTACTGCCGACCTCTACAAGGCTGATGCCCCGGCCGCTTCCGAAACCACCCAGTACCGTCGCTTTAACGGCGTCAACGAACTGCCAAAGGCTGAAGCTTATAAGCTCGAACCTTTCGACACCGTTTCCGTCAGCGGCTTCTTTGCCAGCCAGCCTGATGTCAACGATGCGATTTCAAAAGCGGCTAAAGAGAAAGGCGCAGCCTCATTCTTTATTGTTCGTCAGATTGACGCCAACAGCGGCGGCAACCAGTACATCACTGCCTACGTCTATAAAGCGGATGCTAAAGCGCGTGTGGTTCAGACGCCGAACGCGATTCCTGCCGACTCTGAAGCGGGTAAAGCTGCACTGGCTGCGGGTGGCGCAGCGGCCGCTCAGGTTGAAATCCCTGGCGTCGCCTCCTCTGAGACACCAAGCAATAAAGTGGGCCGCTTCTTTGAAACCCAAAGCTCAACCGGCAAGCGCTACACGGTCAATCTGCCAAACGGCAAATCCGTGCAGGAAGTCAACGCGATTACGGCCGCGCAGATGCAGCCATTCGACACCGTGACGTTTACCGGTCACTTCGGTTCCCCTACCGAGGTTTCTGAAGAAGTGGCGAAGCGTGCGTCTGATAAAGGTGCGAAGTTCTATCACGTGACCCGTCAGTGGCAGAACCAGAGTGGCGGTAACCTGACCGTCACCGCTGACCTGTTTAAGTAATCTCTTCAGGGCGGCGCCCGCCGCCCTGCTGTTTGCATAATTCCTGCGCGGATTTGCATAGTCACGCATTGCCATCCCCCGCCACACTCCGTAAAATCTGCCGCCTGTTTTGCCGGAGTTTGTCCCTGTTTTCTGCTGCGAGTCTGCGATAACCCAGCGATGAAATCCGATTTATCCAGCCATATATGCTAGCGGGAAGGTTGTTTTGGAGAAAAAATTAGGTCTCGGTGCGCTGACGGCGCTGGTACTCAGTTCTATGCTGGGTGCCGGCGTGTTCAGTCTGCCGCAAAATATGGCTGCGGTGGCGGGTCCGGCGGCGCTGCTGCTGGGCTGGCTGATTACCGGCGTCGGCATCATCTTTCTGTCGCTGGCGATGCTGCTGCTGACCCGCCTGAAACCTGAACTCGATGGCGGCATTTTCACCTACGCCCGCGCCGGGTTCGGTGAACTGACAGGCTTCTGCTCCGCCTGGGGCTACTGGCTCTGTGCTGTCATCGCTAACGTCTCCTATCTGGTGATCGTCTTCTCCGCCCTGAGCTTTTTCACCGATACCCCGGATCGGGTGATCTTTGGTGATGGCAATACCTGGCAGGCGATGCTGGGGGCCTCGGTGCTGCTGTGGGGGGTTCACTGGCTGGTACTGCGCGGGGTGCAGACTGCGGCCAGTATCAATCTGATGGCAACGCTGGGCAAACTGGTGCCGCTGCTGCTGTTTGTCGTGCTGGCGGTAATGGCGTTTAACTACGATCGCTTCCGCGTCGACTTTTCCGGCATCACGCTGGGGCAACCCCTGTGGGAACAGGTTAAGCAGACGATGCTGATTACCCTGTGGGTCTTTATCGGGGTTGAGGGTGCCGTGGTGGTTTCTGCCCGCGCACGTCAGAAAAAAGATGTGGGCCGCGCCACCCTGCTGGCGGTGCTGGCCGCCCTGCTGGTTTATCTGCTGGTGACGCTGCTGTCGCTGGGCGTGGTGCCCCGTGCCGAACTGGCCGGGATGCGCAACCCCTCCATGGCAGGACTGATGACGCGACTGATGGGACACTGGGGCGATGCGGTGATTGCCATCGGCCTGATCATCTCCGTCTGCGGCGCCTATCTGAGCTGGACGATTATGGCTGCCGAAGTGCCGCTGATTGCCGCGCAGCAGGGTGCCTTTCCACGCAGCATTGCCCGGCAAAACCGCCACAACGCGCCCGCCGCCTCACTGTGGCTGACCAACGGCAGTATTCAGGTCTGCCTGATTCTGATCGCCGTGACCGGCGCGGATTACAACAACCTGCTGACCATCGCCTCGGAGATGATTCTGGTGCCCTATCTGCTGGTGGGGTTGTATCTGATCAAAGTCGTGCGCGGACAGCACAAGCCGCTGGCAATGGCGATCGGTCTCGGTGCCAGCCTCTATGGCATCTGGCTGCTTTATGCCTCAGGCCCCCTGCATCTGATGATGTCAGTGGTGATCTATACGCCGGGCCTGCTGCTGTTTCTTTTTGCCCGCCGCGGAGGCCGTGCAGCCTCTGCGCTGACCGCACCGGAGCGGATTGTGATGGGATTACTGATCGCGGCGACGCTGCCCGCCGTGTGGCAGCTGACGAGGTAGCGCGGGAGGCGCTTAGTGTGACTGCAGCGGAATCGACACACACAGCAGGTCATCCTGCTGTGTGAGATTCAGCGGCTTGGCATATTCATGATGAATAGCATCCAGCTGCGCCGCCGACAGCGGATAAGGGAGCTGGATATCAAAGCGGCTGATCTGCTGCTGTTCCGCGAGGGTGACCAGGCGCGCGATGTTAATTTCATCACTCACCTGGGTAGAAATGATTTGTAATGCTAATTCTTTTAACGGGTCGTCACTGCTCTGTAGGCGGTGTGCTGATTTCCGTGTCACCATGCCGAATATCGGCATCACACCATAAATCGCATCGACAAAGCTCCAGCGTTTTTTGCAGGAAGCGGAAAGAAAGTCACTGTAATTGAAGCAGATGCGGTCAGGGTATATGGCTGATGCCAGCTCTTTATCAGACACACTAATGCTCCTCATAATAATCAACGATATCCCAAACCTGGCGCAAAAAGGCCGCGCTAATGATTGCACATTTTGCCGGTTATATACCAGCAAGCTAAGGATATTTCGTGCGGTAGCGTAGAGCTCGGGACCAGGAAAAGATATGCTTTCGCCCATCCCTGTCTCTGCTTTGTAAACTATGAACAAAATTGTTTATGTAGAAGATGAACCCGAAGTGGGTTCACTGATTGCGGCCTATCTGGGTCGTCATGACATTGAAGTGATTGTTGAGACGCGCGGCGACCGCGCTGAAGCGGTGATTGCCGAACAGCAACCCGATCTGGTGATGCTGGATATCATGCTGCCCGGCAAAGATGGCATGACGATCTGCCGTGATTTACGGGCCAACTGGCAGGGGCCCATTGTGCTGCTCACCTCGCTCGACAGCGATATGAATCATATTCTGGCGCTGGAGATGGGGGCGCAGGATTACATCCTGAAGACCACGCCACCCGCGGTCCTGCTGGCCCGTCTGCGCCTGCATCTGCGCCAGTCTCAGCAGACGCAGCCGGAAGATGCGCCCGCCATTCCCGCCGCGAACCGTATGCTGCGTTTTGGATCGCTGACCATCGATGCCCTGAATCGACAGGTGACGCTGTTTGACGAACAGATCGCCCTCTCTACGGCCGATTTTGACCTGCTCTGGGTCCTCGCCAGCCACGCCGGGCAGACGCTAAACCGTGATGCGCTGCTGAAAACGTTGCGTGGCGTCAGCTATGACGGTCTGGATCGCAGCATCGACGTGGCTATTTCCCGCCTGCGCAAAAAGCTGCACGACAGCGCCACCGAGCCGTTTCGTATCAAAACTATCCGTAACAAAGGCTACCTGTTTGCGCCCCAGGCCTGGGATACCCGCGTCCTATGAGAAAGCTTTTTATTCAGTTCTATCTGCTGCTGTTTGTCTGCTTTCTGGTGATGGCGCTGCTGGTGGGACTGGTCTATAAGTTCACCGCCGAGCGCGCAGGCCGCCAGTCGATGAATGACCTGATGGCCAGCTCGCTCTACCTGATCCGCAGCGAACTGCGGGAGATCCCGCCGCGTGACTGGAACAAAACCATCAAGAGCCTCGATCTTGGCCTCTCGTTTGACCTGCATATCGAGCCGATGAACAAATTCCAGCTCGATGAGACCAACATGCGCCGCCTGCACGCCGGTGAGATTGTGGCGCTCGATGACCAGTACACCTTTCTGCAGCATATCCCGCGCAGCCACTACGTGCTGTCGGTCGGGCCTATCCCCTATCTGTTCTATCTGCATCAGATGCGGCTGCTCGATATTGCCCTGCTGGTCTTTATCGGCATGTCACTGGCGCTGCCGGTGTTTATCTGGCTGCGTCCCCACTGGCAGGAGATGCAGCGGCTGGAAAAAGCGGCTCAGCGCTTTGGTCGCGGTGAGCTGGATGTGCGGACCCATTTTGACAGCACCTCCAGTTTGTTCCGGCTCGGTATCGCCTTTAATCAGATGGCAGAAAACATCAACACCCTGGTCGCCAGCAAGAAGCAGCTGATCGACGGCATCGCCCACGAGCTGCGGACGCCGCTGGTGCGTCTGCGATACCGGCTGGAGATGAGCGATAACCTCACGGACGCCGAACGGGTGGCGCTGAACCGCGACATCGGTCAGCTCGAAAGCCTGATTGAGGAGCTGCTGACCTATGCGCGGCTGGATCGGCCACGCGTTGACCTCAACCTGAAGACGCAGGATCTCGCCAGCTGGCTGCGCGAGCGCCTCGATGACTTCCGCACCATCAATCCCGATGTCCGGATCGATCTCGACCTGCCGCAGCGTGAAAACATCGGGATTTCTGACAGCCGCCTGATGGAGCGGGTGCTGGATAATCTGGTCAATAATGCGCTGCGTTATGCGCAGCAGCGACTGCGGGTGAGCTTATGGTTCGACGGCGCAACCGGCTGCCTGCAGGTAGAGGATGATGGTCCGGGCATTCCGCCAGAAGAGCGGGAACGGGTCTTCGAACCTTTTGTCCGGCTCGATCCGAGCCGCGATCGCGCGACGGGTGGCTGCGGACTGGGGCTGGCAATTGTCCACTCTATCGCACAGGCGCTGAGCGGCCAGGTCACCATCGAGGCCAGCCCGCTGGGCGGCGCCAGCGTTCGCTTTTGCTGGCCGGTTGATCTACCCTTGCGGGAAATTCCGCTGCGTTAAACACTACAAGGAGTCTCACGTGACCTCAGCGTATCAACACCTTAGCGCGACCTTTCAGCGCCTCTCCCGTTTCAGCCATGTCACGGCCATCGCCGGCTGTGATATGCAGACCACGATGCCGCCAGGCGGCAGTCAGGCGCGGGGTGAAGCCCTGGCCGAGATGAGCGTTCTGCAGCATCAGATCCTGACGGCTCCCCAGGTCGGCGAGTGGCTGAAGGCCGCAGAGCAGGCGTCGCTGAACGATGTTGAGCGGGCCAATCTTCATGAGATGCAGCGTGCTTACCAGCAGGCCAGCCTGCTGCCTGACGACTTCGTGGAAGCCAAATCGCTTGCCGGTTCGGTATGTGAACATGCGTGGCGCACTCAGCGCCCGGCTAACGACTGGCAGGGATTTGCCACCAACCTGAAAGAGGTGGTGCGTCTGAGCCGCGAAGAGGCGCAGCGACGCGCCGATGCCAGCGGCTGCTCGCGTTACGATGCCCTGCTCGATCTCTATGAACCGGGTATGACCCGCGCCAGACTGGATGCGACGTTTGGGGAACTGAAAAGCTGGCTGCCCGATCTGTTAAAGCAGGTCGTGGAGAAGCAGGCGCAGCAGCCGATTGTCACGCCGCAGGGGCCGTTCGCCGTGCCTGCGCAGCGCCAGCTCGGGCTGAGCATCATGGAAACGCTGGGCTTCGACTTTAATCATGGTCGCCTGGATATCAGCGCGCATCCTTTCTGCGGCGGCGTGCCGGAAGATGTGCGCATCACCACCCGTTACAATGAGGCTGAGTTTCTCAGCGCCATGATGGGCGTGATCCATGAAACCGGCCACGCCCGCTATGAGCAGAATCTGCCGCAGCAGTGGCGGGGGCAGCCGGTGGCGCTGGCGCGTTCCACCGCCATCCACGAATCACAAAGCCTGTTCATGGAGATGCAGCTGGGTCGCAGCCGCGAATTCCTGCAGCGCATTCTGCCGACCATCATCGCCACGTTTGGCGACCAGCCTGCCCTGCAGGCGGATAATTTCATCCGTCTGACCCAGCAGGTGAAGCCGGGCCTGATCCGGGTGGACGCCGATGAGCTGAGCTATCCGGCTCATGTCATTCTGCGCTATGAAATCGAACAGGCGCTGATTGAAGGGGAGATTGAGGTTGAGGATATTCCGGCACTGTGGGATGAGAAGATGATGCAGTCGCTGGGTCTGGATACCCGCGGCAACTACCGCGATGGCTGTATGCAGGATATTCACTGGACCGATGGCGCGTTTGGCTACTTCCCCACCTACACGCTGGGCGCGATGTACGCCGCGCAGCTGTTCCGCTCCGTCAAGACCGCCATTCCTCAGCTCAGCGAACTGATTCAGCACGGCGAACTGCAACCGGTATTTGACTGGCTGCAACAGAACATCTGGCAGCACGGCAGCCGCTTCTCCACCGACCAGCTGCTGATCAATGCGACCGGCGAAGTGCTGAACCCGGCTTATTTCCGCCAGCATCTTGAACAGCGTTATCTGAAGAACTGACCCTCCGGGCGGCCATCACGCCGCCCTTTCCCCCTTTGTACAATCGGTTACACGCCGATACCAAACACCCACGGACAGGCTTTGTTGATTTCCCTATAGTCTCTTCACCGGCCCCGCAGTGGGCTACACATGAAAAAAGAGTCCGAGGGATTTGCAATGAAAAAATTATTTGCACTGGTTGTCGCCGCTGCTATGGGTATGTCTTCTGTTGCTTTCGCTGCTGAAACCACAGCTGCACCAGCCGCTGCGCCAGCCGCAACAGCGACCACCACAACCACCGCCGCTGCACCGGCTAAAACCGTTCACAAAACTGCACACAAGAAACACCATAAAGCAGCACAGAAAGCGCAGGCTGCTAAAAAGACTCACCACAAAAAAGTGGTGAAAAAAGATGCTGCTCAGAAAGCGCAGGCAGCGAAAAAAGTTCACCACAAGAAAGCGGTAAAACCTGCTGCCCAGAAAGCGCAGGCTGCTAAGAAAGTTCACCACAAAAAAGCTACTCAGCCCGCTGCACAGAAAGCCCAGGCTGCGAAAAAAGTTCATCACAAGAAAGCGGTAAAACCTGCTCAGAAAGCGCAGGCTGCTAAGAAAGTTCACCACAAGAAAGCAGTAAAACCTGCTCAGAAAGCGCAGGCAGCTAAGAAAGTTCACCACAAGAAAGTTGTGAAATCAGCGGCTAAATAAGATCGCCCTCAGGCGCACAGCCACGCGATAAGGCTTAAAAACACCCGGTTCTGCCGGGTGTTTCTTTACTGGAGTGGATGAAATGGTGCGTCGCTATCGCTTCGAAATTATTCTGCTTGTGATGATCCTGTGTGGCATCGTTGCTGCCAGTTTTTTTATTTAACTGCTGTAGCGTACTGATTAACCGATAAAACTCCCTTTTTTAACGCTCACCGACTATAGTTACCGTTCTTACGTGATAACAATAACGTCTATTTTCTCGCCATTGAGATTTCTATGCGCCTGGCTACCTTGTTAATGGTTGGACTTTTCAGCTTTGCCACGACGGTTCATGCCGATGATGACGATGATTCGCCGACGCCGGCTGAAATTAAGATGCTGTTCTTCGGCAAAGATCATCGCCAGGCAATCACGGATATCACCGCTGCTCCCTGGGATGCGATTGGTCAGCTCGAAACAGAAAGCGGTAACCTCTGTACAGCCACGCTCATCTCTCCCCATCTGGCGCTGACGGCCGGACACTGTCTGCTCGCTCCGCCGGGTAACTTTGACAAGCCGGTTGCGCTGCGGTTTATGGCCAGCGACAAAGGCTGGCGCTATGAACTGCATGATATTGATGCGCGGGTTGAGCCCTCGCTGGCCTCCAAGTTAAAGGCAGATGGTGAAGGCTGGATCGTCCCAAGCAGTGCGGCCCCGTATGACTATGGCATTGTGATATTACGCAATCCACCGTCGGCCATTACCCCTATCCCGCTGTTTGAGGGCTCGCGCAGCGACCTGACGGCCGCGCTCAAGCTGGCCGGTCGTAAAGTGACGCAGGCGGGCTATCCGGCCGATCACCTGGATACCCTCTATTCCCACAGCAACTGTCTGATTACCGGCTGGGCACAGCGCGCCGTGCTGTCACATCAGTGCGACACCCTGCCTGGCGACAGCGGTTCACCGCTGCTGCTCAACAGCGACAAAGGCTGGCAGCTGATTGCGGTGCAGAGCTCCGCGCCCGCGGCAAAGGATCGCTATCTGGCGGACAACCGCGCGATTGCGGTCACCTCATTTAAAGATAAGCTGGAATCCCTCGCGCAGTAATTGCGTGCAGCCTGAGCGGCTGTCGGGTGCGCACGCTCCGTGCGCACCCGGCTTTCAGCCCGCTATCTGCTCCATCGTCTGCAGAATACGCTTATCCGAGATCGGATAAGGCGTACCCAGCTGCTGAGCAAAGTAGCTGATGCGCAGCTCTTCAATCATCCAGCGAATGCTCAGCACCTCTTCATCATCCTGACGCTGCGGCGGCAGCTTGTTGCGCCACGCCAGGTATGCCTGTTCCACCGCCTGAACTTTCAGCATCCGCGCCCGATCGCTGTGCGGATCGGCAGGCAGTTTCTCCAGTCGCCGCTCGATACCCTGCAGATAACGCAGCGTGTCGGCCAGTCGCTGCCAGCCGTTGCCGGTGACAAAGCCCCGATAGACCAGTCCGTTTAACTGCGCTTTGATATCGGACAGCGCCAGCGCCATGGTCATATCCACCCGGCCTTTCAGCCGTTTATTGATGTTAAAGACCGCCGTCAGAATCTGCTCTACCTGCTTAGCTATCGTCACTACGGTCTCATTAAGCTCACCGCGGACTTTGTCACGCAGCTGCTCAAACGAGGTCTGATCCCAGGCAGGGCCGCCCGCTTCCCCCATCAGTTTATCGATGCCGCAGGCGATGCAGTCGTCGATCAGCTCCAGCACTTTGCCATAGGGGTTAAAGTAGAGTCCGAGTTTGGCCTTGTTCGGTAACTTCTCGTGCAGATACTTCACCGGCGACGGCACATTGAGCAGCAGCAGGCGACGCTGGCCGCGCCACATCATTTTTTGCTGCTCCTGCTCGCTGTCAAACAGGCGGATCGCGACGCTCTCTTTTTCATCCACCAGCGCAGGCCAGGCTTTCACCTGGTAACTGCCGCGCTTCTGTTCATAGCTGCGAGGCAGTTCGCCAAAGCTCCAGAGATGCAGCCCGCTCTGTTCCAGCCCGTCATCGGCCACTTTCGACAGCGTCTCCTGCACTTTGTCTTTCAGCCGGGCCTTGAGCGCGGTGAGGTCCTTGCCTTCCAGCAGTTTACGATTGTGCTCGTCGACTACCCGGAAGGTCATTTTCAGATGATCGGGCACCTGTTCCCACTGCCAGTTCTCCCGCTCCAGCGTAACGCCGGTCATGCGGCGAAACTCGCGCGCCAGCGCATCTGCCAGCGGCATCTCCATCGCCGTCACCCTTCCCAGAAACGCCTCGGCGTAGTTGGGAGCAGGCACCAGATGGCGGCGCAGCGGTTTCGGCAGCGACTTAATCAGCGCAATAATCAGCTCACGGCGCACGCCGGGGATCTGCCATTCAAAGCCGCTATCCTCAACCTGATTCAGTAACGGCAGCGGAATATGGACCGTCACACCATCGGCATCTGCGCCTGGCTCGAACTGGTAACTCAGCTTCAGTTTCAGGTTGCCCTGATGCCAGAAGTTGGGATAGTCGAGCTGACTGACCTTGTCCGCGCCCGCTTTGATGAGCATCTGCCTGTCGAAGTTGAGCAGATCGGCGTTGTCGCGGCTGGCCCGTTTCCACCAGCTGTCAAAATGCCTGGCCGAGACCACCTCTTTACCGATGCGCTGGTCATAAAAAGCAAACAGCGTTTCGTCATCGACCAGAATGTCGCGGCGACGGGATTTATGCTCCAGATCTTCCACTTCGCTGCGCAGTTTCTGATTGGCGCGGAAGAAAGCGTGACGCGTCTGCCAGTCACCCTCAACCAGTGCGTGCCGGATAAAGAGTTCGCGGCTCAGGGTGGGATCGATGCTGCCGTAGTTGACCTTACGCGCGGCAACAATCGGCAGGCCATAGAGCGTGACCTTCTCCGTTGCCATCACCGCCCCCTGCGATTTCTCCCAGTGCGGTTCGCTGTAGCTGCGCTTCGTCAGATGCTGCGCCAGCGGTTCAATCCACTCCGGCTCAATCCGCCCCGCCGTCCGCCCCCATAGACGGCTGGTTTCGACCAGCTCTGCCACCATGGTCCACTTGGGCGGCTTCTTAAACAGTCCGGAGCCGGGGAAGATGGCGAAGCGGGTATTACGCGCGCCAGTGTACTCCTGCTTGTCGGCATCTTTCTGTCCGATGTGCGACAGCAGACCACTCAACAGCGCACAGTGAACCTGCTGTAACGGGGCCGGTTCGCTGTTGACCGGAATACCCAGTTCGCGCACCACCTGCCGCAGCTGGGTGTAGATATCCTGCCACTCCCGCACGCGCAGGTAGTTAAGAAAGTCGCTTTTGCACTGGCGTCGGAACAGGTTGCCGGACAGGGCTTTCTGCTGCTCCGCCAGATAGTTCCACAGATTGACATAGGCCAGAAAGTCGGAATCTTTGTCGGCAAAGCGCCGGTGTTTTTCATCAGAGGCCTGCTTCTTCTCTGCCGGACGCTCGCGCGGGTCCTGAATCGACAGGCCCGCAGTGATGATCATCACTTCGCGCACACAACCCAGCCGCTGCGCCTCCAGCACCATTCGCGCCAGGCGCGGATCGACCGGCAGCTGCGCGAGCTGTCGCCCGGAGCCGGTGAGGGTGTAATGACCCGTCTCTTCATTCAGCGTCAGCGCGCCCAGCTCTTCCAGCAGGCGGATACCGTCCTGAATATTGCGCTTATCGGGCGCTTCTACAAACGGAAACGCCGCGATATCACCCAGCCCCAGCGAGGTCATCTGCAGGATCACCGACGCCAGGTTGGTGCGCAGAATTTCGGGGTCAGTAAAGGCCGGTCGACTCAGGAAATCCTCTTCCGAGTAGAGGCGGATACAGATACCGTCGGAAACACGTCCGCATCGTCCTTTACGCTGATTGGCCGAGGCCTGAGAAATCGGCTCAATCGGCAGACGCTGCACTTTGGTGCGGAAGCTGTAGCGGCTGATACGCGCGGTGCCGGGGTCAATCACATATTTGATGCCGGGCACCGTCAGCGAGGTTTCCGCCACGTTGGTGGCCAGCACGATGCGGCGACCACTGTGCGACTGAAACACCCGGTTCTGTTCGGCGTTCGAGAGTCGCGCATACAGCGGCAGCACTTCAGTATGCGGCAGGTCGCGTTTATTCAGCGCGTCAGCGGTATCGCGGATTTCGCGCTCGCCGCTCATGAAGATCAGAATATCGCCCCGGCTCTCCTGTCCGAGTTCATCGACCGCATCAAAGATCGCCTGCAGCTGGTCACGGTCGCCATCCTCCGCCTCTTCAACCACCGGCCGGTAGCGCACTTCCACCGGGAAGGTGCGGCCGGAGACTTCAATAACCGGCGCATCGTTGAAATGGCGCGAGAAACGCTGCGGGTCGATGGTCGCAGAGGTGATGATCACCTTGAGATCGGGACGCCGCGGCAGCAGCTCACGCAGATAACCGAGCAGGAAGTCGATATTCAGGCTGCGCTCGTGCGCTTCGTCGATGATGATGGTGTCATATTGCATCAGCAGGCGATCCTGCTGGATCTCCGCCAGCAGGATCCCATCGGTCATCAGTTTGACCTGGGTCAGCTCGCTGACCTGGTCATTAAACCGCACTTTATAGCCGACACAGCCGCCGGGTGAGGTGTTCAGCTCATCGGCGATGCGATTGGCCACGGTGCGTGCCGCCAGGCGACGGGGCTGGGTGTGACCAATCAATCCGGTCACGCCGCGCCCCAGCGCCAGACAGATTTTCGGCAGCTGCGTGGTTTTACCGGAGCCGGTTTCCCCGGCCACAATCACGACCTGGTGATCGCGAATCGCCTCAGCGATAGCCTGTTGTTTCTGGCTGACAGGCAGATTGTCCGGAAAGGTGATGGCTGGCGTCGCCGCGCGCCGCTGGGCTACACGCTGTTCAGCGGCGAAAACGTCCTGCTCCAGCTCGCGGGCTATGCCCTGTTGTGCCTCGGGGCTTTTGACTTTTCTGGCCCCCTGCAGACGACGCTGCAGCCGCTGGCGATCGCGAAGCATTAAGCCGTCGAGCCGGGCCCGGAGCGCGGTCAGTGGAGACGTATCGGGAGATGACATAATAGTGACGTACCTTACTCAGACAGTGTCGCTGCAGAAACAGCGCCCTGGACGCCGGGATAACCAGCTGATTCAGTGAAATTAATTGCGCGCATAATAGCACATTCTGAACTGTTCCGGGGACGCGCCCCGGTTACGCTTATTCAATAAATTCGAACATAGCTCTCGAAATATTGCGCTTTCACCGCGCCATTGATAACCGTAGAGTGTAAACCATTGAGCGGAAACCCTTCCGCGTTACAGACAGGAAATCACCATGAGCAAAGTTTTAGTTCTGAAATCAAGCATCCTCGCAGGCTACTCACAATCAGGCCAGCTTGCTGACTTCTACGTTGAACAGGCAAAAGCCCAGGGTAAAGACGTGACCGTCCGTGATCTGGCGGCGAACCCGATTCCGGTTCTGGATGGTGAGCTGGTCGGTGCTATGCGTCCTTCAGACACGCCGCTGTCTCCGCGCCAGCAGGAAGCGCTGGATCTCTCCAACGCGCTGATTGAAGAACTGCAGGCACATGACGAAGTGGTTATTGCGGCACCGATGTACAATTTCAACATCCCGACCCAGCTGAAAAACTATTTCGACCTGATTGCCCGTGCAGGCGTGACGTTCCGCTACACCGAAGCAGGCCCGGAAGGTCTGGTTAAAGGGAAAAAAACGGTTGTGATCACCAGCCGTGGCGGGATTCACAAAGACACCCCGACCGATCTGCTGACGCCATACGTTAAGCTGTTCCTGGGCTTCATCGGCATCACTGACGTTGAGTTCGTGTTTGCTGAAGGTATCGCCTACGGTCCTGAAGTGGCCAGCAAAGCGACCGCTGAAGCGAAAGACGCGATCAAACAGATCGTCACCGCTTAAAAGGCGGTCATCTCAGGATGACACGCACAATCAACCGGGCCACGCGCCCGGTTTTTTTTGCAACTTACGGCGTGCCCGGAGCCTCTTTTCTCAGCCACTGACCGTTAATGCCCCGCACATATTCCCCCACCGCCGCCCGGCTCACCAGCTTCTGCCCGGCAATGCTGGCGATATCCGCCGTGGAGAGGTTGTTCTGTTCTGCCAGCCGCTGATATTGCTGCTGCCGTCCGGCGTTGATGCGCTGCACCAGTGCCTGGGTTTCGCTGTCTCCGGCGCGCGCCGCGAGGTAGCCGGAGAGCGTTTCGCCCACCAGCCCCGACTGCCGGGCCTGATCCAGCGTCAGCGCCCAGGCGGGCTGCATCATCATCAGCGCGAGTAGCAGCGCCGCGCTTTTGCGTCTCATACGTGCTCTCCTCAGAACAGACCGCTCTGGTTTTTCAGTAACGCTTCCACGTCTTTATCCACCTTGATGTGGATCTCATGCTCAATTTTTACGTTCATGTTGATGGTGATGGGATCTTTGGGTGCCGTAACTTCGATGCGCGGCACGCAGCCGATGCTCAGCAGTCCGGCTGCCAGAACCAGTAGTGCCCTCAGGCTCATGGTGAAGTGTCCTTGTTCGATGGCAAAGTCGCGTGTTGTTCCAGCCAGGATTGCAAATTATCGCCAAAGCGCAGGCTGCGCCAGAGCTGAAACAGATTTTCCTGATGATGGTAGTTGAGATTCACCGTCTGACGACGGTTGCTGAACCGGCTGACGCCCTGCACCTCTGCCGTCATGCTCAGGTCGCCGAGGTTATCCAGATTAATCGTCGCCCAGCTGCGGGAGATCTCCATATAGCGTAGCCAGTCCAGCGCCGCGCCGGTGGCGACGTTATTACGGGTAATGGCATCCGCCATATCGTTGTCCAGCCGGAAAGTCAGAGGGCCGCTGTTGGCTATCCACCCTTTCTCGACCAGCCAGCGGGGATTATTGAGCCACAGCGGCAGCTCGCCGTTAACCCGTCCCGACATGGCGAACTGCTTAGGCTTCAGTGCAGTCACCAGCTCGCTGAGGCTGATTTGACGCAGCGTTACCCGTGCAGGCTCATGCTGCGGCATCTGCAAGGCGGGCAGCGTAATCTGCCCGCCGAGGAGTTCCAGACTGACATCCTGCAACCTCAGCGGCGCGGCTTCGCTCCACGGCCAGCTGCCCTGCAGATCGGCACGGATATTCTGCATCGCAAACTGGTTTTTTACCTCGGCAATGCGCAGGGAAACCGGGCCATGCTGACCAAACCGCCACTGCCCGGCCCTGAAGCGAAAGGGCAGCGAGAAGTCGATACCGTTTATCTGACTGTCCGGCGTCCAGACGCTGCCCTGCTTCACCGACCAGTGTCCACCGGCCTGAAAACCCTGATCGGGGGCGGCGGAAAAGGCGAACTGTGCCTGTAGCTGACCATCCTGAATCTGCATTTTCATGTCCGGGCTGATTAACGGCTGGAACACCCGGAGCGACTGTGACGGCCACCAGGCCTGACCGCGCAGCCGTTCGCCATCCCAGCGACCATTAACCCGCAGCGGGCCAATCCTGCCGGCATTCAGGCTGCCCCGCCAGATAAAGTCGCCGGGGTCGCGGCCTTTCGCCTCGAAATCGAGCGTTGAATCAGCCAGCCTGCCGCCATAGCTGAAACGGGTCTCGCCCGCCTGCAGCCGGAAATGGCCCTTAAACGCCGGGTGGGCTGCATCGCGCTGCCAGTTAACCGGTTCGGTCAGCGTCAGACGCGGACTGGCGACCTTGACACTGCCGTAGGCCAGCTGATTAAAACCGGTGGAGAGCGTATCCAGATGGATCAGCGTATCGTGCCAGCCGCCCGTGCCTTTGACATCCCAGCGCGCCTGAAGCGGCAGCATCTCGCCTCCGCCCCAGTAGCGCCAGTTCCACTCACCCTTATCAGGCCAGAAATCGCTGGCACGCCCATCGAGATGCAGCCGGAAACGGCCAAAACTGGCATCGTGCGCGTTAAGAATCGCCTGCAGACGGCCATCCATACCCTTTGAAGAGAGGCGCACGCCCGCCAGCGGCCAGCGCGCCTCGTCCACCTCCAGCGTGGAGAGCAGGCGGCCCCGCAGGCGCAGCAGCGATTTAGGCTGGAGTTGCAGCTCAGGATCAAGGAGTGAGCCGCTGAGCACGCCCGGAATGGAGCCGTAGAGTTGCAGATCCGCCAGCTTACTTTCGCCGGTCAGCTGAAACGGCAGATGGCTCTCTGTCAGGCTGAGGTGGCCGGGGCCGAGACCCAGCACAACGTTGCCCTTGCCGCCGCGCCCCCGGGTCAGCAGATTGAGGCGTCCGCTGATCTGGCTCTGTTCAAGCCCCGACTGCCAGTTCTCCAGCGTCAGGTTAACAAAGCCGGAGAGCGGCTGGGCGGCAAACGGCCAGTAATACTCCCCCTTCTCAATCTGAATCTGGTCGCTGCTGATCTGCCAGGGCAGACGCAGAAGCGGGCGATCCTGTTCCGCCGTCGTTGCGACGACTACACCCTGCTGCTGCTGCCAGTTGAGGCTGAGCTGAAGCGGATGCGGCAGCGCAGCCAGCGCCAGTTCTCCGGCCACCTCGCCATTTACCGGCAGGTCACTGGCAAAGGTGGGAAGTTCAAGATGTCCCTTGAGGGTGATGGGTTCAGAGAGTGCCGGATGGGTCAGCGTCAGATGATCGACCGCCAGCTGCTGACCGGTCAGCGTTGCCGCCAGCTGCAGATTGTCCCCCCGATAAGTCAGACGCTGGCGATCTTTTTCCAGCGTGAGATCCAGTGCACCCGCGTAGGTCTGCCACGGGGCCACCGTCAGCTTATCCAGATGGACATCGGCACCCGGCAGCATTGCCTGCCATTCGGCCAGCGTTCTGGGCGAACCGGGATTGTCGTCGTCCGCCGGCAGTTTTTGCAGGCAGGCGCTGTCCAGCGTCAGCGCGGACGCGTTAAGTTTCCAGCGCGACTGATGCCAGCCCAGCGAGACGGCTTCAACCGTAGCCAGCGTACAGTCGCCCGTCAGATAACGAATTTCTGGCAACCACAGGCCTCCCTCCCGCCAGCGCGGTGCGCCAGACAGCTCAATGCGGGTCTCCTGCGGCAGCCAGATCCCGACCAGCCGGGGCAGCCACTGTGTCACTGTTAACATCAGGCCGAGCAGCAGCAGAATCAGCGCCAGAATAGCCGCCAGCCGCCGCCGGACTCTCCGTGGCATAAAAGCCATAATCCTTTTCCTCACCCTATCCTGACCATGATGATGGCATGTAAATTGCGCGAGGTGAAGGTCTGCCCCGGGCCCATTTCAGCGGTTTCAGCAAAGTCCGTCAGAAAACGTTATCCTTGGTCTATCACCTCTGCAGGAGCACAACGATGAAGATCGCGGTTTACAGCACCAAGCATTACGATCAGAAATACCTTGAGCAGGTCAATCAGCAGTTCGGCTTTGAACTGGTGTTCTTCGACTTTTTACTCACTGAAAGCACAGCAAAAACGGCGGTGGATTGCGATGCGATCTGCATCTTTGTCAATGATGATGGCAGCCGACCGGTGCTGGAAGAGCTGGCCGCGCTGGGTGTGAAGTATATCGCGCTGCGCTGTGCCGGTTTTAATAATGTCGATCTGGACGCTGCAAAAGAGCTGGGCCTGGAGGTGGTGCGTGTGCCCGCCTATTCGCCGGAAGCGGTCGCGGAGCACGCTATCGGCCTCATGATGACGCTGAACCGCCGTATTCATCGCGCCTATCAGCGTACCCGTGACGCGAACTTTTCGCTCGACGGCCTGACCGGCTTTAACATGCACAACAAAACGGCGGGCGTGATAGGCACCGGTAAAATCGGCATTGCGACTATGCGCATCCTGAAAGGGTTTGGCATGCGGCTGCTGGCGTTTGATCCCTGGCCGAGCGAGCAGGCACTGGATCTTGGCGCGGAGTATGTCGATCTGAAGACGCTGTTTGCGGAGTCGCACGTCATTACGCTGCACTGCCCGCTGACGCCGGAAAATCACCATCTGCTCAATGCCGAGGCGTTCAGCCAGATGCGTGACGGCGTCATGATTATCAATACCAGCCGCGGTGGCCTGATCGATTCACAGGCTGCGATTGATGCGCTGAAGCAGCAGAAGATTGGCGCGCTCGGCATGGATGTTTATGAGAACGAACGCGACCTGTTCTTTGAAGATAAATCGAATGATGTGATTCAGGACGATGTCTTCCGCCGTCTGTCGGCATGCCATAACGTGCTCTTCACCGGTCATCAGGCGTTTTTAACCGCCGAAGCGCTGACCGCCATTTCTGAAACCACGTTAAGCAATCTTAGTCAGCTCGATCGGGGTGAAAACTGCCCGAACCGACTCTCAGTCTGATCGTGCGGGCCGGAGCAATCCGGCCTGTTTATCAGCGCGCGCAGTGCCCGCCAATTAACGCCTGCTCATCACAGCGACGCCCGTTCACTAACTGACACATCCCCACCCGGGATCCATCCAGCTGATGCGAAAAAGCCAGGGTTCCGCCTGCATTTTCACAGGTACTTTCTGCCAGTGAAGACATCACCACGCGGGGCTGAATATGGGCGGCGGTGGCTTGTTGCGGTGGCTCGTTATCATCACTGTGGTTGCTGCAGGCAGAGAGTAATAACGCGGCACCGGCCAGCAAAAAAGTGGCTGCTTTCATCAGTCGGACTCCGGGAATTGGGATAATAGGCTGGCTCAGCATATGTCAGGCAGCACAAGGGATCGAGAGATGAAACAGCTTTTTACAAATTTCCGCAGCGTATTTTGCAAGCAGAATTATCTTGTTTACCTGGTAACACTGAACTGTCACCCTTTTCCGGCCCCCCTTATTTCGGAGTAAAGCCATGTTAATGGATATGTTAATTCGCATTGCGCTGGCCGGTATTCTTGGTGGCCTCATCGGCCTGGAGCGGCAGATGCGGGCCAAAGAAGCCGGGCTTCGCACCCACATTCTGGTCGGGATCGGCAGTGCAATGTTCATGCTGGTGTCGAAATATGGCTTTGCCGATATGCTGAACAGTGACCATGTTGCGCTGGACCCCAGCCGTATTGCGGCGCAGGTCGTCAGCGGGATGGGCTTCCTTGGCGCCGGTACCATCATGATCCAGAAGCAGGTGGTGAAAGGCTTAACCACGGCAGCGGGTTTATGGGTAACCGCAGCGATTGGCCTGGTCATCGGTAGCGGCATGTATGAGATCGGCATCTATGGCACCGTACTGGCGCTGGTGGTGCTGGAAGTGTTCCGCCGTCTGAGCCACGTTTTAATCGGTAAACACCATACCCTGCTGGTTTTCCTTAAGCCGAAGAGCGTGCCGCTGGTGCTGCTGGTGATGCAGCGGGAAGGCATCCGCTATGGCAACGTGACGGTCATTAATCGCGACCAGGAGAGCGGCCTGTGTGAACTCAGCGTACAGGTTACGCTGTCGCGCAGGTCAAATGACGCGCATCTTTACGATAAGGTGATGGAAATTAAAGGGGTGCAGTCGCTGGAGATGATGTGAGCGTCTACTGTCAGCATTCATAATGGGCATCCCCTGAGCTGACACGTGGAGCCAGTCAGAAATTAATGACATAATCCGGTATTATTTATCAGCGAAATGATGACAGCCGAGGACGAATGCGCCCAGACTCTGACCCTGCAGACAATGCCCTGTCCGCTACCGCACGTAAAAGCAACTGGCCCGCGCTGAGCCTGCTGATGGTTGTTTTGCTCGCGGTGACGTTGGCCATTATTTTGATTCTGGAGCATCGCAACGCTGTGAATAATGCGCTTGAAACCGGACAATGTCTGGCTGAGGAAGGTGCTGAAAACATTCTTGGCGCGCTCAGGCATTTTTTACACCATGCCTATCGCTGGATCTTTAAAGCCTGCGGCTAAATGAATTCAGTGCAGCAGAAAATGGAGTAAGCCGTGCCGGTTCAGCAGGAGCAGAACGCCGCAATACATCACTGCGACATAACAGATTAAAAAAAGCATCAGCAATATGAAAAATTTCACTCCATACTTTTTTATTTTGTGATCGTTATCCGGCTTTCTCATAGAGGTTAATCCCCGGTCCTTTATTAACCTGATCGCACAGTGGGATATTAGACGGTTCCCTTGTTCCGCTGTATTGCCGAAATGTGCGAAACGACAGTCCGGATGCCTGCCTGCTGATTTTACGTTGGGTAAACGACAATCCGGCGATGTTATGTTTTTTCATCCGGTGAACACGTTCTTAACCAATAAACAACTGATTGTTTACTATCTCTTTTTCCAGAGAACACAGTTCAGACTGAAATTAACAGAGAGTTCGATTCAGGCCGTATAACCTGCCTGTTGATGAAGCTGATTATAATCTTTTCCGCTCAACACAGATTAAACCGCGCGCAACTTTCAGATCACTCTGTTTAATCTGTCACGTAAATGAAAAATTTCAAAATTTTGCTCACAAATCTAATGGTGGAATCTGAAAGGATATTGCCAAAAGCAAGTCTGACTTTAAACTGCACAACAGTAGCAAGCCATCAAGCCATTGATAAATATTGATTTTTTGTTGCATCTTGCAGGTCCTGAGCAACCCTTTACACATAATTGAAACCCTCGCTGTTATCTTAAACGTATTGATGACAACGAAATTGTCATGCCAGAGCGTTTATTTAAATATTTTTTACTAGTTCGAGCATTCTTAAACGTAGTCGTCAGAATTTGCGAGTAATCGGGCTAGCTATAATTTACACACCCTATGGTGCTCTACTGTCCTTGCCCTTACCAACTTAACAAAAGCCTTATGAAAAGAAGAGGCTATAAAGCCCCTTCCAGCAAATCCTCCAGCAATAGCATATAATTCCCCAAGGCACTATTATGCTCCATCTCCTCCAACTACCAAACTAGCTTTTTAATGCCTGCCAGTGCGAAAAAAAATAAGAAAATATGCTTAACACCAATTACCACCTTGAACTCAAGAAAAATCAGCAACTTTTTACACAGCGTTCGCTTTATTTTAAAAAATTAGAAAACTTTAATTCCAATCCTTTCAATTTAGCTATTAATTTAAAAATTGATCACAAAAAAAACACTTAATTACTATTTGCTGATTTAATCATGCTTACAGTAATTTAAATTAAAGGTTATGATAAATTGTCACTAATCAAAAAATTAACCTGGAAAAATTTCAAAGAAGGAGTTTTAAATGCCTGGATTCAATTATGGTGGTAAAGGTGATGGCACATCATGGAGTTCTGAAAGAGGCGGACCTGCGCCAGGTGGTGGTAGCACTGGAAATGCAGGGAATCGTGATAATTCAGCCTCAGCAGGTGTCAGTAAAGGTAGCAAGAATCCTCAGCTTCAATCCTATACGGTAATTTCAAAAGTTGTAGGTGATGCTGCTGCTAAAGCTAACGGTATGCAGCCAGGCCTGTATTTCGGATATATGGTCGATGATTATGGTAATGTGATTGGGCAATTCGAAGTGGGTACAGATGATGCCAACGGACAAGATCTTGGCCCTCTATCAGCTTTTGGAAACAATGGCGGTATGCACAAAGAAGCGCCATTACAGGGACCTGGCCCCGGTTATACAGGTGACCAATCTGAAGCGCGTATTGCGCAATATAAAGATACAATTCGAAAAAATTACAAGTTAGTGCACAGTGGTCAAAGTGGCAACCGTATATATAAAGCCAAACAAAATACCCTGGAAGCACAACGAGCACTGGCATCAATTAATTATTCCCGCCAGCAAAAAACCCAGGAAGCTGTAGATTTGCAAGACGGAATCAAACTCGTAGCTGACTTTTACAGCGAACTTACAGGGAAATATGGACAGCAAGCATCATCCCTTGCTCAACAGCTTGCAGAAAAATCCAAAGGTAAGACGATCCGCACTGTAGACGAGGCGCTTGCTGCTTATGACCGATATCGTTCATCTTTAGGCGCGAAATTTAGTGCGGCAGATAGAGCTGCCATAAACAACGCCTTAAATTCAGTAGATATGGCTCGAATGGCCTCTCAACTCTCTAAAATGAGCAAAGCCTTTGGCTATTACGGTAAAGCAACAGATGTATATAGCGTTTTTCAGGAGGTTAAAAAAGCTTTCGAGACCGACAACTGGCGTCCTGCATTGGTCAAAATCGAAACCCTTACCGCCGGGAAAGTAGCTAGTGCAGTTACTGCATTTGCTTTTTCTGCTATTATAGGTTTGCCATTAGGTATTATAGGCTTTGCTTTAATAATGGCTCTAGTAGGAGCGCTGGTTGATGAGCGACTTATGGAAACCATCAATGGACATTTAGGTTTTTAAACTCCTATAATAGTCAAAAAGGCTGACCAGTTTCAGCCTTTTTTAAGAAATGGGATTGATATCAATGACAGAGGTATCGCAAAAAAGAAGCAAAATGCCCAATAGATTGCTACTAAACCATTTTTTCCAATATCATCTTTAAAAAATCCCCGATGCCAGAAACTTTCTTCAGTAAACTTTAGGGCAATGTTCTCAACAGCAAACTTTGCAAAGGGAAAAGCCAACCATGAAACAATTGCAAACGCCAGCCAGAGTTGATTTTTTTGATCGCCAGGATTTTCGTACCATCCTTTCCCAAGAGCTAAAACACCTACAATCCCAAAAAGTAAATTGATAAAGTAATATTTTATTTTCATTGTCTCCTCCTGGAAATCAGCATCTTTTAACTCTGGACGTGCTAGAAAAATCATTTAGCACGTCTGTAATTATATATCAAATGCGAAAGCGACCTCAACTGGTCATGAAGCTTACTTTGAATCATAACTATCAAAGTCTGGTAATCAGGGGCAAAAGCATATGTATCTGGTTTATGTACCATGGAAAGCGATGCAGAGAAATTTTAAAGGGCTGGGCGGCAACGCCCGCCAACATCCGTAAGGCGAGCAGTCTTCGATCATTGATTGTGAGCGAAATTAACCTGGGTGCGTTTAATTGTCGGGTGCGGTTCCCCTCCTACCGTAAAAATTCCGGTATGGCAACCCCCCTTGCAATCAACAAATTTAGTGAACTTTGCGAGGCGTGGCTGAGTATCAAAAAAACTGAACTTACTGCGAATACCATTCGTAAAAGAAGGTCTCAGCTAAGAACATTAATTCAGGTAATCGGTGCTGATACCTCAATTGCAGATATCAGCCATAGCAATATCCTTAATTACAGGGTTGAGATCCTGGAGGGTGTGACGCTTTATGATGAGTCTCGGCGGTCCAGTAAAAAGGGCCGCAGTGTTCGCACGGTGATAACTACATTTCCCTGTTAAAATGTTTATTACGCTTCGCATACATATCGGGATATATAGTCAACAAACCGTTTGAGGGGATCAAGAAGCTGCAAAAATCACGGGCGAAACCCGATCCACTGACAAAATCGGAATTCGATCAGTTAATGGCTGCTGAGGATGGTCAGAGCCGCAATATGTAGCAGTTCGCCATTTACTCAGGGCTGCGTCATGGAGAAATAGCGGCGTTGGCTTGGGAGGATGTGGATTTGCAGAATGGCACTGTGCATGTGAGGCGCAATCTGACAGCCTTGAAACTATTCGGGCCACCGAAGACGCGGGCCGGTGAGCACGTTGTCAAACTTCTGCAGCCTGCGCTTGATGCGCTAAAGGCACAGAGATTGGTTATTGAGCTACAGCCGCGCACAACGATAATTTTTCATCAAAGAGAGTATGGATCGGCTGGAAAGCAGAAGGTTCGGTTTGTTTTTGTGCTAAGACCACAAAAGGGTGTGCAGAAACCGTTCTACTCGCTTTCTTCTATTGGTTCACGCTGAAACGCTGCTATAAAACGTGCTGGCATTCGCCGCCGTAATCCGTACCATACGCGGCATACTTTTGCCTGCTGGTTATTATCGGCCGGTGTGAACCCCTCCTTTATACCGAATCAGATGGGGCATGAAAACGCGCAGATGGTCTATGAGATCTATGTCACCTGGATTGAAGAGATGAACGGCCAGTAGGTCGATATGCTCAATGGTAAGCTGGCAATCTAAAAACTTTTTGCCCCTTATATGCCCCTTTTTGGTTTTAGAGAAATAAAAAATGCAAGATAATCAAACGGTTGACAAGAAAGAACAGTACAACCTCAATAAACTGCAGAAACGCCTGCGCCGTCATGTCGGCGAAGCCATTGCAGATTTCAATATGATCGAAGAAGGTGACCGCATCATGGTCTGCCTGTCGGGCGGTAAAGACAGCTATACCATGCTGGAAATCCTGCGCAGTCTGCAAAAAAGCGCCCCGGTCAGTTTCAGCCTGATTGCCGTTAACCTGGACCAGAAGCAGCCTGGCTTCCCTGAACATATCCTCCCGGCCTATCTGGAGTCTCAGGGTGTGGAGTACCGGATTATCGAAGAAGATACCTACGCCATCGTTAAAGAGAAGATTCCGGAAGGGAAAACCACCTGCTCTCTCTGCTCGCGTCTGCGCCGTGGCATCCTGTACCGCGTTGCCACGGAGCTGGGCTGCACAAAAATTGCGCTGGGCCACCACCGCGATGACATTCTGCAGACGTTGTTCCTCAATATGTTTTATGGCGGGAAAATGAAAGGCATGCCACCGAAGCTGATGAGCGACGATGGCAAGCAGATTGTGATCCGCCCGCTCGCCTACTGCCGCGAAAAAGATATCATCCGCTTCTCGGAAGCGCGTCAGTTCCCGATTATCCCCTGCAACCTCTGCGGTTCTCAGCCAAACCTGCAGCGTCAGGTCGTGGCCGATATGCTGCGTGACTGGGATAAGCGCTACCCGGGCCGTATCGAAACAATGTTCAGTGCGATGCAGAATGTCGTGCCGTCTCACCTCGCCGATGTCACTCTGTTCGACTTCAAAGGCATCAAACACGGCGATGCGGTGGTGGATGGGGGCGATATCGCCTTTGACCGCGAAACGCTGCCGTTGCAGCCGGCAGGCTGGCGGCTCGATGACGAGGATGCGCCTGTGACAGGCGCGCGTCTGGATGTGCTTCAGATTAAGTAAACACCGGAAAAAACAGCAGGGCGTGCTGCTGGCAGCACGCCCTTTTTTTATATGTTGCGGTGTGGCGGTGGATCCATTATCGGCGGAAACTCCGGATCCGTCGGCGGATCGGGCTGAGGTTGCGGATGGGGGATCGGGTCAGGAATCGGGGTCGGATCCGTGGGGATAGGCTCGCTGTTATAAATCGCGCTCATGCCGTACTCCTTTTCTTGCGAATGGACTTTAAGCTTAGGTAAGGAACGGCGTTCCAGCCAGCCAGGCAAAAAAAAGCCGGCGCACTGGCCGGCATGTTTCGAATTAAATGTGCTATGCATTAATTCTAAATCAGGAAGTAAGACAATATGGAGCGCAACGCCCATCGCTTGACGTTGCATTCACCTGCGGGAGAGAGTTTGCGTCAACGGCGACATCGGGTTCTTGATATCGATCAGCTTTTGCCGCCTTTCATCGAATTTCAGCGCCTGGGCTGAGAAGCCCCCTCCCCGTCGCGCTACAGCCAGTGCCGTTTACGCAGATAACCGGCGACGCCGATGGCCAGAACCACCAGCAGCAGACAGAAGATGGAAAAGCCATACCGCCATTCTCCGCCCGGAATGCCGCCGAGGTTCACGCCGAACAGACCGGTCAGGAAGGTGGCCGGCAGGAAGATCATCGCCATGACTGACATGGTATAGGTGCGCCGGTTCATCGATTCGGCCATGGCTGAGGCAACCTCATCGGCCAGAATGGCGGTTCGCGCCACGCCGGCATCCAGGTCATCCAGCCCGCGTCCCAGCCTGTCCGCAATCTCCTGCATCCGACGCCGCTCATTGTCATCCATCCACGCCAGTTTTTCGCTCGCCAGCCGGGCATAGACATCGCGCTGCGGAGCCATATAGCGCCGCATCACAATCAGCTGTTTGCGCAGCAGACCCAGCTCACCCCGCGCGGGCATCCGCTGATCCAGCAGCGCATCCTCCAGCTCAATGATTTTGTCATGCAGCTCTTCGATAAATTCGCTGGTGTAATCGGTCAGGGCATCACAGACATCCACCAGCCAGCTGCCGCAATCGATCGGGCCGTTGCCGTTCTGCAGGTCGGTGAGCACTTCATCCACGGCAGAGACTTTGCGCCGGCGGGTCGAAACAATCAGCTTGTCATTGATAAAGACCCGCATCACCACCAGCTGGTCACGGCGCGCGTCGCTATTGTGGTTAACGCTGCGCAGCACAATCATGAAGCCATCACCCAGACGGCTGACGCGCGGACGCATACTGTCACCCGCCAGGGCATCACGGACGGCATCGGGGATTTGCGGCGTCGACTGCAGCCACTCTGCGCTTTTACGATGGGTATAGTTCAGATGCAGCCAGCAGGGCTGCTCGCACTGAATCACTTCATCTTCCGCGATCGGGATCATGCCGCCCTTGCCATCAAGCTGGCAGGAAATGATGGCGTCTGAAACCTGCAATGCTTTTCCTTCAATACCGTCCACACCGTCCCCTCACTATCAAAATCAATACGATACAGTCTAGCGTGGCGGCGATGAGTTGCAATCTCCGGGCTGTGTAGAAAGATGTCAGCCGGTGGCCGGATGAACAGCCACCGGAGGCTTAATGTTTCTCGATCCAGAGCTCGCGGCTGTAGGCGACATCTTCGGGGTTAGTGATGGGATAACCTTTGACCCAGGGTTTAATCAGACGGCCATTGGTGTACTGATAAATTGGGGCGATGGGTGCCTGCTCCGCCAGAATCTGTTCCGCGCGGTTGTAATCGCTGTTGCGCGCCTCGTCACTGGTTTCCCGACTCGCTTTGGCCAGCACGGCATCGTAATCCGCGTTGCTGAAGCGGGGAATATTACTGCTGTTGCCGGAGGTCAGCAGATTCAGGAAGGTGGATGGCTCATTGTAATCGCCGACCCAGGATGCCCGGATCACATCGAAGTTGCCGCTGTTACGGCTGTCGATATAGGTTTTCCACTCCTGGTTTTCCAGCGAGACATCCACGCCAAGGTTCTTTTTCCACATGGACGCCACCGCGATAGCAATCTTCTGATGGCTCTCCGAGGTGTTATAAAGCAGCTTAAGCCTGAGCGGTTTAGCCGGGCCATAGCCCGCTGAGGTGAGCAGTGCTTTTGCCTGCGCGTTGAGATTGTTCTGGTCATGTTGCTGCAGAAAAGAAGGCAGCGGCCTGAAGCCGGCGGTGACATCCGGGGTAAAGTGCCATGCGGGTTTTTCACCGGTTCCCAGCACTTTTTCCGCAATAATCCGGCGATCAATAGACCAGGAGAGCGCTTTGCGAACCCGCGCATCAGCCGTCGGCCCCTTCTGCGTATTAAACGCATAGTAATAGGTGCCCAGCTGGTCAGGCGTGTAGACCTCACCCGGCAGACTTTTCTTCAGCAGACCATACATCTCTTTAGGAAAAGATTCGGTGATATCGATGTCGTTGGCGCGATAACGTTTGGTGGCGCTCGACTCTTCGTTGATCGGAACAAACGTCACTCGGGTCAAAACCGAATGGGCATCATCCCAGTAATGCGGATTGCGCGTCAGGACAATTTTCTCGTTTACCACGCGCTCGCTGAGCTGATAGGCCCCGTTGCCGACCAGTTTACCGGGCGCGGTCCAGCTGTCGCCCTGCTGCGCCAGGGTCTTCTGCGGCACCGGAAAGAGCGCCACGTTAGCTACCAGCGCCGGGAACCACGGCACCGGACGATCCAGCGTGACCTTCAGGCGGCTGTTATCCTGCGCCACCACGCCCAGCTTATCCGGTGTCATCTGGCCTTTGGCGATCGCCGCCGCATTCTCAATACCGCTCAAGGCGGCGAACGAGGCCGAAGGTGAACTGTTTTCAGGGTCGACAAGGCGCTGCCAGCTGTAAACAAAATCCTGCGCGGTCACCGGCTCGCCATTCGACCAGCGTGCGTTGTTGCGCAGCGTAAAGATCCAGGTTTTGTTGTCGCTGCTGCTCCAGCTCTGGGCCACGCCCGGTACGATTTTGCCGTGCGCATCCTGATTGGTCAGACCTTCAAAGAGATCGCGAATAACCTGAATCTCTGGCAGGCCGACCGCTTTAAGCGGATCGAGCGAAGCCGGTTCATCCTTGATATGACGCACGATCTGCTGCTGCTCAGCCAGCTGCGCGCCAGCGGGTGGATTCGCCGCGAGGGCGGGTGTGAAGAGGCTGCTCAGACTGATGGCGGCCAGCGTCATGCGAAAGGTTTTAACCATAATCACTCCTTTACCCCAAAGAAGCGCTGCACGACGCCGATCGCGATGCAGCTTGTGCAGGGCACTTTAACGCAAATCGCTGATGGATAAATAACTATTTTCCGCCTCCCGCTTTTCCGCTACTTTTAATAAAACCCTGCGAGGAGATCATTATGTCGCCACTTCATCCGCGCCCGCTGCGTGGCAAGCTGGACGTTCCGTATCAGCAGTATGGTCGCTCACTCCTGGGCGCACCGCTGCTCTGGTTTCCGGCTCCGCTGGGCGATGCGGACAGCGGGCTGATCCTGGCAGGCACCCATGGGGATGAGAATGCGGCTATCGCCACACTCTCCGCCGCATTGCGGACGCTGCCGGATGGCATGCGGCGGCATCATGTAGTGTTAGCGGTTAATCCAGATGGCTGTCAGCTTGGGTTGCGCGCGAATGCCAGTGGCGTGGATCTCAACCGTAACTTTCCGGCGGCAAACTGGCAGTCGGGCGATACCGTTTATCGCTGGAACAGCGCCGCCGATGCGCGTGATGTGACCCTCTCAACCGGCAATCACCCCGCCTCAGAACCGGAAACACAGGCGCTCTGCGCCCTGATTCATCAGATCAAACCACGCTGGATCGTCTCCTGGCATGAGCCGCTGGGGTGCATTGATGACCCGCATCAGGCAGAGATTGGCGGCTGGCTGGCTGACCAGACCGGCCTCCCCCGCGTCACCAGCGTCGGATATGACACTCCCGGCTCCTTCGGTAGCTGGTGCAAAGATCTCAGCCTGCCCTGCGTGACCGCGGAAATGCCGGTTATCTCCGTGGATGAGGCGACAGAAGTCTACCTTGAGATGATGGTTAACCTGCTGCGCTGGCAGCAATGAGCAACTGGCCGTTCCGCACGTTAATCGGTGGTTCGGCATCCACCGCCAGCCAGGTCGGGCCATCAAGATCGGCAAAACGGGTCTGCGGCACCAGAGGCAGTGCGGCGCGTATCGCCCGCGAGGTGCAGAGCATGCAGCCAAGCATGACCGCAAAGCCCTGCTGCTGCGCCGCTTCGGCCAGCGCCAGCGCTTCGGTCAGCCCGCCTGCCTTATCCAGCTTGATATTGACCATCTCATAACGGCCGCGCAGCGCCGGCAGGCTGTCACGCGTGTGGCAGCTCTCATCGGCGCAGATCGGCAAGGGGTGGATAAAGTTTTCCAGCGCCGCATCTTCACCGGCGGGCAGCGGCTGCTCCAGCATCGCCACGTCGATATCGGCCAGTAACTGGCAGCGCGCCGCCAGCCCTTCTGCATGCCAGGATTCGTTCGCATCGACAATCAGGGTGGCTTCCGGCACCGCTGCGCGGATCGCCATCAGGCGCTCGGTAATGAAATTATCATCCAGCTTAATTTTCAGTAGCGTGGCGCCATGCTGCCACAGCGCCAGCGCGCTGCTGGCCATCGCTGCCGGTGTGTCGATACTCACCGTCTGGGCGGTCACCACCTCCGGGGGCGCGGTGACGCCATTCAGCTGCCACAGGCTGCTTTTCTGCTGATGAACCGCAAGATCCCACAGCGCGCTGTCGATAGCGTTACGTGCGGCACCGGCGGGCAGCGCCTGCTGCAGTGCCTCGCGCGTCATGCCCTGCTGCAGCGCGGGCAGCAGAGAGGCAATCTGCGCCAGTACAGAGGCCTCGGTTTCGCCGTAGCGGGCATAAGGCGTCGCCTCACCCACCCCCTTAACGCCCGCCTCTTCAATCTCAACCACCACCACCTTCACTTCGGTTCGGGTTCCACGGGCAATGACAAACGGGGTATGCAACGGCCAGGCTTCGGGATAACTTTTTACCGTTCTCATTTCCACTCCAGAATGAATGATGCAGTGGCAGACCGCCACAGAGATTTCGACAATTGAACTCGTAAACCCTTAACATTTATGTCATAAACAACGGCTAAGTTTAGCCTTTTTGTATCAGCGCTTTTTTTATCATCAAAAGGAATCACTATGTCTCAGACTGTTCATTTTCAGGGTAATGCCGTCCCGGTTGCCGGTCAGTTCCCTCAGGCGGGCGATAAAGCCAAAGCGTTCACCCTGGTGGCGAAGAACCTGGTTAACGTTGCGCTCTCTGAGTATGCAGGAAAACGCAAAATTCTGAACATTTTCCCGAGTGTGGATACCGGCGTGTGTGCGTCATCAGTACGTAAATTCAATCAGTCAGCCAGCGAGCTGAATAACACCGTGGTGTTATGTATCTCTGCTGACCTGCCGTTTGCCCAGTCGCGCTTCTGTGGCGCAGAGAACCTGAGCAACGTGGTGACCCTTTCGACGCTGCGCGGCTCAGAGTTTAAGTATGATTATGGCGTGGAAATTGCCGATGGTGCGCTGGAAGGTCTGACCGCGCGTGCGGTAGTGGTGCTGGATGAGAATGATAAAGTGCTTTACAGCCAGCTGGTGGATGAAATCACCAACGAACCCGATTATGACGCTGCGCTGGCCGCGCTGAAGTAATCAAAAAAAAGCGGATAACCCGGTTATCCGCTTTTTCCCTTTAGCGCATGGCCTATTCGCTGTCGCTGCGCTTCTGCCCCAGACCATATTCCCGCAGCTTATTGGCAATCGCCGTGTGTGATACGCCGAGCCGTTTTGCCAGTTTCCGGGTGCTGGGATAGGAGAGGTAAAGCCGCGTCAGGATTGAGCGCTCAAAACGGCTGGTGATTTGATCCAGCGTCCCTTCCAGCGCCTCATCACCCAGCGACACATCCAGCGCCTGCTCAGGCAGTACGATGTCCTGAGGACGCAGTTCGTAACCCTCCAGCTGGGTTAACGCCCGGTAAAGCGCATTCTTTAACTGACGCACGTTGCCCGGCCAGGCATAACGGGTCAGAAACGCGTTGAGCTGCGGAGAGAGGCGTGGACGCGCCATTCCCTGCTCATCCGCAAAGCGGGCAACAAACATCTCAGTCAGCGGCAGAATATCCTGCGGACGGTCGCGCAGAGGGGGCAACTGCAGCGTCAGGACGTTGAGACGGTAGAAGAGATCTTCGCGGAACTCTCCGCGCTGCACCAGTTCAATCAGGTTCTTCTGTGTGGCGCAGATCACGCGCACATTCACATGCACTTCATGCTCTTCACCGACGCGGCGGAAGGTGCCGTCATTGAGAAAACGCAACAGTTTGGTCTGCATTCTCGGCGACATCTCACCGATTTCATCCAGCAGCACCGAGCCGCCGTTCGCCTGTTCAAAAAAGCCCTTCTTGCCTTCGAGCGCATTAGGGTAGGCGCCGGCAGCATGTCCAAACAGCTCGCTTTCCGCAACGTCGTCAGGCAGTGAGGCACAGTTCAGCGCCAGGAAAGGATTTTTCCCGCGGGCGCTGCGCAGATGGCAGGCGCGCGCGAGCATGTCTTTCCCGGTGCCGGTGTCGCCCACAATCAGCAACGGCGCATCCAGCATCGCCAGCTTGCGGGCCTGATCCACCACCTGCCGCATTTTCGGCGTCACGGCAATGATGTGATCAAACTCTGAATCGTCGGTGACCACCAGATTCTGCAGCTGACGGCCCATGCGGGCGGTCGACTTCAGCATCACCATCGCGCCGACCGGCCGATCGCTCTGGCCCTCTTCACCCGGCAGATAGATAGGACGCGCTTCCATCAGAAAATCCCGGCCCTCAATAACGACATGCTGCGCCTGCGCTTCCACCCGATCGCTCTCCAGCCAGCGCATAAAGTTAAAGCCGGTGATCAGATGACCGGCGCTGAAATTGCGCATCTTCTCTTCATCGAGATTGAAGAGGTTCTGTGCCGCCGGATTGGCCAGCTCAACCTTACTTTTCAGATCGACAGAGAACACCGGATCGGGCATCGCCACCAGCAGCGCACTCAGCGCACGGTGTTCCCGCTCAGAAGGCATGTACGTGACAGTGCGCACATCTGTCACGCCGGGCGTACGCCGGATTTCAGCCATCAGATTGCTGAAGGCATCAAATTCCAGCGCAGCAAAGTTGAGATAAATGCGCCCAATCGCCGTAATTTCGATACCGCGTAAATCAATATTGCGTGCCACCAGCAGGTCGAGCAGTTCACGCGTCAGACCGATACGGTCCTGACAGAACACTTCCAGACGCATTGCGTTCGCCTTAATCAGGTTCAGATGGGTCAATGATACGCTAAGTCGCACGCCGGCAGAAAGGACTCTGTCAGGAAAAGTTGACACTTCTTGCGTGGATGATGGGGTTTTGTACGGGGCCGCTGAGAGCATGATTCTGTCCCAGAGTGTAATGATTTGTCAGCGTCGGAGTTTTTATCCCATCCGACTTGCTGTATATTTTTCAAAAACGAATAAAACCCATTATAAAATGCTGACTTTCTTCGCAAAATATCTGACGGTAGGTGTCATCAATACCCTGCTTCACTGGGTCACCTTCTTTATCTGCCTTAGCCTGGGCTTTTTCCAGTCAACCGCTAATCTGATGGCGTTTTGTCTGGCCGTCACCTTCTCTTTCTTTGTGAATGCACGCTGGACCTTTAATCAGCAGGCGACAGCCTGGCGCTATCTTCTTTACGTCCTGTTTATGGGGGCAATGGCCTTTAGCGTGGGCTATCTCGCTGACCGGCTCGGCCTCTATCCTCTGATAACGCTGATCGCCTCATCCGCCCTCAGTCTGGCATGTGGCTTCCTCTTTTCCCGCTTTGTCGTCTTTAAAGGAGAGTCATGAACATCTCTCTGGTGGTACCGGTATTCAATGAAGAAGAGGCAATCCCCCATTTTTATGAGGCCGTCAGAAAAGATGAGGCGCTTGCGGCCTGGCAGGTTGAGATTGTTTTTATCGATGATGGCAGCACGGACGCAACGCGTGCGCTGATTACTCAACTGAGCCAGCGCGATCCGCTGGTGCGCAGCCTGTCGTTTATTCGTAATTTTGGCAAAGAGCCGGCGCTGTTTGCCGGACTGGAAGCAGCAACCGGCGAGGCCATCATCCCGATCGATGTGGATTTACAGGATCCCATTACGATAATTCCTGAGATGGTCCGTAAATGGCAGGCGGGTGCCGATATCGTTTTAGCCAAACGGATTGACAGAAGTGCTGATGGCCATCTGAAGCGCCAAACCGCCCGCTGGTTTTACAAGCTGCATAACAAAATCAGCTATCCGCAGATTGAAGAGAACGTGGGTGACTTCCGGCTGATGTCGCGGGAAGTGGTTGAGAACATTAAACGGATGCCAGAAAAAAATCTTTTTATGAAAGGCATTCTGAGCTGGGTCGGCGGACAGACTGACATTGTTGAATATGTCCGGACTGAACGGGTCGCAGGACACAGTAAATTCGGAGGCTGGAAATTGTGGAATCTGGCGCTGGAGGGGCTGACCTCTTTCTCAACCGTACCGCTACGTATCTGGTCTTATCTGGGTTTTCTGGTTGCCTCGCTGGCCTTTCTTTATGGGCTCTGGATGATCGCAGATAAACTTCTGTTCGGTAATCCGGTGCCTGGCTATCCCTCTATCCTGGTTTCCGTACTGTTTCTTGGCGGAGTTCAGCTGATTGGCATTGGTGTACTGGGTGAATATATTGGCCGCATCTATATGGAAACCAAAAACCGGCCTCGCTATATTTTGCGAAAACCCGTGGAAAATAAATCAAGCCCACCCGAAAACATCGATTAAATTGTCCGGTAAACGGGCAGAGATAATGGTCAGAATAAAAGGATGACAGATGATCGCCACCGATAACGGCCTGACCCGCCGTCAGGTTTTTTTACTTTTTGCGTTAGTTTTTCTGGTGGCCTACAGTCCCGCCTGGCTGACCCAATACGCCTATACCGATGACTGGACCAATCTCTACTGGGCGAATTTTGACAGGCTCACTATTTTAAACTGGGACACCCTGTCGGGCAGACCGGTCTATGGCATTATTCAGTACAGCGCCTCATTCCTGGTCGCGAGCATAGAACGCCTGGCGCTCCTGCGTGCTGTCGCCATTATTCTGCTTATCTTTACCGGCTATTATCTCTATGCCCTTTGCCAGAAGTATCAGCTGATGGAAAGCCAGGCTCAGCGGATAACCTTTGCGTTATTACTCTGCCTGCTCCCCTCCTTTCAGGTTTATATTGCCTGGGCATCCTGCTTCCCTTATATCGCGGCCATTTTACTGGCAGGAGCCAGCTACCACTTCTCGACTCAACCCACCGTGGCAGGCCGCCTGTCAGCGGTGTGCCTGCTGACCGTTGCCTTTTGTCTCTATCAGCCAGCCGCAATGAGCTTTACCTTTTTTGCCGCCTTGGATCTCTGCCTTTCAGCACGAAAAATTGACAGGAAGCGGGCAGTAATCTCTCTGATCGTACTGGGTGCCGGTATGTTTGCGGCGCTGCTCGCGTCAAAGGTCCTTCCGGTCCAGCTTTATGGCTACACGCTGCCGCGCTCCGCCTTCAGCTATGACGTTCCGGCTAAGCTCAGCTGGTTTTTCACGGAATATCTTAAGAACGTGATCTGCAATTTTGACCTCGGCGCAAAAACGGTATCGGTCATCATTTCGTCGATCATTATCGGTTTTGGGCTGAAGAAAATTAAGGCAGCCGGTAACGACAAATTTTATCTGATGTTTATCTTACTGGTTATCGCCGCCCTGCCTAACCTGATTGTCAGTGAGAGCATGGCCGCCTACCGGACGCTTATTGCCGGTGCGCTGATGACTACCAGCGCTTTTATTCTGGGCCTGTTTGAACTCAGTAAAAAACTGAAGTGGAAAAAGACGTTCTATGCCCTGCTGGTGATCGCGGCGGCCTCACTGTCGGTCAGTCATCTTATTAACGGTTATTCCGTACCTGCCCGCAAGGAGTTTGCCCTGCTCGAACGGGCGATCACTCAGCAGGTGCCGAAAACGTTTAACGGGGCGCTCTACTATCGCCTGACCGGGGAGTATTTACCGAAAGTCGCTACGCTGCGGAAATATGATGATTTTGGCGGACTGGGTTTGAGCATGTCATGGACCTTTGCCGGGATGGCCCATTTTATCCGCGAGAAAAATGGCATGGCCTATGCGTTACCCGAGAATCCGGTTATCACAGATGAAGGGCATTGCCCGGGTGACTGCCTGATTATCGATTCTCGTCAGGTTCTGCGTCAGACACCGTAATCGGCATGAAGGCGGCCAGGCCGCCGTCATGCTTTCAGACACGCTTCAGGTGGATTTGTTGTTGCCCTTCTGCAGCGCCTCTTTCATCTGTCCCAGCAGTTCCCGCCGGAAATCGCCCAGCCGGGGCTTATCCTGCTCCAGCCAGGGCAGCGGACGGCAAAGCTCCATCGCTTTCACACCCAGACGCGCGGTGAGTAAACCGGCACCAATGCCCTGCGCAGCCCGCGTTGAAAGCCGGGCGGCGATATCCTGCGACATCCAGTCCATCCCCACTTCCCGCACCAGCTCTGACGCCCCGGCAAAAGCCATGTTAAGCAGCACCAGACGGAACAGGCGGATACGGCTGAAATAGCCCAGCTCGATGCCGTAAATGGCGGCGATGCGGTTGACCAGCCGCAGATTGCGCCAGGCGATGAACGCCATATCGACCAGCGCCAGCGGGCTGACCGCAATCATCAGGGTGGACTCGGCTGCATGGCGACTGATTTCACGCCGCGCCTGCCGATCCAGTACCGGCTGCACCAGCTGCGCATACAGTCGGACAATCTCACTGTCGTTTTGGGTTTCATGCAGGGACGCGTGCCAGCGCTGCAAAGCCGGATGCGCCTGGTCCAGCTCCGCCTGCTGCGCCAGCTTTTCACAGAAAGCCCGGCCTCTGCCGATGCCATGACTGTGCAGCAGTTCACGGCCGACATCCCGCTCTTCAGCGCGCTGACGCAGCTGATAGAGACGACGCCACTCCGTGGTCAGTGCGCCCACTCCCGCCAGGACGATCAGCCCACCGGCCACGCCGCTGCCCAGTGAAAACCAGTCGCGGGCCAGCCAGGCGTCATGGGTCCACTGCACGCCCTGGGCAATGACACTGACGCCAAACAGCAGTGCGCCTGCCGTCACCAGTTTACGCCACAGGCTGCGCTTCGGTTTCAGGGCGGCCTCAACGGCCCGTTCGCCTGCGCCCTCCTCTTCAACGGCGACATCTTCATCCTGTACCGCCAGAAAGGCGGCCTCCGCCTCTGCGTCAAAGGCGTGTGCCGGGCGCAGTGGCGTGGCGCGGCTCTCCTCCAGCGGACGGGCAAAATCGATACGCGGCTTCAGCGGATCACTCATCGCAATTTATCTCCCAACAAAAATTCCAGCGCGGCATCCATGCGGATATGAGGCAGCGGACGATCAACGTCGAGCTGCTGCGGGCGGAATTGTTCAAACTGAAAACCCTGCTGCTGCCAGAAGGCATTGCCGGGCAGGCGCGGCGGAACGTCGCCAGGATAGACGGTCAGCGGCTCGCCATTATCCAGCCGGTTGCCGCGCAGTGCCGGGATCTTTTCGCCACGGTGATCGACCAGCCCGCTCTGCGTCGCCTGTACCGAAGCCAGTCCGATGCATTCCATCGTGATCCCTTCAAACGCCGCGTTCTGCCAGGCATCCTGCACCAGCTGCTGCAACAGCGAGACCATATTGCCATGCTGATCGCTGGTGATGTGATCCGCCTTGGTTGCAGCAAACAGCAATTTATCAATCACCGGCGAGAAGAGCCGGCGAAACAGCGTACGCTGGCCGTAATGAAAACTCTGCATCAGCTGCGTCAGGGCCAGGCGCATGTCGTTAAACGCCTGCGGCCCGCTGTTCAGCGGTTGCAGGCAGTCAACCAGAACAATCTGGCGGTCGAAACGCAGGAAGTGGTTTTTATAGAAGCCTTTCACGACATGCTGACAGTAATAGTTAAACCGCTGCTGCAGCATGCCGAAGTTACTGCCCTTGTCCGCCTGGGCCAGCTTTGTCAGCCGGGCCTCATCGGCAGTCGGCCAGGGGAAGAACTGTAGCGCAGGCGCGCCCGCCATATCACCGGGCAGGACAAAGCGGCCAGGCTGAATAAAGTGTAAACCTTCGGCTTTACAGCGGTGCAGATAGTCGGTCCAGGCGGCGGCGATGTCTGCCAGCCGGGTTTCATCAGCGGGTGCCAGCGGGTCCAGGTTCTCGCAGAGGGCGCGCCACGGCGCTGCCCACTCCGCGCGGTCGCCCTGCAACAGTCCGTTCATCTGCCGGGACCAGGCGAGATAGTCCTGCGCCAGCATCGGCAGATCCAGCAGCCACTCACCGGGATAATCAACAATTTCCAGATAGAGGGTCGCGGTCTCTTTCAGGTGGCGCAGCAGGGAATCGCTGGGACGGTAACGCAGCGCCAGACGCATTTCGCTGACGCCACGGGTGGGCACAGGCCAGGCGGGTGGCGTGCCGTAGAGCTGTGCCAGCCCTTCGTCGTAGGTAAAGCGTGCGGTGCCCATGTCGCGCTGCGGCACCCGCTTAACACCTAACAGACGCTCATCCCGCACAACGGAAAACAGCGGCAAACGAGCGCCGCTGTGAACGGTTAACAGCTGGTTAACCAGAGAAGTGATAAAGGCGGTTTTACCGCTGCGGCTTAATCCGGTGACCGCCAGACGAAGATGGCGATCGACGCCGCGGTTCATTAACGCCAGTAGTTCAGTTTGCAGTCTTTTCATCTTTCTCCCTGATGAAGCGCGACGCAACCCGATTCATCACCCGCTTCAGCAGTGGCTCCAGCGCCACGGCCAGCAGCAGACGTAACGGGCGTCGCGCTACCGATTTCACCGCCCAGCCCGTCACACCGGCCGGACCATAGGTAACAGCATTGATAATGATGAATCTGGCCGCCGACTTCAATGCAGGTGCCGCGCGGTGACGGAACATTGTGGATCGCGAAAAAGACATAACACCTCCATTGCGTGAACGAACGGGCCAGAAACGGCCCGGTACAGGCGGATTCAGATCTGGCGGAAGCGACTGCGTACGCTGAACGTTTCAGACGTTACGTAGCGTTCCACGTCGCGCACGCTGCGTTCATCACGCTGCAGTGCGCTTTCCAGCTGGTCCAGCAGTTCGCTGGCGCTGGGCGGGCGTTCCCCTTCTGCGGCCGAGGCGGGCTTCTCATCCAGCACAAACCCCAGCACGAAGTAGGCGATAATCGTAAAAACAAACAGACCAAAGAACAGGGATAACACCACGATGATCCGCAGCAGGCGAACCGGGATATCCAGATACTCGGCCAGCCCTGCACAGACCCCCATCAGCTTTCCTTCGTCTGGCTTACGCCATAACTTACGGCCTTTTATCATGGCTGCCTCCAGTTGGGATGCTCGGCGTCCAGAATCGCTTCCAGCGCGTCAATCCGTTCGCGCATCCGTTGCGCATCCTGGGTCACACGCTGCAGGCGCTGAAGTTCGCTTTGCGACAGTTCCGAACCGCCGTTGCGTTTGTTGCTGTAGTGCAGCCATAACCAGATCGGTGCCACGAACAGCACGAAAATCGTCAGCGGTATGGCGAGAAAAAGTGCGCTCATTGACTCTCCTTAATCACTTTTTGCAACGTCGATGATTACTCACTGCGGTTCATTTTGGCTTTCAGCGCGTTAAGCTGCTGGCTGATCTCGTCGTCCGCTTTCAGGTCGGTAAACTGCTGGTCCAGCGTTTTGGATTTACCAAAACCGTGACTTTCCGCTTCCGCTTCCATGTGGTCGATACGGCGTTCAAAGGATTCAAAACGCGCCATCGCTTCATCAATTTTACCGCTGTCCAGCTGACGACGTACATCACGTGACGACGACGCCGCCTGATGACGCAGCGTTAAGGCCTGCTGACGGGCGCGCGTTTCGCTCAGCTTTTTCTCCAGCTCTCCAATTTCGCCCTTCATGCGTTCCAGCGTCTCTTCAACATGACTCACTTCCTGCTTCAGCGAGGCGATAAGGTCAGTCAGTTTCTGTTTTTCAATCAGCGCAGCGCGGGCCAGATCGTCTTTATCTTTACGCAGCGCCAGCTCCGCTTTTTCCTGCCACTCCGCCTGCTGAATCTCCGCCTGCTCAATACGGCGTGACAGCTGTTTCTTCTCTGCCAGCGCCCGCGCAGAGGTAGAACGCACTTCGACTAACGTGTCTTCCATTTCCTGAATCATCAATCGGACCAGTTTCTGTGGATCTTCCGCACGCTCCAGCAGCGAATTGATGTTGGCATTCACGATGTCGGCGAAACGAGAAAAAATACCCATAATGATGTTCCTCTTTTAAAAGTCTTAACCAGTATTGCCCTGCTGGGTTAATACAAGATGCGTGCCAATTTTATATATAACTGATTTTAATGATATTTTAAATTTTACACCCTTTCCCGGCTGCTTTAATATAGTCAAAATGATTAATGGATAGCGAAATTCATCATGACCGGTACTAAAGATAATCTTCTCGGTGAGTCGAACAATTTTCTGGAGGTGCTGGAGCAGGTTTCTAAACTCGCCCCGCTGGAGAAACCCGTTCTGGTTATTGGTGAGCGCGGCACCGGTAAGGAGCTGATCGCCAGCCGGTTACACTATCTTTCTGACCGCTGGCAGGGGCCGTTTATCTCGCTGAACTGCGCCGCCCTTAACGAAAATCTTCTGGATTCGGAACTGTTCGGCCATGAGGCGGGCGCGTTTACCGGCGCACAGAAGCGTCATCTCGGGCGCTTTGAACGGGCGGACGGCGGCACACTGTTTCTGGATGAGCTGGCAACCGCACCCATGCTGGTGCAGGAGAAACTGCTGCGGGTGATTGAGTATGGTCAGCTGGAGCGGGTCGGCGGCAACCACTCCCTGCAGGTCAATGTACGTCTGGTCTGCGCCACCAACGAAGATCTCCCTGCGCTGGCGGCGGCAGGCAAATTCCGCGCCGATCTGCTGGATCGTCTGGCTTTCGATGTGGTGCAGTTGCCGCCACTGCGCGAACGCCGCAGCGATATTCTGGTGATGGCCGGACATTTCGCCATCCAGATGTGCCGGGAGCTGGGGCTGTTACTCTTTCCCGGTTTTACGGCCCGCGCGCAGCAGACGCTGCTTGATTACCACTGGCCCGGCAACGTGCGTGAACTGAAAAATGTGGTGGAGCGTTCGGTCTACCGGCATAACAGCAGCGAGCAGCCGCTGGATAACATCATCATTAACCCCTTCGCTTCGCGCCCACAACCGGTCGCCAGAATACCGTTAAATCCGGCTAGCGATAGCGCTGCGCTGCCCGGACTGCCGCTGGATCTGCGGCAGTGGCAAAACCAGCAGGAGCGGGATCTGGTGGAGGCGAGTCTGCAACAGGCACGCTACAACCAGCGCCGCGCTGCCGGTCTGCTCGGCGTCACCTACCACCAGCTGCGCGCAATGATGAAAAAGCACGACATCAAAGCCGAAAACTGATCTGCCTGCTGCAGGGCGGGTTATCGCACAGGGTAAGTCCGGGTTCACGATCCTGTTTTTTTCCCACACTGGCTGCGTCAGGCAAAAAAAAGCCCGCCATCAGGCGGGCAACAATACTGGAAGCAATGTGAGCAATGTCGTGCTCCTCTTCGGCAGAGCCACCGTCGAAGTGCATATGAATAATAATCATTCTTATTATCATCTGTAAAGGTGTAATTGAGAATATTTCTCATTACCACACCTTCTGTGCGCCCTTTTGCCCCGCAAAGGATGAAAATCAGGCTGACGGCGGTTGCAGGTTTTGGGACAACGCCCGCTTTGCGATACACTCTGTTCAATGCCTCAAAATCGTTGAGTTCTATGTCAAAACTACTAAGTTCGCTGTTGCTCAGCCTCAGCGTGTTGAGCGCCCCTGCATGGTCAGCACCGGCGGGCGATATCCGCCAGTCCGGCTTTGTCTACTGCGTCAGCGGCACGCTGAACACCTTTAATCCGCAGATGGCCAGCAGCGGGCTGACGGTGGATACCCTGGCGGCTCAGCTTTATGACCGGCTGCTGGATGTCGACCCCTATACCTACCGGCTGAAACCCGATCTGGCCTCCAGCTGGGAAGTGCGCGATAACGGCGCGACTTACCGCTTTCATCTGCGGAGTGGCGTCGCGTTCCAGCAGACGAATCAGTTCCGTCCCACCCGCCCCCTCAATGCTGACGATGTGGTCTTCAGCTTCGCCCGCATGTTTGATCGCCATCACCCGTGGCATAACGTGAATGGCGGCAACTACCCCTACTTTGACAGCCTGCAGTTCGCCGATTCTGTTCAGAGCGTGAAGAAGATCGATAACCGGACGGTCGAGTTCCGGCTCAACAGCCCGGACGCGTCGTTCCTGTGGCACATGGCGACGCACTATGCGCCGATCCTCTCGAAAGAGTATGCTGACCAGCTCACGGCGCAGGGGCACCAGGAGGAGCTGGACCGGCAGCCGGTGGGCACCGGCCCTTATCAGCTCAGCGAATATCGCACCGGCCAGTACATTCGCCTGGCACGCAATCCGCATTACTGGAAAGGCGTGCCCCGTCTGCAACAGGCGGTGATCGATCTCGGTTCCGGCGGCACCGGCCGACTCTCTAAGCTGTTAACCGGTGAGTGCGACGTGCTGGCCTATCCGGCCGCCAGTCAGCTCAGTATCCTGCGCGATGACCCACGCCTGCGGATGACGCTGCGCCCTGGCATGAATATCGCCTATCTGGCTTTCAATACCCGCAAGCCGCCGCTGGATCGGCCTGAGGTACGGCATGCGCTGGCGCTGGCGATCAACAACGAACGCCTGATGGAGTCCATCTATTACGGCACGGCCGAAACTGCCGCGTCGATATTGCCGCGCGCCTCCTGGGCGTATGACAATGATGCGCGCATCACTGGCTATGACCCGGCGAAGTCACGCGAAGCGCTGGCCGCGCTGGGCATCAGCGATCTGCATCTGCGGCTGGTGGTGCCCGCAGCGTCGCAATCCTGGAATCCCAGCCCGCTGAAAACGGCAGAACTGTTGCAGGCGGATCTGGCCCAGGTGGGTGTCCGGTTGACAATTGTGCCGGTGGAGGGGCGCTTCCAGGAGGCGCAGCTGATGGCGATGAATCACGATCTGACCCTCTCTGGCTGGGCCACTGACAGTAATGACCCGGACAGTTTCTTCCGCCCGCTGCTCAGCTGCGCGGCTATTCGCTCCCAGACCAATTACGCGCACTGGTGCTCACCCGCCTTTGATGAAACGCTGCAGAATGCCCTGCTGTCGCAGCAGCTCTCTGGCCGTATCGACAGCTATGACAAAGCGCAGCAGATTCTGGCGCAGGAGCTGCCGGTGCTGCCGCTGGCCTCCTCGCTGCGTCTGCAGGCATTCCGCCATGATATTAAAGGGCTGGTGTTGAGTCCGTTTGGCAACGCCTCGTTTGCCGGGGTTTATCGTGAAAGCGATAAGGAAAAGTAAGTGATTATCTATATTCTGCGGCGTCTGCTGCTGCTGGTCATTACCCTGTTTCTGCTGTCGCTGGTCAGCTTCAGCCTGAGCTACTTTACTCCCAACGCCCCGCTGGAAGGCGCGGCACTTTCGGACGCCTGGTGGTTCTGGTTTAAAGGGATGCTGCAGTTCGACTTTGGCGTCTCCAGCACCAATGGTCAGGAGATTGGTCTGCAGCTGCGCGAGGTTTTCCCGGCGACGATGGAGCTCTGCATCCTGGCGTTTCTGTTCGCGCTGCTGGTGGGGATCCCGCTGGGGATCTGCGCCGGTGTGATGCGCAATAAATGGCAGGACAAAACCATCAGTGCGCTGGCGCTGTTCGGCTTCTCCGCGCCGATTTTCTGGCTGGCGCTGCTGTTCACCCTTTTCTTCTCGCTGACGCTGGGCTGGCTGCCGGTGTCGGGTCGCCAGGATCTGCTCTACCCGGTGCAGAATATCTCAGGCTTTGCGCTGATCGATGCCTGGCTGAGTCCCTCGCCCTGGCGTCACGAGATGATCATCAGCGCGCTGACCCACCTGATTCTGCCGGTGCTGGTGCTGGCAATGGCCCCCACCACGGAGGTGATCCGCCTGCTGCGCAACAGCACCAGCGACGTGATGGATAAAAATTATATTAAAGCAGCCGCTACCCGGGGGCTGTCGCGCTTTACGGTGATCCGCCGGCACGTGCTGCATAACGCCCTGCCGCCGGTCATCCCGCGCCTGGGGCTGCAGTTTTCCACCATGCTGACGCTGGCGATGATTACCGAGATGGTGTTCAACTGGCCTGGCCTGGGCCGCTGGCTGATCAATGCGATTCGTCAGCAGGACTATGCGGCCATCTCCGCCGGGGTGATGGTGATTGGCGGGCTGGTGATCCTGGTTAACGTCATCTCTGATGTGATTGGCGCGGCAATGAATCCGCTGAAACATAAGGAATGGTATGCCCTCAGATAATATCTATGCCGAGAAACGCCTGCCCAGCGCGTTTCGTCAGAGCTGGCACCATTTCTACGGCAATCCGATTTCGATGGTCGGGCTGTATGGCTTTGGCGCCCTGCTGCTGCTCTGCCTGTTCGGCGGGCTGATCGCGCCTTACGGCATCGATCAGCAGTTCCTGGGGTATCAGCTGCTGCCGCCATCGTGGTCACGCTATGGCGACGTCTCCTTTTTCCTCGGCACCGACGATCTTGGGCGGGATGTGCTGAGCCGCCTGCTGAGCGGTGCAGGCCCGACGGTAGGGTCAGCGATGCTGGTCACGCTGTTCGCCACGCTGGGCGCCCTGATACTGGGCGTGCTGGCCGGCATGACCCACGGCATCCGCTCGGCGGTAATGAACCATGTACTGGATACGCTGCTCTCCATTCCTTCGCTGCTGCTGGCGATCATTGTCGTGGCGTTTCTCGGGCCGCGACTGGAACATGCGCTGCTGGCAGTCTGGCTGGCGCTGATGCCTCGCCTGGTCCGTGAGATATACAGCGCGGTGCATGATGAGCTGGAAAAAGAGTATGTCGTGGCGGCGCGTCTGGACGGAGCCAGCGGCCGCAACATCCTGCGCTACGCCATTATGCCGAACATTCTGCCGCTGCTGATCACTGAGATCACCCGTGCGCTGTCGATGGCAATTCTGGACATTGCCGCACTTGGCTTTCTCGACCTGGGCGCGCAGCTGCCCTCACCCGAGTGGGGCGCGATGCTGGGCGACTCACTGGAGCTGATCTACGTGGCCCCCTGGACCGTGATGCTGCCGGGTGTGGCGCTGATGGTCAGCGTGTTAATTATCAACCTGCTCGGTGACGGCATCCGTCGCGCCGTCGTAGCGGGGGTGGAATAGATGCCGTTACTCGATATCCGTAATCTCACCATCGAATTTATGACCGCTGACGGACCGGTCAAAGCGGTGGACCGCGTGAACCTGACGCTGGGCGAAGGGGAAATCCGCGGTCTGGTCGGGGAGTCCGGCTCAGGCAAAAGTCTGGTGGCAAAGGCCATCTGTGGCGTGACCAATGACAACTGGCGCGTGACCGCCGACCGTATGGTGTTTGATGATGTGGATCTGCTGCGCCTGACGCCGCGCGAACGCCGCCGTATCATCGGGCATAACGTCTCAATGATATTTCAGGAGCCGCAATCCTGTCTCGATCCCTCTGAAAGCATCGGTCGTCAGCTGATGCAGGTGATCCCGCGCTGGACGTATAAAGGGCCGTGGCTTAAACGCTTCTGGTTCTGGCGCAAAACCCGTGCCATTGAATTGCTGCATCGCGTCGGTATCAAAGACCACAAAGATATCATGCGCAGCTTCCCCTATGAGCTGACCGAAGGCGAGTGCCAGAAAGTGATGATTGCCATTGCGCTGGCGAATCAGCCGCGTCTGCTGATCGCGGATGAACCGACCAACGCCATGGAGCCGACCACGCAGGCGCAGATTTTCCGCCTGCTGAGCCGCCTGAATCAGAATAACAACACCACCATTCTGCTGATCAGTCATGACCTGCGCACCATGAGCCAGTGGGCGGATCGGATTAACGTGATGTACTGCGGCCAGACGGTAGAAACCGCGCAGAGCGACGATCTGATGAGCACACCGCATCACCCCTATACCCAGGCGCTGATTCGGGCGATGCCCGATTTCGGGCGCGCGCTGCCGCACAAGAGTCGTCTCAACACCCTTTCGGGGGCGATCCCTTCGCTGGAGAGCCTGCCGATAGGTTGCCGGCTGGGACCGCGCTGTCCCTACGCACAGCGCAAATGCATTGAAACGCCAAGGCTGACCGGCAGCAAAACGCATCTTTATGCCTGCCATTTCCCGCTCAATATGGAGGGCCAGTAACATGGAAACTCTGCTGGAAGTGCGCAACCTGAGTAAAACCTTTCGTTATCGCACCGGTTTGTTCCGCCGTCAGCATGTCGAGGCGGTGAAATCGGTGAGCTTTACCCTGCGTGAAAGGCAGACGCTGGCCATCATCGGCGAGAACGGGTCAGGCAAATCCACCCTGGCAAAGATGCTCAGTGGCATGGTCGCGCCGACGGAGGGTGAAATTCTGATTGACGATCATCCGCTGACCTTCGGTGATTATGGCTACCGCAGTCAGCGCATCCGCATGATTTTTCAGGACCCCTCCACCTCCCTGAATCCGCGTCAGCGCATCAGTCAGATTCTCGATTTTCCGCTGCGGCTCAACACCGATCTCGATGCGGAAGCGCGCGAGAAGCGCATCATCGCAACCCTGCGCCAGGTGGGATTACTGCGCGATCACGCCGGTTATTATCCCCATATGCTGGCCCCCGGTCAGAAGCAGCGCCTGGGCCTGGCCCGTGCGCTGATCCTGCAGCCCAAAGTGATCGTGGCCGATGAAGCGCTGGCCTCGCTGGATATGACCATGCGTTCCCAGCTGGTGAATCTGATGCTGGAACTGCAGGAAAAACACGGTATCTCCTACATTTATGTGACGCAGCATCTGGGCATGATGAAGCATATCAGCGACAAGGTGCTGGTGATGCATCAGGGCGAAGTGGTTGAGCGCGGCGGCACCGCGGATGTGCTGGCCTCGCCGCTACACGATCTGACCCGACGCCTGATCAGCAGCCACTTCGGCGAAGCACTGAGTGCCGAAGCCTGGCGACGCGAACGCTGATTTTGCAGCCCGTCGCGGAAATTGCGGGCCGGTTTACCTGATTTATGAGAGACGTGCTAGAATCCGCACGTCGATTAACGTCGGTCGCTTACTTTTTAATCATGCGGCCGCCAACAACAATGACCATAAGGATTACAGCTATGGGTTTTCTTTCCGGTAAGCGCATTCTGATTACTGGCGTTGCCAGTAAACTTTCCATCGCCTACGGTATTGCACAGGCGATGCATAAACAGGGCGCAGAACTGGCTTTCACCTACCAGAACGACAAGTTAAAAGGTCGTGTGGAAGAGTTTGCCAAAGATTTGGGTTCAGACATCGTGCTGCCATGTGACGTCGCAGAAGATGAGAGCATCAAATCTCTGTTCACTGAACTGGCAAAAACCTGGCCGAAATTTGACGGTTTCGTTCACTCTATCGGCTTCGCGCCTGGCGACCAGCTGGATGGCGACTATGTGAACGCCGTTACCCGCGAAGGCTTTAAAATCGCGCATGACATCAGTGCTTACAGCTTCGTTGCGATGGCGAAAGAGTGCCGTGAGATGCTGAATCCAGGCTCCGGTCTGCTTACCCTCTCTTACCTGGGTGCTGAGCGCGCGATCCCGAACTACAACGTGATGGGTCTGGCGAAAGCGTCCCTGGAAGCGAACGTGCGTTACATGGCAAACGCCATGGGCCCGGAAGGCGTGCGTGTTAACGCCGTCTCTGCAGGTCCAATCCGCACCCTGGCCGCCTCAGGCATCAAAGATTTCCGTAAGATGCTGGCGCATTGCGAAGCGGTCACCCCGATTCGCCGTACCGTCACCATCGAAGATGTCGGCAACTCTGCCGCGTTCCTCTGCTCTGATCTGGCAGGCGGCATCACCGGTGAAGTCATTCACGTTGATGGCGGCTTCAGCATCGCCGCGATGAACGAACTGGAACTGAAATAAGTTCCCTGAGGGCGAGCCTGGCTCGCCCTTTTTTTGCTTCAACTCCGCCTCACTCCCTGATTTTCTGCCGTTATAGCGTAACGCTATTAATTATCACCGATCATTCTTTTGCCCCGGACCGGCCATCAGCGACGATAAGCCTGCCCTTCGGTTTATGCACATTTTCAGATTCTGCCGCCTGCATACCGAACCCGAATCTGCAAAAGGATTGATCATGGAACAACGCCGCTATCCGGGCCATAACCACTGGTTTTACGAGAGCCAGACCAGTCCACGAACCGCTCAGGCGGCGCCGCTGGTGCCCGAGGCCGCCCATGTCGATGACCGTTTTCTGCTGGGCTGCCACGCCGATCACGCCGGGATCTCCTCCCTGTTGCGCTCGCAGCAGCCCGCCCTGCTGGCCGCACGCGATCTGGCGCAGCTGCTGTTTCCCGATCGGGTGACCACGTCGCTTACCCATACGTTAACGCTCTACGACCGCCTCAGCACCGCGCTGACCGTCGCACAGGTGGCGGGCATCCAGCGGTTGTGTAACCACTACTCTGCCCGCCTGAATCCGCTGCCCGGCCCCGACTCTTCACGCGAGAGTAACAATCGCCTGACCCAGATTACGCAGTATGCCCGTCAGCTGGCGATGCAGCCTGAGCTGATCAACGGCAGCGCCATTACTGCACTGGATGGGGTTGGCCTGACCGAGCCTGATATCGTGACGCTGAATCAGGTAATCGGGTTTGTCAGCTATCAGGCGCGGGTGGTGGCGGGCTTACAGGCTCTGCAGGCGCAGCCGGTTCGCTGGCTGCCCGGCAACACTGCGCCCCCCGATGCAGAGGCAACCGGCTTCGATCAGCCCGCCCGCTGGCAGCCGGTGCTGAAGCCGCTGGAGCGGCGTTATGCCAGCGCGGAGCAGCTCGCAGCAATCACCCGTTGCCAGTCACTGCCGGGTATGCAGGAGTCAGTCTGGGTGCTGGCACATGATCCCGCGGCATTATATGGCTGGGCGCAGCTGCGTCAGCATCTCTCTGACGAACCGGCCCTGCCAGAGGCGGTCGCCGCCCGCATCCTCGGCAGTCGCTGGCTTTTTCGGCTGCTGGACGGTCAGGCGAGTCTGATTGAAGGGGTCGATGATGCCGGATCACGCGACGCAGAACAGCAGATGGTTGCGCTGGCGGCGCAGCTGACCCGCTCACCGGAGCGCTTCAGCGCAGCCCATCTGCAACCCCTCATGGAAGCGGGCTGGGAGAATGCTGCGCTGTTCGCGCTGATTCAGCGTGTCGCGATAGGCAACTGGAACAGTCGCCTCTTTTACGCGCTGGGCGAAGCGCAGTAATTGTAGAAAGTGAGGTCCGGCTACCGGTTACATCGGCAGCCGCGCGCGCGCTTCATCGAAAAAGTGCTGGGCCAGCGGGGTCGCACGGCCAGGCTCGGCGATAACCAGCGCCGCCTGACGTGCCATGGGTGGCAGCGTGATGGCGCGCTGCTGCAGCCCCTGCAGTGAAGCGGGCAACAGATGCCCCACCGGTGAAACCAGCAGCCCCAGCCCGACCTGAGCGCACTGCATCAACTGCATGACGGAAGCGCTCTCGACAATCACCCGTGGCACCAGCCCCGCCTCACGAAAGGTCATGTCGAGATAACGGCGAAAATAGCGGGTCGGCTCCGCCAGGCAGAGCGGCTGTTGCGCCAGATCCGACAGCGCCAGCGGCGTATCACCCACCAGCGCCGGGAAATGGTCAGGATGAAATATCGCCTCAACGCCACGGTCCGCCAGCAGCTCGGTCTGAAAATGGAGTTCGCGCAGGGTCGCCATCTCAAAAAAGCCGATGCCGACATCCACGGTGTGACTGTTGAGCGCATCCAGCAGCTGATCAGCGCTCAGCACCGCAATACGGTAGTCGAGCTGTGGATATCTCTCCTGGACCACTTTCAGCAGCAGCGGCAGGGCCATGCTGCACTGCGGAACCACTCCCACCCGCAGCGTGCCGTTTACCCCATGTTTCAGTGATTCGACTTCCAGCTTCAGCCCCTGATACACCGAAACGATTTCCCGCGCCCATGCCAGCACGCGATCGCCCTCTGGCGTAAATCCGGCAAAGTTATTACTGCGGTTAATCAGCGGCAGGCCCAGCTCTCGCTCCAGATTTTTCAGGCGCATAGAGAGTGTCGGCTGTGTAACGAAACTGGCTTCCGCGGCGCGCCCGAAATGGCGTTCGCGCTCCAGGTTACACAAGTAAATCAGTTGTTTAATGTCGATTTTAATAGTCCATCAGCAGGTTGAAGGCGGTTCGCGTCACGGTCTCTGACCTGTATCACCCTGAGTATAAGGGGCAATGTTACCCCGTGCTGGCCCTGAAGGTTTAACCGCAAGGTTCATTTGCGCGGACGGAAAATGGCGTTCAGCGCCAGGCAGATCAGGCCGAACCCCACCAGCAGTAGAAAGTCGTAGCTGAGCAGCCTGTAGAGCCCTATTCCGGCTATGCCGCCCGCCAGGAATGAGAGCAGCGTCAGCGCATGCAGTCGCAGCCGGCTCAGGTAGAGCGGTGCCTCTTTCGGGGAGATTTTACGCCGCAGCACCTCAAACAGCATCGCCAGCTCAATCCCGATATCGGTCGCCGTGCCGGAGACATGGGTGGTACGGACGCGGGCGTCCGAAATCCGTGTCACCACCGCATTCTGCAGCCCCATCAGAAAGCTCAGGCTCAGGATTAACACCACGCCCGGCGACAGCGGCGGAAAGTGATTTTCTATCACACCCAGCACCATCAGCGCAGCGCCTTCAGCCAGGATCACAAAGGCATAAATAGTGCGGATGTTTCTGCGGCGACCGGAATTGATAACCAGCGTGGAGAGCGCCGACCCGGCGATGAACAGGATGACGATGGAAAGAAAAAAGAGGCCGGTTCCCGGATTCGCCTTTGCCAGATGATCGGAAAGCAGCGAGACATTGCCGGTCATGTTGGCAGAAAAGAAACCAACAATCTCAAAGGCGGCGGTGTTCAGCGCCCCCGCAGCGGCCGCCAGCGTACAGGCCAGACGGGTGTCGGCGCTGTGGCTGCGGGCACTTTCTGTACTGATTAGCATGACCACCACATATTCAGAGGAAAGCCTTATCATCCGCCGATTCCCGGCCGGCGACAAGGCGCTGAATCAAACTCTCGCGGCGCGCTGACGTCAGGGCAAGCACGTACGGTCTGGCCGGATAGCATGCCTTACCGGAATCCGGTTCCGCGCGGCACTGGCGCCGCGCGGAACCGCTGGTTAATGACTGGCGAGACGGAACGTGGAGACCGACTGCGTCAGGTACTGCACCTGCTCTTCCAGCGAGGCGGAGGCCGCTGCAGACTCCTGCACCAGCGCCGAGTTCTGCTGCGTCACGCTATCCATCTCGGTCACGGCCTGTTCAATCTGACCGATGCCGCGACTCTGCTCATCTGACGCGGTAGAGATATGCTCCATCAGCAGGTTAACCCGGCTCACCGAGGAGATAATCGCGCTCATCGCCTCCCCCGTCCGGCTGACCTGATCAGACCCGGCGTGAATGATGGCGACCGATTCGGCAATCAGGCTCTCAATCTCTTTGGCGGCCGTGGCGCTGCGCTGCGCCAGGTTCCGGACTTCGCCCGCCACCACCGCAAAACCGCGACCCTGCTCCCCGGCGCGGGCCGCTTCCACCGCTGCGTTCAGCGCCAGAATATTGGTCTGGAAAGCGATGCTGTCGATAACGGTGGTAATCTCTTCAATCTTCCTGGAGCTGGCGTTAATCAGCCCCATAGAGACCACCACTTCCTGCGACACTTTCTCACCGCTTTCGGCGTTTTTCACCGCCTCACTGGTCAGGCGGCAGGCTTCAAAGACGTTTTCAGTGTTCTGTTTCACCGTTGCGCCCAGCTGCTCCATGCTGGCGGCGGTCTCAGTCAGCGCGGCAGCCTGCTGCTCGGTACGTGAAGCGAGATCGATGTTGCCCGCCGCAATTTCCTGTGATGCGGTGGAGACGGAGCGGGTCGAGTCACGAACCTGCAGAATGATAGCGGTCAGCGCGCTGCGCATCTGCTCCAGCGAGCCCATCAGCAACTGAATTTCACTGCGGGAGTTCGCCCTGACCGGGACGCTGCTGTCCAGCACGCCCGCGGCAATCAGCCTGCAGTGTTCCTGCGCATCATTCAGCGGAGAGAGCACGTAGCGCTTCATGAAGATGTAGATGGCGATAATGATGGCAAAAAAGAGCACGCCAAACAGTCCCAGCAGGGTAATGCCGGTGGTGAAATGGCTCTGCGCATCACTGTTGAGTTTTCTGGCGTAAGTTTCATGCTGCGCCAGCACCCGATCCAGAATAATTTCATACTGGCGATCCAGACGCACCACGGTGGCAATCTGGTTTTTGAAGCGCTGCTGGTCGTGCGCTTCTGCTGCCTCAATTAACGGCTGCAGGCCCTGCTGGCGATAGGCCTGATAGGCCTGACGATACGCCTCCGCTTCAGCCTCTTCGCCCGGCAGACGCGGCGCGTTCATGTAGGCTTCAAACGCCGCATCCGCTTTACCGGCAACGGTGCGAACGCTGTCCAGCGTGGCCGGGTTATTCGCCTCACTGCCCTCGATCGACTTCATGTACTCCATCAGGCGGACACGCAGCGTACGGCTGTGGTTGATCGGGTCGATCACCGACAGCACAACGCGGATCTCTTTGTTAACCGCATTCAGGGAGTGATTGCTCTGAACAAGCAGCCAGGTACTGATTGCCACGCTGGTAAGAAACAGCGCCAGCAGGAAAGAAAAAATAATCAGGGAGGACTTTTTTAACGACATCGCTACGTTCCGGAAATTGGGAGGATTAATGGCTATATCGGCAAAAAAAAGCAGCCCATTAGGGCTGAACTTTTTTTAGTTACAATAAGCGGAGCGGCAGTGTGCAGTTATCCTCCTCTTTCCGGCAGGCCACCCGCTGATGCCCTGAAGCAGGCTGTCGCTAAGCCACGCCGAGCGCCCTTTTCACCTCACGGGCGACGTTCTCGACCTGCGGCCCGTAAATCACCTGAACATCATGCTCGCTGACGCGATTGACGCCGTTGGCACCGGTGCTCATCAGCGTCTGATCCACCACCTGATTCATCTCTCTGACCCGGACCCGCAGTCGGGTAAAGCAGCAGTCGACATCCTCGATATTGGCCTGCCCGCCCAGGCCGCTGATAATCACCTGGGTGCGCTCATCCGCAGCAACCTGCTGCGGTTTCTCCTCTTCCGATTCCCGGCCCGGCGTTTCGACATGCATCCGGGTGATTACCAGCCGGAAAGCGTAGTAGTAGAGCGGTGCATAGACCGCTCCCAGCGCCAGCGTCCACCACCAGTGCGTTTTCGCCCCGCCCAGCATGCCGAACACCACCAGGTCGATGATGCCGCCCTGCACATTGCCAATCATCAGGTGCAGCATCGACATCAGCATGAAGGAGAGACCGGTCAGGAAGGCGTGCAGGAGATAGAGTACCGGCGAGACAAAAATAAAGCAGAACTCCAGCGGTTCTGTAATACCGGTCGTGAACGAGGTCAGCGCGCCCGCCATCACCAGCGCTTTGACCCGCTGTTTATGCTCTGGCCGTGCGGTGTGATAGATCGCCAGGGCGGCGGCGGGCAGGCCAAACATCATGACCGGAATTTTACCCTGCGCCAGAAACTGCGTGGCGGTGCGCAGCGTCGCATCCGGGATCAATCCCGGATGGGTCAGCGACGCGTTGAAGATGTTGAGCGCACCGACAATGGTCTGGCCATCCACTACCGCCATACCGCCGATCGGGGTGAAGCGAACGGTTTCGTTGAGGATATGGTGCAGGCCGGTGGGGATCAGAATGCGTTCAAATGCCCCCAGCAGGAAAGCGCCATACTGGCCACTTTTACCGATCATCGCGCCGATCCAGGCGATCCCCTGGCCGATGGTCGGCCAGACCAGCGCCAGCAGCACCCCCACCAGCGGCAGGCAGACGACGGTGACGATCGGCACAAAACGCCGTCCGCCAAAAAAGCTGATCGCGGTAGGCAGTTGCTGGGTGTAAAAGCGGTTGTGCAGCGCGACCGTTATCAGCCCGGCAATCACCCCACCCAGCACGCTCATGTTGTAGGTAAAGACCCCCAGCATGCTGATATATTCCGCCGAGGTCATCATCGCCGTCGTCTGATCCATCCCCGCCTGCTGCAGGGCGGCCGGTGTTGTGGTGGCGGCCGTGATCCCTTTGGCCGCCAGGGTGGCGCTGATGCCGACATTCATCACGATGTAGCCAATCACCGCAGCAAACGCGGCGGTGGGCTTCTCCGCTTTTGCCAGCCCGATAGCACTCGCCACGGCAAAGAAGAGCGGCAGGTTTGTAAACAGCGCTCCGGCGATCTTGCGGATAAAGCCGATGATGACCTGCGGCACCGCCATCTGGACAAACGCCTCGCCGGTTACCGCCGGGTTCTGCATCGCCGCCGCCAGCCCGAGAAAGATCCCTGCGGCGGCGATCACCGAGATTGGCATCATTAGCGCTTTGCCGAACGCGTGGATCTGGCTGGTCAGCTGTTTCATAGTGTCGCGCCCTCTCTGATGATAAACAGCAAGTATTAGCCCGTTACAGAGAGAACTCCCGTTATCAGCCCGTTAAAACTGGGTAAAATCTGACCAGCATCACACTTCTGGCCGAGGTACGATAAACGCCAGCTATCGCACCATTATGTCAATCAATTAGACAAGGTATGACGATAATTGCACACTCCCCTTCACCATCAGGCTATAACCTGATAACAATCACCAAACAATTATTCCTACTATAAAAAGCCTGCACTCAATATGAAATTTAAACGCCAAATCAAACCCTACCGCGCGGCTGCGGGCGGCTGGGGTTCACTGGAAGCCACCACGCGTTTTGTTCTTGACAGCAAAGCGGCTCTGAAAAATATGCGCAACCTGATGCGCATGAATAAAGCACGCGGTTTTGACTGTCCGGGCTGCGCCTGGGGTGATGACAATAAAAGTACCTTCAGCTTCTGCGAAAACGGCGCCAAAGCGGTGACCTGGGAAGCGACACGCCGGGTAGTTGATACCGACTTTTTCGCCCGCCACAGCGTGACCACCCTCTACACCCAGAGTGACTACTTCCTGGAATATCAGGGCCGTCTGACGCATCCGCTGCGCTACAACGCCGAAACTGATCACTATGAGCCAATCAGCTGGGACGACGCCTTTGCGCTGATCGCGCAGCACATTAAGGCGATGGACAATCCGGATCAGATGGAGCTTTACACCTCTGGTCGCGCCAGCAATGAAGCCTCCTGGCTCTATCAGCTGTTTGGTCGCCTGGTGGGCACCAATAACTTCCCTGACTGCTCGAATATGTGTCACGAAGCCAGCGGCACCGGGCTGAAGCGCAGCATTGGCGTCGGTAAAGGCACCATTCGTCTGGACGATTTTGACCATGCGGATGCGATTTTTGTCTTTGGTCAGAACCCCGGCACCAACCATCCGCGCATGCTGCACAGCCTGCGTCACGCTGCCGACCACGGCGCAAAAATCGTGACCTTTAACACCCTGCGCGAACGCGGTCTGGAACGCTTTGCCGATCCGCAGAAACCGCTGGAAGTGGTGACCTCTAAAGCCGGTAACATCAGCTCCTCCTACTACCAGCCGAATCTGGGCGGAGATATGGCCGCCGTGCGCGGCATGGTGAAATGTCTGCTGGAAACCCACCGTGCCCGCCTGGCGGCTGGTGAAAGCGGCCTGTTCGATCAGACCTTTATCAATGCCAAAACCAACGGCATTGAGGCCTACCTCGACGCCGTGGACAACACCAGCTGGATGCAGATTGTGGCGCAGTCGGGCCTGACGCAGGCGCAAATCCGTGAAGCGGCGGCCATCTACCAGAGCGCTGACCGGGTGATTTGCACCTGGGCGATGGGGATCACCCAGCACAAGCATTCGGTAGACACGGTGCGTGAAATCACCAACCTGCAGCTGCTGTTTGGCCAGCTGGGCAAAAAAGGCGCAGGTCTCTGCCCGGTGCGCGGTCACAGTAACGTGCAGGGCAACCGGACGATGGGCATTGATGAGAAGCCGACTCAGGCGTTTCTGGATGCGCTGGGCAACCATTTCGGTTTCGAGCCACCGCGTGCCGCGGGCCACAACACCGTTGAAGCGCTGAATGCCATGCTGCGCGATGAAGTCAAAGTGCTGATTGCGCTGGGTGGCAACCTGGCCGCAGCAGCGCCCGATTCACCGCGCACGGAAGAGGCGTTATCGCGCTGTGGTCTGACCGTGCACATCAGCACCAAGCTGAACCGCAGCCACCTGGTGCCGGGTCACGAAGGGCTGATTCTGCCGACGCTGGGCCGCACGGAACGTGACCGCCAGGCGACCGGCAATCAGTTCATTACCGTCGAAGACTCGTTCAGCATGGTGCATGCCTCCGAAGGGATCGGCATTCCGCTGGCAGAGACGCAGCGCTCTGAAACGGCCATCGTCGCCGGGATCGCGCAGGCGGTACTGGGTGATGACAAAGTGAAGTGGCGCGACCTGGCGGGTGACTACAATCTGATCCGCGATCATATCGCCGCGACCATCCCGGCCTTTGCCGACTTTAACGCGAAATGCGACATCCCTGGCGGGTTCTATCTGGGCAATGCCGCTGCGGAGTTACGCTTCAATACGCCAAGCCAGAAAGCGGAGTTTAGTGCGTCAATGCTGCCGGACTCGCTGTTCCCGGCGCTGGAGCAGGCAGTGCCATTCACCCTGCAGACCCTGCGTTCACACGACCAGTACAACACCACCATCTACGGCCTTGATGACCGTTATCGCGGCGTGTTTGGTCAGCGCGAAGTGGTGTTTATCAATCCGGATGATATGGCAGACCTGGGCTTTACCGAAGGCCAGAATGTCGATATCGAAACGCTCTGGAATGATGGCATCACCCGTCGCGTCAGCGGTTTCAAGCTGGTTCCTTATAATATTCCGCGCGGAAATCTGGCGGCCTATTATCCGGAAACTAACCCGCTGGTGCCGCTGAACAGTTTTGGTGATGGCAGCGGTACACCGACCTCCAAATCGGTGCCCGTGAAGCTGGAACTCACCCAGGTACAGGCCGATCAGCGTATCGCCTGATCGCCTGTCAGCCCCTCTGAAAAGCCGGTTCGTCCGGCTTTTTGCCTTGCCGCGCGGCGTCGATTCGCGTAAAACTGTCAGCCGCATTCAGGCCACGAAACGTAAAAATTATGTTCCAGGATAACCCGCTGCTCGCGCAGCTGAAAGAGAAGCTCCATTCACAAACACCACGTGCAGAAGGCGTGGTGAAAGGCACCGAAAAAGGCTTCGGCTTTCTGGAAGTCGATGCGCAGAAAAGTTACTTCATTCCGCCTCCGCAGATGAAGAAAGTGATGCATGGCGATCGTATCGTCGCCGTGATCCACACCGATAAAGACCGCGAAAGTGCTGAACCGGAAACCCTGGTTGAGCCGTTCCTGAGCCGTTTTGTCGGCCGGGTACAGAAGAAAGACGATCGCCTGTCGATCGTGCCGGACCATCCCCTGCTGAAAGAGGCTATCCCGTGCCGCCCGGCGCGCGATGTCAGCCATGAGTTTGAGAATGGCGACTGGGCTGTGGCTGAAATGCGTCGTCATCCTCTGAAAGGCGACCGCGGTTTTTACGCCGAAATCACCGATTTTATCGTCAAAGCGGATGACCATCTGGCGCCGTGGTGGGTGACGCTGTCGCGTCACAACCTTGAGCGTGAAGCGCCGGATGTCAGCTTTGGCGAGATGATGGATGAGAATCTGACGCGCGAAGATCTGACCGCGCTCAATTTTGTCACCATCGACAGCGCCAGCACCCAGGATATGGATGATGCGCTTTATGTGGAAGCGCAGGCGGATGGCTCGCTCTCCCTCACCATCGCTATCGCCGACCCGACCGCTTACGTTGCGGAAGGCAGTCAGCTGGATAAGCTGGCAGCGAAGCGCGCCTTCACCAACTACCTGCCGGGCTTTAACATCCCGATGCTGCCACGCGAACTCTCTGATGATGTCTGCTCACTGCGTCCGAATGTCCGCCGTCCGGCGCTGGCCTGCCGCGTCACCGTGGCCGCCGATGGCAGCCTGGCGGATGATGTCACCTTCTTTGCAGCCTGGATCGAGTCCAAAGCCAAGCTGGCTTATGACGACGTCTCTGACTGGCTGGAAAACAGCGGCAGCTGGCAGCCGGACAGTGACGCGATTGCTGAACAGATTCGTCTGCTGCATCGCCTCTGCCTGGCGCGCAGCGAGTGGCGTCAGACCCACGCGCTGGTGTTCAAAGATCGTCCTGACTACCGCTTCCTGCTGGGAGAAAAAGGTGAAGTACTGGAGATCGTCGCGGAACCGCGCCGCATCGCGAACCGCATCGTTGAAGAGGCGATGATTCTGGCAAATATCTGTGCAGCGAAGGTGCTGCGTGACCGTCTTGGCTTTGGTATTTACAACGTCCATGCCGGTTTCGATGCCACCAATGCTGAACAGGCCGCCGCAGTGCTGGCGAATCACGGCATCACCGTGGATGCTCAGGCGATTACCACGCTGGAAGGTTTCCGCGTGCTGCGTCGTGAACTCGACGCCCAGCCGACGCCGTTCCTCGACAGCCGCATTCGTCGTTTCCAGACCTTTGCCGAGATCAGCACCGAGCCCGGCCCGCACTTCGGGCTGGGACTGGAGGCTTACGCCACCTGGACCTCCCCCATCCGTAAGTTTGGCGACATGATCAACCATCGCCTGCTGAAAGCGATTATCCGTGGCGAGACGATCGCCCGCCCGGACGATGCCGTGACGGTCACGATGAGTGAGCGCCGTCGTCTGAACCGCATGGCCGAGCGTGATGTGGGTGACTGGCTCTACGCCCGTTATCTTGCGCCGTTTGCCGGCACCGATCGTCGCTTCAGCGCCGAGATTATCGACGTGTCACGCGGCGGTATGCGCGTTCGTCTGCTGGAGTATGGCGCGGTGGCCTTTATCCCTGCTCCGTTCATTCACGCGGTGCGCGATGAGATGGTCTGCAGCCAGGAAAATGGCAGCGTTCAGATTAAAGGCGACGTGGTTTACCGAGTGACAGACGTGATTGATGTCACCATCGCCGAAGTCCGCATGGAAACCCGCAGCGTCGTGGCGCGTCCCGCCGTCTGAGTTCCAGCTGACTTATGCCATCTGGCGGGATAACCCCGGTTATCCCGCCCGCTCCCACCCCCGTTCAGGTTGCAAACAGGTTATATTTGTACCCCGCTTCACACTTCTCCACTGATTAACTTTCACTTACATTCCATTACATTAAGTTTAACTCGTTGTTTTCGATCGCCTTCCTCTCGATCCCTACAAGGAGTTAGTCATGAAAAACGTCAAAACCAGCGCGATCTGGTTAGTGGTGGCGTTAATCGGCGCAGGCGCTTTTGCCATGCTGGCCCTCAGCCGCGGCGAACACGTCAACGCAGTCTGGCTGGTGATAGCCGCTGTCGCCTGTTACAGCATCGCGTATCGTTTCTACAGCCTGTTTATTGCCCGTAATATCTTCGAGCTGGACGACCGCCGGATGACCCCGGCCGAGCGGCTGAGCGACGGGCTGGATTATGTCCCGACCAATAAATGGGTGCTGTTCGGTCATCACTTTGCGGCGATTGCCGGTGCCGGTCCCCTGGTCGGGCCGATTCTGGCGGCGCAGATGGGCTTCCTGCCTGGTACTATCTGGATCCTTGTGGGGGTGATGCTGGCGGGCGCGGTTCAGGATTTCCTCATCCTGTTTATCTCAACCCGCCGCGATGGCCGTTCCCTGGGTGAGATGGCCCGTCAGGAGCTCGGCGCGTTTGCCGGTGTAGTGACCATGCTCGGCGCGCTGGGCGTGATGATCATTATCCTGTCAGCGCTGGCGCTGGTGGTGGTGAAGGCGCTGGCTAACAGCCCGTGGGGGCTGTTTACGATAGCCGCCACCATTCCTATCGCGCTGTTTATGGGCCTCTACATGCGCTTTATCCGTCCGGGTAAAATCGCGGAGGTGTCGCTGATTGGGTTTGTGCTGATGATGGCGGCGATTATCTATGGCGGCGATGTGGCGCAACACCCCTACTGGGGCCCCTTCTTCACCCTGAAAGGCACCACGCTGACCTGGGTGCTGGTCATCTACGGCTTTATCGCCTCAGTGCTGCCGGTCTGGCTGCTGCTGGCACCGCGTGACTATCTCTCGACCTTTCTTAAAATCGGCGTGATTGTTGGCCTGGCGGTGGGCATCGTCTTTGCCATGCCGGAGATGAAAATGCCGGCGGTGACCCGCTTTATCGACGGCACCGGCCCGGTCTTCTCCGGGGCGATGTTCCCTTTCCTGTTTATTACCATCGCCTGCGGCGCGATCTCAGGCTTCCATGCGCTGGTTTCCAGCGGCACCACGCCTAAACTGGTGGAGCGCGAAAGCCATATCCGCTTTATTGGCTACGGCGCGATGCTGATGGAATCTTTTGTGGCCATTATGGCGCTGATCTGCGCCTCGGTGCTGGACCCCGGCGTCTACTTTGCCATGAACTCGCCAGCGGCGCTGATTGGCACCACCGTGGAGAGCGCCTCGCAGGTGATTAACGGCTGGGGCTTTGTGGTGACGCCTGAAATGCTGAGCGGCATCGCCCGTGACGTGGGCGAAGGCTCGATTCTGTCTCGGGCAGGCGGTGCGCCGACCTTCGCCGTGGGGATGGCCCATATCATCACCGAGATCTTTAACAGCCGGGCGATGATGGCGTTCTGGTACCACTTCGCCATCCTGTTTGAAGCGCTGTTTATCCTGACTGCGGTCGATGCCGGCACTCGCGCCTGCCGTTTTATGGTGCAGGATCTCGTGGGCACCGTGGTGCCTTCCATGGCGAACAACCGTTCCTGGTTGGGCAATATGGCGGGCACCACCGTCGCCGTTGCGGGCTGGGGATTCTTTGTTTATCAGGGCGTGGTGGATCCACTGGGCGGCATTAATACGCTCTGGCCCCTGTTCGGTATCGGTAATCAGATGCTGGCGTCGATGGCGTTGATCCTCGGCACCGTCGTGCTGTTCAAGATGAAAAAGCAGCGCTACGCCTGGGTCACCATCCTGCCCACCGTCTGGCTGTTTATCACCTCCATGACCGCAGGCTGGCAGAAAATCTTCCATGAGAAACCCGCTATCGGCTTCCTGGCGCAGGCCAGCAAGTTCCGCAAAGGCGTGGAGGACGGCGTGATCATTGCCCCGGCAAAAAGCGTGGCGGACATGCAGACCATCGTGTTCAGCAATCAGATCAACGCGGCGCTGTGTGCCTTTTTTATGCTGGTGGCCGTGACGATGCTGATCGCCGCGTTCTTTGTTATCCGCCGGGCGCTGCGCAGCGAAACGCCAACCACCCATGAATCATCGGTGGCGCTGCGTAACAAGGAGGTGCGCCATGTCTGATGCGATTCATCAGTTCCAGCGGCCGCAGGGGAAATGGCAGATTATCGGCTGTCATCCCCTTACCGCCTCTGCGTCAGTCGCGTTCAGCTGGCGCGGCTTCTGGCGGGGCCTGCAGCAGTGCTTTCGCTTAATGGTCGGGGTACAGGATTATCAAAAATATCTGCAGCATATGCGGCAGCATCATCCTGGCCAGCCGACGATGAACGAGCGCGATTTCCACCGTTATTGTCTGGATGCGCGCTTCCCGAGTCAGGCGGGTAAACTGGGGAAATGTCCCTGCTGATCATGGCTTAATGCCCCGCACCGCCGGGGCTTTTTTGTGCCATTCTTATCTGGATGGAAAAATATATTTGGTTTGCATCTTGTGCTGACGTCAGATGATGAATACTGTTGCTAAAATAATGAGATAACGCCTGCAGAGCACTTCCCGGAGGAAGTTTCCATGACCGATGAACAAGGGCAAACCTTGTTGTACACCCTGTTTGGTACAACCAGCCCTCATTGGCGTCTGACCGCGGACAGCGATGCGCTGCATTTTGCTGAAGATGAGTCGTCACAAACCAATATCGCCCTGCCGCTGACCCCCGGCCAGGCCGCGATGATTCGCGCGATGCCCGTCATCACGTCAAGCATTAACCTGACCATGACATTGCAGGGCATTGATGTGCCTATGCATTTCGTCGGGCGTAAAGTAAATCAGGCGTCCTGGGCTGGCACCGCCTCCGCCTGGGGCGATACCTCAGCCGTTGCACGTGATTTAACGCTGGGGCTTTCATTCGCCGAACAGGTGGTTTCTGAAGCCAACTCGGTGATTGTGATCCTCGACCAGCGCGGTAATATTCAGCGTTTTAATCGTCTCAGTGAAGAATATACCGGCCTGAATGAGCATGAGGTGATTGGCCGCAACGTCTTCCAGCTCTTTATGACCAAACAGGAAGCGTCCCAGTCGCGCCGCAACATTGCGGGCTTTTTTCGCGACGGCAACTCCTATGAGGTCGAACGCTGGGTCAAAACCCGTAAGGGCCAGCGACTCTTTCTGTTTCGTAATAAGTTTGTTCACAGTGGCAGTGGCAAAAATGAAATTTTCCTCATCTGTTCCGGGACCGACATCACCGAGGAGCGTCGGGCTCAGGAGCGGCTTCGGGTACTGGCTAATACCGATACGGTGACCGGTTTGCCTAATCGCAACGCCATCCATCAACAGATTAGTCTGGCGCTGGAGCGTTCTGAGGGAGATGAGACCGGTGTGGTTTACCTGGATCTCGATAATTTTAAGAAAGTGAATGACGCCTACGGCCATATGTTTGGCGACCAGCTTCTGCAGGCGGTGTCGCTGGCGATCCTGAGCTGTCTGGGCAAAGATCAGACGCTGGGCCGGCTGGGCGGCGACGAGTTTGTGGTGCTGGCCGAGCACACCAGCCAGGCCGCGCTGGAGGCGATGGCCTCACGCATTCTGGAGCGACTGCGTCAGCCGTTCCGCATCGGTCTGATCGAAGTCTACAGCGGCTGCTCAATCGGCATCGCGTTCGCGCCGCTGCATGGCGAAGATCGTGAAAGCCTGATTCGTAATGCGGATACCGCGATGTATCACGCCAAAGAGAACGGTCGCGGCAAATTCTGCGTTTTTGCCGCCGAGATGAACCAGCGGGTTTTTGAATACCTCTGGCTGGACACCAATCTGCGCAAGGCGCTGGAACTCGACCACTTGCTGGTCTACTACCAGCCCAAAATCGACAGCGATGGCGAAGTCCGCAGTGCGGAAGCCCTGGTTCGCTGGAACTCACCGGAACGGGGCCTGGTCTCGCCGGCCGATTTCATTCCCTATGCCGAAGAGTCGGGACTGATTGTGCCGCTGGGCCGCTGGGTGATGCTCAACGTGCTCAAGCAGATCATTGCCTGGCGCCAGGCGGGGATTTTTCTACGCGTCGCCGTGAACGTCTCAGCCCGCCAGCTGATCGATCAAAGCATCTACACCGACCTGAAACAGGCATTGCATGAGGCGGGTCTGACCGACTGCCCCATCGACATTGAGCTGACTGAAAGCTGTCTGATTGAAAATGAGACCGAAGCGCTGAAGCTGATGAAGCAGTTTCAGGATCTGGGTGCGAAGATTCATCTTGATGACTTCGGCACCGGTTACTCCTCGCTGTCGCAGCTGGCCCGTGTGCCGATTAATGCCATTAAGCTCGATCAGAGCTTTATCCGCAATATTAGTACGCAGCCGGTTTCCCAGTCGCTGGTACGCGCCATTGTCGCCGTTGCCAAGGCCCTCGATTTGCAGGTCATCGCGGAAGGCATTGAAACCCCGGATGAAGAGTCATTTGTTCTCAAAAGCGGGGTGGATGGGCGTCAGGGTTACTACTACGCAAAACCAATGCCCGCAGAGCAATTTGGGCATTGGCTGGCTAAGCATCCTGCCCGCGTTTAACGCTAAATCCGGTTATCCCGCTTTACGCAGTGATGCGCTGTGGCGGTTTTGTAACTGAACCAGGCGTTCCATGTAAGCAATGTCTTTAGGTTCAAGCGTAAAGGCGTAATCGACCCAATCCTCGGTGATATCCATCAGTTCGGCGCGTGACAACTGCAGCACGCGCTGACGCGCTTTCAGCATCGCCCGCACGCCATTCAGCTTCGGCCGTAAGGTATCGATGAAGGTGCGGGTGGCACGGTAGCTGTCGCCCGGCTGGAAGACTTTGTCTACCAGACCGCGCGTTTCATACCACTCTGCACTGTGGGACTCCCCTTCACAGATTAACTCCTCGGCCAGTTTCATGCCGGAGCGACGTGCCACCAGCGAGTAACCGCCCATGCCAGGGAACAGGTTAAAGGCGATTTCCGGGAACCCCATCCGCGCATTGTTTTGCGCCAGAATGAAGTGATGCGCCAGCGCCGCTTCAAATCCACCGCCTAAGGCACTTCCCTCGATCATCGCCAGCGTTACCGCCCCTGTATCAAATCCGCGCGCCGCCGAGTGGATGCAGTCCACGCAGGCACGGGCATAGGCCCGCAGCGCCTCACGGCGGTTATTGCGAATGCACTCGACGAAGAAGCGCAGATCGCCACCGGCGTTGAACATCTGTGGCACCAGTGACCCGGTAACCCAGAAATCGATGGGCAGGCCGGAACGCTGTGCGGCATAGCTCAGATTCATGATCTCCTCAATCAGTTCATGGTTGAAACTCGGGCGCGGCTGCGCACGCAGCATCATCCACATGGTCCGACGCCCTTCTTCGTAATAGGCGACTAACTGCGTGGTGTTGCCGGCTTCGGTAAATAATCTGCAAGTGGGTTGGTTAATTACTGTCATTGTCTCATCCTCTGTTTATATTTGATGCGTTTAATACGCGACATCAGCGTAATGCAGAGTGAGGCCAGACCAAATGAGAGATTGATTTACAACACAAAATCCAGAGTGATCCCTGACAGGCTCGCCAGAAAAAGATTAGGCACGTTACACATTGTCAGCATGCGATCAGGCAGCCCCAGGCCGATGCTTAACGCGCACTGAATAGATAAGGCGGACCGGTGTGCAGTCATCCGGCAATCGTCTTAAAAGGCGTCGGCCGGGCGATTCGGCTGTTAAAAAGTCAGAAAAAAGAGAACAGAGAATGTGCCAGCCTGCGTAAAGCGGGTAAAAAAAAGGACGCCGAAGCGTCCTGATGATTATTTCTGCCCGTACCAGGCATTTTCGCCGTGCTTGCGCAGGTAGTGAAGGTCAAGCAGCGGTTGCTGGATGGGCGGCAGGTTTGCTGTCAGCTGCTGGCTGAATAAGCCCATGTAGGCCACCTCCTCCAGCACGACGGCGCTGTGTACAGCCGCGTGGGCATCTTTCCCCCAGGCAAACGGGCCATGCGAGTTGACCAGTACCGCCGGAATCGCGGAGGGAGACAGGCCACGCTGCGCAAAGGTTTCGATAATCACCTCTCCGGTGTTCCACTCATAATCGTGCTGAATCTCTTCGCTGCGCATGGAACGGGTACAGGGGATCTCACCGTAGAAATCATCGGCATGTGTGGTTCCCCAGGCGGGAATCGGTCGTCCTGCCTGCGCCCAGATCGTCGCATGTCGTGAATGGGTATGGACGATGCCCCCCACCTCCGGCCAGGCGAGATAGAGCGCCCGGTGCGTTGCGGTGTCTGATGAGGGACGCTTGTCTCCCTCCACCACCTCACCCGTCGTCAGATCGACCACGACCATCTCGTCACGCTTCATGACCTCGTAACGCACGCCGGAGGGTTTAATCACCAGCAGGCCCTGTTCGCGGTCGATCGCGCTGACATTGCCCCAGGTGAAGGTTACCAGGTTGTATTTGGGTAGATCCAGATTCGCTTCCAGAACCTGTTGTTTAAGCTGTTCCAGCATGCCTCTTCTCCTGCTGACAATCGTCCCTGAATTTTGCGGAGTTGGCCGCCAAAGGGTTATGGAGCGATTAGCTATAAACGCAGAAGGAATGGCTGTGAATGCAAAAATGTGCCGTGATTTAAGAATTTTCTATCTTCGGAATTTCCGCAGAACGATTAATATTCTCTCCGGCAATGCGTGGACCTGTTGGGACAGCATGGCTACTCATCCGCTACAAACGGTTTGTCCATGGTGATCACATTTCGATGCCGTCAAGGACGCGGCAATGATGCGGCACAAGCGGGCTGAGTCAATATCGGAGCTATACTAAGAGTGTTGCCTCTGTGAGCACATCAAAGGAGAAGGGTATGACAACAACAATGAAACGAATCACTGCCGTTGTACTGGCGACCACCTTAGCCGTCGCACTGAGCGGCTGCTCTAACTGGTCCAAACGTGACCGCAACACCGCGATTGGCGCGGGTGCGGGCGCAATTGGGGGTTCAATTCTGACCAATGGTAGCGCACTCGGAACAGTCGGCGGCGCCGCTGTGGGTGGTATTATCGGTCATCAGGTCCACTAAGGACCTTATTAAAATTATAATCGGCTACGCTAAGCATCTGCGTTACAATCGGGCTACCTCTGTAGCCCGATTTTTTATCAGCCGCCCGCCAGTTTCACCTTCATGCCTTTAGCTTCCAGCAGACTTTTTAGCAGATCGCGTTTATCGCCCTGAATCTCGATCACGCCCTCTTTCACGGATCCGCCACAGCCGCATTTCTTTTTCAACTCCGCCGCCAGCAGCGCCAGTGCAGCATCATCCAGGTCAATCCCGCTAATCAGGCAGACCCCTTTGCCTTTACGTCCGCTGGTCTGACGCTGGATGCGCACAATACCATCCCCTTTGGGGCGTTCCGCTTTCGGCTGCGGCTGAGCAATTCGGCCGCTGTCGGTTGAGTAAACCAGTGGATTATCATTGGCCATCAGCGTATCTCCAGAGAGTGCAGAATTGCCTGCAGTGCGGCAGCCGGATCGACCGCCTGGGTAATCGGACGGCCGATAACCATATAGTCCACGCCTGCCTGCTTCGCCTGCTGAGGCGTCATGATGCGACGCTGATCGCCTGCGTCACTGCCTGCCGGACGAATCCCCGGCGTGACCAGCGCGAAATCGTTGCCCATCACCTCTTTAAAGCGAACGGCTTCCTGCGCGGAGCAGACAACGCCATCCAGCCCGCAGGCGTGAGTCAGTTTCGCCAGTCGCTCCGCCTGTTCAGCCGGCGAGAGCGTGATGCCCAGCCCTTTCAGATCGTCGGCATGCATGCTGGTCAGAACCGTAACCGCTATCAGCAGGGGGGCATCGTTGCCATAAGGAACCAGCGCTTCACGCGCCGCATTCATCATCCGCGCCCCGCCGCTGGCGTGGACGTTGACCATCCAGACACCGAGATCGGCCGCGGCCGCCACAGCATGCGCGGTGGTATTAGGAATATCGTGAAATTTCAGGTCGAGGAAGATCTCAAAGCCGCGCTGCTGCAGGGTTCTGACCAGCGACGGGCCAAACAGCGTAAACATCTCTTTGCCCACCTTCAGGCGGCAACTGCGGGGGTCAATCTGGTCGACAAAACGCAATGCGCTGTCGAGGTCATGATAATCCAGCGCAACCAGAATCGGCGAAGCGGTCACGTTGTGGGGTGAAGGCATGGCATTTCCTCTGCAGTAGGCACCCGCAGGCGCAATAGACAAACGGCAAGCATTCTACCTGCGGCTCCGGAGCATCACAATCGCCGTGCCCTCTGCCTGGCAATAAATGCACCGTTGCCTCCTCTGGTGCCAGCTTACCCCTATAGTATGTTGTAACTATAATGCGCTGATAATCACCGGGCAGCGTCGGCGGGATTACTGGCCGTCGAGTCCCCGGATAGGCTTAACGGAAGACCAGGTGCGGCAGGATGGGCAGTGCCAGTAGAGCGCGTGAGCGGTAAAACCGCACTTCTGGCAGCGATAGCGCGGCTTGGTGCGAATCTGTTCACCCACCATGTCACGCAGCACCATCAGGCTCTCTTTGGCCCGACCATCTTCGGCTTCAAGCAGGTTGAGATCCATCAGGCGATGGAACACCCGCATGGTGGGATGACGCTGCAACTGACGACTGATATAGTTCTGGGCCGCCTCTGAACCCTGCTGCTGCTCAAGGATATCAGAGAGATAAAGCTCCGCTGCCGCACCGGTGTTCTCATCGACGCAGCGCTGCAGAAACGCCGCCCAGGCCTCAGGCTGGTTGAGCCGCTGGTAACAGGTTTCCAGCATCGCCAGGGTTTCACTGACCAGCTCTTTATCCTGATCCAGCACCCGCTGCAGATGCCCCACCGCACGGGCGAAATCCTCTTTTTCCATCAGGATACGGCCCATCATGATGGAGATGCGGGCGCTGTTGCGATCGGCCGCCTCCCCTTTCTTCAGCAGGCTTATGGCACGATCCAGGTCGTCGCTGCTCATCGCCTGCAACGCCAGTTCACAGTAGAAGTGAGCGATTTCGCCTTTCTGTTTCTCTTTGCCGAGCTTAACCAGCCGCTCTGCCACTTCAATCGCCTGCTGCCAGTCGCTGGTTGCCTGATGGATTAACAGCAGCTGCTGCAACGCCCCCACCCGAAAGTCGGTTTCATCGGTGAGCTGCTTGAACATATCCTCAGCGCGGTCATATAAGCCCGCCGCCATGTAGTCCCGACCGAGTTGCTGCACGGCAAGCAGGCGCTGCTCGTAGCTCAGAGAGGCGCTTTCCATTAAAGCCTGATGAATTCGGATGGCGCGGTCTACTTCGCCACGCGAACGGAACAGATTGCCCAGTGTGAGGTGTGCTTCTACGGTGCCGCTGTCCTCTTTCAGCATATCCAGAAAGAGGTCGACCGCTTTGTCCTGCTGATTAGAAAGCAGGAAGTTTACGCCAGCGACATATTCACGCGAGAGTCTGTTAGCTTCCTGTTGCTTATCCTGATGCGCGCTGCGGCGGCCCATATACCAGCCATACGCAGCCGCAACCGGCAGTAACAGAAACAGCAATTCATGCATCGGGGATTATTCCCGGCCAGCCAGAGAAGATAGCGTGGTGGCCAGCGCGGTGCTCTGTTCAATCTGTGTCTGCATACGCTTGATTTTACGATTGGCATTCGCCAGTGCAACGCGGGTGCGTAACCAGAACAGGCCGCAGATGACCCAGCCAAGGACAAATCCTGCGCCAAACAGTGATGCCAGTAAGGTCGAGATGCTGAACTCACCCTGCGCCAGCAGATAGTTAAAAGTAATGACCTGGTCGTTATGCGCGCCTAATGTGACGGAAATAATGAAAATGACCAGTACCACTAAAAAAATCAGCAAATATTTCACAGTGCGTCCTGTTGTGAGGTTGTCAGGTGGAATTATGCCAAAACTACGGCAAAAATGCTGCTCCCAGCAGCAGTGGCCGAGTCGCTTTTGCGCAAGACCGATCAATAATATGGGGTCTTAGCGGGGAAATACAATCAGGGCTCCCGCTGTGCCACCTCTTTTTGCTCTTCAGGTGGCAGCGTGAGCGGGCCGCAGACGCGCTGGGCCAGCCAGGTTGCCAGGGTCACCAGTATCCAGGAGATCACCGTGGCCATCGCCAGATCGCGAGGCCAGTGCATGCCCAGCAGCATCCGGCTCGCCATGACGCCCGTGGCCCAGAGAAAGATCACCACAACGGTTTTGTAGTGACGCCGCGGCCAGAGCAGCCCCAAGGCCAGCAGCGCCCAGCTGGCCGCAAACATGGTATGACCTGACGGAAAGGCAAAACCGGTTTCAAAAGCCCAGTGTCGCTTCAGCCAGCCAGGTATCTGCGTCTCATCGGCGATCAGCGACGTTACCCTCTCACCACGCTGTTTGCGCTTCATTTCATAAAAGGTTTTTTCATCCAGTCCGTGATGCTGTTCCAGCCAGATGACATAGGGGCGCGGCTCCTGGATCTGCTCTTTGATGAAAGATTTGGTGTACTGCCCCGCCAGAATAGTGGCATTCATGATCAGCAGCAGCAGGATCGCCGGCTTCAGGCGAAAGCGCAGGCACCAGAGCATCCAGGCGCTCAGCAGCACGCTGGTGACAATCCCCCACGGACTGGTGACGGTTTCGGTCATCCAGAACAGCGTTTTCAGCAGGGCGTTACTTTCGCCGGGTTGCCAGCGCCAGCCGCTAAGCCAGACGGTAACGGGCATGATTAGCAGCAGAAGCATTCCCAGGGTGGTACGGCGCGAAATTTTAAACATCTCTTCCCTTATCCCGGTGTCAGGTCACAAAGCATGCATAACTTTAGCTTAAAAAAGAATAACATACCTATTGCAGATTGGATAATTGTGCTTTATCAATGCAATTGGTATGAGAGATTACCAGCCCGACTCAGGGTTGTGGCACAATATTGCACGTTTGTCAGGCCACACTGGCCTGTGCACTATCATGATGATAGTGCATCCTCTGAAGGTTCTGGAGAGTCACATGCAGCTTAAACGGGTGGCAGAAGCCAAACTGCCCACGCCATGGGGAGATTTCCTGATGGTTGGTTTTGAAGAACTGGCAACCGGACATGACCATGTTGCCCTGGTCTTTGGCGATATTAACGATAATGAGCCGGTACTGGCGCGCGTTCACTCCGAATGCCTGACCGGCGACGCACTCTTCAGCCTGCGTTGCGACTGTGGTTTTCAGCTGGAAGCCGCCCTTAACGCCATCGCAGAAGAGGGTCGCGGCGTCCTGCTCTATCATCGTCAGGAAGGCCGTAATATCGGTCTGCTGAATAAGATCCGCGCCTATGCGCTGCAGGATAAAGGTTACGACACTGTCGAGGCGAACCATCAGCTTGGCTTTGCCGCTGATGAGCGCGACTTTACCCTGTGTGCCGACATGTTCAAACTGCTGGGCGTAAATGAAGTGCGCCTGCTGACCAACAACCCACGCAAAGTGGAGATCCTCAGCGAAGCCGGGATCAATATCGTGGAGCGTGTGCCGCTGGTTGTCGGCCGTAACCCGAAGAATGCGCACTATCTCGACACCAAAGCCGAGAAGATGGGACATCTGCTGCCGAAGTCGTAAGGACTGAGTGCGCTGACGAAGCCACATCCGGGCGAACCTGACCGCAATGGCTAACGTAAAGCGCAGGGAAGACGGTCAGAAGAGGAAAGCGTCCCGCGCCAGGGACGGCGCGGGACGAGCGGTAATGGATGGCGTAAGCGACTTTCCGATCTGACCGTCTTCCCTGTGCAGCTCCGGTCTTACAGCAGTCTGGAATTTGCTCTTCAGCAAATTAAAGCCGGGTTCCCCCGGCTTTTTTGTCACTCAGTTCAGCATGTTGCGGATCACATAGTGCAGGATGCCGTCGTTGCGATAATAGGTCAGCTCATTACCGGTGTCGATACGGCAGCGGGTATCCAGCTCTTCCTTGCTGCCATCGGCGCGGGTGAGTGTCACTTTAACGCTGCAGCCTGGCGTCAGGGCCTGCAGATTTTCCACATCAATGCGCTCTTCGCCCGTCAGTCCCAGGCTTTTCCGGGTCACGCCCTGCGGGAACTCCAGTGGCAGGATACCCATACCAATCAGGTTTGAACGGTGAATACGTTCAAACGATTCAGCAATGACGACCCGGACCCCCTGCAGACGCGGCCCTTTTGCCGCCCAGTCGCGGCTTGAGCCGGAGCCATACTCTTTACCGGCAATCACGGCCAGCGGGACACCGTCCGCCTGATACTTCATCGCCGCATCATAGATAGCCAGCTGTTCGCCACTCGGATAGTGTCGGGTATAACCGCCCTCCACGCCCGGCACCATCTCGTTGCGGATACGGATATTGGCAAAAGTACCACGCATCATCACCTCATGATTACCGCGCCGCGAGCCATAGGAGTTAAAGTCGGTGCGCTCCACGCCGTGAGAGAGCAGATAGCGTCCGGCCGGACTCTCCGCTTTGATGCTGCCTGCTGGTGAGATATGGTCAGTCGTGACGGAATCACCCAGCACGGCCAGGATCCGCGCGCCGCGGATATCCTGCACCGGCTTCGGCTCTTTCTCCATATCATCAAAGAAAGGCGACAGCCGGATATAGGTTGATCCTTCGTCCCAGTCGTAAGTCGCCGCCTCACTGACTTTGATCTGTTGCCACTCCGGCGTGCCGTCAAAGACTTCAGCGTACTCTTTATGGAACATATCGCTGGTGACCTGCTGCACCGCCGTGGCAATCTCTTCCGGCGTCGGCCAGATATCTTTCAGGTAGACCGGCTGGCCTTGCTGATCCTTGCCCAGCGGTTCCGTCTGCAGATTGATCTTCATGTTACCCGCCAGCGCATACGCCACCACCAGCGGCGGTGAAGCCAGCCAGTTGGTTTTGATCAGGGGATGAATGCGGCCTTCAAAGTTGCGATTACCGGAGAGGACGGCCCCGACGGTAAGATCGCCCGCTTTGATAGCAGACTCGATTTCATCTTTCAGCGGCCCGGAGTTACCAATACAGGTGGTGCAGCCATAACCGACCAGGTTGAAACCCAGCTTATCCAGCCACGGGGTCAGCTGTGCCACGGCCAGATAGTCCGACACCACTTTAGAACCGGGAGCCAGAGAGGCTTTGACCCACGGCTGACGTTTCAGGCCGCGCTCAACCGCTTTCTTCGCCAGTAAACCGGCCGCCATCAGCACGCTGGGGTTAGAGGTATTGGTACAGGAGGTGATTGCACTGATCACCACAGCGCCGTCGGAGAGAGTATGAGTCAGTCCGGTCTCACTGTCGGTATAAGTGACATTTTTATGGGGTTTCTGCGCCTGATTGACTTCCAGCTCGTTGCTGGCGTCAAACGCGGCGGGCACATCCCCGAGCGATACCCGATCCTGCGGACGTTTGGGTCCGGCGAGGCTGGACTCCACGTCGTTCATGTCCAGCGCCAGAGAGCTGGTAAAGCGCGGCTCATCACCGGCATGGCGCCACAGCCCCTGCGCTTTGGCATAGGCCTCGACCAGCGCGACCTGCTCAGCATCACGCCCCGTCAGCGTCATATAGCTCAGGGTGACATCATCCACCGGGAAGAATCCGCAGGTTGCACCATATTCGGGTGCCATATTGGCAATGGTGGCGCGGTCAGCCAGGGGAAGATCGGCCAGGCCGTCGCCATAGAATTCAACAAATTTTCCGACCACACCGTGCTTGCGCAGCATCTGTGTCACGGTCAGAACAAGGTCGGTTGCCGTGATGCCGGCACGCAGTTTGCCGGTCAGCTTAAAGCCGACCACATCCGGGATCAGCATAGAAACCGGCTGACCGAGCATGGCGGCTTCAGCTTCTATCCCCCCCACTCCCCATCCCAGCACGCCCAGCGCGTTGATCATGGTGGTGTGGGAGTCCGTACCGACCAGCGTATCGGGCCAGGCATACTCTTCACCGTTCAGGGTTTCATGCCAGATGGCCTTGCCGAGATACTCCAGGTTCACCTGGTGGCAGATACCGGTGCCCGGCGGCACGACGCGGAATTTATCGAACGCTTTTTGCCCCCAGCGAAGAAAGACGTAGCGTTCATGGTTACGCTCCATCTCCAGCCGGACGTTCTCTTCAAATGCATCATCATCACCAAAATGGTCAACGGTTACGGAGTGGTCAATCACCAGATCGACCGGCGACAAGGGATTCACCTTCGCAACGTCGCCCCCCAGCCGGTTCACCGCTTCGCGCATAGCGGCCAGATCAACGACGGCCGGCACGCCGGTAAAATCCTGCATCAGAACACGGGCTGGCCGGTAGGCAATTTCGCGATCGGCATGCGCCTCTTTTTGCCAGTCAACCAGCGCCTGGATATCCTCCGCGGTGACGGAGTCGCCATCCTGCCAGCGCAGCAGGTTTTCCAGCAGAACTTTAAGCGATTTCGGCAGGTTATCGATGCTGCCGAGGTGTTGAGCAGCGCGGGGAAGACTGAAGATATGATATTTTTTGCTGTCGACCTGCAGTATTTCCTGACTCTGCTCGCGTAGGGTAGACGACATAGCTCCTCCTTTCATTCATGGTCTTTAAACCTTAGAGAGACAAAGGTTTATGTTAAAGATAGTCCACAAATTCGTTAACGTTTTGATTACAACACAAATTGCTACAATCGCCCATAAACGAAAATGCCCCGTGAAATCACGAGGCATCATAAAAAGGGGGGTAATTCAGATTAAAGCGTTATCCACACCGCCGCAGACCAGAACGCAAAGGAGAACGCATACGCGCTAAGCCAGGACATTTTAATCATATTCATTTGGTTCACTCCTTCGCCGTAATCGGGCGTAAAAGTTTTTGCGGTCACCTTACACTGGCGACACCCTTGGGTCGTACTGGATGTGGAAAGGGGCATTTAAAAAGCCCGCCGGAAAATCCGGTAATAAAAGAGCGGAGACTAAAGAGAGTCAGACAACGTTATTTAGTTTCAGGCTGCAGAAACGACTCAATAAAAAGTCGCTGCTTATCACTCAAATCCCATGAGTCGGGGACAGACACTTTTTCGTCCTTTGCAAGCGGCTCTTTTGCTTTGCAGCTGACCGGCTTGGTCTGACGCGCCGTCAGAGAACGTTTATGGCTGAGTGTGTTTGCCCACATGGCTTTAGCCCCAGATACGCCAAATCATTAATGCCACAACTACCCAAAACAGCGCAGAGGCAGCGAATACGGTTAACCAGGCTTTGCGACGGGTGTTGCCAGTACGCTCAACCTTGGTGCTTTTTACCGGGAAACCCGGTTCTACAGTCAGTCGTGTATTCATAGTTTCTGATAATCACTCTCAACAAAATGATTGATAACAACGATTAAGATTTAGGAGGAATCCTAAACGCGTTAAGGCCAAAAATCCAGTTATTTTTATTGAGTAAAACGATTAACGGTATTAATCAATAACCTTAAATAACGCCAGAAATCATTAACAGCGGAACCACTCTTTAATTAAATGAAGCACTAAACAATTTGAGTTAATTCCAGTTCAGATCCATTTAAAACTAAAGAGAAAACCCTGAAACCTGATGTTTACTGGCTTCCCACATAAGCGGTTAACTGGAGTATGGGAATAATCCTGGCATGTCGCAAAGTGACATAGTTAAAAATGTGTTGTGATTCGCATTTAAGAAAGCCGAACCGGAAAACATGTGATCAATGTTTCATTTACAAAAAAATCATAAAAACGTTCAGTCTCATCTGGCGCTAAAGGCTGGCAACAAAAAAGGCTGCACCAGGCAGCCTTATGTTGTCGTACAGGAGATAAACCCTATTTAAACGGCAGTTTGATATCTTTAAACATCGCCTCAATGTCTTCGTTAGAGCGAAGCGCCACGGCGGTGTCCACCACGTCACGCGTCAGGTGCGGCGCAAAACGCTGGATGAAATCATACATATAGCTGCGCAGGAAAGTGCTGCGACGGAAGCCTATTTTGGTGGTGCTATTCGTAAAGATATCCGCGGCTTCAATGCGAATCAGATCGGGATCGGAGACCGGGTCAACCGCCATACTGGCAATCACGCCGACACCCAGCCCCAGACGGACATAGGTTTTAATGACGTCTGCGTCGGTCGCGGTGAAGACGATGCGTGGCGTTAACCCGGCGCGATTGAATGCAGTATCCAGCTCTGACCGCCCGGTAAAGCCAAAGGTGTAGGTCACCAGCGGATACTCAGCCAGCTCTTCAATGGTCACCTGCCCTTTCCCGGCCAGCGGGTGATCGGCGGTAACCACAATCGCCCGATTCCAGTGATAGCACGGCAACATGATGAGATCGTCATAGAGATGCAGCGCTTCGGTGGCAATGGCAAAATCGGCATTGCCTTTGGAAACGGCTTCGGCGATCTGGGTCGGCGATCCCTGATGCATATGCAAAGAGACGCGCGGATAGCGTTCGATAAAGCCTTTGATCACGCCGGGCAGCGCGTAGCGTGCCTGGGTATGGGTGGTCGCCACATAGAGCGAGCCTTTGTCGGGCCAGGTGTGCTCACCGGCAACCGATTTAATGGCATCCACTTTGGAGAGGACTTCACGCGCGATACGAATGATCTCTTCCCCGGCTGGCGTGACCTGCGTGAGATGTTTACCGCTTCGGGCAAAAATCTGCACACCCAGTTCATCTTCCAGCATCCGGACCTGCTTACTGATACCGGGCTGCGAGGTATAGAGACCCTCCGCCGTCGAAGAGACGTTGAGGTTATGGTTCACCACTTCGACGATATAGCGCAACTGCTGTAATTTCATATCTGTTTTGTCCTGGTAAGTTACAGAGTCGCATCCCCGCTTGACCGACAGTCGCAAGGGTGAAGAAAGGCTATGCATCAGGAAAGGTCGGAAATGCTATAACAACTATATCAGTTTAAGTGTGAGAATAGAACGGATTGATATAAGGCTCAGAAAAAGGCCAGCGAACGCTGGCCTGATAAGATTACTTTTTCGCTTCCTGCCATTGGCCATCAATAAAGAAGGCTGACCAGCCGGTGGCTTTGCCCTCTTTTTCTGAGGAGACATACTGCTGCTTAGTCTTGCGGCTGAACCGCACCAGCGTTTTATTCCCTTCCGGATCGGCCACTGGTGCGTCTGCCAGATATTTCAGCTTCTCAGGCAGACGATCTTTGAAGCGCAGCAGCTCTTCCACCAGCGGCGCACGGGTTTCGCGCGACTTCGGGAACGTATTGGCTGCCAGGAAGACGCCCGCCGCCCCGTCGCGCAACACGAAGTAGGCATCTGACTTCTCACACGCCAGCTCAGGCAGCGGCACCGGATCTTCTTTCGGTGGCGCCACTTCCCCACTGCGTAGAATTTTGCGGGTGTTTTTGCACTCTTCGTTGGTGCACGCCATGTACTTGCCAAAGCGTCCCATCTTCAGATGCATCTCCGAACCGCACTTCTCGCACTCCACGACCGGGCCGTCATAACCCTTGATGCGGAACTCGCCTTTCTCGATTTCGTAACCATCACACTCCGGGTTATTACCACAGACGTGCAGTTTGCGTTCATTGTCGATCAGGTAGCTGTCCATCGCCGTGCCGCACTTCTGGCAGCGACGACGGGCACGCAGGGCGTTGGTTTCGGCATCGTCCCCTTCCAGAATGTTCAGAACTTCGTTTTCCGGAATCAGGTTGATGGTCTGCTTGCAGCGCTCTTTCGGCGGCAGCGCATAGCCGGAACAGCCCAGGAAGACACCGGTGCTGGCGGTGCGGATCCCCATCGGACGGCTACAGGTCGGACAGTCAATCGAGGTCAGCACCATCTGATTGGGCTGCATGCCGCCCTCTTCAGGATCTTTTTCAGCCTTTTCAAGCTGCTCGGTAAAGTCGCTGAAGAAGTTGTCCAGCACCGCTTTCCATTTCGCCTGGTTATTGGCCACCTGGTCCAGGCTGTCCTCCATGCGCGCGGTGAAATCGTAGTTCATCAGCTCGCGGAAGTTCTCTTCCAGACGATCGGTGACAATTTCACCCATTTTTTCCGCATAGAAACGGCGGTTTTCTACCCGGACATAGCCACGGTCCTGAATGGTCGAGGTAATGGCGGCGTAGGTCGAAGGACGGCCGATGCCACGCTTCTCAAGCTCACGTACCAGCGAGGCTTCGCTGAAGCGTGCCGGTGGCTTGGTGAAGTGCTGACCCGGCAGCAGCTGTTGCAGGTCGAGGCTATCCCCCACACTGACCGCAGGCAGCGTGCGATCTTCATCATTCTTACGCAGCGCAGGCATCACTTTGGTCCAGCCGTCGAAGCGAAGAATACGGCCTTTCGCTTTGAGTTTAAACTCACCGGCGGCGGCCGTGATGGTGCTGGAATCATATTTGGCCGGGGTCATCTGGCAGGCGACAAACTGACGCCAGATCAGCTGATAGAGCTTCTGCGCATCCGCTTCCATATCCTTCAGTTTTTCCGCCAGCACTTCCACATCAGAAGGACGAATAGCTTCATGCGCTTCCTGAGAGTTCTCTTTGCTGGCGTAAGTGACCGGGCTATCTGGCAAATATTTTTTACCGAAGTTGTTTTCGATGTAGCCCCGCGCCATGGCGACCGCATCCTGACTGAGGTTGGTCGAATCGGTACGCATGTAAGTGATGTGACCCGCTTCATAGAGGCGCTGCGCCATCATCATGGTCTTTTTAACGCCAAAGCCCAGACGGGTGCTGGCCGCCTGCTGCAGCGTCGAGGTGATATACGGCGCACCTGGCTTACTGCTGGTCGGCTTATCTTCACGATCCACAATTTCAAAGCGCGCTTTTTCCAGCAGCGCGACTGCGGCGTAAGTTTCGTCACGGTTGACCGGGCGGAACGCCTTGTCGCCTCTGTGTGTCACATCCATCGACAGCTCATCGCCGTTTGGCGTGGTCAGTGCGGCATTAACTTCCCAGTACTCTTCGGGAACAAAGGCCTTGATTTCACGTTCACGTTCCACCACCAGGCGAACTGCAACCGACTGCACACGACCGGCTGAGAGGCCACGGGCGATCTTTTTCCACAGCAGCGGTGACACCATGTAGCCCACCACGCGGTCCATAAAGCGGCGCGCCTGCTGAGCATTAACCCGGTCGATGTTAAGTTCGCCCGGCTTTTCAAACGCCTGACGAATCGCATTTTTGGTAATTTCGTTAAACACCACGCGGCTGAAGCGTGAGTCATCTCCCCCGATCACTTCCCGCAGGTGCCAGGCAATGGCTTCCCCTTCGCGGTCAAGGTCGGTTGCGAGATAGATGTGGTCAGCATTGGCGGCCAGCGCCTTCAGTTCTGCCACCACCTTCTCTTTGCCCGGCAGGATCTGATAATCCGCTTCCCAGCCATGATAGGGGTCAACACCCATACGGCTGACGAGGGCGGCTTTCTCATCTTTTTTAACTTTTTTGACTTTCTTATCTGTCGAGGCGTCAGCACTTTTCTTTGCGGTTGAACCACTGGTCGGCAGATCCCGGATATGACCCACGCTGGATTTCACCACGTAGTCATTGCCCAGATATTTATTGATTGTTTTGGCCTTTGCCGGGGACTCAACAATAACGAGTGCTTTACCCATATTTACCTTTACCTAATGAAAACATCCTGCTTAACGGGAGAGGATTGGATGCCCAAAAACCCATTGGGTTCAATATTGCTGCGCCTGTTTAACATTTCAAGGCGGAGGGGTCAATCTCAGAACAGATGATCTGGCCAAATGCAACTGCATGATAAAGCATGATTTTTCCATCTGAACTCTTCGCACATCCTGGTGCAAAATCCCTGAAATCGGAATCGCCCACACTCTACCTGATAAAATCTGTTACGCAACTTAATTAGCATTCAGCCCGTCGTTACGCCAGGTTTTCATCGGTCAGGGCGGGTTGTCATGCCAGCAGACTCGTCAGTAATATAGAAAGGATTCGAGTGCTGTCAAAAAAGGAGCAATTAAATGCAGACACCGACCCAGGCTATTTCCCGCCAGGCGTTGCTGGAAAAGGCCAACGCCCTGATTAAAGAACATGATGATTATTTAGCAGGCATGCAGGCCGATGACGTCAGGCAGCAGGGTGACGTGCTGGTTTTTCGCGGCCCGTTTTTTCTCGACGATCAGGGATTGCCGACGGTTAAAACCACAGCGGTGTTTAACGTCTTCAAACATCTCGCGGTGGTCCTGTCGCCGCGCTATCACCTGGAATAAAAAAACCCGGCACAGGCCGGGTTTCGCATCACAGCAGCGGCTTTTCGCCGCGCTGCCAGAGTTTCAGCAGCAGACGCTCTGCCACCGAGCCAGCGCTGTGAGTAAAGCGATCCATCATTTTACGACGGCGTGCGAAGTGCACCCCCAGTACGTTGAAGTGATCCATCTGGCGGATAATTAAATCATCGCTGGTGCCGATCTCATCAATCAGCCCCAGATCCAGCGCCTGGCGGCCATACCAGTGTTCACCGGTCGCGACCTTATCGATATCCAGCGACGGGCGCATCTGATGCACAAACTGCTTGAACAACAGGTGCGTTTCGTCGAGATCCTGCTGGAATTTCTCCCGCCCTTCTTCGCTGTTCTCGCCAAACAGCGTCAGCGTCCGCTTGTACTGACCAGCCGTGTGCAGCTCAATATCGATGTCATTGCGCTTCAGCAGACGGTTGAAGTTAGGGATCTGGGCCACCACACCGATTGAACCAATAATGGAGAACGGGGCCGCCACAATGCGATCGGCCACACAGGCCATCATATATCCGCCGCTGGCTGCCACTTTGTCCACGGCCGCGGTGATGCGCAGCCCGTGATCGCGCAGACGCTGCAGCTGCGACGCGGCCAGACCATAGCCATGCACCACACCGCCAGGGCTTTCCAGACGCAGCAGTACTTCATCGCCCGGTTGCTGAACCGCCAGCACGGCTGAGATCTCTTCGCGCAGCGACGTGACCTCACTGGCATCCATGCTCCCTTTGAAATCAAGCACATAAAGCGTCGGCTTCTCAGCCCCGCGCGCGCCCTGCTTCGCCGCCTGCTTTTCCGCTTTGGCTTTCAGCTTTTCGCTCTTTTTATGGTTTTTCAGCCAGACCTTCTGCGCCTGCGGTTTCATTTTTGCCAGCTGCAGATCGTCTTTCATCTGTTGATAGTCATCACCCAGATGGGTCAGGCGCAGCTGACCACTCTGCGAGCGTTTACGCAGTGCCGCATTCATCACAATCATGACAATCGCCGCGACCGCAACCACCAGCGTCACCGCTTTCGCTAAAAAGAGTCCATACGTTGAAATAAAATCCATCAGGTCGCCTTAGTAAAAAAGAATCAAAAACAGTTCGCCATTTTAGCCGTTTTACCCTGCCTCGTCGCCTGAAATACCAGCAGCTGGCACAGAATGCGCGGGCTGGCGATTGCACCCATTCGTAAATTCAGGCATAAAGCGGAATCATGCTGTTTTTGCCGGAGGAGCCCGCTGTGCATTATCAACCGAAGAGTGACCTGCTCAATCATCGTATTATTCTGGTCACGGGCGCGTCAGATGGCATCGGCCAGGAAGCGGCGCTGACCTATGCCCGCTATGGCGCGGAAGTGATCCTGATGGGCCGCAACCCGGAAAAACTCGAACGGGTCAGAACATCGATCAATCAACTCAATAAACGCCCTGCTCACCAGGTGGTGCTGGACCTGGCCGGGGCCACACCAGAACGCTGCCAGCAGGTTGCCGACCAGCTGGCGCAACAGTTTCCGCGTCTCGACGGCGTGCTGCATAATGCCGGTCTGCTCGGTGACATCGTGCCGCTGGCTGAACTCGATCCGCAGATCTGGCGTCAGGTGATGGACGTCAATCTGGATGCCACTTTCTTCCTGACGCAGGCCCTGTTGCCGCTGCTGCTGAAGTCAGAGGCGGGTTCGCTGGTATTTACCACCTCCAGCGTGGGCCGCACCGGTCGTGCAGGCTGGGGCGCTTATGCGGTCTCTAAATTTGCAACGGAAGGAATGATGCAGGTGCTGGCGGATGAGTATAAGAGCCAGTCGCTGCGGGTGAACTGTATCAATCCGGGCGGCACGCGAACCAAAATGCGCGCCAGCGCCTTCCCGCAGGAAGATGCAAATAAACTGAAAACGCCTGCCGATCTGATGCCGCTCTACCTCTATCTGATGGGCGATGACAGCCGCCGCAAGACCGGGATGAGCTTCGATGCGCAGCCGGGCAGAAAACCCGGAGCCGCGGAATAATGGCTGAGGATCGTCATCAGCAGCGTCAGCAGCGCCTGAAAGAGCAGGTGGATGCGCGTATCGCCGCCGCGACAGTGGTTCGCGGCATTCTGATGGTGTTTACCGGCAACGGCAAAGGCAAAACAACCGCGGCTTTCGGCACGGCATTGCGCGCCACCGGACATGGCAAGCGCGTGGCGGTGGTCCAGTTCATCAAGGGTGACTGGCCGAACGGCGAGCGAAACCTGCTGGAACAGCACGGGGTGGAATTTCAGGTTATGGCCACCGGCTTTACCTGGGAGACGCAAAACCGTGAGACGGACACCACCGCCTGTCTGGCAACATGGCAGCATGCCAAACGGATGCTGGCCGATGCGCAGATCGATCTGGTGGTACTGGACGAAATCACCTATATGGTGAGCATGGATTATCTGCCGCTGGAGACGCTAATCGCCGCGCTGCAGCAGCGCCCGGCGCAGCAGAGCGTCATTATTACCGGACGCGGCTGTCACCGCACCCTGGCTGAGATGGCCGATACCGTGACGGAGATGCGCCCGGTTAAGCACGCCTTTGATGCCGGTATACAAGCCCAGCAGGGTATCGACTGGTGACAGAAAAAGAAAACGCAGCCCGAAGGCTGCGTTTTTTTATCCTGGCGGCATAATCAACCGGAATTGCGTTTGCTGCCCGGATTGCGACGCGGCGCACGAGGTGTCGAGCTGACTTTGCTGTGGCGTTTCACCGCACGGCGAATCTGGTTTGCTTTGGTGCGACGACGATCTTTCTCAACGACCAGTTTGGTCACCGTCTCATCATCCATCCCCACCAGGTTGCGCAGATAGTTTACCGCTGGCAGATCCAGCTCCGTCCAGCCGCCGCGCGGCAGGCCTTTCGGTAAGGTAATATCGCCATAGCGAACGCGCATCAGACGGCTGACCTGCACACCGACCGCTTCCCATAACCGACGCACTTCGCGGTTACGTCCTTCGGTCAGGGTCACGTTATACCACTGGTTGATACCTTCTCCGCCGCCAAAACGCAGGGTCTTGAACGCAGCCGGGCCATCCTCCAGCTGAACGCCCTTGCTCAGCTGACGAATTTTATCATCATCCACCTGGCCAAAGACGCGCACCGCATATTCACGTTCCACTTCACGGCTGGGATGCATCAGACGGTTCGCCAGCTCACCGTCCGTGGTGAACAGCATCAGACCACAGGTGTTCACATCCAGACGGCCAACGGCAATCCAGCGTGAACCGCGCAGACGTGGCAGGCGATCGAAGACCGTCGGGCGCCCTTCAGGATCGCTACGGGTACAGAGTTCACCTTCCGGTTTGTAATAGGCCAGCACGCGGCAGACTTCGGTTGCTGATTCAGCAATCGAAACCAGATGGCCATCAATACGGATTTTCAGGGATTTGCTGCTTTCGACACGGTCGCCCAGGGTGGCGATCTTTCCGTCGACGCTGACACGGCCAGCGGCAATCATTGATTCGATTTCACGACGCGAGCCATGACCGGCACGCGCTAAGACTTTCTGTAACTTTTCGCTCATTGAGCTTCCTCTTTGTCGCCTTCCCAGGCGTCATGTCAGGGTGATAATTCTTTCTTTATCAACAGGTTAACCTATTAACTTCGGCCCATTATACAGGCATTTAACCCCGATGTAACGCCCTTTGTGCTTCTGCAAATAGCCGATAAAAAAGCATAGAGACCGGATAATGATATTCCTCATTATTTACATGCCTGATTAAAATAACAGCAGACTCAGTTAAGGAAATATACTAAATAAAACGCCGGTGGCGAAAACTTTATAGCTGAAGAAAATTAAATTTTTTAAACACTGGCGGGGCAATGTAAAGAGGCCGGAACGAGCAAAAACTTAACACTATCTTAAACTTCCAGAGATTTATCTGCGAATCTAATCCTCTATCTTCCCTCCCAAAGGTAGCATAAAAATCGACAAAATTTACTTTAGTCAAGATTATAAGCTGAATAACCCGCCTCGGTAAGATTATTCCTAATGAAGATTACGTTAAAACCCTATTTTCTGGGTTTTTTATTTCTTATTAGCTTTAATAAATTGTTTGACACTATTAAGCTGATACACTTTCTCTCAGCAGCACAATAAAAAAGCAGCACCTGAAATTTCGCGGTCCTGCATCATAACAGTACGGCCCTTTGTTATTCGTTAATAAAAATCGTGTTTTCAGACAATCCAATAAACCGGCGCATCCGGAATTGTTGCGTTAATACGGTTCACTGATGAACCTTGCTTGCATGTCATAAGTCTTCACCAGGGATTTTCCGACATGCCGGAATAAAGAATGCCATCATGAGAAACCTGTTTCTGTGCCCGGTGCTGACTGCACTGGTGCTGAGCGGGTGTTCCGTGGGCCAGACTGAGTACAGTCGAACGGCGATGCAGCACGTAGATATGAGCGTGACCGGCATCCCGACGATCCTCGGTTTCGGCACACTGGGCACCAGCATTCCACTGACGCCTGAATATAGCCTTACCGCAGCGCACGTCGCCAAAACCGCCGTGCAGCGCGTGAAGTCTTATCATCCCTATTGCGACCTTGCGATTATTTATCACAAGAATGATGCCACCACCCTGGCGAAATTCCGCAGTGGTGATATTGGCGATCCCGTTAAAATGTACGGATACAGCTTTATTTCCGCGATGCCGGTGGAATCGACGGGGGTGAATTTAGCCCGCACGGCTATTCGGAATAAATGGAATAAAAGTCCCTGCATTGCAATGGCCTCTAATGCAGGCGTGGTTCAGGGAATGTCGGGCGGAGGGGTTTATAACCGCGATGAAACGCTGAGCGGCGTGATTGTCGGTTATTCCGATGCCATTAAAAATGGCCGAAACGGGAAAGTGATTCTGAAAGACGTTTCACTTTATATTCCGTACGGCCAGTTTAAAAGCTGGTTGCAGTCAAATCTGGCTCCGACACCGACGCGCGGTGTCTGAGCCGGATCGATTACAGGAACGGGCGGGTATCGCCCACGCCTTCACGCACAATTTCCGGCGCATCGGTGGTCAGATCGACCACCGTGGTCGGCTGCTGCCCCAGCGTTCCGCCATCGATGATCAGATCGACCAGCTTGCCAATGGTGTGCTGAATCTCTTCCGGATCGGATTCCGTAAAATCGTTGCCCGGCAGGATTAACGAGGTCGACATCATCGGCTGATTCAGGGCTTCCAGCAGCGCCAGCGCCACCGGATTGGATGGCACACGCAGACCGATGGTCTTACGCTTTTCGTTCATCAGACGGCGCGGCACCTCTTTGGTCGCCTTGAGAATAAAGGTGTAGTTGCCTGGCGTGTTGTTTTTCAGCAGGCGAAAGGCCGAATTTCCCACCTGAGAATAGACCGACAGTTCAGAGAGGTCGCGACACATCAGGGTGAAATTATGGTGCCCGTCGAGCTGACGGATACGGCAGATACGCTCCATCGCGCCCTTCTCTTCCAGCCGACAGCCCAGCGCATAGCCGGAATCGGTGGGATAGACGATGACGCTGCCTTTGTTCAGGTAGTCGACCGCCTGGTTGATCAGGCGCGGCTGCGGATTGTCCGGATGAATATGAAACAGTTGACTCATAGAAACCTCGTGTCACCTTTCCGTGATTGCCACTGCGGGAGCGAGGTCCGGAAAGCGTTCCCAGACCGGCTCAACGTCGCCGGGCAGCCAGAGTTTGCGGCCCAGCTCAATCCACGGGCAGGGTTGATGAAAATCTGAACCTTGCGATGCGGCCAGCTCATTCTCTCTGGCGTACTGCGCCAGTTGCGTGCGCTCATTGGGTGGCTGCTGGCACTGTGCCACTTCCATGGCATCGCCCCCCGCTTCGCGGAAGTGGGCGATCAGCCGTTTCAGCCACTTCGCCGATAAACCATACCGGCCCGGATGGGCCAGCACGGCGCAACCACCAGAATGATGAATCGCATCAATGGCTCGTTTAATTGTACACCATTGTGGCGGCACGTAGCCGGTTTTGCCTCGCGCCAGGTAATTTTTGAACACCTGTGCCATATCAACGGCTTTGCCCTGTTCAATCAGGAAGCGGGCAAAGTGTCCGCGGGTAATGATGCCACCCCCGGCCAGTCGGGTCGCCCCCGCCAGCGCGTCGGGAATACGTGCCTTTGCCAGCCGCTCACCCATCTCCTCCGCGCGCCGCTGCCGGCAGGCCAGCTGCCCCTCAAGAAAGCTCACCATCGCCGGATGATGGATATCGATGTTCAGTCCCACGATATGGATCTCATGGTTCTCCCACAGGGTGGAGATCTCGGCACCGGCCAGCACTTTTATCGGCAGATCGAGGTCGCGGGCGGTCTGCTGCGCCTCGTCAACCCCGGCCACGCTGTCGTGATCGGTGATCGCCAGAACGCCAACCCGCATCTCTACCGCGCGCTGCACCAGTACGGCGGGCGTCAGTAAACCATCGGAAGCGCGCGTGTGGCTGTGTAGATCATAAACCGGGAATCGGGCGATATCGCTCAAGAGAACTCCTGCTGAAACTAAACCGGCCAGCATGATAACGATTTTAACGCTCAGTGAAAAAGTGTATTGACATTTCCGCCCCGAACCCGTTAACTAGTACACAAGTTCACACGCAACGGGTATTTCATCATGGCTATTACAATCACGCATTTACATGGCTGGCGCGATGTTCCCGACACCGGGCGACATGGTCGTGCACATTTTGCGTAAACGCTGTGCAGATACCTGAGCCCGCCACCGAGCGGGCTTTTTTTTGAGCGAAATTCAGAGAAATCATCATGCCAAATGCGAAACCTACAGTGAAGTTGATTACCGGCACCGCGCCCTACCGCGAAGATCCGGCCGCAGTGTTTCATCAGCTGTGCGGCGCACGTCCGGCAACCCTGCTGCTCGAATCCGCTGATATCGACAGCAAGCGCAACCTGAAAAGCCTGCTGATCGTCGACAGTGCGCTGCGCGTCAGCGCACTGGGCAGCGAAGTCACCGTGCAGGCGTTGTCAGAAAATGGCCGCGCCCTGCTGCCGCTGCTGGATGAAGTTCTGCCCGCGTCAGTGATGAATCAGGTGCGTCCCGATGGCCGTGTCCTGACCTTCCCGCCGGGCAGCGATCAGCAGCAGGATGAAGATTCCCGCCTCAAGGCCCTGTCGGTGTTTGACGCGCTGCGTCTGATTCCGCAACTGGTTAACGCACCTGCCGACGAGCGCGAAGCGGTGCTGCTGGGCGGTCTGTTTGCTTATGATCTGGTTGCCGGTTTTGAAACCCTGCCGGCGCTGGATAATCAGCAGCGCTGCCCCGACTACTGCTTCTATCTTGCCGAAACTTTACTGGTGATCGATCACCAGAGCCGCAGCGCACGTCTGCAGGCCAGCCTGTTCTGTCCCTCCACCAGCGAATTCCAGCGCCTGCAGCGCCGCATTGAGCAGCTGCATGGCCAGATGCTTCAGCCCGCACCTGTACTGCCGGTACAAAAGGTGGAGCAGATGACGCTGACCACCAGCCAGAGTGATGAAGAGTATTGCGACGTGGTGCGCAGCATGCAGCAGGCGATTCGCATCGGCGAAATTTTCCAGGTGGTCCCTTCACGCCGTTTCTCGCTGCCATGCCCTTCTCCGCTGGCGGCGTATGACACGCTGAAGCACAGCAACCCCAGCCCCTACATGTTCTTTATGCAGGATCAGGATTTCTCGCTGTTTGGTGCCTCGCCAGAGAGTTCACTGAAGTATGACGCCATTTCGCGTCAGATTGAGATCTACCCGATTGCCGGTACCCGCCCGCGTGGCCGCCATGCGGATGGCTCGCTGGATCGCGATCTCGACAGCCGTATTGAGCTGGAGATGCGAACCGACCATAAAGAGCTGGCGGAACATCTGATGCTGGTGGATCTGGCGCGCAACGATCTGGCGCGTATCTGCGTGCCGGGCAGCCGTTACGTGGCAGACCTGACCAAAGTAGATCGTTACTCCTTCGTCATGCATCTGGTCTCCCGCGTTGTGGGCACGCTGCGTGACGACCTTGACGTGCTGCATGCCTATCGCGCCTGTATGAACATGGGCACCCTGAGCGGTGCGCCGAAGGTGCGCGCCATGCAGCTGATAGCCGGGGCGGAACGCACCCGCCGCGGCAGCTACGGCGGCGCGGTGGGCTACTTCACGGCTCACGGCGATCTCGATACCTGCATCGTGATCCGTTCGGCCTACGTTGAAGAAGGCGTGGCCACCGTCCAGGCGGGCGCCGGTGTGGTGCTGGACTCCAATCCGCAGGCTGAAGCGGATGAGAGCCGCAACAAAGCCCGCGCCGTTCTGCGCGCTATCGCGACTGCCCATCACTGCAAGGAGATCTTCTGATGGCCGATATTCTGCTGCTCGATAACATCGATTCATTTACCTATAACCTGGTTGATCAGCTGCGGACGTTTGGTCACAACGTGGTGATCTACCGGAACACCCTGCCTGCGGAATGCTTAATTGAGCAGCTGCAGCAGATGGAAGACCCGGTGCTGATGCTCTCGCCCGGCCCCGGCGCGCCAAAAGATGCCGGTTGTATGCCGGAGTTATTGCGGGTGCTACGGGGACGGTTGCCGATTATCGGCATCTGCCTGGGGCATCAGGCGATCGTTGAAGCCTACGGTGGCCACGTGGGTCAGGCCGGTGAGATCCTGCACGGCAAAGCCTCCTCTATTGACCACGACGGCGAGGCGATGTTTGCCGGCCTGAGCAATCCGCTGCCGGTGGCGCGCTATCACTCACTGGTGGGCAGCAATACGCCGGATGCGCTGACGGTCAACGCCAGTTTCAACGGGATGGTGATGGCGGTGCGTCATGAGACCGACCGGGTGTGCGGCTTCCAGTTCCATCCTGAATCCATTCTGACTTCTCAGGGCGCGCGTCTGCTTGAGCAGACGCTGGCCTGGGCGCTGGCGAAGTAACAGGGAGAATGACTATGCAACAGACACTGGAAAAACTTTACCAGGCGCAGTCGCTGAATCAGGCTGAGAGTCATCAGCTGTTCAGCGCCATTATCACCGGCCAGCTGGAACCGACGCAGCTCGCCGCCGCTTTAATCGCCATGAAGGTGCGGGGCGAAACACCGGAAGAGATTGCCGGGGCGGCGACCGCGCTGCTGGAAGATGCACGCCCCTTCCCGCGCCCGGATTATACCTTTGCCGACATCGTGGGCACGGGTGGCGACGGCAGCAACAGCATCAATATCTCCACTGCCAGCGCCCTGGTGGCGGCGACCTGCGGTCTGAAAGTAGCGAAGCACGGCAACCGCAGCGTCTCCAGCAAATCGGGCTCCTCCGATCTGCTGGCGGCATTTGGCATCAATCTGGATATGCCCGCCGACCAGGCGCGCAAGGCGCTGGACGATCTTAACGTCTGCTTTCTGTTTGCGCCGCAGTATCACACCGGATTCCGCCACGCGATGCCGGTGCGTCAGCAGCTGAAGACCCGCACGCTGTTCAATGTGCTGGGCCCGCTGATCAATCCGGCGCGTCCTCCGCTGGCGGTGATTGGTGTTTACAGCCCGGAACTGGTAATGCCGATTGCTCAGACCCTGAAAGTGCTGGGCTACCAGCGTGCAGCAGTGGTCCACGGCGGTGGCATGGACGAGGTGGCCCTGCACGATGTGACGCACGTCGCCGAGCTGCGCGAGGGCGAAATCACCCGTTATCAGCTCTCACCTGAAGACTTTGGCTTTGGCTTCCACCCGAAAGAGGCGCTGGCGGGCGGCACCCCGGAAGAAAACCGTGACATTCTGACAGCTTTACTCCAGGGTAATGGCCAGCAGGCTCATGAGGAAGCTGTCGCCGTTAACGTGGCGATGTTGCTTAAAGTATTTGGTCAGGAAGACCTGCGTGAAAACGCACAGCAGGCGCTTAACGCCATCCGCAGCGGACAGGCTTATGAGCGCGTTGTCGCACTGGCAGCAAGAGGGTAATCATGAAAGGCACCGTGTTAGAAAAAATTGTTCAGGACAAAGCGATCTGGGTTGAAGCCCGTCAGCAGCAGCAGCCTCTCTCCACCTTTCAGAACAGCATTGAGCCTTCCAGCCGTCATTTTTACGACGCGCTGCAGGGGGCCAGAACCGCGTTTATCCTGGAGTGTAAAAAGGCCTCTCCGTCGAAAGGCGTGATTCGCGAGGATTTCGATCCGGCCGCGATTGCCGGAGTCTACCGCCACTATGCGTCAGCGGTCTCTGTGCTGACCGATGAAAAATATTTTCAGGGTGACTTCGCTTTCCTGCCGATTGTCAGCGCAGCCATCACGCAGCCAGTGCTGTGCAAAGATTTTATTATCGATCCCTACCAGATCTATCTGGCGCGTTACTATCAGGCGGATGCGATTCTGCTGATGCTGTCGGTTCTGGATGATGAACAGTATCGTCAGCTGGCCGCGGTGGCACACAGCCTGAAAATGGGCATTCTGACTGAGGTCAGTAATGAAGAGGAGCTGGAGCGTGCTATCGCCCTGCAGGCAAAAGTGGTGGGCATCAACAACCGCGATCTGCGCGACCTCTCTATCGACCTTAACCGCACCCGCCAGCTGGCGCCTCGCCTGTCGCATGGCGTGACGGTAATCAGCGAATCGGGTATCAACAGCTATGCGGACATTCGCGAGCTGAGCCACTTCGCCAATGGTTTTCTGATCGGCTCCTCCCTGATGGAAGAGACCGATCTGACAGCCGCGGTGCGTCGGGTTACCCTGGGCAGCAACAAAGTGTGCGGACTGACCCGTGCCGAAGATGCGCGTGCCGCCTATGAAGCGGGTGCACTCTTTGGTGGTCTGATCTTTGCAGAAGGTTCGCCACGTCAGATTGATACCGCCACGGCGAAAACCGTGATGGCCGCGGCTCAGCTGCGTTACGTTGGTGTGTTCCGCAACGCCAGCGTGAGTGACATTGTCACGCAGGTCAGCGACCTTTCTCTCTCTGCGGTTCAGCTGCATGGCGATGAAACGCCGGCGTTTGCCGCTGAACTGCGCGCCGCACTGCCTGCCAGTGTGCAGATCTGGAAGGCACTGCGCATCGAAGGCCATCTCCCGGCGCGCGACTGGCCACACGTTGACCGTTATGTCTTTGACAATGGCAACGGCGGCACCGGTCAGCGTTTCGACTGGTCCCTGTTGCAGGGTCAGACCCTGAACAATGTGCTGCTGGCCGGTGGCCTTGGTGCGGACAACTGTGTTGAAGCCGCGCAGCTGGGCTGTGCCGGACTTGACTTCAACTCTGGCGTGGAAAGCGCGCCCGGCATCAAAGATGCCCGTAAAATTGCCGCCGTGTTCCAGACACTGCGCGCGTACTGATTTGCCTGGCCTGCCTGACGGCGGGCCTGAGAAAGGAAGAGAAAAGATGACGTTACTGAATCCCTACTTTGGCGAATTTGGCGGAATGTATGTTCCGCAGATCCTGATGCCAGCCCTGCGCCAGCTCGAAGAGGCGTTTGTCGACGCGCAGAAAGATCCTGCCTTCCAGGAAGAGTTTACCGAACTGCTGAAGAACTATGCGGGGCGTCCGACCGCGCTGACGCTGTGCAAAAACCTGACCAAAGGCACAAAAACGCGCCTCTACCTTAAGCGTGAAGATCTGCTGCACGGCGGTGCGCACAAAACTAACCAGGTGCTGGGTCAGGCACTGCTGGCGAAGCGCATGGGTAAAAACGAAATTATCGCCGAGACCGGCGCCGGTCAGCATGGTGTGGCCTCTGCGCTGGCCTGTGCGCTGCTGGGCATGAAATGCCGTATCTACATGGGTGCGAAAGATGTGGAGCGTCAGTCGCCTAACGTCTTCCGTATGCGACTGATGGGCGCGGAGGTGATCCCGGTTCACAGCGGCTCTGCCACGCTGAAAGATGCCTGTAACGAGGCGCTTCGCGACTGGTCTGGCAGCTATGAGACGGCGCACTACATGCTCGGCACCGCCGCGGGCCCGCACCCCTTCCCGACTATCGTGCGTGAGTTCCAGCGCATGATCGGCGAAGAGACGAAAAAACAGATTCTGGAAAGAGAGGGTCGCCTGCCCGACGCTATTCTCGCCTGCGTGGGCGGCGGCTCCAACGCTATCGGGATGTTTGCTGACTTTATTGATGAAACCAGCGTGAAGCTGATCGGCGTTGAGCCTGCGGGCCACGGCATCGAAACCGGCGAGCATGGCGCACCGCTGAAGCATGGTCGCGTCGGTATCTACTTCGGCATGAAAGCGCCGATGATGCAGACTGAAGATGGCCAGATTGAAGAGTCCTACTCCATCTCTGCCGGTCTCGACTTCCCGTCGGTCGGGCCACAGCATGCGCACCTGAACAGCACGGGTCGGGCGGATTACGTCTCGGTTACCGATAACGAAGCGCTGGCTGCCTTTAAACAACTCTGCCGTGCGGAAGGGATTATTCCGGCGCTGGAGTCCTCTCACGCCCTGGCGCACGCTCTGAAGATGATTCAGGAGGAGCCGGAGAAAGAGCAGCTGCTTGTGGTTAACCTTTCCGGCCGCGGCGATAAAGATATTTTCACCGTTCACGACATTCTGACCGCGCAGGGAGAAATCTGATGGAACGTTACAATCAACTTTTTACCCGTCTGTCAGCGAATAACGAAGGCGCTTTCGTCCCGTTCGTCACGCTGGGCGACCCCTCACCTGAGCTCTCCCTGCGCGTGATTGACGCGCTGGTTGAAGGCGGTGCGGACGCGCTGGAGCTGGGCATTCCTTTCTCCGACCCGCTTGCGGATGGCCCGACCATTCAGAATGCGACCTTACGTGCGTTCGCCGCAGGCACCACCACCAGCCAGTGCTTTGAAATGCTGGCGACAATCCGCCGTAAATATCCTGACCTGCCGATTGGCCTGCTGATGTATGCCAACCTGGTTTTCACCAACGGCGTGGATGCGTTCTATGCACGCTGTGCCGAAGCCGGTGTCGATTCGGTTCTGGTCGCCGATGTACCGATTGAAGAGTCGGCGCCGTTCCGCCAGGCGGCGCTGCGTCACGGCGTGGCCCCTATCTTTATCTGTCCACCTAATGCCAGCGATACGCTGTTGCGTGAGATCGCGTCGCACGGCCGGGGCTATACCTACCTGCTGTCGCGTGCCGGTGTGACCGGGGCTGAAAACCGTGCCAGCCTGCCGCTACAGCACCTGATCGACAAGCTGCGCGAATACCATGCGGCTCCGCCACTGCAGGGCTTTGGTATCTCAGAACCTGAGCAAGTGAAGGAAGCGATTGCCGCCGGTGCCGCCGGGGCTATCTCCGGTTCCGCCATTGTCAGGATCATTGAGAAGCACCACGCTGAACCGGACGTGATGCTGAGCGAACTGAAAAACTTTGTCAGTCGCCTGAAAGCCGCCAGTCGTTAATCCTGTCAGCATGCCTTATCACGCGATAAGGCATGATTTGTTTCCTTTTTTTTCATTCCGCCATTTGCCCTTTTTTCAGAATCTGCACCACAATGACAATGCGCCGTTACGGTAACGTCGCATCCATTTTGTGACAGGGAGAGAAAGCAATGAAATTCGTTAAACTGCTGACAGGTGCTGTACTGGCGGGTGTGGTTGCGCTGACACTGAGCGCCTGTGCGCCAACCGCAACCAAAGAGGGAACCGGTGGCTACATCGATGACACCGTTGTGACCGCAAAAGTGAAAGGTGAACTGCTGAAGGATGAGTCGCTGAAATCGACTGAAATCAACGTAGAAACCTTTAAGGGTAAAGTTCAGCTGAGCGGGTTTGTGTCATCGCCACAAATGGCTAATCGTGCTGTTCAGGTGACGCGCAGCGTACCGGGCGTGAAGTCTGTCGTGAACAATATGCAGATTAAATAACGTTTTTACAGACACAAAAAAGGCCGCTGAATCAGCGGCCTTTTTCTCATCAGAAGCGGTAACCTGCTCCGAAGAAGAAGACCCACGGATCGATGCGCATATTGATGTTCTGCTGCTCGCCTCCCGCTTTAAACTTCACTTCCGTGTCGATATCCATGTACCACACCGACGCATTCAGCATCCAGTCGCGGTTAATCTGATAATCCAGACCGACCTGACCCGCCACGCCCCAGGAATCCTTGACGCTGAGATCGGTCAGGCCTGCATCGCGACCGGTCTGGTTGAAGTCGGCATCATAGAAGGTGGTGTAGTTGACGCCCACGCCCACGTAGGGACGGGCTTTGCTTTTGCTGTCGAAGAAGTAGTACTGCGCCATCAGCGTCGGCGGTAACTGGCGCACCGTAGCCAGCGTGCCGGTCGGGCCAAGGCCCACTTTGTGACGGAACGGCGTGGCGGCGAGAAGTTCCACCCCGATATTGTCCGTCGCCATATAGGTGAAGGTCAGGCCCAGCTGCGTGTCGTTGGAGGCGCTGAACGCCCCCATGCCTAACACATTATCGGAGCCTTCGGTGGGGCGAACGGTTGCACTGCCGGCACGCATAAAGAAGTCGCCTGCTTCATGGGCCATCGCCAGCTGGGGTAAAGCCAGCGCCAGCAGCATCGCGCATTTTGTCAGTTTCATTATCACTCCTTTGCTTAATGTTGATGTCGCGGGGGGTTATCATTTTTTTTGCTGGCAGTTATTTAACGCGATTTACAGAAAATTGCACTCTGAACGCTTCAGGTAAATGGCTTAAAAAACAATGAATTGATTTAGATCAATTTCGGCTTGTTTCCGCACCCGCAAATTTCCCTTGCTGAAAAATTCCGGCAGCCCTATTTTGCTTCTCTTCCTGGTTGATTTTGGTTCGATGCCTCGGGAGGGGCGGGTGATCAAATGAGTGACACATTAAATCCTTGTATCAGCTGTGGCGCCTGCTGCGCCCATTTTCGCGTCTCATTTTACTGGGCAGAAGCCGACGATGCGGGCGGACTGGTGCCGACCGACCTGACCGAGCCGCTCAGCCTGCTCATGCGTAATATGCGGGGCACCAACGATCGCACCCCGCGCTGTGTCGCCCTGCAGGGCGAGATCGGCGGATGCGTTTCATGCGGAATTTATGAACAGCGTCCGACGCCCTGTCGGGAGTTCTCTCTGTCAGGAGAAGGCGGCATTCACAACGAAGCCTGCGATCGTGCCCGCGCCCGCTATGGCCTTCCCCCGCTTTTTTCGCCATCTTTACCTGTCGTGACAGAAAGTTATGCCGCAGCGGGTGCCCGTGAGCTGCCAGAACATGTACAATCGCCGGGTTAATTAACCCGGTTTCTCCAAGGAGTGTACATGTCTATCACGGCAAGCTCGTTATACCGTGACACTGGAAATTTTGCGCGACATCAGCTGGCTACCCTGCTGCTGCTGTCGCTACTGACCGCTTTTATCACTGTCATGCTGGTGCATGTGCTGACGCCCGGTGTCGATGAAATGGCCATTCTGCAGCAGGGTGACGACAGTGCCAGATCGCTGTTTGAGATAGTGCAGAACATGTCGCCGGAACAGCAGCAGGTCCTGCTGCGTGCTTCGGCTGCCAGCACCTTCGCTGCGCTGGTGGGTAACACGCTGCTGCTGGGCGGCATGCTCTGCCTGATTCCGATGGTTTCTTCCGGTCAGCGGGTCAGCGCTTTGCGGGCTATCGGGGCGTCTGCGCCGATGCTGCCCAGACTGCTGCTGCTGACCTTTCTGATGACCCTGGTGGCCCAGCTTGGCTTTATGGTGCTGGTAGTCCCCGGCATTCTGCTGACGATCCTGCTGTCGCTGGCGCCGGTGATGCTTGTCAGTGAGAAGATGGGCGTGTTTGCCGCCATGCGCGCCAGCATGCGCATGGCCTGGAAGAACGTGAAGCTGATCGCCCCCGCCATTCTGCTCTGGCTGCTGGCGAAAGTGGTCGTGATGCTCTTTTTCGCTTCGCTGACCGTGCTGCCGCTGAATGTTTCGTCGGTCATTTTTACCGCAGCCGGCAATCTGGTTTCAGCCCTGTTGATCATCTATCTCTATCGGCTCTATATGCTGTTACGTTGACGAACGGTGCGCCTGCGGGCGCACTGGTATGCAACCCTGACGGGAATCACTATGAAGCAGTTACTCGACTTTCTCCCCTTGGTGGTCTTTTTTATCTTCTATAAGCTCTATGACATCTTTGTCGCCTCGGGCGCACTGATTGTCGCGACCGGTCTGGCACTGGTCGTCAGCTGGGTGCTCTATCGCAGACTGGAAAAGATGACCATTTTCACCTTTGTGCTGGTCGCGGTCTTTGGCACCCTGACACTGGTGTTCCACAACGATGAGTTTATTAAGTGGAAAGTGACGGTAATCTACAGCCTGTTCGCGCTCGCTCTGCTCTACAGCCAGTGGTTTATGAAACAGCCGCTGATCCAGAGCATGCTGGGTAAGGAGCTGCAGCTGCCGGACGCGGTCTGGCGTCGTCTGAACGTCGCCTGGGCACTGTTCTTTCTGATTTGCGGCCTGGTGAACATCTATGTTGCCTTTTGGTTATCCCAGGCGTTTTGGGTTAACTTTAAAGTGTTTGGTCTCACCGGTCTGACCTTACTGTTTACCCTGCTTAGCGGGCTTTATATCTGGCGACAGATGCCGCAGCAGGAACAAAAATAATCATCCGCCCGGTTCGCCGGGCTTTTTTTCAGCATTCATCTGCATAAGAACGGGAAGCAATGGGCGAAAAACATAAATTACCGCAAGGTGAAATGGTGCTGCGTACGCTCGCCATGCCAGCAGACACCAACGCTAACGGCGATATTTTTGGCGGCTGGCTGATGTCACAGATGGATATGGGCGGCGCGATTCTGGCTAAAGAGATCGCAGAAGGCCGCGTGGTAACGGTGCGCGTCGACGGCATGTCATTTCTGAAGCCGGTGGCGGTAGGCGATGTCGTGAGCTGTCATGCGCGCTGTATCCGGACTGGCAACAGTTCAATGACCATTAACGTCGAGGTGTGGATTAAGAAAGTGTCGTCTGAGCCGATTGGACAGACTTATTGTGCCACCGAAGCGGTCTTTATCTATGTGGCCGTGGACAGTGCGGGCAATTCCCGTCCGCTGCCGGCCGGTCGTGCCAATCAGCAGCCCGGCGAATAAAAAACGGGTCAGGCTGTTTCCGCCTGACCCGGCCTCTTACTCTATGCTGGCCCCGCCTTTAATTTTAAAGACGATATTCATTGTGAGTCCCTGACCCGGGCGACCGCTCTGGTAACGCCACTTTTTCATCGCCTGCTTTACGTCGCGCTCAAACATATTGCGCGGTTCCGCAGAGAGGATCTGGATGTTCTCTACCCGACCGTCACTGTCCACGTCAAACTTCACCCGCACGCGCCCTTCAACCCGCAGCGCAAACGCGCGCTGAGGATAGCCTGGCTTACTGACGCTCAGCGCTTTAGGGCCCTCTGATACCGATGGTGTCGGTGACGGAGTCGCTTTTGGCGCGGCGGCTGGGCGGGTCTGGGTCGCCGGCGCCTCCTGCCGGAACGGATTATCCTGCGGTTTGCTCTCCTGACGCGGCTTCACGTCGCGTACAGGTTTCTCCCGCTTGTGCTCGGGTTTGGGTTTTGGTTTCGGTTTGGGTTCAGGTTTTGGTATCGGCACCGGCTCCGCTTTCGGCGGTTCCGGCGCCGGCTGAGGCGCCGGTTCTGGCTCAGGTTCTGGCTGCGGCTCAGGCTCTGGCGCAGGCGGCTGCACAACAGCCGGAGCAGGCTCGGGCTGAACGTCCGGGGCAACCATGGTGACGCTGATGGGCTGAGAGGCCTTTGGCACTTCCGTCACCTGCTGGAATGACGCATACAGAATTCCGGCAATGACGGCCCCATGCAGAACAACAGACAGCAACATGGAGAGTGGCGTGCGTTTGGGTAAGGGCATAGTCAGCGTGGTCATAACAGTCGCAGTGATGGAATGAAGCAGCGATTTTAAATGCAAATAGCAATCAGTTTCAATAACTCCCGCCTTCACGCTATCAGAAAAGCGCATTTAGCCCTTTATGCTGCGCCACCCAGCCGCCGGAGTTTTCGTTTGCACTCTGAAGGCCAATCCCTTAACGTGTGCAAAGTTCTGGTTAATGGGAGTTCCTGAGTGCTTTACGTCATTTATGCAGAAGATACTGCAGATTCACTGGAAAAGCGTAACGCCGTGCGCCCTGCCCATCTGGCACGGCTCAAACTGCTTCATGAAGAGGGACGCCTGATTATCGCTGGCCCGATGCCTGCTGTGGACAGTAACGATCCCGGTGTGGCGGGCTTTACCGGTTCCACCGTCATTGCGGAGTTCCCGTCACTGGAAGCGGCCCAATCCTGGGCTCAGGATGACCCCTACATTGCAGCGGGCGTCTATAGTCAGGTCGCGGTCAAGCCGTTTAAACGCGTCTTCTGATCAAATCTGAGTGGTAAAAATGGCTTCTGTGCCTGGCGCAGAAGCCATTTTTTTGTCGTAAAGAGAGGGAATATGCAGATTGTTATTCTGGCGCTGCTGCTGGTGATCGCCTTACTGCTTGGCAGTGCCCTTTATCTCTGGCGGACGCAGGGCTGGCGCAGAAAAAAACAGACGATCGTCATGCTGATTGTGCTGGCAGCAGCGCTGCAGCTGGTAAATGTTACGCTGATGATGACGAAGCAGTTTCACCCAGGCTGACTATAAAAGCCGCCGGGGTAAAATGTATTGAAAAGCAGGACAGCCGATCGCATGCCCTGTTCTTCATATTCTGTTATCTTTATATCAGCCGCGATCCAGAATCAGACTAATCAGCGCGTGATAGTGCTGTTCTTCTTCCGGGCTGGTAACGTGCTGCAGGCGGCTAATCAGCTTTGAGCAGATAGCTTTGCGGTTCAGGCTACGGCCAGAACGAATAATTTCCGTGACAATCCCCCCCAGAATAGCCTGCTGTGAAGGCTGTGCAGCACTGTGCAGATAGGCGGTAATGTCTGAAACTGAAGCGGGAATATGTACGTTAGTCTGCATGATTGTCCCTCAGAGGCGTCGTTAAATTTGCTAAGCGATACGGTAAAGTTATACATAAACACCCCATCTGTACAGGTATTTAGCGCGAAAAATCACCCGCAACATAACATTTTTCATTAAATTCATTTAATACATAGACTTAAAACAATGTAAAGTTGTACAAGTGTCTTCTCGCTATGTACATAGCCCCTGTCAGCTCCCTCAGATCTGTCTATTCTTCGCCTGACCCTATTTACTTACGGCTTTTTTTGACCGGCGAGAGGATTTATCTGTTACCTCTGTCTACAGTTAGTATTCGTGATTTACACCTCTGAATGGATGCACCGCACTGTCGCGAGCTCACTATGAATAAAACCTATCCTGTTCCGGTTCTCACTCTGGCTGACACGCTTTTATCCCGGCTTGCCGCGCTGGCCGATCCTAAGATAGAAGTATTAAGTGGTTATCCGGCGAACTGCTCTGCATGGCTGACGATCCACTATCAGCGCAAATCAGGCCGGTGGAGTTACGAATGGTACGATCGGGTGGGCTACCGCCGTCCAGCGGCGCTGGGCAGCGCGATGCCCTGTCTGATGCTTGAGGTTAACGATCGGGGAGCGTCACCACAGGAGCAGGCTCAGGCGCGCCGGTTACTGGCCGAGCAGGGCTTTTTTGAAGCGTAAGGGTGTCCATGACAACGCGCAGCCCGCCTGCTGCCTCAAAGGGTATCGGCTTAGATGGCAGGCTGAAGAGGAGCGGGATTAAACCATCTGCGTGATGAACAGAATGGATCGACGCTGCTGCTGCGCCAGCTGATGGCGGATACAATGGATGCGTTTATAACGGCGTGACTGCCCTTCCAGCCAGCGTGAACGGCGACGGTGGACCTGTCGTAACATTCTCCAGCGTGCCACTTCATTTCTGCTTCGTTTCATCACTTCCTCTCTGACATCGTCTACGCCGCCGCATTATAAAGATCTCTGCGACAATACCCAATCAGTTCTCTCATCATTCTCGTCAGGGATAAAGGTTTCGTTAGCCGTCATCTGCACGTAAACTTGCCAGACGGAAGCGCGAACGGGATGTCCACTTTATGACCACTTTTTATACGCTGATCAGCTGGTTGCTGCTATTTGGTTACTGGCTGCTGATTGCCGGTGTCACACTGCGCATCCTGATAAAGCGCCGGGCTGTCACGTCGGCGATGGCCTGGCTGCTGGTTATCTATATTCTGCCGCTGGTCGGCATTATCGCTTATCTCTCTTTTGGCGAACTGCACCTGGGCAAACGTCGCGCGGAGCGCGCCCGCACCATGTGGCCGTCAACAGCCCGCTGGCTGAATGATCTGAAGCAGTGCCGCGAGATTTTCGCGACGGAGCACAGCGACGTCGCGCGCTCGTTATTTGAGCTTTGCTACCATCGACAGGGCATTGCCGGGGTAAAGGGAAATCAGCTGCAGCTGTTAACCAGCGCCGATGATGTGATGCAGGCACTGATTCGTGACATCCAGCTGGCCCGCCATAATATCGAGATGGTGTTTTACATCTGGCACCCCGGTGGTCTGGCAGATGAAGTTGCCGAATCGCTGATGGCGGCGTCGCGCCGTGGCGTCCACTGCCGTCTGCTGCTGGACTCTGCGGGCAGCGTAAACTTTTTCCGCAGCCCCTGGGCGGGCATGATGCGTAACGCTGGCATTGATGTGGTGGAAGCGTTACAGGTGAGCCTGCTGCGCGTCTTCCTGCGGCGGATGGATCTGCGCCAGCATCGTAAAATCGTGCTGATTGATAATTACATCGCCTACACCGGCAGTATGAATCTGGTCGACCCCCGCTTCTTTAAACAGAGTGCCGGTGTGGGTCAGTGGATTGATCTGATGGCGCGTATGGAAGGCCCGGTCGCGACCGCGATGGGGATCGTTTTCAGCTGCGACTGGGAAATAGAGACCGGTAAGCGCATTCTGCCTCCCCCGCCCGATCGCAACATCATGCCGTTTGAACAGGAGAGCGGCCACACCGTGCAGGTGATCGCCTCCGGTCCCGGTTTTCCGGAAGATATGATCCATCAGGCCCTGCTGACCGCCGTCTATTCGGCGCGTGAGCAGCTGATCATGACGACCCCCTACTTTGTGCCCAGCGACGACCTGCTGCATGCGATCTGCACGGCAGCGCAGCGTGGCGTCAGCGTCAGCCTGATCCTGCCGCGTCACAATGACTCACTGCTGGTCGGCTGGGCCAGCCGCGCCTTCTTCAGTGAATTGCTGGAGGCGGGCGTGAAGATTTACCAGTTTGAAGATGGCCTGCTGCATACCAAGAGCGTGCTGGTGGACGGACAGCTGAGCCTGGTCGGCACCGTGAATCTCGATATGCGCAGTTTATGGCTTAATTTCGAGGTGACGCTGGTGGTGGATGATGCGGGCTTCGGCAGTGACCTGGCCTGCGTACAGGATGACTATATCGCGCGGTCGCGCCTGCTGGAGGGTAAGCGCTGGGCAAAACGTGCCTGGTGGCAGCGCATTGTTGAACGACTGTTTTACTTCTTCAGCCCTTTACTGTAAAACGAGCCAGATTGTGTAAATGGCCGCAGGCAGACAGGACAGACTATGGATTTAAATAATCGCCTTACCGAAGATGAAACGCTGGAACAGGCCTACGATATTTTTCTCGAACTGGCAGGTGACAATCTCGATCCGGCAGACATCATTCTCTTCAATCTGCAGTTTGAGGAGCGCGGTGGCGCAGAGCTGTTCGACCCGTCTGAAGACTGGAAAGATCATGTTGATTTCGATCTGAACCCTGACTTTTTCGCCGAGGTGGTGATTGGGCTGGGTGAAGCGGACGGTGAGCCGATCACCGACGTCTTTGCGCGCGTGCTGCTATGCCGTGAAAAAGATCACAAGCTGTGTCATATCCTGTGGCGTGAATAAACCGCCGATGCGCGGTGACGTGAATGTCGTCATGGCGCAGCATCCCACAACAGAACACGCCGGGCAATTGCCCGGCGTTTTGCTTCAGAGCGGGTCAACCTTGAGACAGGAGACCGCATGGTGGAAGCTGCCTTCCAGCAGCGGACGCGTTTTCGCACACTCCGGTCCGGCAATCGGACAACGGGTACGGAACACGCAGCCTGACGGCGGATTGATCGGTGACGGCAGCTCCCCTTCCAGTAGCTGAATCTGCTTGTTCTTCTCCAGATCGGGATCCGGAATCGGCACGGCAGACATCAGCGCCCGGGTGTAAGGGTGCTGCGGATTGCCATAGACCTCGCTGTAGGTGCCCAGCTCAACCGCATGTCCCAGATACATCACCAGCACGCGGTCAGAGATATGTTTCACCACGGCCAGATCGTGCGCGATGAAGATCAGCGATAATCCCATTTCACGCTGCAGCTGCTGCAGCAGGTTCACGACCTGCGCCTGAATCGACACGTCAAGCGCCGACACCGGCTCATCACAAATAATGAGCTTCGGCTCCAGAATCAGCGCACGGGCAATACCGATACGCTGGCACTGGCCGCCCGAAAACTCATGCGGATAGCGGTTAATCAGGTTCGGCAGCAGGCCCACCTTCATCATCATATTTTTGACGCGGTCTTTGACTTCCTGACGCGCCATCTTCGGATGATAGGTGCGCAGCGGCTCGGCGATGATATCGCCGATAGTCATACGCGGATTCAGAGAGGCCAGCGGGTCCTGGAAGATCATCTGAATGTCGCTGCGCGCCTTGCGCCACTCCTCTTCGCTCTGACCGAGCAGATCGCGGCCTAACCAGGCGACACGCCCTTCTGTGGCTTTGACCAGCCCGATAATGGCGCGCGCCAGCGTCGATTTGCCGCAGCCGGACTCGCCCACCACGCCCAGGGTTTCCCCTTCATAGAGACGCAGGCTGACCCCGTCCACCGCTTTCAGGGTCTTTGAAGGCTGCCAGAACCACTGCTTGCCATCTTTGATGTCGAAATGCACCTTCAGGTCGGCGATTTCCAGTAACACTTTCTTTTCAGCTACGGTGCTCATACTAACTCCTCCACCGGCTTAAAGCAGGCACGCAGACGGCCATCGCCAAACGGCTCCAGCGGCGGCGACTGGGTGCAGATATCCATCGCGTGCGGGCAGCGCGGCTGGAACGGGCAGCCCTGCGGCAGACGCAGCAGATTGGGTGGATTCCCCGGAATGGTCGTGAGGCTCTCGCCCTCGGCATCCAGGCGTGGTACGGCATTGAGCAGGCCGATCGAATAAGGATGGGCGGGCTGATAAAAGACATCGCGGGCGCGGCCATACTCCATGGTGCGTCCGGCGTACATCACCAGCACTTTGTCGCAGATCCCCGCCACCACGCCGAGATCGTGGGTGATCATGATGATGGCGGTGTTGAACTCGCGCTTCAACTCATTAAGCAGCGTCATGATCTGCGCCTGCACCGTCACATCCAGCGCCGTGGTCGGTTCATCGGCAATCAGCAGCTTTGGACGGCAGAGCAGCGCCATGGCGATCATCACGCGCTGGCGCATCCCACCGGAGAACTCATGCGGATACATTTTCATTCGCTTGCGCGCTTCCGGCATCTTCACCGCATCCAGCATTCTCACCGACTCTTCAAAAGCCTGTGCGCTGCTCATCCCCTTGTGCAGTTTCAGCACTTCCATCAGCTGCTCGCCGACCCGCATATAGGGATTGAGCGAGGTCATCGGGTCCTGGAAAATCATCGCGATCTGCTCAGCGCGCAGCCGGTTAAGCTGGCTTTCCGGCAGATTCAGGATCTCTTTGCCGTTGAACAGCGCAGAACCGCCAATGCGCCCGTTTTTCGCCAGCAGCCCCATCAGGGCAAAGGCGGTCTGTGACTTGCCCGAGCCGGACTCACCGACAATGCCCAGCGTCTCCCCTGCGCGCAGCGAGAAGTTCAGATTGTTCACCGCGGTGACATCACCATCGTGCGTGCCAAAGGTGACGCGTAAATCTTTGACCGTAAGTAGCTGTTCGCTTCCCGCGCGGGCCGCCATCGCTGGCTGAAATTCATGAATAGTCATCGGGAAACTCCTTAACGATCTTTCGGGTCGAGGGCATCACGCAGGCCATCGCCGATAAAGTTGAAACAGAACAGCGTGACCACCAGGAAGCCCGCCGGGAACAGCAACAGCCACGGCGACACTTCCATAGAGTTGGCTCCGTCGCTCAGGAGTGCGCCCCAGCTGCTCAGAGGTTCCTGCGTGCCCAGACCCAGGAAGCTCAGGAAGGATTCAAACAGGATCATACTGGGCACCAGCAGTGAGGCGTAAACCACCACCACCCCCAGCACGTTGGGCACGATATGTCGTATCACAATTTTCCAGGTCGATACCCCACCCACATGGGCGGCTTCGATAAATTCTTTGCGCTTCAGGCTCAGCGTCTGGCCGCGCACAATACGCGCCATATCCAGCCACGAAACCATGCCGATGGCGGCAAAGATCAGCAGGATGTTACGACCAAAGAAGGTCACCAGCAGGATCACGAAGAACATGAACGGGAAGGAGTTGAGGATTTCCAGAACACGCATCATGGCCGAGTCGGTTTTGCCGCCCAGGTAACCGGCAATGGAGCCATACAGGGTACCGACCACTACGGCGATCAGGGCAGAAGCGACGCCGACCATCAGGGAGATTCGGCCGCCAATGGCCACACGCACCAGCAGGTCACGCCCCGACGAGTCGGTGCCGAACCAGTGACCGGAGGTGGTATCCGGTGGTGAAGACATCATTGCCCAGTCGGTATCGTCGTAGGTGAACTGCGCCACCATCGGCGCGATAATCACAAACAGCGTAATGACCAACAGCACCAGCAGGCTGATCAGGGCTGCCCGGTTATGGATAAAACGACGACGCGCGTCCTGCCAGAGACTGCGCCCTTCTACTTCCAGCTTCTCACTGAACGCATCAAGAGCTTCGCTGTTTTTCTTACTTAACATCATGGCGAACTCCGCAATCAGTAACGAATTTTGGGATCGATGACGGCATAGAGCACGTCGACAATCGCGTTAAACAGGATGGTCAGCAGACCGACCAGAATCGTCAGGCTCATCACCAGCGAGTAGTCGCGGTTCAGTGCGCCGTTTACAAACAGCTGACCGATGCCCGGCAGACCGTAGATCGATTCGATCACCATCGAACCGGTGATGATGCCGACAAAGGCGGGTCCCATATAGGAGATGACCGGCAGCAGAGCCGGTTTCAGCGCATGACGCAGCACGATGCGGCGCAGCGGTAAGCCTTTGGCGCGAGCCGTGCGGATAAAGTTGGAGTGCATCACTTCAATCATCGATCCACGGGTGATACGGGCAATGCTGGCAATGTAGGCCAGTGAGAGTGCCACCATTGGCAGCAGCATGTAGTTCCACTGCCCGCCATTCCAGCCCCCGCCCGGCAGCCATTTCAGGCTGATCGCGAACAGCAGGACCAGCAGCGGCGCGACCACAAAGCTGGGTATCACCACGCCGGTCATCGCCACCCCCATCACCGCGAAATCCCACAGGGTGTTCTGTTTCAGCGCGGCGATGACCCCGGCCGTGACGCCGAGCACGATCGCCAGCAGGAACGCGGCCAGACCCAGTTTTGCCGAGACCGGGAACGCGTGCGCGACCAGATAGTTAACCGAATAATCTTTGTATTTAAAGGATGGGCCGAAATCGCCGTGGGCCAGCTGGACCAGGTAATCGACATACTGCTTACCGATAGGATCGTTGAGGTGATATTTCGCCTCAATGTTGGCCATCACTTCCGGTGCCAGGGTGCGCTCGCCGGTAAAGGGGCTGCCGGGTGCCAGTCGCATCATAAAGAAGGAGATGGTAATCAGGACGAACAGCGTCGGAATCGCTTCAAGCAAGCGACGCAGGATGAATTTTAACATTGCCGTACCTACCAGGCTGTTGCTTCACAACATATAAAAAATAGTAAAAAGGCGGCGCGAGAAGCGCCGCCACTGCTGATAGCCTGAACGCTATTAGTGTTTAATGATGTAGAAGTCTTTAGACAGCGTTTTATCCAGCGGATCTTTACCGGTATAACCCCCAACGTAAGGTTTCACCATACGCGTATTCACGTAGTAGTAAACCGGTACGATGGTGCTGTCTTTATCCAGGATCTGCTCGGCCTGCTGATAGTCCGCTGCACGGCCTTTGGCATCCGGCGCTTTAATCGCGTCACGCACCACTTTGTCAAACGCATCGCTCTTATAGTGCGAGGTGTTACTGCTGCTGTTAGAGAGCATGATGTTCAGGAAGGAAGTCGGTTCGTTGTAGTCCGCACACCAGGCCGCACGCGCCACATCGAAGTTACCCTGATGACGGGTGTCCAGGAAGGTTTTCCACTCCTGGTTTTCCAGCTTGATATTCACACCGATGTTTTTCTTCCAGATCGACGAGGCGGCAATCGCCAGCTTCTTGTGCAGATCGGAAGTGTTGTAGAGCAGGTTGAAGGTCAGCGGCTTATCCGCCGTGTAGCCCGCTTCAGCCAGCAGTTTTTTCGCTTCGGCGTTACGTTTATCCTGTGACCACTTGAACCAGTCTGGCGGCAGGATTTCCATACCGTCGGTGGCTGGCGGTGTGAAGCTGTAGGCCGGCTTCTGACCCTGCGCCAGCACTTTATTCACCATGATGTCACGGTCCAGACCCAGCTTCAGGGCGGCACGAACGCGCGGATCGTTAAATGGCGCTTTCTGGTTATTGATTTCGTAGTAGTAGGTGCAGAGATAAGGATCGACATGCAGCTCTTTGCCGTTTTCACGCTGCAGCTTTTTGAACAGCTCGATCGGCAGGTTGTTATAGGTCATGTCGCTGCCGTTCTCGGAGAAGTAACGGTTGACGTCACTGACTTCAGAACTGATTGGCAGGTAGGTAACCTTGTTCAGCACGGTATGCTCGTTGTCCCAGTAGTTCGGGTTACGCACCAGCGTGATACGTTCGTTGATAACGTGTGCGTCGAGCTTAAAGGCACCGTTGCCGACCCAGTTTTGCGGCTGAGTCCACTGTTCGCCGAACTTCTCAATCGCCGGTTTATAAACCGGTGACATCACGGAGTTGATCAGCAGCTTATCAAAATAGGGAACCGGCTCACTCAGGGTCACTTCCAGCGTATGGTCATCAATCGCTTTCACGCCCAGATCGGTGACGGGCTTTTTACCTGCGATGATGTCATCAACGTTCAGGATATGACCATACTGAGGATAGCTGGCGTAGGGTGAAGCCGTTTTCGGGTCAACCAGACGCTGCCAGCTGTAGACGAAGTCCTGCGCGGTTACCGGCTCGCCGTTAGACCATTTGGCATTTTTACGCAGGTGGAAAGTCCACACCTTGAAATCTTTATTTTCATAGCTCTCCGCCACAGCCGGGATCGGTTTGCCGTTGCTGTCATTGACCAGCAGACCTTCATAGAGATCGCGCGCCACGTTGTCTTCCGGCACGCCCTCAATTTTGTGCGGGTCGAGCGACTGTACTTCATCGCCATTGCCGCGAACGAGTTCCTGTTTGGCTGCCAGTTCAACGCCTGCAGGCACGGTCGCCGCGAAAGCCGCATTCCCTGCCAGGGCACTTATTGCGGCGAAGACGCCCGCTGCAATCAGGCTTTTTTTCGTGATGTTGTTCATTATTACACTCCAGTTTTATTATCGTCACCGCAGCGCTGTTCTGCCGCGGCGTCCCCCGTTTCCGGGCTCCCTTAACCCGGGAGAGTGACCCCAAAAAATTGGTCTGTTTGCTGATTCGCTTCCCGTCTCTCTCGCCAGGATGGCGAGCAGATCAGTGTTCTTTAATAAAATAGTACTTCAGGTCTGTCATATCCTGCGGGTCTTTGCCCGTGAAACCGCCAACCCAGGGCTTCACCAGGCGCACACTGACGCGGTAGTAAACTGGCACAATGGGTGAGTCTTTGTCGAGTTGTGTTTCAGCCTGCTGATAGAGCTCCGCGCGCTGCGCCTCACTGGCCGCCGTCAGGCTCTTCGCCATCAGCTCGTCAAAGGCCGCACTGCTGTAAAAGGCGGTATTGATCGAGGCGTTGCTGATCAGCATGTTGAGAAAGGTTGAAGGCTCATTGTAATCGGCGCACCAGGTGGCTCGCACCACGTCATACTGGGCCTGATGGCGGGTCTCCAGCATCGTCTTCCACTCCTGATTCTGCAGAGTGACTTTTGCGCCGAGATTTTTCTGCCACATTGAAGCGGCCGCAATCGCCTGCCGTTTATTCTGATCGGAAGTGTTGTAGAGCAGCGTGAAGGTCAGCGGATTGGCGGCGTTGAATCCCGCCTCCGCCAGCAGCTTTTTCGCCGCCTCATTACGTTGCGCCTGCGTCCAGGTAAACCAGGATGGCGGTGTCAGCTTAATACCGGCGGTAAAGGGCGGCGTCAGGCTGTAAGCCGGAATCTGTCCCTGCCCCATGATTTTATTGGCAATCACCTCACGGTCGAGGGTCATCTTCAGGGCGGCACGCACCCGTGGATCGGTGAACGGCGCCTTTTTGTTATTGATTTCGTAATAAAACGTGCAGAGCAGCGGACTGATCTTCACCTCATCGCCGAGATCCCTGCGCAGCTTGCCAAACATCTCCGGCGGCAAAGCGCTGTTGGTGATGTCCGTTCCGCCACTACGGTAGCGGTTGATATCGCTGTTTTCAGAGGCGATGGGCAGAAAAGTCCCCTCCTCAATCACCGTATGGGCGTTATCCCAGTAGTGAGGATTGCGCTTCAGGACAATTTTTTCATTCACCACCCAGTCGCGTAAGGTATATGCACCGTTACCGATATAGTGGCCCGGCCGGGTCCAGGCGTCGCCCCACTGTTTGATAGCGGGTGCATAAACCGGCTTCAGCGCCGTGTGCGCCAGCATGGCTACCAGGTAAGGTACTGGTTCGGTCAGCGTAATCTGCAGCCGGTGGTCATCCAGCGCTTTCACGCCCAACTGATCGGGTGACGCTTTACCAGTCAGAATCGCATTGATACCGGCAACATGGGCGGCCTGCAGATAGCTGGAGTAAGGCGATGCGGTGGCAGGGTCCACCAGCCGACGCCAGCTGTAGACAAAATCTGCGGCGGTCACCGGCGCACCATTGCTCCACTTAGCATCATCCCGCAGTTGGAAGATCCAGACGGTGGGCTGCGGGTTCTCCCAGCTCAGGGCAACGCCGGGGACGACCTGACCGAGATTATCGGTATTAACAAGACCGTCCAGCAGGTTGTGAATAATATTGGATTCCGGCACACCTTCGGTTTTATGGGGATCCAGCGAAGAAACTTCACTGCCATTGTTAATCACAATCTGTTGCTGCGCCGCCAGCGTCGTTCCGGGCGGAACGGTGGCGGCATAAGCCGGCGTAAACGCTATTAACAGCGCGGCGAGAGTCAACCGCTGTTGCTGCACATTCATCATCCCAGTCATCCGAAACGCCAACCTTTTTTAAGTATCCCGACAGGCTTAAGCAAAAAGCGTTCTCACTTTGCACTTGCGGAGAAAAAAATTCACGCTGGGCCAGAAATTATCAGAAGCCATCTGAGGGCGCCAAAGTAAAATAGCTAAAATGTTAACTAATTCTCTTTTATCATGAGTTGTCACATAGCGGAAGTGTTAATTTTCGACCTGAAAATATTATATCGATATGAAAAATAGGCGTTTTAGTCGAAAACCCAGTGCAGGCGTGCCTTGCATCATGAATATGCATAGTTTCTGGCACTTATCTTCCGAAGTCGGCATCTGGCGTGTGTAAAATCCAGCCCGATGGCTCTCAGGTGGGCGTTTATCAGGGAAGCAAGAAACAGGACAGAAGAATATGGTGTGAAAATCGTGACATTATTTCGCAAACAAAAGTCTGTGAACCGGTTAGCAGTAATGAAATTTATAATCAACTGAATCTTTTAAGTGTGACGAATAATTGCATTGTAATGGTGCAATAAAACCGTTAATTGCACCATTACGGGTCAGGTTTTCGCTTCGCTGCCTGAAATAAGTGAAGGGTTAATTGAGCAGTCCGGGAAATATTGACTTCAGACCGGTGACAACAAACTCAATCCCCAGGGCCATCAGTAACAGTCCCATGATACGGGTAATCACGTTAATGCCGGTCTGTCCCAGTATCCGCACCATTAAAGGTGCCGCCCGAAACAGCAGCCAGCAACACAAGGCAAAAATGGCAATCGCCAGCGTGAAGCCCAGCAGGTTCAGCCAGCTGTGATAGCGGGTGCTCCAGACAATCGTCGAACTGATGGCACCCGGACCGGCCATCAGGGGCAGTGCCAGGGGCACCACGCCAACGCTTTCACGGATGGCAGTTTCTGACTTCTCCTGCTTGTTCTGCTTATCCTCGCCCAGCTTGCCACTGATCATTGACATCGCAATCGTTACGACCAGAATCCCGCCCGCAATGCGGAACGAGTCAATCGAGATACCAAACACCCGCAGAATCGCATCGCCGAGGAACAGTGAGGTCCAGAGGATAATGGCCACCGCCAGGTTGGCCGTTAAATTCGTTTTATTGCGTTCAGCTGCTGCCTGATAGCGGGTCATACTGATGAACACCGGAATAATGCCGACCGGATTAACCAGCGCGAACAGCCCGACAAAGAATTTTATATAGCCTGAAAGATCTAACAGTGCAGGGTTCACGACATGGCTCCGTAACGCAGGGGGGAAATCGCGCCTAATGTAAGTGAAAAGCGGCCTGGACGCCAGATGCCTGCGCCGCTATTTATGCCGCTTGAGGCTGAACTCATAGCGGATTCCCCCACTGTTCTGAATGACACTGGATTTTGTCGCTGTAGCCAGCCGGCTTACACGGAGCAAACAGATTCGAAACAGTAGGACGCAAAAAGCCCGGCTGAAAGGTGTCAGCTTGGGAGTAAATTGATCTGCATCAAAATTACCCTACCCCAAACCAGGTAATCTTTTCGCAACGGAAGTATTAGCAGTCTCAATGAAAATCTGGCGGACTGCCTGACAAGACTCTTTTAGTAAACATTTGAAAATCCTTGCATTCCGGGCCTGTCAGACGCGTCATGGCAGCGTGTCTATACTCAGGGCGCAGGATTGTTTACTAAAAAAGTTTAACTTCCTTCAGGAGAACACCATGGCCGTTACAAATGTCGCTGAACTCAATGCACTGGTTGAACGTGTAAAAAAAGCCCAGCGTGAATATGCCAATTTTTCTCAACAGCAGGTCGACGCCATTTTCCGTGCCGCCGCCCTCGCCGCCGCAGACGCCCGCATTCCTCTCGCCAGAATGGCCGTTGCCGAATCCGGCATGGGTATTGTCGAAGACAAAGTCATTAAAAACCATTTTGCGTCAGAATATATCTACAACGCCTATAAAGATGAAAAGACCTGCGGTGTGTTAGCCACCGATGACACCTTCGGCACCATCACTATCGCCGAACCTATTGGTCTGATTTGCGGCATTGTGCCGACCACGAACCCCACCTCTACCGCCATCTTTAAAGCGTTAATCAGCCTGAAAACGCGCAACGGTATTATCTTTTCGCCACACCCCCGCGCCAAAGATGCCACAAACAAAGCGGCGGACATCGTGCTGCAGGCTGCCATTGCAGCCGGTGCGCCAAAAGATATTATCGGCTGGATCGATGCCCCCTCCGTTGAGCTGTCAAACCAGCTGATGCACCATCCTGACATTAACCTTATCCTCGCGACTGGCGGTCCAGGCATGGTGAAAGCGGCATACAGCTCCGGTAAACCCGCCATCGGTGTCGGTGCCGGTAATACGCCAGTGGTGATTGATGAAACTGCCGACCTGAAACGGGCCGTCGCCTCGATTCTGATGTCCAAAACCTTTGATAACGGAGTGATCTGCGCCTCTGAACAGTCCGTCATCGTGGTTGATGCGGTCTACGACGCAGTGCGCGAACGTTTTGCCAGCCACGGCGGTTATCTGCTGCAGGGCGCGGAACTGAGCGCGGTGCAGAATATCATCCTGAAAAACGGCGGTCTGAATGCCGCCATCGTCGGCCAGCCCGCGTTCAGAATTGCGGAGATGGCAGGAATCAGCGTGCCATCCAGCACCAAAATCCTGATTGGCGAAGTGAAGCTGGTGGACGAATCTGAACCCTTTGCTCATGAAAAACTTTCTCCTACCCTGGCGATGTACCGGGCGAGAGATTTCAACGACGCGGTAGATAAAGCAGAAAAACTGGTCGCCATGGGGGGTATCGGCCACACCTCCTGTCTCTATACCGACCAGGATAATCAGACGGAACGTGTGCACTACTTTGGCGACAGGATGAAAACCGCGCGTATTCTGATCAATACGCCCGCTTCTCAGGGCGGTATCGGGGATCTCTACAACTTCAAACTGGCCCCCTCTCTGACGCTGGGTTGTGGTTCCTGGGGCGGCAACTCGATTTCAGAGAACGTTGGTCCGAAACACCTCATCAACACCAAAACTGTCGCCAAGCGAGCTGAGAATATGTTGTGGCATAAACTTCCTGAATCTATCTACTTCCGTCGCGGTTCCCTGCCCATTGCGCTTGAAGAGGTAGCAACGGACGGCGCGAAACGGGCTTTTATCGTGACTGACCGCTTCCTGTTTAATAACGGTTATGCCGATCAGGTCACCCGCGTTCTGAAATCACACGGTATTGAAACGGAAGTCTTCTTTGAAGTTGAAGCTGACCCGACGCTGAGCATCGTGCGTAAAGGTGCAGAGCAAATGAACAGCTTTAAACCTGACGTTATCATCGCGCTGGGTGGCGGCTCCCCGATGGACGCAGCGAAAATCATGTGGGTGATGTATGAACATCCGGAAACCCATTTTGAAGAGCTGGCGCTGCGCTTCATGGACATCCGTAAACGTATCTACAGGTTCCCGAAAATGGGCGTCAAGGCGCGCATGGTGGCCATCACCACCACATCCGGCACCGGTTCAGAAGTGACACCGTTTGCCGTCGTCACCGATGATGCGACAGGCCAGAAATATCCTCTCGCGGACTATGCGCTGACCCCGGATATGGCGATTGTCGATGCCAACCTGGTGATGGATATGCCGCGCTCACTTTGCGCCTTCGGTGGCCTGGATGCGGTTACTCATGCGCTGGAAGCCTATGTGTCCGTACTGGCGAATGAATACTCAGATGGACAGGCACTGCAGGCACTGAAACTGCTGAAAGAGAACCTGCCCGCCAGTTACGCAGAAGGCGCCAAAAATCCGGTGGCGCGCGAACGTGTTCACAATGCGGCCACCATCGCCGGTATCGCTTTTGCCAACGCCTTCCTTGGGGTCTGTCACTCCATGGCGCATAAGCTGGGTTCAGAGTTCCATATTCCGCACGGTCTGGCTAACGCCCTGTTAATCTCGAACGTCATTCGCTACAACGCAAATGACAACCCGACCAAACAGACCGCGTTCAGCCAGTATGACCGCCCACAGGCGCGCCGTCGCTACGCGGAAATTGCTGATCACCTGGGCCTGAGCGCCCCAGGCGACCGCACCGGGCAGAAAATTGAGAAGCTGCTGGCCTGGCTGGATGAGATCAAAACTGAACTCGGCATTCCGACCTCTATCCGCGAAGCCGGCGTGCAGGAAGCGGACTTTTTGGCCAAAGTCGATAAACTGGCCGATGATGCGTTTGATGACCAGTGTACCGGCGCAAACCCACGCTATCCGCTGATTGCCGAGCTGAAACAGATTATGCTCGACACCTACTACGGCCGAGAGTTTGTCGAACCTTTCTCAGGCGTTGCCGAAGCGGTCGCGGAACAGCCGGTAAAAGAGGTTAAAACGGAGAAGAAAGCGAAGAAAGTCTGATAGTGCCGTTCTGATAACCTTATGAAAAAACCCGCCGCGGCGGGTTTTTTACTGCCTGAAAAGCGTATCAGATAACTGGCGTATGTGCGCCGTGAATCGCCTGCAGCGAGCCCTGCTCGATGGCCTGTTTATAGTGCTTACGGCAGACCGAGACGTAGCGTTCATTCCCCCCGATTACCACCTGCTCCCCTTCACTGAAAGGCTTCCCTTCGCTGTCCAGTCGCAGCACCATGCTGGCCTTGCGGCCACAGTGACAGATGGTTTTGAGTTCAACCAGCTTATCAGCCCACGCCAGCAGATACTGACTGCCAACAAAGAGTTCGCCGCGAAAATCGGTACGCAGGCCATAGCAGAGCACCGGAATATCAAGATCGTCGACAACATCAGAGAGCGCTTTGACCTGCTCACGGGTGAGAAACTGGCTCTCATCGACCAGCACGCAGTGAATAGGCCGTGCGGCATGTTCCGCCGCAATGTCGCTGAACAACGCGGTATCGGCATTGTAGAGCAAGGCTGGTGACGAGAGTCCGATACGGGAGCTTACCTGACCGGCACCAAAACGGTTGTCGATTTCGGCAGTGTAAACCAGTGAGCGCATGCCCCGCTCCTGATAGTTATAGGAGGATTGTAACAGTGCGGTCGACTTCCCTGCGTTCATAGCAGAGTAATAGAAATAGAGTTGTGCCATAGGAGCGTATCTTCATCAGGACTGAACAGAATGGTGCGCATATTATCACAAAGCGCAGCTCATGCGTTGCCGTCGAGACAGGGAGAATGCCTGATAAATAGCCGGTATTTTCATCGGAAACCGTTTCCAGTGCCGATGGGCTCTGTTGCAGAGCAGAATAGGTTTTTCTTATTCTAACCGCAATAAAAGAGATGACATTATTTGCAGCAATTTAAATACATTAAATTTATTTCATAACGGCTGGAAGGGGATAATTTCTTCGGGACATCGCTTTGAATTTTATGACTGACATTACTTTTAATTTTCATTTTATTCACCGAAGAAATACGTTTGTGATTGAAGTTATTTAATGTCGCCACTACTATTAGCGGGCAACATAACTTCTCCCTTATTCAGAGACCAGGACAATGAGCGAAGCACTAAAAGTTCTTAATAATATTCGTACGCTGCGCGCCCAGGCCAGAGAGTATTCCATTGAAACACTGGAAGAGATGCTGGAAAAACTGGACGTAGTGGTAAAAGAACGTCGCGAAGAAGAGTCGCATTTCCAGGCTGAAAATGAAGAGCGCGCGCGCAAGCTGAACCAGTATCGTGAAATGCTGCTCGCTGATGGTATTGACCCTGGTGAACTGGTCAGCATGCTGACTGACACCCGCGCGACAGCAAAAAGCAAACGTTCGGTGCGTCCGGCTAAATATGGTTATACCGATGAAAAAGGTGAGTCAAAGACCTGGACCGGTCAGGGCCGCACGCCAGCCATAATTAAAAAGGCGCTGGAAGAACAGGGTAAAAAGCTGGACGATTTTTTACTGTAACGGCGCGTTATTTTGCTGCCCGACGGGCAGCCTGAGGTGGAATAAAAAAAGGAAGCGCACGCTTCCTTTTTTATTCAGACGCCATAGAAATCACGATACCAGTCAACGAAGCGCTTTACGCCCTCCTCCACACTGGTCTGGGGTTTAAAACCAATCGCCTTAAACAGCGCTTCGGTGTCGGCACTGGTTTCAAGTACATCACCGGGCTGCATCGGCATCAGATTTTTCTTCGCGGTCATCCCCAGTGCTTTCTCAATCGCCTCAATATAGCTCATCAGCGTTACAGGCTGACTGTTACCGATATTATAAACACGATACGGTGCTGAACTGGTTGCTGGCGATCCCGATTCAACTGTCCAGTGATCGTCCTGCTGCGGAATCACATCCTGCAGACGAACAATCGCTTCAGCAATGTCATCAATATAGGTAAAGTCGCGCTTCATCTGCCCCTGGTTATAGACATCAATCGCCTCACCGGCAATCATTGCGCGGGTGAATTTAAAGAGGGCCATATCCGGACGGCCCCACGGGCCATAGACGGTGAAGAAGCGTAACCCTGTGGTCGGCAGCTGATAAAGGTGCGAGTAAGTATGAGACATTAACTCGTTAGCTTTCTTCGTGGCTGCATATAAAGAGACGGGATGATCCACACTGTCGTCCGTTGAGAACGGCATCTTGCGATTCAGGCCATAAACCGAACTCGACGACGCGTAGAGCAGATGTTCAATTTTATGATGACGGCAGCCCTCGAGGATATTGAGGTGACCAGTCAGATTGGAATCTGCGTACGCATGGGGATTTTCGATGGAGTAGCGGACACCAGCCTGCGCGCCAAGATGAATCACGCGCTGAAAATTATACTGCCCGAACAGTGACGCTATCGCGTCACGGTCGGCCAGATCCCGTTCGAGAAAAGTAAAGCCAGGTTCAGCGTTAATTAAATCGAGGCGGGCACGCTTGAGATTTACGTCGTAATAATCATTCAGGTTGTCGATACCGACAACCTGGTGACCGGCGGCCAGCAGACGCTGACTGACATGAAAACCAATAAAGCCTGCGGCGCCGGTGACCAGAAAGTTCATAAATCCCTCGTTAATTATGCAGTTTGGATAGACGCTCCGCGGCCGATTGCATAATAAACGAAACCGCGTTTGCTGACACGCTCTGGATCATACAGGTTACGACCATCAAAAATCACGGCTTCTTTCAGCGCATTTTTGATAACGTCGAAGTCCGGCGCACGGAAGTTCTGCCACTCCGTGCAGATGACCAGACCGTCTGCGCCCTGCAATGCAGCTTCTTTGGTTCCCATCAGCTTAAGATCGCTGCGGTGACCATAGATACGCTGCGCTTCATCCATCGCTTCCGGGTCAAACGCCTGAACAGATGCGCCCGCTTCCCACAGCGTTTCCATCAGCACACGACTGGAGGCTTCACGCATGTCGTCAGTGTTCGGCTTAAATGACAGGCCCCAGAGCGCAAACGTCTTGCCCTTCAGATCGTCGCCAAAGTGGCGTTTGATGAAGGTCGGCAGCTTGTTTTTCTGGTTGTCATTGACATCCTCCACGGCCTGCAACAGGCGTGGCTGATAGCCAATAGACTCCGCGGTACGGATTAACGCCTGCACATCTTTCGGGAAGCAGGAGCCACCGTAGCCACAGCCTGGATAGATGAAGTGGTAGCCGATACGGGGATCGGAACCGATGCCCTGGCGTACTTTTTCAATATCCGCGCCTAAACGTTCAGCCAGGTTAGACATCTCATTCATAAAGCTGATTTTGGTGGCCAGCATGCAGTTTGCTGCATACTTGGTCAGCTCTGCGCTGCGGATATCCATCATGATCATGCGATCGTGGTTACGGTTGAACGGCTCATAAAGCTCGCGTAACAGCTCAACCACGTCATCGTTGTCAGTGCCGACAACGATGCGCTCAGGACGCATGCAGTCATTCACTGCCGCCCCTTCTTTCAGGAATTCCGGGTTCGACACCACATCAAACGTGATGTTAGCGTCACGCGATTTCAGCGTTTCCGCCATCACCGCACGAACTTTGTCTGCTGTGCCAACCGGTACGGTTGATTTGTCGATAACCACTTTGTGATCGTTCATGTGCTGCGCAATGGTGCGCGCTACGGCGGTCACATATTTCAGATCGGCAGAGCCGTCTTCATCCGGTGGTGTACCTACTGCAATAAACTGCATAACACCATGGTTTACGCCCTGTGCAGCATCTGTGCTGAACTTCAGACGACCCGCTTCGTAATTGGACATTACCAGCGGAGTTAAACCTGGTTCGAAAATAGGAATGATGCCTTTTTTCAGATTTTCGACTTTGTTTGCGTCGACATCAATGCAGAGAACGTCATGTCCGACTTCGGCTAACACCGCAGCCTGAACCAGACCGACATAGCCGATACCAAATACAGTGACTTTCATCGAGTTATCCTGTGGTTATAAATTACTTTTTGTTGCCAACTGCGCTATCGAGCCATTCAGAGAAATCTTTGCCCAATACCGGATGACGAACACCGTACTCAACGAAAGCCTGCATGTAGCCCAGTTTGTTACCACAGTCATGGCTTACGCCTTTCAGGTGATAAGCTTCAACGGTCTCTTTTTCCATCAGCATGGCGATAGAGTCGGTCAGCTGAACTTCGCCGCCCGCACCCGGAGGCGTCTTCGCCAGCAGAGGCCAGATATCTGCAGACAGAACATAACGTCCTACGACCGCCAGGTTAGATGGTGCTTCAGTTGCTTTTGGCTTCTCAACGACACCGACCATCGGTGCGCTGTCGCCAGGGTTCAGTTCTGCACCCTGACAATCGACAACACCGTAAGCGGTGACATCAGCAACCGGCTCAACCATGATCTGGCTGCGGCCAGACTCTTCATAACGGGTCAGCATCTCGGCCAGGTTATCTTTGGTTGGGTTAGATTCGTATTCGTCGATGATCACGTCTGGCAGGATAACGGCAAACGGCTCGTTACCGATCAGTGGGTGTGCACACATCACCGCGTGGCCCAGGCCTTTCGCGATACCCTGACGAACCTGCATGATGGTCACGTGTGGCGGGCAGATTGACTGGATTTCATCCAGCAGCTGACGCTTAACACGTTTTTCCAGCATAGATTCCAGTTCGAAGCTGGTATCAAAATGGTTTTCGATGGCATTTTTAGATGAATGCGTAACCAGCACAATCTCGTTGATGCCTGCAGCGATGCACTCGTTAACGACATACTGGATTAACGGCTTATCAACCAGCGGTAACATCTCTTTTGGAATCGCTTTGGTGGCCGGGAGCATACGCGTACCCAAACCCGCGACCGGGATTACCGCTTTTTTTACTTTGGTATTATTGGCAGACATTAAGTTACCTCTCTCATAGGCCGTTCAAGTTAATACTTGATATGTCGGTTTAAAATCGAAAATGAGTATATCAGTTAGTATCGAACGGATTTATCCTGGAAGGCATCAATCCGTCGAAATTAAGACTATTACCCAACTGTAAAGCTAAGTTCTGGCCCTGTCCTCAGCGCCAGAATCTTTCCATTTTTACCGGTTATTCTTCCGCTGAAAGCATCAGCCGAATGCGACCACCAGCGCCCCAGACGTGGCACTGCCAGTTATCTGCGCGCTGACTGATTTGATTGAGATGGGTGCTGCCCATAGTGCCAAGGGGAACACCATTACTGAGCTGAATCTGATGGGAATCAACGTGAAGCGTGGCATTTAATCCGGCCGAGACCAGGATCAGGTTTTTCAGACCACGATGATAGTAGCCCACCAGCAGGGGGAACTGGCCGCTGAGGTTCGCCTGGCGCAGCAGCAGATTGACCTGTCTGAGCAGCCCGCTAAGTTCCGGCAGACGCTGTTTTTGCCCGGAGAGCTGCTCCTGCAGCAGGCCGTTAAACAGCGCACGCAGCAGCAGCGCGGCCAGCACGCCATTATCACCCGCGCGCGTGACGTCCAGACAATAGAACGCCAGATCCTTTTCAGAGAGCGCCGCAATATCGAGCACCAGACCGGGCTGCTCGGCCATCGTCAGCTGGCGGTAGTTAACCCGGCAGTTGGCAACAGTCTGTTGCACCGGCGGCTGGAGTTGTTTGAGTAGTTTGGCGGCCGCTTTCGGGTCGCGGACCAGGGCATCCCAGTCCTGAAACAGCTGCTCATCCTCTTCAACCTTTGAGGTGAACATGGAGGGATAGAGACACTCATAGACCGCTTCACGAAAGCGTTCCAGATTTTTCAGTGGTTTAAGCAGCACATCCTGCACCCCGAGGCGCAGCACATGTGCGATGTCAGACATATTTTCTGTCGCTGAGATAATCAAAATTGGCACAACGTTTCCGCGGGTACGAATGTGCTCAACAAACTGAATGCCGCTCATACGGGGCATTTCGAGATCGCTGATGATCAGGTCGACAGTATGCTGTTGTAGTTGTGCAATTGCTTCCAGTCCATCTTCCGCTTTTAACGTTACAGCACCCATCGATAACAAAAATTGGTCCAGCAACGAACGGAAAACAGCCTCATCTTCGACAATGAGTATCTTTTTGCCGAGTAGTGGTTTTTCCATTCTTTCCCCCTGCCTGCCAGATAATTCAATAGTGGTTCATAAAACGCAGTTGCGCCTTCAGAATTGCGTAAAGTCACCGTTTTGAATGAACAACCTGATTATCTGCCACGGACCAGTGGTAACAGTTCATCCATTTTCTTTTCCACGGCGGCCCTGCCTGCCTCAATGGCCTCTTCAGCCCGATGAAAGTCCAGCGTTGAAATCTGTGGACAGACCGGCTGTATTAAAACATCGGGTGGATCACCTGCCATACGGTTGCGCTTCAGGCGATTTTCCAGCACCTGGATAGAGGTTGACATAATCTCCATCGCACCCGGTGACTGAGACGCACGGCGCTGGGTGAAACTCACCAGTCGCTGACGCAGCTTTCCACCCCAACTCAATGCCGCTGCAGCGGCTTCTTCTTCACTATTTTTAGGCGTCACGGAAAACAGATCCTGCTGCATCAAATGCGCGTCATGCTGCAGGTCAACCGCAATCACAATGTCTGCGCCCAGTGCACGCGTCAGCGAGATCGGCACCGGATTGACGACGGCACCATCCACCAGCCAATACCCATTGTAGCCCACCGGCGGTAATAAACCTGGCATACTGCAGGAAGCGCGAACCGCCTGATGCAGATCGCCCTCCGTCAGCCAGAGCTCACGCCCGGTGCTCAGATTGGTGGCCACCACGCCGAAAGGTTTACTGCACTGCTCTATCGCATCATTGGGGATTAACTGGCGGACATGATTAAAGACCCGCTCACCGCGCAGCAGTCCGCCCCGTTGCCAGGAGACATCCATCAGACGAATCACATCCCAGTAGCGAAACGCACTGACCCACTTTTCCATCAGCGGCAGTCGGTTATTAACATAGGCTGACCCGACTAAGGCGCCGACAGAGCAACCCGCTACGACGTCGATCCCGATACCCGCACGCTCCAGTGCGTTAATCACGCCAATGTGCGCCCATCCTTTTGCTGCGCCGGCCCCCAGCGCCAATCCTATTTTTACCTTTCTCATTTCTATCTGGTCCTGCCGTCAATACATAGCGTCACAGCGTGGGGTCAGCTAACATAGCGCGCTTATGAAACCGACTCATCATTTTCGGGAGCTAATGTGTCAGAAACCTGCCCATGTTGTAGCGGACAGCAGTATAGCGTATGTTGCCAGCCCTTTCTGCAGGGTAACCAGATTCCTGTTACGGCTGAACAACTTATGCGCTCCCGCTATTGTGCCTATGTGAAGCATAATGCCGAATATCTGGTCGCGACCTGGCATCCTGACAAACGTCAACCGGGGATGTCAGGGCTTTTATCTGAAAGTTTTTCCGGTACCGAGTGGCTTAGCCTGAATGTAACCCGTTGTAATCATGGAAGCCATGATAATGAAGCGTTCGTGACTTTTTTTGCGCGATACCGCGAGAAAACGACCATTCATGCCATTCATGAGTGTTCCCGCTTTCTTCGCGAGGATCAACGCTGGTACTATGTTGACGGTGCCGTGCCGCCCGTTGGGCGCAACGATCGTTGCCCGTGCGGCAGTGATAAGAAATACAAAAAATGTTGTGGTTGAGCTGAAGGCTGAGCCCGCAGTTTAACCCCTAATGCTTTGACAGGACTCTGATTGAGATGCAAGCGCAAACCATGCAAAGAAAAGTTTTACGAACCATTTGTCCCGATGCAAAAGGTCTGATCGCCAAAATCACCAATATTTGTTACAAGCACGAACTCAATATCGTGCAGAACAATGAGTTTGTTGATCATCGCACCGGGCGTTTTTTCATGCGTACCGAGCTGGAAGGCATCTTTAACGACAATACCCTGTTGGCCGATCTCGACAGCGCCCTGCCCCAGGGGTCTGTGCGTGAACTGCACAGCGCTGGTCGTCGTCGCGTGGTGATTCTGGTCACCAAAGAGGCGCACTGCCTGGGCGACCTGTTAATGAAAAGCGCGTTTGGCGGTCTGGATATGGAGATTGCCGCGGTCATTGGTAACCATGATACGCTGCGTTCGCTGGTTGAGCGGTTTGATATTCCTTTCGTTCTGGTGAGTCACGAGGGACTGACGCGGGAAGAGCACGATAACCGCATGGTGGAAGAGATTGACCGCTATCAGCCCGATTATGTGGTGCTGGCGAAATATATGCGCGTCCTGACCCCTGCCTTTGTGCAGCGCTACCCGAACCAGATCATCAACATCCACCACTCTTTCCTGCCCGCCTTCATTGGTGCCCGGCCCTATCATCAGGCTTACGAGCGTGGCGTGAAGATCATTGGTGCCACCGCGCACTACGTGAATGACAATCTCGATGAAGGCCCGATCATCATGCAGGATGTGATTAATGTCGATCACAGCTACACCGCTGAAGAGATGATGCGCGCGGGTCGTGACGTCGAAAAGAACGTGCTGAGCAATGCCCTTTATAAAGTGCTGGGGCAGCGCGTCTTCGTCTACGGCAACCGTACGATTATTCTTTAATCAGCCAGCGCGCTGAATTGACTGCAGATTCAGCGCTACGCGTAAAAAGTGGGCAAACAGTTTCTGTTTTGCCAGTGGGCGCTTTACACCCTTATCGCATTTGGTATGATGCGCCCCGCTTTGAGAGTGAAAGATTCAGGCCTTGGTGGGATTCCCGAGCGGCCAAAGGGAGCAGACTGTAAATCTGCCGTCACAGACTTCGAAGGTTCGAATCCTTCTCCCACCACCATCTGAATCTGAATACGCCTCAAGCCAGCATTATCCCCGGTGGGATTCCCGAGCGGCCAAAGGGAGCAGACTGTAAATCTGCCGTCACAGACTTCGAAGGTTCGAATCCTTCTCCCACCACCATCCTGCATTCAGCACAATTTCCCCCAAATCGATACATCAGCTTCCTGTTCTGCGGGGAGAGGGATGAGAACCTTCGACTAAGGTTCGGGTCGAGCATCGCGAGACAACGCGCTTCAGCGCGGCCCGCAGGGTGAGGCGCAACGCGCCGAATCATCCTTCTCCCACCACCATCCTGCATTCAGCACA